>Ga0207926_1001130_pt1 | contig 12818 bp, 10 predicted proteins | sample NGESurdeep072012_8_FD_184454 | JGI IMG/M metagenome (GOLD analysis project Ga0207926, IMG submission 184454) | Arctic peat soil microbial communities from Barrow, Alaska - NGEE Surface sample 210-1 deep-072012 (SPAdes) | ecosystem: Environmental > Terrestrial > Soil > Wetlands > Peat ...
CCTGGCGTAGCCTTCTCAACGAGCTCGGACGCATCGCATCCATCGCCAGCCGCGATTGGGCCACCATAGGTTAATCAATTTGAACTCTGGTATAACATGTTGATCCGGCCTCGGCTGGCGGGCATGATCAACTGATATTTGCGACGTGAGATTGGATGCCAGGCGATGAGGAGGCCGGTGGTCGGTGTGATCGGAAACGCCTTTCGCATCGAGAATCGATTTGCGACGCAGATGGTCGGTGAACGAAATCTTCGCGCGGTGGCCGAAGTCGCGGGCGCACTGCCGCTGATGTTTGCCGGGTCACCCGATATTACCGATATCGGCGCCTTGCTGGACGCGGTCGACGGCGTGGTGCTGACCGGGGCCCGCGCGAACGTTCATCCGACGCATTTTCGCACCGAGCCGGATCCCCGGCACGAACCCTACGACCTCCGTCGTGACGATCTGGCGCTGGCCTTGTCGGAAGTTTGCGTCGCCCGCGGTGTACCGCTGTTCGGTATCTGCCGCGGCTTGCAGGAGATGAACGTCGCCTTCGGCGGCTCGCTGCATCCCGAAATCCGCGAATTGCCCGGACGCATGAACCATCGGATGCCGCGGCTGGAGAGCGGTGAAATCCATCCGGATCCCAACGTCATCTTCGCCGACCGGCACGATGTCAGCCTCGTTCCCGGCGGCGCCTTTGCGCGGCTGCTCGGTTGCGAGACGATCCGGGTCAATTCGCTGCATGGTCAGGCCATCCTCGAACCCGGCGAGCGGGTCGTCGTCGAGGGCACGGCAGAGGACGGCACCATCGAGGCGATCCGGATTGCCGATGCGCCGGGCTTCGCGCTCGGCGTCCAGTGGCACGCGGAGTACGATCCGCAGCGCAATCCGATCAACCGCGCACTGTTTCAGGCGTTTGGCGAGGCGTTATTGGCGCACAAGCGCCAAAGATAGCCCCGAAAACCGACCTTGCCTTAATCCAGCGCGCCTTAGCCAAGGCCGATTTAATTATAAGTTGTAGCTTGGGAACTCCAGGTCTGCGAGATTGTTGGGAAGTGGGCCCGAACGCGGCGGGATAGCTTATGCGCGACCGGCTCAATTGACGATACGCGGACAATTGGCTGGAACGTTCGACGCCATGAGTGAGCAACTGGCACGGGCAAATCCATTGGCTCCAAATGAAAGTGCCAGGTACCATGGCTTCAGGTCAGTCTGCCGTTCTTCGCGCGGTTCTTGTTGTCGAAGATGAGATGATGCTGCGCATGCGCGCGGTGGATATGGTCGAGGACGCAGGGTTTACCGCTGTTGAAGCAATAAATGCCGACGATGCGCTTGCTATCCTCGAATCCCGCTCCGATATCGAATTACTTTTCACGGACATCCAGATGCCAGGGAGCATGGATGGGCTCAAGCTCGCCTACGCTGTCCATGAGCGCTGGCCATTGATCAAGATTATCCTGGTGTCCGGTCAATTGAAATTGACCGACAACGACAGGCCACCCGACAGTCGCTTCTTTGGAAAACCACTCGGCGTGAAGCAAATGATTGCGGAGATGCAGGACATGATGGGTAAAGGTTTGCTGAAAATCGTGCCGGACGATATTTCCACACTGATCGCGCATGCGTTGCATCCGGAATTGAACGGCAAAGCGATCCGGCCGGGATCGGCCAATTCGACGTCGGAGGAATTCTTAACCGCGGAAAATGACAGCCTTCGCCTGCTGCTCGAGCAGGCCGGTATCGATGCCAAGGTGCTGCTTGCTCAGGCGGGCATCGACGCAAAGGAGCGGGAAGCGGCGGACAAATTGCAGAAGCTAATTCTCGAAGAGCTGCATCACCGCATCAAAAACACGCTGGCGACCGTCAGCGCCATTGCGTCCCAGAGCCTGCGGACAGCAACAAGTATTGAACATGGCCAACATGCAATCGAAGGCCGGCTCGTCGCGCTGGGGCGAGCGCATGATCTGCTGCTGCAAGCCAGATGGGCCAACGCAAGTCTTGAACACACGATCCGCGGCGCGACCGAGCCCTATGTCAGCATAGGTTCGGGCCGAATCTCAATACAGGGCCCCGACATCAGGGTAACGTCGGGAGCCGTAATCGCTCTTGCCATGACCCTCAATGAGCTTTGCACCAACACCACGAAATTCGGCGCGCTGTCAGTTCCGGCAGGCCGTATCGAGATCGTCTGGAAGATCGATGAAGAGGGGCGGCGGCTGCGTCTGACATGGTCCGAAAAGAACGGTCCGACGGTCCATGCTCCATCCCGGCAAAGCTTCGGAACCCGCCTGATGGGGTCGCTTGGACAGCAGTTGAAAGGCATGGTTGAGATCGCCTACGACCCGACGGGGTTCGTATATGTCCTTGACGTGCCGATGGCTTCGCTGGTTGCGCCGACGTGATTACGCGTCGTTCCCCGATGTGCAATTGCACATCTGAGGATGCGCCAACCGTCGGGTTTACCCGAATTCGGCAATATCAATGTCCAAGTCGACAACAGCCGACTTTGCTGGCGCAGGTCCGGAATCCATACTCCCGGTCGTAGTTGTGGATTCCGGTTAGCTCGCCGAGCGCAAAATTGGCGCAAGAGGCGTCAATTTTGTCGCAGAGCTCGCGTCCTCAGACGCGCCAATTAGCGCGTCGAGAATGACGGCTAAGCCGCCTTGTTCGCTTTCTCCACCTTCACGCCGCCGCCTTCCAGCAGCATGACCTTGTTGAGAAGCTTCACCAGCGCGTAGACGGATTCGATCGAGGGCGCCGCCGTATTGGTCAGCTTGGCCATTTCCAGAATTGAACCGATCAGCGCCTCGGTTTCGAGCGAGCGGCCGGCTTCCACGTCCTGCAGCATTGATGTCTTGTGCGCGCCGACGGCTTCGGCGCCGGCGATGCGTTTGTCGATGGTGACGCGGAAGCTGACGCCGAGTTTCTGTGCGATGTCCTGCGCTTCCTTCATCATGGTCGCCGCCAGTTCGCGCGTTTCGGCGAACTGGCAAATGTCCACCAGCGTGGCGTGGGTTAGTGCCGAGATCGGGTTGAACGAGAGATTGCCCCACGCCTTCAGCCAGATCTCCGAGCGGATATCCGGCAGCACCATTGATTTCAGCCCGGCCTTGATGAAGACGTCGTGCAATTCCTTGACGCGCTGGGTCTCCTTGCCGTCGAGTTCGCCGATCGGGAAGCGATCGCCCTCGACGTGGTGAATCACGCCCGGCGCCGTTGCCGCCGCCGCCGGATAAACCACGCAGCCGATGATGCGGTTCGGATCGATATTCTTGCTGAGGACGCCCGAGGGATCGAGACTTTCCAGCCGATGATTATCGTACTGGCCGCCGAGCTTCTGGAAGTACCACCACGGCAGGCCGTTCTGCACGGTCAGCACAATGGTGTCTGGACCAAGCAGCGAATCGATATCCCGCACCACCTGGTCGAGGAAATGGGCTTTCACCGCGAGCACGACGATATCCTGCTTGCCGGCTTCGGCCGGCTTGTTGACGGCCTTCATTTTGGCGGTCTGGACCTTGCCGTCGTGCCACTCGAGCTTCAGTCCGTTCTTCTGGATCGCGGCGAGATGCGCGCCCTGGTCGATAACGGTGACATCCTCGCCAGCGAGCGCAAACTTGGCCGCCAGCAGGCCACCGATGGCGCCCGCGCCGACCACGCAGATCTTCTTCTGTTTGGGCGGCGCACCCAGCAGATACGGGCTCGGCAGCACCTGGTCGAAAACGTTGCTGAGGCTGCCGACACCATCGATCACGATGTCGACGACGTTATGGGCATCACCCATCGTGCCGGCGCCGAGCGAGGTGCCGCAGGCGATGATGTCGCCCGGCATCAGCGTCACGTCCTTGGATATGGCGGCGACGAGCTTGTGCGGCGGAAAAAACATGTCGGCGACGGGATAGTTCTGGCGCTCCTTGCCGTTCAGGATGGTCTTGATCGACAGCTTCATCGGATCGACGCCGGTCGCGATCGCTGGACCAAATACGCCAAAGGTGTCGAAGCTCTTCGAGCGCGCCCACTGTTCGAACGACTTGTCCTTGCGCAGGAGATCGACGGCGGTGACGTCGTTCACGCAGGTGTAGCCGAAGATATAGTCGCCGGCCTCGGCTTCGCTGATATTGAAGCATTTCTTGCCGATGACGACGCCGAGTTCGCCCTCGTAAATGATTTTCCCGGTATAGGTCGCGGGACGCTCGATCGGCCGGTTGGCGGGCCAGTAGGAGTTCGGCGCCTTCAGGAACCACAGTGGTTCTTTCGGCTCTTTAAAATCGTTCTTCGCCGCGAGCTGGTGGAAATTGTTCCACAGGCAGATCATCTTTGACGGATCGCACGGCGTCAGAATCTGAACTTCGGAGAGTTTCAGCGTCTGGCCGCTCGGCTTGGCGCCGGCGAACAGGTCGCCGGTATGAACCGCGATGGTGTCGCCTTCCAACGTGCCGAAGCCGGTCTTTCCACCCTGCTCAAAACGGATCCATTTTGCCATCTGCGACCTCCCGGTGCGAAAAAGGCAGCGTCATTCGATCGCGCGGCCATTGCTTATTGTAGTCTTCATGCCGATCCCCGCAATCATGCACTGCATCATTGGGGGCGCGGCCATTATCCGCGATGCAGATCGAAGGCCAAAAGCCGACTATTCCAAGGTTTTTGGGGCGTGATCGATTGTGACGCGGCTCTCATTCTGCCGAAGTCTATCGCCGCAAAACAAAAGGCGCCCCTGTCGGAGCGCCTTTTGCATTTTCAGACCGTGATATCAGCGGGCAAACCCACCAACAAAATCACAGCGAATAGTACATTTCGAATTCGACCGGATGCGGTGTCATCTCGTAGCGCGCGACTTCGGTCATCTTCAGCTCGATATAGCTGTCGATAAAGTCGTCGTCGAATACGCCGCCGTTCTTGAGGAAGGCGCGATCCTTGTCGAGATTTTCCAGCGCCTCGCGGAGCGAACCGCACACCGTCGGGATCGCCTTCAGTTCCTCCTTCGGCAAATCGTAGAGGTCCTTGTCCATCGCCGGACCCGGATCGAGCTTGTTCTTGATGCCGTCGAGACCGGCCATCAGCATCGCCGCAAAGCCGAGATACGGATTGGCCATCGGATCGGGGAAACGCACCTCGACGCGCTTGGCCTTCGGATTGGAGGTGTAGGGAATGCGGCATGAGGCCGAGCGGTTGCGCGCGGAGTAGGCGAGCAGCACCGGTGCTTCATAGCCCGGAACCAGCCGCTTGTAGGAGTTGGTCGACGGGTTGGTGAAGGCATTGATCGCCTTGGCATGCTTGATGATGCCGGCGATGTAGGAGAGGCAGGTCTCCGAGAGGTCGGCGTATTTGTTGCCGGCGAATACCGGCTTGCCGTCCTTCCAGATCGACTGGTGGCAGTGCATGCCCGAGCCGTTGTCGCCATAGACCGGCTTCGGCATGAAGGTGGCGGTCTTGCCGTAGACGTGCGCGACCTGGTGGATGCAGTATTTGTAGATCTGCATCTGGTCGGCCATCAGCGTCAGCGTGTCGAACTTCATGCCGAGCTCGTGCTGGGCGGATGCCACTTCGTGGTGATGCTTCTCGACCTTGACGCCCATCTTGGCCATCGCGCCGAGCATTTCCGAGCGCATGTCCTGCGCCGAATCCTGCGGCGGAACCGGAAAATAGCCCGCCTTGGTCCGGATGCGGTGGGCGAGGTTGCCGCCCTCATATTCGGTGTCCGCGTTGATCGGCAGTTCCGACGCATCCAGCTTGAAGCCGGTGTTGTAGGGAGTGGTCTGGAAGCGGACGTCGTCGAACACGAAGAATTCCGCCTCCGGTCCGAAGAAAATGGTATCGCCGACGCCCATCGACTTGACCATGGCCTCGGCCTTCTTGGCCATGCCGCGCGGGTCGCGGTTGTAGGGCTCGCCGGTCGTCGGCTCCAGCACGTCGCAGGTGATGACCATGGTGGTTTCGGCGAAGAACGGATCGATCGTCGCGGTGACCGGATCGGGCATCAGGCACATATCGGATTCGTTGATCGCCTTCCAGCCGGCGATCGACGAGCCGTCGAACATGACGCCCTCGGCGAACGTGTCCTCTTCGATCATGCCGATGTCGAAAGTCACATGCTGCCACTTGCCGCGTGGATCGGTGAAACGCAGGTCGACGTATTTCACGTCGTTGTCCTTGATTGATTTCAGGACGTCTTTGGCGGTCTTCATGAATACCCCTTTTGGCTTACAGGTCGTCGTGATCTGGCCGCGGCGCGACCGTGGGTGATGCTCAATACAATTGGGGGATGCCCAATACAATATCAGAGTGTTGGCAGGCTCAATTCAGATGGCATCCAGCCCGGATTCCCCTGTCCTGATACGAATGGCCTCCTCGATGTTGGACACGAATATCTTGCCGTCGCCGATGCGCCCGGTCTGGGCCGCGCGCCTGATGGCGTCGATCGCCTTCTCGACCAGATCATCCGAGATCACGATCTCGATCTTGACCTTGGGTAGAAAGTCGACGATGTACTCCGCGCCGCGATAGAGTTCGGCGTGACCCTTCTGCCGCCCGAAACCCTTGGCTTCGGTGACGGTGATGCCTTGCAGTCCGACCTCCTGAAGCGCTTCTTTCACCTCGTCGAGCTTGAATGGCTTGATGATGGCTTCTATTTTTTTCACTGAACGCCTCCCAGGCACTTCCATATTTTTAACTACAGGTTTGTTTCCACGTTGCGCGTGTTGCGCAAGTTGTTCGATCGTCTATCCCGGACCCGCGCGATGCTGACTGACCGCCCGGCGAGCGGCCGGGCGCGCTCAATCATTGCCAGTGAGCACGACGACCCAGAGCCGACTTCCTCAAAAGCAGGGTCTATGCCAAGTTGCTAAGGCACCTGATTTTGAAATGCTATCAGACTTTTAACAGGCATCGGCAGGCGGTAAGAGCGAAGGAATCACAATACCGGAGCCCACGAAATAGGCAAACAGATCGATTGGTATGCAATCACTTGGCGGTCGGACTGCGCACGAGACGGGAAATGCCTTAGGAAAAGGCGCTTGTATCAGGGATTTGGCATGGAAGTTCTGACATCAGCGGAAATGGAGCGTGCCGATCGGCTCACCATTGCAGCAGGCACTCCCGGCTTCGCGCTGATGCTGAGCGCGGGCCAAGCTGTTGCGGGGGCTGCGATGGACCTCGTGGAGGAGGGACCGATCCTTGTGGTCGCCGGGCCCGGCAACAATGGCGGCGATGGTTTTGTGGCGGCGGCCGAGTTGGCGGCACGCGGCCGCGAGGTCTCGGTCATCCTGCTGTGTGAGCGCGATAGCCTGCAGGGCGACGCGGCCTCCGCGGCACGGGGATGGAAATATCCAGTGCTGCCGTTCAATCCTCAGGCGATCGGCAGGCCGGCTCTGATCATCGATGCGCTGTTCGGCGCCGGTCTCAACCGGCCCCTGGAGGGCGATCCGCACCACATGATCGAGGCGATCAACGCCAACGGCGCGCCCGTTCTCGCCGTCGACCTGCCGAGCGGCATTAACGGCACCACCGGCGCAGTCATGGGCGTTGCGGTCCGTGCTACCGAAACCGTCACCTTCTTCCGGCGCAAGCCGGCTCATTTGCTGTTGCCGGGCCGAATTTATTGCGGTCGGGTGCGTGTCGCCGATATCGGGATCGATGCCAGCGTACTCGGGGAAATTCAGCCGCAAACCTTCGAAAACATCCCGCAGTTCTGGCGCAAGGCCCTTCCGGTGCCGCAGATCGACGGCCATAAATACGCCCGCGGCCATGCGATCGTCATCTCCGGCGACATCGCGGCAACCGGCGCGGCGCGGATGGCGGGGCGCGGCGCGCTGCGGGCTGGCGCTGGGCTCGTTACGCTCGCCTCGCCGAGAAACGCGCTCGCCGTCAACGCCGCCGCGCTCACAGCGGTGATGGTTCGCGCCATCGATACGGTGGTGGAGTTTGCCGAGCTGTTGACCGACAAGCGCCTCAACGCTTGCGTGATCGGACCGGGCGCCGGTCTTGGCGATCGGACACGCGGTTTTGTCCTGACGGCGCTTTCGGCGAAGCGACGCCTCGTGCTGGATGCGGACGCGCTGACGAGCTTTGCGGACGCGCCCGATCGTCTGTTCGAAGCGATCAAGGCGACGCACGATCCGCAGGTGGTTCTCACCCCGCATGAGGGAGAATTTCCGCGGCTGTTCAGCGATATCAGCAACAAGCATCCACAGCGATCAAAGCTCGAACGGGTGCGGGCAGCCGCCGAACGCTCCGCGGCCATCGTTCTGCTCAAGGGACCGGATACCGTAGTGGCGTCACCGGACGGACGCGCGGCCATCGCCGCCAACTCGCCGCCCTGGCTCGCCACCGCGGGCGCCGGCGACGTGCTGTCGGGAATGATCGCGGGCATGCTGGCGCAAGGCGTGCCGGCGTTCGAGGCCGCCTGCATCGGCGTCTGGATGCATGGCAAGGCGGCGCGCGAGGCGGGTCCCGGCCTGATCGCGGAAGATCTGCCGGAAGTGCTGCCGGCGGTGTTCCGACACCTCTATGACGAGTTCGGCATCGACTATTGAGATGGAAAAAGGCCGTTCACACCAGATATTTCGTGACCGCCGCTTCGTCCCAGGACAGCCCGAGCCCATGACCGCGCGCCGTGACCGTGCCGTCAACGATCTCGATCGGCTCGGCAAGGATGGCGCGGGCGAGGTCGAGAACTTCGAGCCAGTGCGCGGTCGGCGTGACCGCCAGCATGTGCGCGCTGGCCTCCGCGAACAGGTGACTGGACATCGGGACTGACGCGGCTTCGGCCTGGCCCGCGACGCGCAGCCATCCGGTGACGCCGCCGACCTTCATCAAATCAGGCATGATGAAATCGCTCGCGCCTGACGCGATCGCTTCCGCAAAGCCACGTGGAAACCACCAGTTCTCGCCTGATTGAATCGATATCGGCGACGTCGCGCGCACCTTGGCGTGGCCCTGAAGGTTTTCGGCCGCCACAGGTTCCTCGATCCAATGCAGATCGTAAGCAGCTAACCGGTCAATGCGGCGGCTGGCCTCAGTGGGATCGAGCGATTGGTTGAAATCCAGCATCAGCGCGATATCGGGACCGATCAGGCCGCGCACCGCTTTGACGACCCGCTCGTCGTTGGCGAGATCGCCGTCGTCGCCCTTGATCTTGATGCCGCGAAAACCCTGATCGAGCGAGCGGCGCAGGTCCTTCTCGTCGGCGACGGGGTCGACCGCCCCGTAGCTGTCATAGGCCCGGATCGGCCGCGGTGATCCGCCCAGCAACTTCGCCAACGGCTGACCCGCCGCCTGGCCCAGCGCGTCCCAGAAGGCCATGTCGAGGCCCGACACCGCCATGCCAACCAGGCCTTGCCAGCCGAGCAATCTGAATTTGGCATCCATCTGCGCCATCAGATCGAACGGCGCGATCGCCTTGCCAGTCAGATCGGAGCCGATCTCGTCGATCAGTTGCACCAGCGGCTTAAGCGTCATTTTGGCGTAGCCGAAGATATAAGAACGTCCCGTAACGCCTTGATCGGTCGCGACATCGATCAGCACCAGGGGTGCCGAGCGTATGACGCCAAAGGCGTTCTTCACCGGCCGCGAGATCGGCACATCGACGGCCCGGGCCTTGACGCTGCGAATGGCTGGTGTGGTTGCGCTCATTTTTGTTTCCTCACTCGACACTGTACCACCGCACGAGGCGGGGCGCCGCCCAGTCCGTCGCCATCGATTCGATCAGCCAGCGCCCGGCATATTCGGCGGCGAATGCGATGCGCTGGGTCTGCCCGGAATCGATCGCCAGCGTATCCAGCCAGAATGGCTTCCAGCCGTCGTCCAGCCGGTCCAGCACCCTGAAATGATGGCCATGGAGGTGGAAGATTTCGGGGATCCCGGCAGGGTTGCTCAGGGCCAGTACCACGGTGCGGCCGGCCTTGGCGCGGAATGCGGGCGCCGCGGACCTTGCGAAGCTCGCGGGCGTGACCCAATCGACTTTTGACCCGCCGAGCGTCAGAGCGATCCGCAACGCATTTTTGAGGTCGAGCTGGGCCGGCAGGCCATAGGTCGGCAGCGCAGGCGCCACCGGCAGCGGCGCGCTCCGGAGCGGGGGTTCATTTGAGGCGACCAGCCGGGCAATAGGGCGGGACTCCCTACCGTCATGCAGGAGTATCGCCGACGTCGAGCCCGGCGTGGCGCTCGCATCGATGAACGCGTCGACCCGGCCTCCCGGCGCAAGTGCCAGAGCGCCGTTGCGCGCGGGGAACGGCTCGGACGGTTGGCCGTCGAGGGCCATGACCTTGACTTCGTGTCCCTCTATTTTCACTGCAATAACAGTGCGCTGGCAGCCATTGACGAAGCGAAACCTTAGGCGTTCATTGGTGCGCACCGGGATATCCAGCGTAGTCAGTCCATTGATCGTGTAGACCGGCTTGGCATCCTTTGGATCTCCGCCGGGCGCGATTGGAGTCCCGTCCGGGCGCAGCCGCCAGTCTTCGATCAGAAACACCTCATCGCGGTCGACGGCGACGGGGTCGCTCTCCCCGACGATCAGCGCCCGCGCCGGCAGTGGCCGCGCCTGGCCATCGCCCAGCAGCCGAAGGTCGCACAAGAAGGTGCCCGCCTGCCGCAATGGAACCACGAAGGTTTCCCTAGCCTTGGGCGAGAGGGGTGACCGCGCTACCAGCGGCTCGGCTGCCGGGACGCCGTCGATCCCGTGCCAGTTGAGCACCGTGGGCACCGGCAGTTCGCTTCCGAGCGTGATTTCCAGCTCGTCGCCTTGCTTGAAGCGAGAACCGGGGTCTGGCGTTGGACCTATGAGCGACCATATCGGGGTATCCGGTTCTCCCGGACGGAGGGCGAGGACGCCGGCCTTGGCCTGCAGCATCAGGGACGGGCGCCCCCGAGCGGCAGCGATTGCCGGGATGGCCGGACCGAGGACCGCAGCACCCAATCCGGCCATAAGTTCGCGTCGGTCCAGCCGCAGAATTTGATCTTCCATAATGTCGATGCGGACCATTTTCCGCTGGATATGTCCAGTTACCGCAGGTACGTCCCGGGAGGTTCTGAAACGGCCATTTTTTTGCTGCGGACCGGTGTGCCCATGTTATAAGCCCGCCGCAACGATCACGTTTATGATTTGGATGCGGACGTCCAAATCATAAACGTGATCGTTTCCATTAACTTGGAGCATGATGGCCGCCCGAAAACCGCTTCACACTTTTCGGCATCATGCTCCGGGCATCGCGGCCGGACATGATGCTTGCAGCGGGCGTGGCGGAACTGGTAGACGCGCTGGATTTAGGTTCCAGTGACGAAAGTTGTGGGGGTTCGAGTCCCTCCGCCCGCACCACAGCAATATCAATGACTTATAAGATATTTTTTGAGGAACCCTCAACCCAACCCTGCCACCGGGGCATGTTATCTAGGCAGTTTTCGCTCGCAGCTTTTATTTCGACTGCCTCTATCGAAGGGGATAGAAGGGGCTGCCGCAATGGACGGCGTGGCAGCGGCAACCGATACTGAGCGAGCGATGTCCGGAACATCAACGCCGATCCGCCTGTCGACGGAACAGGAGGTCGTGGTTCGAGCCCGCCCAACTGTACCAGCAAAACAAAGATTTAGCTGACAGGCCGCAACCGCTGCATTGGCTTGGCTAACAGAGGGCTAACAGGCCGCGCTTAGGGGCACGCGGCTGTTAGAGAGCCAACGCACCAGCGGCCTCCCTAAGGCCGGCACGGGGCATGCCAGCGGGAAGGTGGCCGGGCGCGGGCGTTGTGCCGGCCGGCGGGCTGGGGCTCAACGGATTCCGGCGGCACCGTGACCATCGTGGCGGGCCATTGCGGCCCGCCGTAGTGATGATGGTTAACTCGCCTTGGACATAAGATCGCGGAAGGCTCTTGCCGATCGCGTTGGAGTTGTTGCCGAGTTCCTTGCTCCGCTCTTGGGTTTTGCAGGTCAGGTCCGGCGCCGTGTCTTTCCAGCGTGCCAACACGTTGTCGAAGCCGCCGCGCCACGCGAAGTTGCCGTCGGCATCTTCTTCGACCATCCAGCGAAACGCCGCGAGGATCGGATACAGCGCGCCGGTTTGGAGCCGCTCCTTGGCCTGCTTGCCACTGAACACGAACGAGAAGCCGGCCTTACTTTCTTCCGGCTTCTTATCCATGATCTCGAGGCTGCGGGGCTTGCCACCGTTCTTGAGGTGATACTTTGCGAACTCCATCTGGATCAGGTCGTGGAGTTGCAAGATATCCTTCATGATCGGGCGCAACTTCTTGAACTCGTCGCCGTCGTTGTTCTCGAAGTCATCACGGAACTGGTCGAGCGCCTTCGATTTCTTCTCGTAGGCTTCAACCGGGTGGACCCCTTTATCGTTCGGATAAAGGCCGATGTGGAAGCATGTCATCAGGCTGATCAGGTCGCGGGCGTCGTACTCGCCCTTATCGTTCTCGCTCTAAGCGACCGCGCCGTAGTATGGCTCGGTCGAGAGGTCTTCCTTCATCCACTCGAAGGCTCCCTTGAGATCATCGAGGGACATATCCTCGACCTGCAACGCCGTATTGAGGCCTCCGGCAATCTCGGGAAGCCATGTGTCGGGGATGCCGGTGCGCACCTCCATCTTGACGAACTGGGTGTGCGGGATGCTGCCGTCTTGGATACGCTTCTTGACGAGATCGAGCGTGTGACCGCCATTGAGAACACCATGCACCTCGGGATCAGGCAGATGTGTCCGTCATCAAATGATCGCAAGACGCCGATTACGGCAGCAGATCTGCTCAACGACCGCGTGATCCCTCTGTTCGAAAATCACGACGCGAAGCTGATGCGCATGTTGACGGATCGTGGAAGCGAATTCTGCGGCAACCCAGAGCGGC
>Ga0207926_1001131_pt1 | contig 12786 bp, 9 predicted proteins | sample NGESurdeep072012_8_FD_184454 | JGI IMG/M metagenome (GOLD analysis project Ga0207926, IMG submission 184454) | Arctic peat soil microbial communities from Barrow, Alaska - NGEE Surface sample 210-1 deep-072012 (SPAdes) | ecosystem: Environmental > Terrestrial > Soil > Wetlands > Peat ...
TCACCGGAGCTCGTCACGCAGGAACGGCGCTGCGCTCCTTCATCACATCAGTAAACCCACTGCTCGACGAGGACGAATTACGAGTGCGAAACAGTGTCGGGAGAGTCGATCTCCGGCCGGATGACTGGACAAAATCCCTAGTCAGAGCTTGGATGGCGATTTCGACACCCACAAGGTCATGGAGGTCAACTTCTTCGGCGTGGTAGCCGTGACCGAGGCGGCCATGCCCCACCTCCGGGCCTCCGGTGGCCGGGTCTTCACGGTCAGCAGCGTCCGGGGAGCAGTGGGCCAGCCCTTCAACGAGGCCTCCTGTGCGGCCAAGTTCGCCGTCGAGGGGTTCTTGGAGAGCCTCGCCCCCGTGGCCGCCACCGTCGGCGTCGGCGTCGGCGTCGGCGTCGGCGTCGGCGTCGGCGTCGGCGTCGGCGTCGGCGTCGGCGTGGCCATCGTGGAGCCGGGCGCGGTGACCACCGAGTTCGTCAACAACGTGAGCCCGGCCTCGGGGAGCCCCCTCTCCGAGGCCGGCAGGGACAGGAGGCCGCCCACCGGTGCGGGTTTGCCGTCCAACAGGGACGTTCGGCCCTACCAGGCACGCAGCGATGGCAGCACGATGGGAGCAAGGCGGGATCACGTGATCCCATCGAGCAACCGAGGAGCAGGCCATGACGGTCCGACTGGCGATCAACGGCTTCGGGCGGACGGGGCGATCGTTCCTGCGAGCGGCGCTGACCTCCTCCCACGAGTTCGAGATCGTGGCCGTCAACGACCTCGGCGCCCCAGAGGCGCTGGCCCGGCTGCTCGCCCGGGACTCTGTGCACGGCCGCTATCCCGAACCGGTCCACGTCGACGGCGACACCATGGTCGTCGGGGCATGCCGGATCCGAATGCTCGCCGAGGCCGACGCTGCCGTGCTCCCCTGGAGCGAGTTCGGCGTCGACGTCGTCATCGAGTCGACCGGCAAGTACACCAGCCGGGACAAGGCCCAGGCCCATCTCGAGGCCGGAGCCTCCCGCGTGGTGATCTCGGCTCCGGGGCAGGACCCCGACGCCACCTTGGTGGTCGGTGTGAACGAGGAGGAGTTCGATCCGGCCCACCACTTCATCATCTCGAATGCGTCGTGCACCACCAACTGCCTGGCCGTCCTGGCCAAGGTGCTCGACGACGCGTTCGGCATCGACGACGGGTTCATGACCACGGTGCACGCCTACACGGACGACCAGCGCCTGGTCGATGCGCTCCACAAGGACCCCCGGCGGTCACGGGGAGCGGCGATCAACATCGTGCCGACGACGACCGGCGCGGCCCGAGCAACAGGACTAGTGCTCCCCAGTGTGGCGGGAACTCTCGACGGACTCGCCCTGCGGGTGCCGGTGCCCGACGCGTCGATCACCGATCTCGTCGCCAACGTGCGTGCCACACCGAGCGTGGGCGAGATCAAGGATGCCTACCGTGCCGCCGCCGGTTCGGGACGCCTCGCTGGACTGCTCGAGTACTCGGAGGAGCCCCTGGTCTCCTCCGACATTATCGGGTCGCCTGCGTCGTGCATCTTCGACTCGGATCTCACCATGGCCCACGGGCACCTCGTGAAGGTGCTCGGCTGGTATGACAACGAGTCGGGCTACTCGAGCCGGCTCGCCGACCTCGCCGCCATCGTCGGCGCCGCTGCCGGCAGCTGACGGGAGCGGGCGTCACCATGTTCCAGGTTCGTATCCATGGGCGCGGCGGCCAGGGCGTGGTGAGCGCCGCGGAGATCCTCTCCGTGGCCGCGTTCGCCGAGGGACGCCACGCGCAGGCCTTCCCGAGCTTCGGATCCGAGCGCATGGGTGCGCCGGTCGTGTCCTTCTGCCGCATGGACGATCGCCCGATCCGCACGCGAGAGCCGGTGGTGGAGGCCGACGCCATCATCATCCAGGACGTTACGCTGATCCACCAGGTCGATCTCTTCGCCGGACTCTCGCCGGAAGGCTATGTGCTGGTCAACACCTCCCGAAGCTTCGACGAGCTCGGGCTCGGCGAGTTCTTCGGCCAGTTCCACCGTGATCGCCTGGTCACCTGCCCGGCGACCGAGTTCGCCCTCGAGGAGCTCGGTCGTCCCCTGCCGAACGCGGCCCTGCTCGGCGGGTTCGCGGCACTGACCCGTGAGATCACACTCGACGCCATCGACACGGCGGTCCGCGATCGCTTCGCGGGCGCAGTCGGTGAGCGCAACGTCGCCGCCGCCGCCGCTACCTATCGATTCGTCACGCTTGCAGAAGAGGAGCTGGTCCGTGCTGCGACAGATTGAGGGCTCCCGTGCCGTCGCCGAGACGGTTGCGCACTGCCGGCCCGAGGTCGTCTGTGCGTATCCCATCTCGCCCCAGACGCACATCATCGAGGCGATCGGCGCGATGGTGAAGGCCGGCACTCTCTCGCCGTGTGAGTTCATCAACGTCGAGTCCGAGTTCGCGGCAATGTCCGTTTCGATCGGTGCTTCGGCGGCGGGTGCACGCGCCTTCACCGCCACCGCCAGCCAAGGGCTGCTCTTCATGATCGAGGCGGTCTACAACGCGGCAGGGCTCGGCCTTCCCATCGTCATGACGCTGGCGAACCGGGCGATCGGGGCCCCGATCAACATCTGGAACGACCACAGCGACGCCATGGCCGTCCGGGACTCGGGATGGATCCAGCTCTTCGCCGAGACGAACCAGGAGGCCGCTGATCTCCACGTCCAGGCCTTCCGCCTCGCCGAGGAGCTCTCGGTCCCGGTCATGGTGTGCATGGACGGCTTTATCCTCACCCATGCGGTCGAAGGCGTCGATGTGCCAGAGCAGTCCGACGTCGACGCCTTCCTCCCTCCCTACGAGCCCCGACAGGTGCTCGATCCCGACGATCCGGTCTCGATCGGTGCGATGGTCGGCCCCGAGGCGTTCGAGGAGGTCCGCTACCTGGCCCACCTCCGCCAGCTCGACGCGCTGGAGCGGATCCCCTCCCTCGCCGCGGCGTTCGCCGAAGCATTCGGTCGCCAGAGCGGCGGTCTGGTCCGTCCCTACCGGACCGAGGACGCGGAGACCATCGTCGTCGCGCTCGGATCGGTGCTCGGGACCATCAAGGACGCGGTCGATGCACGCCGAGATGCCGGTGAACGGGTGGGCGTTGTCGGGATCACCTCGTTCCGCCCGTTTCCCCTTGACGCGGTGCGGGACGCGCTCGCCGGTGCCCACCGGGTCGTCGTCGTGGAGAAGGCATTCAGCATCGGCTTCGGCGGCGTGCTCTCGACCGATGTCGCCATGGCGACGCATGACGCGGACTGCTCGCTGCGAACGGTCGTGGCCGGGCTCGGCGGGCGTGCCATCACCCGCCGCTCGCTCGAGGAGCTGCTCGCTGCCGCGTCCCGGGACGAGCTCGACTCCCTCACCTTCCTCGATCTCGACCACGGGATCATCGAGCGTGAGCGCGCCCGCATGACCGCGACGCGACGGTCTGGCCCATCGGCGGAGAACGTCCTACGCGACCTCGGGACCGTCGCGTCCCGGATCGGCTGAGGAGGAATCGTGACCACCCAGCCCGTCCGCTTCTACCAGGTCGGGAGCTTTGCCGTCGGCAACCGCCTCCTTCCTGACGACGAGCGGACCGTCCAGTCCGACCCGAACCGGACCAACTCGCTCGACTCGGGGCATCGCGCCTGCCAGGGATGCGGCGAGGCCCTCGGCACCCGCTACGCCCTCGACGCAGCGATGCGCGCCACCGGGGGCCGCCTCGTGGCGGTGAACGCCACCGGGTGTCTCGAAGTGTTCTCCACCCCCTACCCGGAGACCTCGTGGCGCATCCCATGGCTCCACTCGCTGTTCGGGAACGCGCCGGCCGTCGCCACCGGGGTCGCCGCGGCGATGAAGGTGAAGGGAAAGGGCGACGTGCGAGTCGTCGCGCAGGCCGGGGACGGTGGGACGGTCGACATCGGCTTCGGGTGCCTGTCGGGGATGTTCGAGCGCAACGACGACGTGCTCTTCATCTGCTACGACAACGAGGCGTACATGAACACGGGCGTGCAGCGCTCCGGCGCGACACCACCGGCGGCGCGTACGGCGACGACCGAAGCGGTCGGCCCGGAGCCGGGCAACGTCTTCGGACAGGGGAAGGACCTCCCCCGCCTGGCGATGGCACACGACATCCGGTACGTGGCAACCGCCACGGTCGCCGACCTCCACGACCTCGAGGAGAAGGTCGAGCGCGCCATGCAGCTCCACGGCGCCCGCTACCTCCACATCCTGGTGCCCTGCCCCCTCGGGTGGGGCTCGGCCCCGAACGACACGATCCTCGTGGCCCGGCTCGCCAAGGAGACCGGGCTCTTCCCGGTCTTCGAAGCCGAGCACGGCAAGGTCACCGCCGTGTCGCCGATCCGCCACCGGACGCCCGTCGAGGCCTACCTGTCGATCCAGCGCCGCTACGCCCACCTCTTCGGTGAGCACTCGCGCACCGACATCATCGCCCGCATCCAGGCGATCGCCGATCAGAACATCGCCACCTACGGCCTCATCGACGACGAAGCCGACAGCAGCGATCCGAAGCAGGTGACGGCGTAATGGAGCTTCCGTTCGCAATCACACTGGACGTCGGCTCGAGCCACGCCAACCGGACCGGTTCGTGGCGTGTCGAACGACCGATCTACGTCGACCGGCTCCCGCCGTGCAACGATGCGTGCCCGGCGGGCGAGAACATCCAGCGCTGGCTCTACCAAGCCGAGCCAGGTGACTACGAGATGGCTTGGCGCCAACTCGTCGAGGACAACCCGTTCCCCGCGGTGATGGGTCGCATCTGCTACCACCCGTGCGAGACGGCGTGCAATCGCGCCCAGCTCGACGAGGCGGTCGGGATCAACGCCATCGAGCGGTTCCTCGGTGACCTGGCGATCGAGCGCGGTTGGTCGCTGCCGCCGGCGGTGACCGACAGCGGGAAGCGGGTCCTCGTCGTCGGGGCCGGCCCCGCCGGGCTGAGCGCCACCTACCACCTGCGCCGTCTCGGCCATCACGTCCGCCTGGTCGACTCGGCGCCGAAGCTCGGCGGCATGATGCGCTACGGCATCCCCGCCTACCGGCTCCCTCGTGCAGTCCTGGATGCCGAGACCACACGCATCGTGGCGCTCGGGGTCGACGTCGAACTCGGCCACACCGTCCAGGACATCGAAGGTGAGCGCCACGATGGCGGCTTCGACGCCGTCTTCCTGGCCGTCGGCGCCCAGCTCGGCCGACGCGTGGAGATCCCGGCCGGCGACTCGTCCCGCGTCCTCGACGCGGTCTCGCTCCTCCACCGGGTCGCCGAAAACGATCCGCCGTTGCTCGGTCGCCGGGTCGTCGTCTACGGCGGAGGGGACACCGCCCTCGACGCCGCCCGGACGGCGCGCCGTCTCGGCGCCACCGACGCCGTCGTCGTCTACCGCCGCAACCGCGAGCGCATGCCTGCCAATGGGGACGAGCTCGAGGAGGCACTCGTCGAGGGCGTGACGGTACGCTGGCTCTCCACGGTGAGCCGATTCGACGGCGACCGACTCGTGCTGGAGAAGATGCGCCTCAACGATGAGGGGTTCCCCGAGCCGACCGGTGAGCTCGAAGAGCTCGACGCCGACTCCCTCGTGCTCGCGCTTGGTCAGGACACCGATCTGTCGCTCCTCGACCAGGCACCCGATGTTGTGGTCGATGACGGCGTCGTCGAAGTGCTCCCGACGATGATGACGGGCGAGAGCGGCGTCTTCGCCGGCGGCGACTCGGTGCCGTCGGAGCGGACGGCCACGGTGGCGATCGGGCACGGGAAGCGCGCTGCGCGCGGCATCGACGCATTCGTCTCCGGCCGTGCGCCAGTCAATGCTGACCGGCACGAGCTCGCCACGTTCGACCGCGTGAACACCTGGTACTACTCGGACGCCCCGCGAACCAGGCGTCCCGAGCTCGAGCGGGCCCGGCGGCAGAGCACCTTCGACGAGGTCGTCGGGGGCCTGACCGAGGAGAACGCGCTCTTCGAGGCTCGTCGTTGCCTCTCGTGCGGCAACTGCTTCGAGTGCGACAACTGCTTCGGCGTGTGCCCGGACAACGCGGTCATCAAGCTCGGTCCGTCGCTTCGCTACGAGTTCGACTACGACTTCTGCAAGGGCTGTGGCATCTGCGCGCAAGAGTGCCCCTGCGGTGCCATCGACATGGTCCCGGAGCGAATCTGACGTAGCCGCGCACGAGGGGCGGTGGTTGACGAGTCCGCCGAAGCGGTGGCGCCCGAGGCCCAGCCGAGCGCCCTCACCTGGTGCATAGCCAACGCCTCGGCTGCCTCAGGCTCGCGCCGGTGAGCGGAAGGCACGGAATAGCGGCCCGGGACCAGCGTGCCGTGGAGCGAGGCGAGCCTTGCAGTCGACGACGACCGCCCCGGCTGAACTGACGAGGATGGGGTTGAGGTCGAGCTCGACCAGTTCGGGAACCTCCTCGGCCACCCGTGCGATCGTCTCGAGAACCGCCACCAGGGCTCGGCGGTCGACGGGCGCTGCGCCCCGGTAGCCATTGAGAAGGGGAGCGGCGTGCAGAGATGCCACCATCGTCTCGGCGGCACCGACATCGAGCGGCGGAACCGCGAAGGCACGGTCGCCGAGCAGGTCGGTCATCACCCCGCCGAGGCCGACCATCACCACCGGTCCGAAGACCGGGTCGGAAGCGAGCCCGATGATCGCCTCGACGCCCGACGGCGCCATCGGTTGGATGACCGCGCCGCCCATCTGCGGTCCGATCCGGCCTGCCATCGCCTCGTACGCCTCGCGGACCGCCTCGGGGCTGCCCAATCCCACCGCGACCCCGCCGACGTCCGACTTGTGGACGATCTCGCCCGAGCGCGCCTTCAACGCGACGGGGAACCCGATGGATTCGGCGACCGAGCCCGCCTCTGCTGCGGTCGTAGCAGCACGAGTAGGCAACACCGGCACGCCGCACGCCTCGACCAGACGCGCGGCCTCCTCGAGCTCGAGCCAGCCACCTGTCTCACTCCTGGCGAGTGCCGAGGACACGATCTCGTGGATCGCCACCTGGTCGGAGACCTCCCAGGATGTCGCGGCCGCGGACCGGGGGCGTCGGCGCCACTCCGCGTAGGAGCAGACGTGGGCGAGCGCCGCCGCCGCTCGTTCGGGGGAGGGAACCTCGGCGATGGCCAGTGCACCGCTGGAGCCGGGAGCGGCGTCTGTCCCCAGGATGCACGCGACCACCGGCTTGTCCGAGCGCTGCGCAACGTGGGCGACGACCTCTCGTGCGGCGGCTGCCCGGAGCGCGACGAGATCGGTGGTGACGACGATCGCCGCGTCGACCGCGTCGTCGTGAAGGACGATCTCCAGCGCGTTCTCGAGGACCTCGGCCCCCCCATCCGCGGTCATGTCAACGGGGTTGGCGACGGCTGCCGAGTCGACAACGACCTTGCGGAGCGCGTCCTTCGTTGCGTCGCAGAGCTCTGGAACGGAGAGCCCGCCGGCCTCGCACGCGTCGGCGGCGAGGATGAGCGGGCCACCGGAGTTCCCGACGAGAGCGATCCGGCTCCCTGCGGGCAGCGGCGTGGAGAGCAGGAGCGCGGAGACATCGAGGAGCTCTTCGAGGCGGTCGACCTTGATGACGCCGGCGCTCTGGAGAAGCGCCGAAACGACGACCTGCGGCGTGGCGGCGGCGGCGGTGTGCGATCGCGCCCCCCGGGCGCCGGCAGGTGTCCTTCCCGCCTTCAGCGCCACGATGGGCTTCTTCTCGCCGACCCGCCGGGCGATGCGGGCGAACTTGCGCGGGTTTCCGAGAGACTCGAGATAGAGGGCGATCACCGAGGTCCGGTCGTCGCGTTCGAAGTAACAGAGCAGGTCGTTCAAACTCACGTCGAGATTGTTCCCGACGGAGACGAAGCTCGACAGGCCGAGGCCGGCGACCCGGGCCTGCTCGGCGAGCACGATTCCGACCGCACCGGACTGCGAGACGAGCGCCAGGCCCCCGGCGAGCGGATCGAGCGCAGCGAAGGTGGCGCTCATCCGGATGTCAGGGTCGGTGTTCACGACACCGAGGCAGTTCGGGCCGACGATGCGCATGCCCTGCCGCCGGGCGACCCTGAGCAGCTCGGCCTCGACCTCGGCACCGGAGCGACCCGTCTCTCCGAAGCCCGCGGTGATGATGGTCGCCGCCCGCACACCCGTCGAGGCAGCTTCGCCGAGGACACCGGGTACCGCCGCCGACGGTACCGCGATGATCGCCAGGTCGATCGGCTCGGGAAGCGATGACAGTGTGGGGAACGCGGGCACGCCACAGACCGCCCGGGCCGACGGGTTGACCGGGTAGACGCTCCCCGAGAAATCTCCGGCGAGAAGGGATCGGACGACCTCGTGACCGACGTTCCCCGGGTGCCGTCCCGCCCCGATGACGGCAATCGAGCGCGGGCGGAGGATCGCCGAGATGCTGGCGACCTCCGCGGTCGCCTCCCGCTCGTCGCAGGACGCACGGTACTCGGGCGTCGGCCGGAGATCGATCTCGGTCCGGACGGTCCTACCGTCGTTGGCGCGCGTGCACCGGAGGCCCGTGGCACCGAAGACCTGGAGCATGGCCGAGTTCTCCGCCATGACCTCGGCGACGAAGTGCACGATCCCCTTGGTCCGTGCGTACGCCGCCAGGCTCTCGAAGAGCAGCGTGGCGACCCCGTGGCGCTGATAGGTGCCGGCCACCACGAAGGCGACCTCCGCCACCGGCTGGGTGGGCCCGAGGCGGTCGTAGCTCGCGAACGCGACCAGTTGACCCGACACGATCGCCACGAAGGCCATCCGGGAGTCGTAGTCCACCTCGGCGACGTGCGATGCCTCGTCGGGGCCCCACGCCGGATGGGCACCGAGGAGGGCCTGCTGGATCGCATCGTGCGACAGGTTCCTGTCGGAGGCGCCCAGCAGCGCCGCGTCAGCCGGCTGGATCGGACGGACGAGGACCGCCTCGCCGCCCGTCAGCAGCCCGTCGAACTCCCACGACGACGGGTACCCGGGCGGGTCCGGTGCCCCGCGTGCAGCTCCATCCCCAGTGGACATCACCACCTCCTCATCGACAGTCATCGTTGCCGCCGACGGTCGAGGTGACCAGGGTCGAATTGCCCGAACTGCCTGACGAGGATCATGGCATCCCGTGTCGAGACCTTCAACCTCTGGCGTCCTCTCCTGGCGCCGGAGCGGCAGCGGGAGACCGGCCCAGCCGCGCCTCGACCTCCAGGACTTGCCGAGTCGTCTTCAGCACCGTGTCGGGGTTCAGGCTCATCGAGTCGATCCCGAGCTCCACGAGGAACTCGGCCATGTCCGGGTAGTCGGACGGCGCCTGCCCGCACAGGCCCGAGTGCATGTGGTTGCGCTGGCACCCCTCGACGGCGAGGCGGATCATCTCCTTCACCCCCTCGTCACGCTCGTCGTAGTCAAAGGCAACGATCTCGCTGTCGCGGTCGACGCCGAGCGTGAGCTGGGTCAGGTCGTTCGAGCCGATCGAGAAGCCGTCGAAGTACTCTGCGAAGCGGTCGATGAGGATGACGTTGTTCGGGATCTCGCACATGGCGTAGACCTCGAGGCCGTTCTCCCCACGACGGAGGCCGAGCTCGGCCATCCGCTCGAGAACCTGCTCAGCCTCCGCCACGCGACGGACGAAGGGAAGCATGAGCACGACGTTGGTGAGCCCCATCTCCTCGCGCACCCGAAGCATCGCCTTGCACTCGAGGGCGAAGCCTTCGGCGTAGGCGGGATGGGCGTATCGGGACGCGCCGCGAAAGCCGAGCATCGGGTTGGCCTCCGCTGGCTCGAAACCCGCCCCACCGAGGAGGTTTGCGTACTCGTTCGTTTTGAAGTCCGACATGCGGACGACAACCGGCTTGGGCCAGAAGGCGGCGGCGATCGTGCCGATCCCCTCGGCGAGGCGCTCGACGAAGAACTGCTCGCCGTCGCGGTACCCGCGGATCAGCTGTGCCAGGTCCTCGCGCGCCTTGCGGTCGGTCACCTGCTCGGGATGCAGAAGCGCCAGCGGGTGGGCGCGGATCGACTCGCTGATGATGAACTCCATGCGTGCGAGACCGACGCCGTCGTTCGGGAGGAACGAGGTCTTGAAGGCGAGGTCGGGGTTGCCGAGGTTGATCATGATCTTCGTCACCGGGCGGGCCAGGTCCCCCACCTCGCTCCGCTCGACATGAAAACCCACCTCGCCCCGGTACACGAAGCCCGCATCGCCTTGCGCGCACGAGACCGTGACCGTCACGCCGGTCGGCACCGCCGTGGTGGCGTCTCCGGCCCCGACGACGGCGGGGATCCCGAGCTCTCGGGCGATGATGGCCGCGTGACACGTGCGCCCGCCCCGATTGGTGACGATCGCCGCAGCCGTCTTCATCACCGGCTCCCAGTCCGGCGTCGTCGTGTCGGCGACGAGGACCTCGCCGGGGCGGAACTGCGCGAGGTGCGCGACGTTCTCGATCACCCGCACCGTCCCCGAGGCGATCCTCTCGCCGACCGAGCGCCCCTCGGCGACGACCTCGCCGGCGTGCTCGAGGACGTAGGTCTCGAGGCTGGACACCTGGCGCTGGGACGCAGCCGTCTCGGGCCGGGCCTGGACGATGTAGATCTTGCCGTCGATGCCGTCCTTCGCCCACTCGATGTCCATCGGCCGCCCGTAGTGGGTCTCGATCGTGACGGCGGAATCGGCGAGCTCGAGCACGTCCACGTCGCTCAGGCAGAAGTGCTCTCGATCGGCCTTCTGGGTGGGGATGTTGCGCGTCGTGTGCTTCGTTTCGCCCTCGACGAGGACCATCTTCACGGCCTTGTCGCCGAGGAGGCGACGCAGCACGGCGCGATGGCCGGCGACGAGGCTCGGCTTGTGGACGTAGAACTCGTCGGGGTCGACCGCGCCCTGCACGACGTTCTCGCCGAGGCCGTATGCCCCGGTGATGAACACCACGTCGCGGAAGCCGGACTCGGTGTCGAGCGTGAACATCACACCGGACGAGGCGAGGTCCGAGCGCACCATCTTCATCACCCCGATCGACAGCGCCACCTTGTAGTGGTCGAAACCCTGATCGATGCGGTAGTGGACGGAGCGGTCGGTGAAGAGGCTGGCGAAGCACCGCCGGCAGGCGTCGAGCAGGCTCTGCTCGCCCCGGATGTTGAGGAAGGTGTCCTGCTGGCCCGCGAAGCTCGCGGTCGGCAGGTCCTCGGCGGTCGCCGACGAACGCACGGCGAGGCCGACATCCTCCCCGTACTCCTCCTGCAGCCGTCGGTAGCCGGCGAGGATCTCGCTGGCCAGGTCCGATGGGAGGCCCGCGCCGTAGACGAGCTCACGTGCACGCTTGGCGCGGCGAGCGAGGTCGGCGACATCGCTCGGGTCGAGGCCGTCAAGCGCGGCGTGCAGTGGCTCTAGAACGCCCGCCTCCTCGAGCATGTATCGGTAGGCCTCCGCGGTGATGGCGAAGCCGTTCGGCACCCGCACCCCCTCGCTCGAGAGCTTCTGGTACATCTCGCCGAGCGAAGCCGTCTTCCCACCGACCAATGGGACGTCCCCGATATCGAACTCTTCGAAGAAGCGGACGTAGATGGGCTTGGTCATGATCATGATCGTTCCTCCTCTAGCGGTTGAAGCAGACGGGTGGCTGAGCCCCTGCCAGGTCGCCGGTAGCATCGAGATCGCCCGGTGGCATGCACCGAGTGCGCCCTCTGTACCGCACAACTGTCAGTATCACGAAGTCCGGGGCGTCCAACTAGGGGCGAAGGTCACTGACGGGGCTACGTGACGCTCGACCCGGTGGTCCGGCCCGTTCCCGGTGCCGGGCGACGATCCACGGCAGGTCGGGGGTCCGACCGAGTCCTTCGGGCAGTCACCGGCAGAGGCGGATGGCGGCATCGGCCCTGGTCGGCCCCGGGCAGGCGCACTACGGAGGGCCGGGGCGGCGCACCCGCCCCACACCGTCAGCGCCGGTTGGCGGCCACCAGTTGCGTGGCTGCTACCGAGGCGGAGGGCTTGCGGGCCACCCGCTCGGCGACCAGGTCCTCGGTCAGCGTCCGCTCACCGGCACGGGCGGCGGCAGCGATGAGGGTCAGGTCGATGATGTCGCGTTGGGCGTGGCTGCCACCGACGGCGTTGGCCACGGGGCGGAGGTCGATGAGCAGGTCGAGGGCCCGGTCGGGCTGGCCGGCCGCGAAGGAGCCAAAGCCCTCGACGAGGGCCAGCCTGACCCGCTCGGCCACCTCGCGGTTGGTTCCCACTGTCCGGCGACGATTGTTGGCCACCAACTGCTGGTTGCACTCGTGGCGCCCGGAGAGGCCGAGCGCCATCACCGCGTACCAGTCGTTGAAGAGGTAGACCGGATCGTCCACCAGGAGCTCGATATCCGCAGCCAACTGGTCGGCTCGTCCACCGACATCGATGCCGAACAGGGAGAGCCTGTGGGTGCCGAGAAGCCCATCCGGCCAGCTCATGCCACAAGCCGGTACTCGTGAACGAGGCCGCCGAGTTTGTCGCTCCGTCGTAGCTGGGCCGGGTCCGGATGGCTGATCCGCAGTGGCCTCCCTCCCACGGCAAGCGGCACCTGCTGACCGAGGGAGCGGTACGGACGATGTCCGTTGTCGTGATCAACGAACTCGCTGAGGACCGCTTCGAGCTGAGGGCGATGGAGCACAAGCATCGAGTCGAGGCACTCACGTCGTGCGGTCCCGACGAACAACTCGCCGAACGCGTTCGCACCGGGGGATCGAATGGGCGTGCGGATGATCCGGGCGCCATCGGCACGTAACACCTCGTCGAAGCTGGCGGTGAACTTGGT
>Ga0207926_1001132_pt1 | contig 12776 bp, 10 predicted proteins | sample NGESurdeep072012_8_FD_184454 | JGI IMG/M metagenome (GOLD analysis project Ga0207926, IMG submission 184454) | Arctic peat soil microbial communities from Barrow, Alaska - NGEE Surface sample 210-1 deep-072012 (SPAdes) | ecosystem: Environmental > Terrestrial > Soil > Wetlands > Peat ...
AAGCGTCAAGACACGACGCAAAAGCGCCGGCTGGAACCCCGGCTTCCTTCTCCAAATCCTGCAACTCAAATGACCGTTAACCTGGATTCCGAGCCGTGGCGGCTGACCGCTGACCACCAGCCGCGCCCGAACCGTTATCAAAACGTGGCGCCGGCCTTCACCATGTAGATCCGTCCGGGGAGCGGATAGGCATTGTAGCGGCCGAACGTTGCGGAGCTGGCCACGGCGTAGTCGAAGTACTGAACGTTGAACAGATTCTGCACCGCAACCGACCAGAACAGGTTTTTCACCTCGCCGCCGAGGCGAACATCAACCGTCGCATGCGATGCAATCATCGGCTGGAAATTGGCCTGGTCGTTGTCCATGCGCCGGTCTCCGACCCAGCGCACGACCGCATCGAACACGGCGAACTTCTGATAGACGTCCCAGGACAGGCCAAGATTCTCCGTCCAACGCGACACCAGCGGAACGTCATTGCCGGCATACATGCCCTCGCGGAAGGTGGCACGGATATAGCTCAGCCCGCCCTTCAAGCGCACGGCATCCGACAGCCGCAGCGTCGCGCTGTTCTCGACGCCAACGCGGCGAGTCGGATCGAGATTGATGTTCGCGCCGATCGGCGGAAACGGAATGAACAAAATCTCGTTGTTGAGCAGCATCTCATACACGCTCGACTGCCACTCGAAAGCGCCGAAACGTCCACGCACCCCGCCCTCGATGTCGCGCGACGTCTGGGTTTTCAGATTGAAATCGACGGGGAAAGCATTCACGCCGATGCGCTCATCCACGTTTGGCGTGCGAAAGCTGCGCGCGACGCGGCCGAACATGGCGAACATCGGCGAGAAGCGGTGCTCGAAGCCGAGATGCAAAGCGTGCTGTGTCTCGACCGAATCGAGCGGCGTGGCTTGTGCGTCAAACGCGCCCGGCGCCATATCATCGTAACGGTCGCGGGCCGAGAGGCGGGTTTGCTGCAGGCGCGCGCCCCCGGAGATATCGGTCGTCGGCAGAACGCCGACTGTCTGTTGCCAATAGATCGCCGTCGCTTGCTGATTGAGATCGTAGCTATGGTACGGCGGGTCGCTGAGTGCGACGCTGCGCTTGGCATCGAGATCGGAATTATAATAGTCGATGCCGGTCGTGAACTTCGTGGGTGCGCCGAACAATTGGCTGTTGATGATCGCGCGCGGCGTCAGCGAGCCCGTGGTGAGTTGACGCAGGTCCGAGGTGTCCGCGCCGAACAGCGTCGAAAAGATCGTCTGATCCTTGCGGCGCAAGTTGCCATCCGCAATCAATTCGATGCCTTGCCCGAACATCCGCGATACGCCGAACGTGAGGCCGCCGCCGGTCTTGCTCGAAAAGGCGTTCGGCGTCGTCGCACCGCGCCGGTCGCTATCGAGTTCGCTCGAGGTCAGCGTCACCAGGCGTCCGCCCGGCAGCCCGAGATGCTGGTCATCCCCGGATACATTGAACCACGCGCTGCCCTGGTCGCCGGTATAGCGTAGGTCGCCGACCGCATTACGCTGGCGCACATAGTTATTGACGCGATAGCCGTCCGAATTGACCGCGTTGCCGGACACCGAAACCGCGAATGGGCCCTGCGATCCGGCGGCGGAAGCGTTGAGTTCGCGCTGATTGAACGAGCCGAAGCCGGCTTCAACGCGCCCGGATGGCGGCTGCGCCACGCCGGTTTTGGTGATGATATTGATGACGCCGCCGACGGCGCCATCGCCATAAAGCACCGCGCCGCTGTTGCCGCGGGTGATTTCGATGCGCTCGATGCTGTCGCGCGGAATCGTGCTGAAATCGATGCCGGAGAGATCGATGTCAGTCAGCCGGCGTCCGTTGAGCAGAACGAGCGTGTTCGAGGCCGCCGTCGCGCCGAAGCCACGAAGGTCGACCGTGGTACCGGCGCCATTCTGGCCGCCGCTCGTGCTGATGGTTTGGACACCCACCTCTCGCGACAGCAGGTCCTGAAGCGTCGCGCCGGGCGAGCGCGCGATGTCTTCAGCGGTGATGACGCTCGTGGATGCACCGGTAATTCCGGTACCGGTGCGGCTCGCCCACACATCGATGGTGGGCAAAATCAGCTTGCCGTCTTGCGGAGAGTCTTGCGCGCTCGCCGCTTGCGCGAGCAGAGCGGTCAGCGCCAGCGCGGCGCCGATTAAGCGAAATCGAGTTCCCATGACGCATCGTTCCTTCGTTTGCGCTCGCGAAAACGCGAGCACAGCGGGTGGACCCAAGCCCGATGCGAAGGAGCCATGAACGAAACACGCTTAACGCTGGGCGCGACGTTCACATTTCCGAAGTCGTGGGAGGTTTGACTCTCACGGCCTTCGCACCGGCATTGACGTCACCGCTGCGAAAGACCGCTCCGTATGGACCTCCCGTCCATCGGTTGGGTGACCGCGCTGGCAGGTCTCCTGGCTCACGGGTCGTTGCCCAGTTGCGTCCGGCCTTCCCGGTTTCCCAGTGGCCGTACGGACGCGGGCTCGCCGCTCACAGTTGCGGGGGCAGCCACGGATAGCTGCAAACGCGCAGTGTCCGTGTTCCCTCTTTCGTCCCCGGAGCGACCCGGGGAACCAGCACGGTTAAATGTTCCCTTGAACGCGCGGACGAGTCAAGCGCCGCCAATATGTGCTCGCGCATGATCTTTTGCGAAAACCGGTAGCCATCCCGGATCAAGTCCGGGACAGGCTTTTTCGGGATCATGCGCCGGCGGCGCCTGCTCGGTCCACGCAATGCCGGCGAAGAAAGCCGGTTTGCTCAGCCGACCGTCTTCAGCTTGGCCGGATGCTTCACCCGCTTCACATGCTTGACGTGTTTCACGTGCTTCACGTGTTTCACCGCCACGGCTGCGTGCCGCTTGGTCGTCTTGACCTTGGTCACGTGCTTCTTGGTGGTGGACTTCTGGGCAGCGGCCTTCGCCGGCTGGCCCGTGGTCATCGGCGCGCTGTTAATGGTGGCGGGCGCAGTGCCTTGCGCCAGCGCCGGGCCGGCGATCAGGCTCATCGCCACAACGGCGGCACTAAGTGTCCTCAGCATAGTCGTTATCCTCTTCTCGAAACGGGTTGCCGCAAACCCGGGTTGGATTTCGGCCGACCGGCAGGAGCCAATCGTTACGATCGAGAATGTGCGTCAGGGACTGAACCCGCTCTGAAGTGCACTGTTATCGCGCGTTCAGACAGCCGACCGGCCGGTGTCGGAAACGGGGCGGGATCTTGGTGCGATAAATCTTTCGTAATGTGTGGGACTAGACGCCGATCACGGAGTGTTTGCGGCACATCGCGTCGGCCCGCGAACGCGTTTAAAGCCACTTTTGAATTGATGTGTAAAGCTTTGCCGAATCCGCTTGTGGCACCAAACCGCAGTGCCGGAATGTCTGCTATGTGGCCGTTATCGGGGGAAAAGCGGACCTAACGCGGACATGCCGCTACTACGGCTCATGACCCAGAGCCGACGTTCGTGGAGCTAAAGCTAAACGAGGACCGTGAATTCAGCGAATCGATTGTTTTCCAAGACTTGCATCGCGCGCGCGCAACTGCATCGGCCCGGCATTGGTTAATCGATCGGACGAGTTGGTTCATTGCGGAGGATTTTTCGGGCGATCCACTTGCGCAACTCCTCCAGCGCTAGCATGCCGGCTCCCGAGGCGATCAACAGCAACCATAGCTCGCCCGGAACCGGCGCTGTGTCGAGCAGCCAATTTCCCACCGACGTGTAGTTGATCACCAGCGCCAGGACGATTTCCACCATCACGCCCCATAAGATCAGTCGGTTGCCGAAAAGACCCGTCGAAAACACCGACCGCACCGAACTCCTGCACAGGAATACGCTGACGATCTGCATGACGATGATGGCGCTGAGGCAGGCGGTGGTGGCGCGCAGATAGAGCGGGTCGTTCGCCGCCAGGCTCTGCCCGTAGCTCCAGCCGCCACCGAGCAGAACGAAGAAGAATGCGGCCATCGCGATAGCCGCTTCGATCGGTCCGAGGAAAAGATAGGCGCGCGATGCCACGGACCAGCTCAACAGTCTCTCCGTCTGCGGGCGCGGCGGCAGTCGCATATCCTGCGGATCCGGCCGTTCCACGCCGAGCCCGAGCGCGGTGAACGAATCCGTCCCCATGTCGACGGACAATGCCTGAATTGGCGTGAGCGGCAGTGGAATCCTGAACAGGACGAATGCAAGAAAGGGAACGAGTTCGGCGACGTTATGGACGAGGACATAGGTGAGAAATCGACGGATATTCTGAAACACTGCGCGTCCTTCCTCGACTGCGCTCACGATGCTCGCGAAATTGTCGTCCATTAGCACCATGTCGGCCGCCTGTTTCGCCACGTCGGTGCCGCTGATTCCCATGGCGATTCCGATATGGGCGCACTTGAGCGCCGGCGCGTCGTTAACCCCGTCTCCGGTCACGGCCACGACGTGCTTCTTATTGATGAGCGCCTGCACGATGCGCATCTTCTGGTCGGCGCCTACCCGGGCGAAGATGATCTCCGGCTCGTCGAGCGCGAGCTGAAGGCCGACGGCCGGAAGTCTGCGCAGCTGATCACCGGTGATTACGTGTGGCCGTTCTGACCGGATTAGGCCGATCTCCCGGGCAATCGCAGTGGCCGTGCTTGGATGGTCGCCCGTCACCATGATGACCTTGATTCCGGCCTCGCGACACTTTCGGATCGCAGCCGGAACCTCAGCGCGCGGCGGGTCTTCGAGCCCGACCAGTCCGAGAAAGACCAGGTTGTGCTCAAGTTCGTCGTGGCGGAAACTGGCGGGAAGCTTTTTCGACGCGAAGGCGAGAACGCGCAGGCCCTGTTCGGCCATCGCCTCCTGCGTGCCAACGATCCGTGCGCGCTGCACCCCGTCGAGCGATCGCACCTGCGCGCCGGCAAAAATACTGTCGCACAGCGCCAGCACGGATTCGGGCGCTCCCTTGCAGTAGAGCACCGGACCTTCGGGCATTTCATGCACGACGGATTGACACATACGATCGCTGTCAAAAGAAATTTCGTCGAGGCGCCGACAGGCTGGAGATCCAGCGACGCTCTTGCGGGCCATTTCGACCAATGCGACCTCCATGGGGTCGCCGAGGAGCGCGCCGCTCCCGTCACGGCCAGAACTCTTCACGTCATGGCAAAGACTTGCACACATGAAGAAATCGCGATGGCGCAGAGCAAGCTCAGCGCTCCCTTCCACGGCGGCCATCGAATAGCATTCGTCACCGAGCAGCAGTTTGCGAACCCGCATACGGTTCTCAGTGAGCGTGCCGGTCTTGTCGGTACAGATTACGGTCGCCGAACCGAGCGTCTCCACGGAAGTCAAGTGACGGATCAGGACGTTGCGCTTTGCCATGCGCTTGGCGGCGAGCACGAGTGCGAGGGTCAAGGTCGGAAGCAGACCTTCTGGCACCATGGCGATGATGATGCCTATCGAAAAGATGAAGTCCTGCCAGAACGGAACCTGGATTATCGCTCCAACTATGAAGAATGCGACAGCAATGCCGACCGCGAGGACGGCAATCAATCGGCTGAGATAGGCGAGTTGTCTGCGCAGCGGTGAAACGACTGCATCGCGGGTCTGGGAAAGGTGAGCGATCCGGCCGAATTCGGTGAGCGCTCCGGTGGCGAATACCAGCGCGCGCGCCTGTCCGGACACGACCGATGTTCCCGCCAGGAATATATTACTGCTGTGGACCAATTCGTCCTCTGCGGACAGGGCAACGCTGAGCGCCTTCGAGACGGATTCCCCGGTCACGGTCGCATTATTGACATGCACGCCAAATCCCGCGATCAGGCGACAATCGGCCGGAACATTGTTGCCTGCTTCGAGGAGAATGATGTCGCCGACGACGATCTGCTCGGCCGGCAACTGCACGATCGTGCCGTCACGAAGTGCGCTGACCTGTTGCGGAAGCAGCTTCTGCAAGGCCGCCAGCGTCTGCTCGATGCGGTATTCCTGCCAGAATGAAAACACCCCGCTGACCAGTATCACGGCGATGACGGCGTAGCCGATCCGAGCCATCCCCTGCCCCGGGTCGAACCATTCGGCCACGAAGGCGAGCCCGGCCGCACACCAAAGGATGACCGAGAAGAATCGGGTGAACTCCTTCAGCAGGCGCCACAATGCCGGCTCTGCGGCGACCTTTTCCACACGGTTGAGGCCGAATTCTCGCCGCCGGCGTTCAGCCTCGGACGACGACAGCCCGCTGGAACTGCTGCGGACGCTGGCCAGCGCATCATCAATGGACAGCTGGTGGATTTTCATCGCGGATTTCAGCTTCGACCGGCCGTCATCCGATGTTGGGCTGCCGGACCGTTTGCACTGTATCGATCGAAATGCCCCACCGGGCCGAGGTACATCCTTGGCTGCGTCTGCGGCGACTGCCATTGATCTCCGTCAACGAGGCATATTGTTTTGATCAGATATTGATCCGCCCTCGTTGGGCCTACCCGAAGTATATTTTTTGGCATCAGCACGACCGATATACGTCTCCTATTGACCCGGAGCGGCCATGCAGCCTGGAACCAATTCTGCTAAGTTTATATTATGCAAAGCCGCCAAATCTGGAGCTTAACAGGAGCCCTCATGACCAAAGCTTTTTCGCGCGTTCGCACCGTTTTCGCCGTCGTACTCCTGGGTTTCACCGTCTCTGCCTGCGGCTACAACAACATCCCGACTTACGAAGAGCAGGCCAAGGCGAAATGGGCGGACGTGCAGAACAATTACCAGCGCCGCGCCGATCTTATTCCAAATCTGGTCGCCACCGTGCAGGGCTACGCCAAACAGGAAAAGGACGTGCTGACCGCCGTGGTCGAGGCGCGCGCCAAAGCGACGCAGGTTAAGATAGATGTCTCGCAGCTCACCGATCCCGCCAAGCTGAAGCAGTTCCAGGATGCGCAAAATCAGCTTTCCGGCGCGCTCGGCCGGTTGCTCGCGGTCAGCGAGAACTATCCTGACCTTAAGTCGAATCAGAACTTCCTTGCGCTCCAATCACAGCTCGAGGGCACCGAGAACCGCATCACCGTAGCGAGGCGCGACTACATCGAGGCGGTGCGGGTCTATAATACCGAGCTCACGACCTTCCCCGGCCTGTTGTGGGCCGCGACTTTTTTCCGCGCCAACAAGCCGATGGCAGAGTTCGCCGCGAATGAGGGCGCCCAGACTCCGCCGCAAGTGAAATTCTGATCCTGCGCCAGTTGAAGGGGCCGACATGACCGAAAGTCGCGCCGCGTCCGTTCTCGCAAGGAGCGGCGCGCGGCTGGTCATTGGCATTGTCGCGCTGGTGTGGATGGCGCTGGCCGTCTATGCGGTCAATTTTCCCGCGCTCACCGGTCGCATCGTCGATCAGGCGAACATCATCCCGGCCGCGACACGCAGCACAATCGAGCCGAAACTCGCCGATCTCGAAGCCAGGTCCGGTATACAGCTTGTTGTCGCTACTATCGCCACGCTCGAAGGCCAGGAGATCGAACCTTACGCCAACGAACTATTCCGCAGTTGGAAGCTCGGCGAGAAGACGAAAAACAATGGCGTGCTGCTACTCGTCGCGCCGAACGAGCACCGCGTGCGTGTCGAAGTCGGCTATGGACTCGAGGGCACGCTCACAGACGCGCTAACAAAGGTCATCATCACTAATGCCATCACGCCTCGCTTCAAAACCGGCGATTTTGGCGGCGGCATCTCACGCGGTGTCGATGACATCATCACGGTGCTCACCACCGATGCCTCGGAATGGCAGAAGCGTCCTTCGCTACGGCTCGATAATCAGCAGACCACCGATCCCGCGACCTGGCTCCTGATCGCGGCGTTGATTGCTCTCGTCACCTTGCTCATTGTTTCGCCCGGCTTTCGCTGGTTGTTTCTGAACATCGCGCTGAATATCCTTGTGAGCTCGGCTGGCTCGAGCGGCAGCGGTGGATCTTCTAGCGGCGGCGGCTTTTCGGGAGGCGGAGGTTCGTCGGGTGGCGGCGGGGCTTCGGGGAGCTGGTGATGAGCATTTCGGCACAGGACCGCGAACGCATTGCGACGGCCATCCGCGCCGCCGAGGCAAAGACGTCGGGCGAGATCGTCTGCGTGTTGACACAGAGTTCTTCCGACGCCACGGCGTTGCCGATTTTTGTCGCGGCGGCGGTTGCGCTCGTACTGCCTTGGTTGCTCGTAGCCTTCACAGCGATGACGGTTCACCGGATTCTATCACTGCAGATCGTCGTATTTTTAGCGCTCACGGCGCTCCTCTGTCTGCCGCGCGTGCGAGTCGCGCTTATGCCGCGCGTGGCGCGCCGTGCCGTCGCTCATCGCGTTGCCATGGAGCAGTTCAACAGTCGTGGTATCGCGCGCAAAAAGGATCGCTGCGGCATTTTGATCTTTGTCTCGCTGGCAGAGCGGTACGCGCGCATTATTGCTGACGAGGGCATCGCAGCCCGCGTGCCGCAGTCAGAATGGCAGCGGGCCGTTGATGCGCTGGTGGCGCACACGCGTGATGGCCGTATCGCTGATGGTTTTATTACGGCGATCAATGTGTGTGGAAGCGAACTCGCGACCCACTTCCCGCGTACCGAGGCGACCCGTGATGAGCTGCCGGACCGAATTTATTTGATCTAAGGCCCGCTACTCCGCCGGGATCGGGGTGGCCGGCGCGGTGGGCGCGGTCGCGCCCGCCGACGGCGTCGACGGACCTTTGAGCGGGCGCTGTTCCATCGAAATCAGGAACGCCATGCCGAACGTGAGCACCAGCGCGCAAGCCAGGAACACGAAGCGGAACGCAATGCTAAGCTCGTGCGCGGAGGCGGCGCGCGCCAGCATTTCCACCGACATGCCGGTGACGCCGCCGAGCCCGCCGAGCACGATCGCGCCCAGCACCGCCACGACCAGCGCGGAGAACAGTGCGCGGAAGAAATTGGCGGCGCCGGTGGCGATGCCCATTTGCGTGCGCGTCACCGCGTTCTGCAGACAGACGGTGGAGACCGGGAATACGGTGCCGAGCCCCGCGCCGATCAGCGTCAGCAGCAACAGCACCAGAGCGATCGACATCGAGCCCGGCCAGATCGCGAGCGGACCGAGCGAGACGATCGCGAGCATGAGGCCGATCAGCGGCACGCGCTTGTAATGCTCCATGTGCATCATCAGCCGGCCGGTGATGGTGGAGGATACGACGGTCGCGCCCATCAGCGGGATCAGCGCCAGGCCGGACTGGCTCGCCGACAGATGCAGCACGACTTCGAAATAGAGCGGCACGAAAATCGTCATGCCGACCAGCACGCCCATGTTGCAGGCGCCGGCGAGCGCCGCGCTGCGCACCACCGGATTGCCCAGCACGGTGAGCGGCAGGAACGGCTCGCGCGTCGACACCAGCCGCCAGGCGAACAGGCCCCACAGAATCGCGGACGTGAGCAGCAGTGCGCCGGTCGGCGGCGAGATCCAATCGAAGCGGCGGCCGCCCCAGGACAGCGCCAGCAGCAGCGCTACCGACGCCGACATCATCAGCGCCGCACCGATGAGGTCGAGCCGGTGCTTGCGCGGATGAAACGGCACCAGCTTGAGCACGTTCGCGGTCATGCCGAGCGCGGCCAGGCCGAGCGGCAGGTTGATCCAGAAGATCAGCGACCAGTCGAGATGCTCGGTCAGAAATCCGCCGAGCACCGGCCCGCCGACCGAGGAGGCGGCGAACACCGCGCCGATATAGCCCTGGTAGCGGCCGCGCTCGCGCGGGCTGACGATGTCGGCGATGATGGTCTGCGCCAGCGCCATCAGCCCGCCGCCGCCCAAGCCCTGCAGCGCGCGCCCGAGCACCAGCGCGGTCATGTTCGGCGCCAGCGCGCAGGCCAGCGAGCCGGCGATGAAAATGCCGATGGCGGCGAGCATCACCGCACGCCGGCCGTGGATATCGGAGAGCTTGCCGTACAGCGGGGTCGAGGCGGTGCCGGTGAGCAGATAGGCGGTGACCACCCAGGACAGGTCGTCGAGATTGCCGAAATGGCGGCCGATGGTCGGCAGCGCGGTGGCGACGATGGTCTGGTCGAGCGCGCCCAGGAACATCGCCAGCATGATGCCGAGCACGATCGCCTTGACCTCGGGATGCGTGAGCGGGCGCGGCTCGGGCTTGGCCGGCGCCGGCGTCTTCGGCTTTGCGGTTCTGGGCTTTGCGGGTTTCGCGCTCATAGCCGCGCTTGATGCCGCGAGTGCCGCGCCATTGCAATGGGGTGAAACGCGGGGGGTGGCATGAACGCAGCCGTCGGGGCAAAGTCCGCCCGGTGAAATGGAGTCGGAGATGCGGATGTCTGCCATCAATGCCGCGCTGGTCTTGCTGGCGCTAACGGCGCCGGCCGCTGGACGCGACGGCCTGCCGGCGGACTTCGTCTATCTGGGCGATGTCGAACCGAGCATCGCCCAGGACATGCGCTACGCCGGCCATGACAATTTCGTCGGCCGCCCGCTGCCCGGCTACGGCGCGCCCGAATGCGTGCTGCGGCGCGCGGTGGCCTTCGCTCTCAGCAAAGTGCAGGCCGAGCTGGCAAAATCCAAGCTCAGTCTGAAAGTCTACGACTGCTATCGGCCGCGGCGCGCGGTGGCCGCCATGGCGCGTTGGGCCCAAGATGGCGCAGATGACGGCGCGCGCGACAGCCCGACCAAGCGGTTTTTCCCGACAATGGAAAAGCGCACGCTGTTCGCCTCCGGCTACATCGCGTCGCAGTCGGCGCATTCGACCGGCACGGCGATCGATCTCACGCTGGTTCGGCTGCCGGCCGCGCCGCCGGCGCCGTTCGACCCGGCGGCGAGTTATGGCCCCTGCACCGCGCCCGCAGTTCAGCGCGCGCCCGACTCGAGCCTCGACATGGGCAGCGGCTTCGACTGCTTCGACGCTAAGAGCCACACCGGCAGCGCCGCGATCAGCCCCGAGCAAACGCGCGCGCGGGCCACGCTGCTGGCGGCGATGCGCCGGCACGGCTTCAAGAATTATTTCCGCGAATGGTGGCACTTCAGCTATGCCGGCGTGCCGCCGGCGCCGGCTTACGATTTCCCGATCGGGCCGCGCGCGGGGCGGTGAGGCACTCCGTTGTCATGCCCCGCGAAGGCGGGGCATCCAGTACGCCGTGAACTCGCCGGACAAATAACGAGCGCCGACGGATACTGGATCATCCGCCTTCGCGGATGATGACGGAAAGAGGTGCTGGTGGCGCCCCGGAATGACGAGAAGCGCATGATTACTCCGCCCCACCCTGCTCTCGCTGCGCAGCGACGAAGCCACTGATGCGCCGCGCCAGCTCGCGCCGCTTCTCGTCGGCGTCGGCGGCGGCCTTGGCTTTGTCCTGCTGCGCGCGGGCGCTGGCGGCGTTGCGCTCCGCCTGCAACGCTTCGATCTTCCTCATTTCGCTCAGGTAGCTCACCATGTGCCGGATCGTGCCGGCGCGCTCCTCGGCGTCGCGCAACGCCTGCTCGCGCGCCATGCGCTCGCGCGCCGTCGCCAGCGCCGGCTCCACGCCCGCACCCTGCGCGGCCAATTCGGCCGCGCTGTCGAAAGTGGTGAGATCGCGCAGCGTGCGCACCAGCGCGCCCAGCATGCGCACGTCGCGTTCGCGCTCGGGCGAAGACGCACCCGGCCGCGCCAGCCGCTGTTCGATGTCGCGCACCTGGCGTTCGGTCGTGCGCATGAGCCGGTGCATGAGCGAGACGCGGTCGGCGCTGAGCGGCTTGCGGCGCTTGCCGACCACGCTGCGCCGGCGCGCGAGCGGCGGAAACAGCGGGTGGCCGGCCTCCTGCGGCCCGCCGTCGAGCCAGTAATACAGCGTGCCGAGGCTCATGTCGGTAGCGGCGAGAAACCGTCATCGTCTAACATCGGCAATCGCCCGATTTTTCTGCACTTATGGGATTATGTGTTCGCTTTTTGTTCTATAACACGGGCAGGTTGAAATCAAGTTTGGATTTGAAACCAATTAGAGTCAGCGGCGCGGAGCTGCCGTTCAGACTTTGCGCTTCGTTCTCGCCGCCACGCGGCGCTCCACTTCTTCCAGCGTGACACGCGGGCCGCCACGTCTGAGCCGACGAATCTCAAGCGGAATTCTTGTGCGTTTGCGTTTTGCTTTCATGGATCAACCTCACGGCTCCGCCTTCCCCCGCGCCGCCGCTTTCGCCTTCGCCGGCACCCGCCCCTTCGCGCCTTTCGGCCACTTGCCCGGCCAACTGACGATGTAGCCCTCGAGCTTGGCGTCGGGCACGTCCTTCTCGCTCGCCGCCACCCGTCCGCGCACCGAGACGCCGGCTTTGTGCACGGTCTCGGGGTCGCCGGAGACCAGCGGGTGCCACCAGGCCAGATCGCGGCCCTCGGCCACCAGCCGATAGCCGCAGGTCGGCGGCAGCCAGGTCAGCCGCTTCACATTGCGCGGGGTCAGCCGCACGCAGTCCTTCACGCGCGCCTGGCGGTGGGCATAGTCGGTGCAGCGGCAGCTGTTGCCGTCGAGCAGCCGGCAGCCCACGTCGGTGAACACGGTCTGGTGGGTGTCCTCGTCGATCAGCTTGTTGAGGCAGCAGCGGCCGCAGCCGTCGCACAGGCTCTCCCATTCGGCCTTGGTCATTTCCGCCATGGTCTTGGCGCGCCAGAACGGGGCTTTTTCGTCGGCCATGGAGAATCCTTTGGCGCCCCTTGTAACCGCTGGGTTGCGCCCCGTCATGGCGGGGCGGCCGGGCTCAGGGCAATCGGGTGAAGAAGTGCGTGACAATGGGATGAAGTGCTGAATCTGTCGTGATCCTCTGATTCGGTTGGCGGAGGACGCGATGGCGACTGC
>Ga0207926_1001135_pt1 | contig 12762 bp, 18 predicted proteins | sample NGESurdeep072012_8_FD_184454 | JGI IMG/M metagenome (GOLD analysis project Ga0207926, IMG submission 184454) | Arctic peat soil microbial communities from Barrow, Alaska - NGEE Surface sample 210-1 deep-072012 (SPAdes) | ecosystem: Environmental > Terrestrial > Soil > Wetlands > Peat ...
TCACCGAGCGCCCCAACCGGATCACTGCTATTGGCTTCAATCGCTGGTTGAACAGGCATCGGGAGGGCCTTGAACAAATCGCCTTGGTCACCCGTCAGAAACCTGAGTTCGAGCCAACGCGCGATGTAGTCCATGAGCGACTTGGCGTAGCCGATCTTTGGATTTCCAGACCAACCGCTGGGCTCGAAGCGCATGTGGCTGAGTTTTTCGCAAAGCACGCGCAATGGAACGCCGTGCTGCAGGGCAAGCGAGACTACCGTCGCGAACGCATCCATCAGCCCAGAGATGGTCGAACCCTGCTTTGCCATGGTGATGAAGATCTCTCCTGGCAGCCCGTCCTCGTACACCCCGACCGTGAGATATCCCTCCTGCCCGGCGATGGAAAAGTGATGGGTGAGTGCCCGCCGCTCGTCCGGCAAGGGCCGCCGAACCGCGCGCGTTGGTTCGGAACGCTCTGAACCTGCGCTCTCGTTCACTGCGACTTCACTTTCGTCAATCGGGGTTATCCGATCTATCGCTGCCATATCGAACCTCATTTCCCGCAAGCCGGGATGGCACATGCTCTGGCCGGCAATCCCCTTTGGACTTGCGATTAAAGGCATAAATGACCAATGGAGTGCCGCTCAGTGCGGCGAGCAGCGCGCCGCCCGGGTTCATGTGCAGTCCGCCTCCGAGGACGACGAACAGAAATACAAACAGACAGATAACCAGCGCGTAGTTCTTGACCTTGCTATGCATCGCTATTCCCTGCTTCCGTTCAGCCATGTCAGGCTGTCACACTTTCCGCGGCGCACGACTGATCTTCTTTCTTCTGCTGCGGCCTGACATAGTGGCAATGGAAACATCCGTCGCAATGAACCGCCCCGGTTATCGCGCGCACCGACTGGCGAAACCGCTTCGGTATCTTGACTTCCTCGCCGGCGCGCGAATAGAACGTTGGCAGAACCGTGCCAGCTTTGTCCTTCTCCTTTCCGAACAAATCCAGATCTAAGCGACCGTGAATGCCCCGAAACAGGAGTCTTGTTTCCAGTGGCGGTCTCTTTCCATCGTTGGTCGCACCCGGACGGTGCTGCGTAATCAGTAACTCGTAGGTCCGTCCCGTGCGCAGCATCTCAACTCGCACCAGCACCGGCGCCACCACTACGGCATGTAAGCCGTTCACTCCGATCGCCTCAACCGGATGCAGCCACTCGATTGGCTGACCATCTTCCTGGGTGAAAGTAACGTATCGCCCAAGTTCTCCGGCAGCGCCGCCCGACTCCAACCCGCGCACCACATAGCGATTCGCTAGGTGCTGGTGTTCCAGGCTTACCGGCGAATGGGCGAAGATGCCTCGTTCTTTCAGCACGCGCAGCGCTTGCCGCGTTAGCCTCAGTCCCAGTACATCTGGCAATCGGATCTGCTTCATGACAACAACATTCTCCTTGTCTCAGGCGGAATGCCGTACGTGAATCGGGCAGCCGAGAGCAGCCCGAATCATCTCCTTGGTGCATCCAGCCCAGCATTTGTAAAAGCGTGGGTCTTCGATCAGGATGGCCAGGTTGTCGCCGCTTCGGTCGTGGCCACAGTCCGCGCAGGATGGGCACCGCGCGATGTAGTTCCGGCCAATCTTCCGCACGGTACCCACGTGCTCCAAAATGCGAAATTCTGAACGAGCACTTCCCTCTTTTCGTCCAGCCCGAATACTTCTCTGAGGCCGGGGTGACACATCCGGCTCTGGCCTTTCCTTGCCAGCGATGAACCTCCGCAGTTCTTCCTCGGTGACTTTTCGCAGACGGTTCAGGTAAGCGATCTGGTCCTCCAGCGTGTAGTCGGCGCCATAAAACCAAAATCGGCGATTGGCGCCTCGGTGGATTCCCAGGGGTCCGCGAATGGCGTTGCCGAACTCGCCGGATCCGATGGCGTCGTGCTTGGGAAACACCTCGATGCCCTCCGCCAAGCCCGCGCCCTTCACGGGCACTCCCAACCTCAGGGCAAGATCATGGATGTAAATTCGACACTCTTTGGCCAGCAGAGGCGTAGCCAGGAAGATCCAAAGATGCCCTCCTCGCCTGCTCATCTCCAGCGCCGGTTCCACCCTGTCCTGTGTCAGGCGGTACTGGAGCTTGAGCAAGTCGTCCATGGAGTTCTTGTAGTCGGCGTCAATGGCGACCCACTTACAGCGCTGGGTTGACGGGTTGATGGCATACAGGCCAACCGTGATTTTGCCTTCCAAGTGTTGGCTGATGGTTTCGTCCGTCAGCATCAGGGGGATGTCTGTCCCTTTCTTGCTCGGCCGGAAGTAGTAGTGCCGCCCTGTTTCCGGGTGCGCCCGCATGGACTGCATCGTGTACGCGCGGCGGTTCACGAACAGCCTTTGGTAATCCTCGACGACCTGCCGGGTTGCCGTGATTGTCGGTTCCATTAACCCGTCACCTCCTTCTGACAATTTCGCGAATCCGGGGCTCGTATTCGCCATTTCCCCACACAGTTTTCGGATGTGGGTGTCGTTAGATAACCCGGAATAACTTTTCTGTCAAACGGCGGTCTCAGGCCGCATTCCGGGTAATACCACCCACCGCAAACCGGAGCGCCAAAGTCCCGGCCGCTCAATAAGATTGAGGAAGTTACAGTCCTTCAGGAGTAGTTCGAGCTGGCTCACGCTGTAGCCGCCGAATTGTTCGTCCTCGAAGTCCACGGCGTACCAAGTTCCTTTCTTGCGATCAAGGACGTAGACCGCCCCGGAATCCGGATCTCCGGGCACCAGCAAAAACAGCAGGACCGACGCCGGCAACTCGATCCAACGAACGATCTCGACGTTTTCGGCAACCTTTATCAGAGTGGCTATCGCTGTCTGCAGATCGACGCCGGGGTCGAGCTGCACAACCGGGTTAACCATCATTTGTCCAAACATTGGAGTGATCCTTTCCGGGCAGTCCGCCCGATTTGTGTTGTGTTGAAAGCCAAGACGCCACCGATGGCGCACACGTCAGTTGGCAAAGCAGGGGAAGGTGCGTTAAGTGTCTTGTTTTGTTGGCAGTACTAGGGTTGAGGGTGGGTAGAGCAGAGAAAAGGTCGCTAAGCGGGACGATGTCTATATAAAGGATGCAAGTGGCGCGCTCAGATTGATCACTACCCGGCGATCGCGCCGAAAGGCAATGTCTGAGCCACCAACAATGCCTCTGGTACCACAGTCCGGCATCTCCCACTTGCCGGTTTCCATGGACATTGAAGAAAAGGCAATTCTACGGGACGCCGACTTCTCACTCATGTGGCTTCCGTGAGCGTCGTATCTGGATCGCTAGTGCCACAAGTCCGTATCGGCGACTTCTCGCTCAAGTGGATTTCCGCCGCGAAATGCGCCCAATAGTATTCGTAGACCCTGCGGCGTTTCTCGTTCCTAATCCGGCCAGATCTCCCAGAACGAGACTTCGGGACAACTTCCGAAGCCAGCTTCCGGTGTGGGTCGCTGTTCATTAGCCGATGAGTCGCACGCCAAACCGCATGCGCCGATAACTGCCGGTTTGTCCGTCACTCGATAGAAATGGGGCGTGAACAAACTCATGAAGGAGGGCTGATGCTGGGCGCAGTACGGGAAGCCGTACACATGTAAACAGAATCACGTCGCGCTGCATAGACCGCCTCCAGCAGAGACCTGGCTATACTGATTGTGTGATGAACGTTAGCTCAAAGACGCTCCGCTTGGTGTTAGTGTGCAGCGTGTTCCTCTTTCTCTGCCAGCCGGCCGTCGGGCAGGTCCCCGTGCACCACACCGAAGGATTGGTTCATGGCTTTCTTGTTCTGCGGACGCTGGAGGGCGAAACCTTGGCCCACGGCGACCTGATCCAGGTGGCGCATGCTGATCGCGTCACCGCCCGCCTTATATTCCACTTTAAAGACGGTTCCCTGCACGACGAAACTGCGGTCTATTCTCAACTCCGAAGTTTTCGACTCTTGCGGGACCACTTGGTACAGAAGGGGCCATCGTTCTCGCATCCAGAGGACGTCTCAATCGAAGTGCTTTCAGGCCAAGTCACGGTTCGCTACACCGGCGACGATGGCAAGGAGCAAGTCAAGACCGAGCACATGAAACTACCTCCGGACCTCGCCAATGGCATGATTTTCACGCTATTGAAGAACATGCCGTCCGAAAGCCAAGAGATGAAAGCATCAATGGTAGTAACCACACCCAAGCCGCGGCTTGTAAGGCTGGCAATTTCCGCCCAAGGTGAAGATACGTTTGTGGTCGGCGGCGATAAGCGCAAAGCTACACATTACATCGTGAAAATAGAGATCGGGGGCGTCACCGGATTAGTGGCGCCCTTGCTGGGGAAACAGCCTCCGGACATCCATGTTTGGATTCTGCGCGGTGAGGCTCCAGCGTTCGTCAAGTCAAGAGGCCCTCTTTATTCTGGAGGTCCGATTTGGCAAATTGAACTGGAGAGCCCGGTTTGGCCACATCGGACGGAGGGGGGAACTTCGCGTCCTTCCGACCGTAAAGAGCCGATGCGATTCAGTGTCCGCCTTCGCATACATTCAAAATTGGTCGTTACTCGGGAGAAACTCGGCTCCTGAGAGTTCTCGCAGGATATCGCCATGTCTCCGCTCATGCTAAGGAGATGTTCCGCCAATTGACGAGTCGGAGCTCGGCATCGATTCCGGATTGCCAACGAACCATCCAGAACCGGAACTAAGAAGTTGGATCTGCAATTCCGCTCCTAATCCGGCTTTGCGATCCAGCGGCCGGTTAGAACGATCACTAGGCCCCGCTATTTTTCGGGAAATGTGCAATTTTGCTCGGTATCCAATTTGACCAAGTGTGACGATTGCTCTGTTCAGTAAGTTCCCATTGGTCCAGCCTCGAATTACATGGAGAAATAAGGATGAAGAAATCACTGATTGTGTCGGCCGTCGCGGCTTTAACCATCGTCGCGGCTTTAGTAGGCGTTGCGCAGACTCAGAAAGGCAAACAGATCATCTACGTATCTTCAGCTCAAGCCACATATAAACCATCGCCGATGGGCGGCGTTTCCATGCATGTCCTCTGGGGCGACATGGACAAGGGCCCTCATGCAACATTTACCAAGTTCGATCCCGGGTACGATGCGGGCATGCACACCCACACGAACGACATTTCCCTCGTGGTCATCAAAGGGGCCTACCTATATAAGGATGAGGCCGGCGAAAAGCGTGTTGGGCCAGGCGATTTCCTCTTCATCCCGGGTGGCCACAAACATTGGAGCGGCGGCGACAAGACCGAAGGCGCGCTCTTTTATACGGAAGGGTCGGAGAAATTCGATAGCATACCGGCCAAGTAGAGGTGGTGTCGGCTGACAGAGATGGGCAGCGCGGACGCCTGGACTCCGTATCGCTCGACGAACATCCGACAGCCAATGCCCTCATGTTGAAAGTGCTCGATCAGATCCACTTGGTGTCACTGCTGCCGCCTGCCCCATCGCCCGCTGCGATCTTCCAGAACGACGAGGAATAGCTGCATATTGTCGAAGTCTAAGGTCCCCGCATAGGGCTTGTAGAAATCGTGGCCGACCATGCCCGCGAGATGGAAGCTGAAAGTCTCTTCCCACGGGAACGGTCGTTGACTTGGATTGCGCTCGGTTCTTCGCCTCAGCCGACGACGCCAAAGTCTGTGAGGCAAGTTGGCTGCAGTGCACGGTTAGGCATTTGAGTCATAGCCCGAAGTCTTGGAGCGCAACAGGCCGTAAAGGGTGAGCAGCAACGCCATCATGATGGTCACACCGCACACCTTGAGTAAGCCTGAGACAATTGGATTGTCGGTGCCGCTGGGTGGCGGGAATTTTTCATTGATCGTCGGCATGAGCTTCGACGAAGCGCCGATGAAGGCCGCTGCAACACCCGCTGCTCCGTTAGCCCAAGTGCCAATTTGTAGCGTCGCGAACCACACTTTCAATGCCGCCGGACTCAGCCTGAGTTCCCTGACTAGGAAGCCAAATGCCACCATCAAGACGCCATTGGCGGTGAACTCAATGTGCGCCATCACGATACCGCGAAACCACGCCACGGCTGCAGGCGGGATGAATCCGACTGTACAGCCGATCGTGATTTGGAGAACCCCTAGAATCAGAGTCCAGCGTTTGATATTTGCTTTCAAGCTGTCGATGTCGGTTGTCATACGTATCCCCTGGTCGAGCACCTAACGACTTGCCTCAGCGGCGGTAGTAATGAGGCACGGAACCTGTGCGTTATCCGTGCCGGCGCAGGTCGTGTTCACTCATACTTGCACATGCGGCAAAGAATGCCGCGAACCGTGCCCACCGTCGTCGAGGCGGGCTCAGCGATGAATACGCAGCGATGTTGAATCAGCCATCTCATCAAATGTGAAGCGTGCGCGTCATTATAGCCCGCTCACACTTTTGCAGCGGATGCAGTGGTTCTGGATGGTTGGTCGGCAAACAGGAAACCGGCTTCGAGGGCATTTGCCGCGGCAGGGACTCCCGAATACCGTGATGGACCAGAAGCGGACTTCTGGGGAACTTCGCGTCTTGCCGTCCGAAAAAGCACCTATGCGATTCTGTGTTCGCCTTGCTTGTTCATTCAGGTTACGGGAAGGCGATTTCGGATTAAGTGCCACTGGCGTCGCTGCCGCGCGTCCTCGTTTGGCGCTTAATCGCTCAGTAGGTTGAACCTTTATTACCGCGTGTACACCAGCAGGTGAAACGTACCGGGTACCGGTATCGGGCGCGGATGCGGTTGTTCCTTGGTTGGCTCCGGCGCTTTTCCGAACTCGACTGTGTCCACGAAGATGCGATCGGTCTTCGGATCATACGCCATGGTCTTGGCGCCGAACTCCGTCTTCACTTTGCCAGCCTCGCTGTAGTGGTCAGGCGAGTCTTCGTGAAAAATGTGGACCCAGCCCTCGCGAGTGGAAACGAAGATCAGCCCCCTTTTCTGGTCGTACACCTCGGCATCGGCACCGCCGCTAATGGGGAACGACTGGATCACCTTGCCGTCGTCGGCGTTCATCACCACCATCATCGCCGGTTCCCGGCCAGCGACGAACAGTCGTCGGTGGTCTCGATCCATCGCGATCGGCGCTGGCGCTCCAGCGGGCGCAATCGGCCAATGCGATTTCACTTTCAAGTTGCGGGAATCAATCGCCACCACCTCGCTCTTTTCTTCCAGATTGTTATAGATGGTCCCCCGTCCGTCGGCGACAGCAAATTCCGGTCCTGAGCCCAGGTCAATCGTGCCCACTTTGTTTCCCGTAGACGGATCAATCGCTGTCGCGTTGTGGCTGTCGCCGTTAAATGTGAAGACCCGCTTGGATGCGGGATCGTAAATGATGCAGTCGGCGTCCGCTTCAGCCTTAGCCTCTCCCACTACCATCAGCGTCTTTAGATCGAATATGATTACCTTTCCCTGCTCGCCGTCGCTGATGAAGCCGCGTCCTACCTCAGGTACTACTGCCACACCATGACTCACCTTTAGCCCGGAAATCTTTCCCACTGCATCACCGGTGTCTGCATTTACAACGAGCACTTCGCTCCCATGCGTCAGGTACAAGCGCCGCGAGTCGGGATCAAAAGTGATGTAGTCGAAGTACTCTCGGCCCCCCGGTGCAGCACCGAATTTATAGGTGTTCATCAGGTGGTAGTTGATCATGGTGGCGGCGAAAGCGGTCACCACGAGCATCACAGCGGCGATCATGATCCGATTGCTAAATATCGATTTCATAAGCTCTCCGTGTAAATAATAACTGTGCGACATGAATGGAAGCTGAAGGAAGGCCACATTCCCTCGAAGCCGACTTCTTTCCCGCGCCGATACGACGTCGTGAATACGCCAACTCGCGACCTAAACCGAACGGGCCAATCAGCCGGGATTACTTACCAGATGGCGATTTCGCAACAGGAATCGAAAACCGCCTTTGGAGATCAGGCTTGCGATCCGCTTCGGAGAGTTGACTGCTCCGTGTTGCCCACAATAACGCGAGTTAGACAGCTGGATGGGAGGGCAAGCATGTTCTCCAGCCATCCCTATGGCTGGCCGTTTGCCCCCTTGGGAACGTGCGAGGTGATCCGTTTCAGAAAGAATTCGCGGATCACATTCGACACAGCATCCGCACCCAGGCTCGCCAAACCGTTGACAACGACTAGCGAACCTCCGCGATCGGAAGCCGGATAGTAAAGGTTCGAAATGGCTGCCGCTGAGAAGTTGCCGAGCACGCGCGAGTAATTCGGTTCCGATTGCCCATCATCGCCCCTGGCGATCACAGTTGCAGATATCGCGTACAGAGCTCGCGACCGGATAGTCCCCTTCCCCTTATAGAAGTAGCGTGGTGTGGTTCGCCAGAACTTAAAACGCCCTGTTTCAGGTGTTCTAGTTGGCTGTAATTGCACGTGGGGCGGCCTGTAACTTCGAATCTCGGCGGAGCTGCTTGAGGCATCCGCAGCAATTTGGTGAACCTGAAGAGGATTGGAGATGCGAATCTCCCTGGACTCCGCAGCAAGTTAGACCGTGAAAGTGATTCACGGCCGGTCGCACATTCAGGCGGCGTGCATGTAACGGTGATGCAGTCCACCAAGTCGCGGCAACGAGATGATCTTGCTCGCGCATGGCGACACCGACGCTGCAACTCGACCTCCGGGCGTGTCCTTCCCCAGTCCGAGATGAGTTCGGTCTTCGTGGTAATAGCGGACGTATTCTTTCAGCAATCTTCTCAAATGTCGCTGGTTCAGAACGATCACGTGGTCCAGCAAGTCTCTGCGCACACTTCCAACCCAGCGCTCGGCAACGCCATTCTGCCAGGGACTGCGAAAAGCAGTTCGGACAGGTTCTGCTCCGTGTTCTTTGACGATCGAGATGACGTCAGTGGAGAACTTGGCGTCCCGGTCGAAGATCAAGAACCGATGTGCCTGCTCGTGTCCCCAAGCTTCGCGCAGCTGCAGTATGATCCACAAGGCATTTGGCTGACGGGTCACATTGCAGTGCAGAATCTTCCGACGGTCGTGCCCAATGACGAAGAAGCAGTACAGAACTCCGAAGGTCAAAGTCGGCAAGGTGAAGAAATCCATGGCAGCGATTGCTTCACGGTGATTGCGAAGAAAAGAAAGCCAGCTCTGGGCTGGATCAGGATTCTTGCTTGCACGTTTGACCCAGCGAGAAACCGTTCGTTCCGAGACGTCGAAACCCAGCTTGAGCAGCTCCCCGTGGATGCGGGGCGCTCCCCACGTTGGGTTCTCAGCGACCATGCGAAAGATCAGGGCGCGCACTTCCCTGCTGATTGGGTTTCTTCCCACCACCTTTCGAGCTCGCGAGATCCAGCTCCAGTACAGCCGAAAGCCGGTTCGATGCCAACGAACCACGGTCTCCGGGGTGACGAGGATCAACGATCTCTTCCAGCCAGACCAAACCTTTCGCAGAACGACCCAGAACAGCTTGTCGACGGAACTCAGTCGAGGACGAGGCCGCTTGGCGTGAAGAGCCAGCAGTTGTTGCCGAAGGGCGAGGTTCTCCAAGAGGAGTTCTTCTCGGGAGCGAAAGACGGAGAAGACCCAGCCGAGCAGATGTCGAAGGCGCACAAACATCAGGGAATCATAGCGAAAAGCGCGCTGGGCAGAGGCTCCTCCAAGTCATTGATTCTGCGATTGTGCAGAGTTTTGGCGAGGCACAGGCACGAGATCTCTCAAAGTGCGGGATTTTTGAACTGGGCGAAGGACTATCCGTACCTCTACATTCATGTCGACATCACGTTCGATTTTCTAACGGTACTTGCGGAATACGACCGGATCACAGGTGATCAGGCTTTCCTCTCCCGGCACTGGCCCGCGACCTTGAAAGCGTATCAATACTGCCTCTCCACGCTGGATAAAGGCGACGGCCTGCCGCGCGTACCAGCGGACAAGATGAGCGGCAACGAGCAGGATCACCTCACGGACGAACTGACACTCGCCGCCGCATGGGTGAAGGCAGCCCATGCAATGTCGGAACTTGCTGCGTCGATGCATGATGAGGCACTTAGTCGGCAGGCGGAGTCTGCGAGTCTGCGCGCCCGCGAGAGCATCCGATCGCGATACTGGGATAACACCGCGCATCGATGGTACATCCCTCCGGTGTTCCACGAAGCAGCTACTTACGACAAGCACTTCGTGAAACCAAGATCCGGCGGTCTACTTTTACTCCGCCGCACAACGCCGCTCTCGCGGCGTGGTGTGGCCTAGTATTGCTCCGGCGTTCTCAGGAGAGCTTTTCCCTTCATGTCCACAGCCAAGGCAGCCATTTCCCAATGGCCTGGTCCAACCATTGCCTGCCTGACCTCAACATGGCCTCCTTTGTCCAAGCGTCCCAGCAGCCCCCCAGCAAATCTCACGTCCTCCACGAGATGGCCATTGATGGCGGCCAGTCTTTCCTGCTGGGCATCGACCCACAATTCGCCTTCAATGTCATGAAAGACACGAGCCTCAAACGACGGCGGACGAAAAGTTGGGTTTGGTCTAAAACTGAGCTTTACTAGGGAACCCTCACGCCCTGAGTAGTTGAACACAAATGCGTCCGGCAGCATCTTGAACAGTCGTCTCCCTGGTTCTGTCTCGGTGTTTCGCGCCCGCTGCAGTCTTCGTTGTTCAGATGGACTGTTAACCAGCTCCTGAATACGCTGGGTCTCTTTCTGCAGCTGTTTCGCGGTGAGCGGGTGGCCATTAATAGACAGGAGCCGACTGAGAGAGCCGTCTTTTGTCTCCACGATTCTCACGACTTGTTTCTTCCCAGATTCTTCTTTTTCTTGCCGGTACATCCACTGGGCATGGTCCTCATCCTGGAATTTCAGTTCATTGGCAACCACCCTCCGTGCCAACTCATTGGCCGTCACTTCTCGGCCGCTGCCCGGAGAGGATTGGGCAAGTGCCATCGATCCGAGCAGAATGACCGCCACTGTAACGGTGGCGAGGCTGCGTACGACTCTCCCAGCCAATGGCGATGTCAGCGCGCAGAACGTTTTCAGCCAAGTGAGCATGTCATTGTTTCCGTTCCATGGGGACCGACAGTGTGAACGCCTAGCAGATCCGCATCGCTGCTGCAGCCCGCAGGAGCCTCATGATTTCAATCATCGGGCACCTGCACCCAAGAAACTGTGCAAAACCGCGCACTCACCGGCGATCTCGCTGGGCCGACCGTTGGAGCCGGCAGGTTGGAATAGGAGTACGCCTCTTCGGGTGTGGCCCTTATTCCTGCAGAAAGATATTGAGAAGAGTGTTGTGAATCCGTATCTCGCCGTTATATTCGATGAAGCCCAGTTTCCGAAAGCGATTCATGAAAAAACTCACTCGGGACCGCGTTGTGCCAATCATCTCAGCCAATACCTCCTGGCTGATCTTAGGAACCACGGTCTCCGGTTTGCTTTCCTTGCCGAACTGCGCCAGCAGTAACAGGATCCTCGCCAGCCGCTTTTCGCTGGAGTTGAAGAGTTGGTCCACCTGGTCCGCCTGGATGCGAGCGTTTCGCGCCAGAAGAAAGGACGTGAACATCTCAGACAGTTCTTGTTCCTTGTGAAGAACGCGGACCATTTCTGCCTTGCTGATCCTGAGCAGTGCACACTCGGTCATGGCGGTGGCCGTCGAGAGTCGAAGAGGATGAGCCGAAATCATGCAGTTCTCCCCCAGGAATTCCCCGGGACCCACCAAGGTGATCGTGGCTTCTTTTCCGTCCGCGGAAGTCACAGTTACTCTCAGCCGTCCCGTCTGCACGAAAAAAATCGCATCGGCAGAGTCGCCTTGCGCGAACGCCGTCTCCTTCTTTTTCAGGTTGAGAATTTTCTTGCCCACCCCCACTCTGGCGAGAAAGGCCCTGGCATCGAAAACTGTATCGCCATTTGTTGGTTTTGGTTTGGGCGTGGAAAGCCCGAAAGACTTTGCAATTTTGCCCGTGCGAGACTTTTCGGATCGCACCGAATTAGCCGATGGCACTCTACTGGTTGGAGGGTCCTGACTGCGGGTTGGAATGCCCCTGGTGCTCATTTGATACCTCCGAGAGACCGATTTCTACACGCCAACATGCCACATCGGAAAAGCAGTGCGTCAACCAAGGTGCTGGTCGCGATGAAAATGGCGCCGATTCCCGGAGTGGATCCAGCGAACGCCTGATGTGCTCATTGCTGTCGTCTCATGCATTGCCAGTTTGTTCATGCTCCAGCAGCAGGCGTAATTCAGCGACCTGCTTGCGCCGCTCCGTCAGCTCCACCACTGATGCGAAGGTGTGGAACAGCACAACTCTTCGAAGATGCGAAACCCTTAATGTGAATACTGCACCCAGAATCCGGGTGGTCCATAGGGCGGTGGGGGATAGCCGAAGACTATACCGAACGGCGAAGTCCGAACACCTAGCCGTTGGTCGCGAACATTGGCCCAGTCATCAAATCCGTCGGGCGCCGGCGCCTTCTCCGAGGTGTGCTGCATTGAAGTCTTGTTTTGAAACCGCACCTGCTGGCCGGCATTTACTGTTACGGAATTGCCTGCACCAGTCGCGGCAACAGCGCCTCGCCGCACCGTTACCCATGTTTGGTCCTGAGTGGGGATAACATTGACCCGGTAAACTCCCGGCTTCATTACGGTCAGCGTGGCATTGGGAGTATCAATCTCAAAAATTTCCCCTGGCATGAGGTATCTAACCGTAAGACTCGCGACGCCTTGATTAACCCCAAATTGGGACGGTGCCTCGATTTACCGTAGTGAGGGTAACGTCGTCTCCGACCTCATTCGAATGAATCCGTCTGCTACGTTCAGTTCAGCTCGCGAGTCTTTATCTGCCCAA
>Ga0207926_1001146_pt1 | contig 12684 bp, 8 predicted proteins | sample NGESurdeep072012_8_FD_184454 | JGI IMG/M metagenome (GOLD analysis project Ga0207926, IMG submission 184454) | Arctic peat soil microbial communities from Barrow, Alaska - NGEE Surface sample 210-1 deep-072012 (SPAdes) | ecosystem: Environmental > Terrestrial > Soil > Wetlands > Peat ...
TGGGGTTGAGAGCAGCAGTGTCCCGCCCGGCGCCAGGTAACGCACGAGGCTCTCCATCATGATCTCGCGATGGACGACGTGCTCGATCATGTCGAAGCTGACGATGGCATCGAACGCCTCCGAACCGATCGTCTCGGCCCAGCGCGTAGCGTCCCCCATTCGGTATTCGAGGTTCGGCAGCGCGTACTTTCTGCGCGCCTGCTCGATGGCGTCGGGGTCATAGTCAATTCCCGTGATCCTCGTCGATGCAAGACGCACGGCGAGGTCATGGGCCCCGTAGCCTGAGCCCGTGGCGAGGTCGAGCAGACTTCGCACCGGCCAGTCGGCCAGGCACCGGGCTGCCCACTCGTACCGGATGAGGTGGTGGACCGCGTTCGCATCGCCGGCGCGGATCGCGTCACGAAGATTCATGCCGGGACCAAGCACGAAGTGCTCGTCGACGACGCTGCTGCCCGCCTTGTCCGGATCCTTCGAGAGTCTCCACATCGGGAGACCCTATGTTAACGGGTCTCCCGCATCTCCTCTGCCGCGTCGCGCCGCGGCGTTATTTCTCGAGCTCCACGACGACGTCCACCGGCGAACCGATCCGCACGGTGACGCCCACGGTCTTCGACTTGTAGCCGGGGCGCGTGACGGTGATCGAGTGCGTGCCGGGATCCGTGACGACGCCGCGCGGATTGGCGGCGAGGTCTTCGCCCGCGCCGAGGTACTTGTCGTCGACGTAGACGGCCGCGTCTTCGGGCGTGACCTTGAACCTCATGCGCGCGCGGTTGCCCGCGGGGCGCGGAAGCGGCTCGGGCCGCACGTCCATCCGCTCTTCGGGCATCCGCGCCTCGGGTGCCCGCTGGCGCGGCGCCGGGGCCATGCCGCGATCGCTCCATCCGTCGTCACGCGGCGCGCGCTGCAGAGCGCGACGCGGCGCCGGCGGGGCCTCTTCCTCCGCCTCGGGACCGCCCGCCTCCGAACCACCCTTCGTGAAGACGCGGCCGAGGGGAGTGCCCTTCGACTCGGGAGCGAACTGGTCGAGCGCGCTCTTGCCGGGCTCGAGCTTCAGCTTCTGGTCGAGACGCACGCGCTGGCCGCGCGAGACGTCGAGATCCGTCGCGAGAGTCTGATATCCCGGAAGGCGGAATTCGAGGTGGTACTTCCCGGCTCCAAGATAGAGGTAGTCGGGCCTGCCGTCGAAGTCGTCGGCGCTTCCGATGTACTTGCCGTCGAGGAAGACCTGCGCTTCCTCGGGCGAGACGTCGGTCTTGACGACCGCGTAACGGCCGGTGCGCGCTGGCACGCCCACGTTTCCTTCGACGCTTCCATCGGCGCTTCCATCCGCATCGCCGTCGCCGCCCGTCACGATGGTGACGCTCGGGCCTCCCCACAACCACGAGGAGTAGAAGGGGTCCCAGCCCCAGCCCCACCCCCAGCTATACGGGTAGTAACCCGAGCCACCTCGGCGATACCTACCGTTGTACCAGCCGCCGCCGTGCGGACTCACCCGGCTCCCGCCGCCCGAGTGGCTCACGCCGCCCGAGTGGCCTCCGCCGCCCGAGCGGCTTCCGCCACCTGCGTGGCCCGACCCGCCGGAATGGCCGCCGCCGCCCCCATGTCCGGAACTGCCGTGCCCGGAGCCGCCGCGGGCCTGCGCCGCGGCCCGTGGGGCGAGTGCCACGGCCACCACGAGGGCAGCCGTCGCGATCAGAGAGGGGCGAAGGAAGCGAGAAGACGCGTTCGTGACCATCTTGAGACCCCCGGACGAGATTTCGGTCCCCGTCCCATGGACAGCATTGCAAGGACCCTGCCCGAAACCTCCGGCCCGACCGTCCCCTGTCCCGGACACCATTATCCGCCCGTTACCGCTGGGGCGAGCGGAAGAAGGCCTCGGACGACCCCTCCCGGGTCGCTCCGGAGCTGGAATCCGCCAACCACCGAGTACGCCTCGACCGCCAGGACGTCCGCGGAAAGCGTCATCCTCCGATACGCGCTGAGACCCGTCGCGAACCCCGCGTAGTCGCGCGCGGCCGCCTGGGACACGAATGCGTCCATCGCGCGCTCCTTTTGGGCCCTAAGCCGCGTGATGTCGACGAGAAAATTCGGGCGGAACGGCTGGGAAAGCTCGAAAAACGCTACCGTCGCTATGTCCAGCGCCCGCGCGGCCGCGTCCGACGCGGGACGCGCCGCAACCCGGAAGAGCGCCACGGCGACCGCGCGATGGTCGGGATGGGTCTCGACCGGTGAGGGAGCAAAAACGAGGTCCGGCGCCGCCTCGACAAGCCACCGGGCGAGGAGCGCTTCGATCTCCGGAAGCCGGTCGCCGGCGCCGCGATCGGGAATGCCGCCCTCATGCACTATCCCGCCGCCGAGAGCCTCGAGCGCCCGCTGCGACTCCGCAATCCGCGCGGACGCGATCCGCCCGCGCTCTTCCTCGTTCCGCGCACCCGCCGCGCCGTCCGTCACGAGGACGACGTCCACGCGGGCCCCGCGCTCGAGGAGATCCGCGAGGGCGCCTCCGCAGCCGAAGACTTCGTCGTCCGGGTGCGGCGCGAGAACGAGAACGCGCTTCCCCGAAAACGTGGATGCCGCGTAAGGCACCAGGGTCCGCTCGTCGGGAAAATCCGGTGACCGCATCTCGGAAGCTTACCGCCTACAATGAGATCCGTGGTCGACTTGGGCGAAGCTCCGCGCGTTTCCGTGCTTCTCCGGACGAAGGACAGGCCGGGCTTTCTCGCCGAGGCCCTGGACAGCCTGCGCCGCCAGACGTTCTCCGACTTCGAGACGATCATCGTGAACGACAGCGGCCCGATCCCCGCCGCGCTGCTCGAGCCCGCGCCCGGACGCGCCATCCGCGTGCTCGTCCCGCCGGCGCCCGGCGGGAGAACGCGCGCCCTGAACACGGGCCTCGCCGCCGCCCGCGGCACGTACGTGGCCTATCTCGATGACGACGACCTCTACCTGCCCAAGCATCTCGACACACTCGTGCGCTTCCTCGACGGCAGCGACGAGTACCGCGCCGCCTACACGTCCGTCCGCCAGATCGAGCAGGTGCTCGGCGACGACGGGCGTTACCGGGACGGGCGCGAAATCACGGTCTACGGCAGGCCGTTCGATGCCGCGCGTCTCCTCTACAAGAACGACATCCCCCTCATCGGCCTCGCGCATCGCCGCGCGCTCGCGGAAGAGATCGGCGGCTTCGACGAAACCTTCGATCAGTTCGAGGACTGGGATTTCCTCATTCGCCTCTCCGCGCGGACGCGGTTCCATCACCTGCCGGTCGTCACCGCCGTCTACCGGTTGCGGAACGACGCGTCGAACATCACCGCCGCCCAGGCCTGGCACTCGGGAGACGCGCAGACGGCCCGCCGCCGCCTCTTCGAGAAGCACGCGGCTCGCCGGTCGGCTTCGACCGAAATGGCCCTCGTCGACAGCCTCGAGAGCGACACGTACGCCCTCCGCGACGCGGCCGCGGCGTCCCGCGCGGAGACCGAGGCGCTCCGGCTGGGCCTCGCGAAGGCTCTCGCCGCGGCCACCGCCCACGAGGCCTATCTCCTCTCCTCCCGGGCCGATACCGCGCGCTTCGCCGAGGAGTCCGCCGCGCGCGAAGACGCTCTCGCCGTCGAGAATGTCCGCCTTCAGGCCGAGGCCGCCCGCCTTTCCGCGACCGTCGACGCCATGAACCGCTCCCTCGCGTGGCGGCTCTTCACGCCGTGGTGGAAGTTCAAGGAGTTCCTGAAGCGATGACGGTTCCGACCGCCGGCGTGCGCTGCGACCTCGTCATCCCGGTCTACAACGCGCTGCGCTCGACACGCGACTGCCTCGAGAGCGTGCGCCGCTTCGCCCCGGTCTGGGCCCGCATCGTCGTCGTCAACGACGGGAGCGACGCCAGGACGACGGAATTCCTGAGGGCGCAGGAAGGAATCGTCCTCCTCGAAAACGAGGTGAATCTCGGTTTCGTGAAGACCGCAAACCGCGGGCTTCTCTTCTCCGACGCGCCGTGGGTCTGTCTCCTCAACTCCGACACGCTCCTCACGGAGGGAGCCCTCGAACGCATGGTGGCGGGCTGCGAGAAGGATCCAACGATCGGCCTCTGCTGCCCGCTCTCGAACGGCGCCGTGAACCTTTCCGTGAACCTTCCTCCCGGTGCCGACGTCTTTTCCTTCGCGCGCCGCGTCGCGCGGACGAGTCCCGCGCGGTACCCAGACGCGACGACGATCGTCGGCTTTTGCCTGCTCGTGAGGCGCGAGGTCATCCGGACGCTCGGGGTCTTCGACGAGGTCTTCGGACGCGGCTACTGCGAGGAGACCGACCTCCATTACCGGGCGCGCGCGGCGGGCTGGCGGTGCGTCGTCGCGGACGACACGTGGATCCACCACCGCCAGCGCGCGAGCTTTTCGGACTCCGACACGCGCATCGCTCAGAACCTCAGGATCCTGATGTCCCGCTGGCGCGAGAGGCACGAGAAGGAGCTCGAAGGTTTCAACGCCCGGAACGAGCTCGGCGCGGTGCGCGACGCCGCGACGTTCGAGTGGACGCTGAGAGACCCCGAGCCCGAGGCTCCTTACGACGTCCTCTTCGTCCTGCCGCTCCTTGGGATCTACGGAGGCGTCGCGACTGTCCTCGAGCTCGCGAACGCGCTCGTCCTCCAGGGCGTCCGCGCCGGCGTCGTCGTCCTCGAAACCGTGCCGCCGGAAATCGAGATGGAGCTCTTCTTCCGGCCGCTGCGCCTCTCGGCGGCCGAATTCCTCGAACGCTGTCCGCCCGCGAAGCTGCTTGTCGCCACCGGATACCAGACCGCCGCCCACGTGGCGGCGGCCGCGGCGTCCCGCGGGATCCAGACGGCCTACTTCGTCCAGGATTACGAAGGCTGGTTCGGGTCCGACTCGCCCGAGTACGTCGCGCGAACGTACGACCTCATTCCCCGCATCGTCACGATCTCGACCTGGATCGCGCGCGAGATCGAGACGCGCCACGGACACGTGGCGACCCCGATCCCGATCAGCGCGGATCCCGACGTGTACTACCCGCGTGGGGACCGGCCGGCGGCTCCGCCCGTGCGCATCACGGCGATGCTGAGGCAGGACGAACGCCGCGGCATGAAGTTCCTTCTTCCCGCGCTCGCCGAGGTCGCGAACCGGCCCGACGTCGAGATCGTCCTCTTCGGCCACGCAGCAGTGTCGGCCGACGCGCCCCGCTTCCGGCACGCGCATCTCGGGACGCTGCAGCGCGACGCGGTGCCGAAGCTCCTCTCGACGGTGCACGTCGTGATCGACCCCTCTCTCTTCCAGGGCTTCGGCCTCATCGGGCTCGAGGGCATGGCGAGCGGGGCCGCATGCGTCCTGACGGACTCCGGCGGCGCGTCCGAGTACGCGGTCCACGACGTCAACGCGCTCCTCGTGCCCCCGCGGGATTCGGTCGCGCTCGCGGCGGGCATCCGGCGCCTGCTCGACGACCCGGCGCTCCGCGAGCGCCTCGCGGCGAAGGGCGTCGAGACGGCGCGCCGCTTCACGTGGAAGCTCACGGCGACGCGCTTCCGCGCGTTCATGGACGGGCTCCCGACGGCGCGGGCGGTGCCGCCCGGCGAGCGCGCGGCGCTCGAGCTCCTCGCCTTCGAGCACCGGACGCGCACAGGGCTCGTGGCCGAGCGCCACGAGCTCGGGAAGACGCTGAGCGCGATCGCCGGTTCGCGCGTCTGGAAGGCCGCGCAGCGCTGGCGCGGCCTCCGGGATCGCGTCCGGGGCGCCCTCCCACTTCCGCGCTAGACGAGCGTCACGCGCGAGATGAGCGTCAGAGCGCGCCCTCCGCGACGACCGCGAACGTCGCGAGATCCACCGCCCGCGCGTACCACGTTGCGCTCCCGAAGCCGGCGCGCACGTCGTCCGGCGGGCGCCACTCGCCGGCTTGCACGCGAGGGACGAAGGCGAAAGAGCCGAAGTCGGCGAGTGGCGAGAGCGCGATCGCGGCCACCGGAGCCGTGAAACGGAGGACTCCGTCCGCGAGCGGCGCGGGAGGTGCCGTCGCTGTCGCCTCCGACGCCAGCGCGTCGAGGGCCGCAACGCCGCGCGCGCCGAAGTGCGTCGTGAAGTACCGGCGTTCGGACGCCGCGAACCACGCTGCGGCCCGCGGCTCGACCCCCGCGCTCTGGTTGTACGCGTGGACGACGCGCGCCGCGCCGACGCAGAGGAGCGCGCCGCCGAGCGTCCGCAGGCGGCGCTGCCAGTCGTTCTCTTCGTAGTAGAGCGCGTAGCCCTCGTCGAAGGGGCCGGCGCGCTCGAGCGTCGCGCGCGACACCGCCAGGAGCGCGCCCGACAGGGCCCGGACGGCGCGCGTCCCGCCGCCCGCGGCCTCGTCCGCCGCCGCAAAGGCCCGGCGCAGCGCGCGGCGGAACGCGGCCGGCGTTCCCGCCAGCCGCCGCCGCGCGAGCGCGAGCGGGTGCGGCTCCTCGGCGGGCGGCATGTGGATCGTCTCGCCCTCGTCGAGGAAAAACGCGGGGCCGGCGGCGACCGGGCCCGAGCGCGCCGCTCCCGCAAGGGCGAGGAGCGCGCCGGGGCGGACGAGGACGTCGGGGTTCGAGAGGACGAGGACCTCGCCCGACGCGGCCACGAGGCCCGCGTTCAGCCCGCCCGCGTACCCGAGGTTGCGGCCCGGGACGAGGACGCGGTCGGCGGCGCCCTCGAGGGCGCGCGCCTCCCCCGCGTCGTCCGAGTTCACGACGACGATCGTCTCGAGCGAGAGCCCCGACACCGCGGCGTCGCGCCGGATGGTCTCGAGCGCCCGCGCGGCCAGCGCGCCGGACCGGTAGCTCACGACAACGGCGGAGATCACGGGCATGAGGTATTTTCAGCCCTATGGCCGTGGAAATCCGCCCCGCCGAAGCGTCCGACCGGCCGCTCCTCCTCGCGCTGTCCGAGGCCGCGTTCGGCTCGCCGGCCAGCCCCGCCGAGTGGGCGTGGAAGTACGACCGCGCGCCCCACCGGGTGGTTTCCCTCGGCGCATTCGACGGGGAACGGGCGCTGGGGTTCTTCGGCGGCCTCGGGACGCGGTTCCGCGGCGCCTCCGGCGACCTCCCGGGCCTCGCAGCCGTGGATGTCATGACGGCCCCCTCCGCGCGGGCCCTCGGCCGGAGGACGCTGTTCCAGGAGCTCGCGGAGGCCTTCTTCCGGGTCAACGGGGAAGCCGGCGCCCCGTTCGTCCTCGGCTTTCCGAACGACCGGCACCGCCTCGCGGGCGAGCGCACGCTCGCCTACCGCTCGGTCGAGCCCGCGGCGCAGTGGGCGCGCCCCGTCGCCCGGCCCGGCCTCGTCTCGCGGCTCAGGCGGCGCTTCCGCCGCGTCGCGCGCGGCGCGTCCCTCTCGGCGGGGCACGACGCCCTCGCCGAGATCCTCCACGCCCGGCCCGGCTGGCGGACCGACCGCTCGCGTGCCACGCTCGCCTGGCGCCTCGCGCGCCCCGGGGCCGCGTACGACCTCTTCGAGCTGCTCGACGGGCGCGGGCGCTCGCGCGCCTACGCGGCGGTGCGCGTCCTGGGCGACCGCGCGCTGCTCGCGGATCTCCAGGCCGCCGACGAGGAGGCCGGAGACGCGGCGGACCTCCTCGACACCGTCGCGGAGGCGTACGCCGGCTCTCCGGCGCGCACGCTCGTGCTCCGCGCGGGCTCGGCGTCGCGGCTCGCGGCGCGCGCGGCCGAGCTGGGCTTCTCCCCGATCCCGACGGACACGCACTTCACCGTACGCGCGCTGGATCCCGCGTTCGCAGTGGATGCGGCCGCCCGGGCCTTCGACTACCGCTTCCTCGATCACGAGATCTTCTGACCGAAGATCTCCTCGAGCCGGTCGAGGACGCGGTCGAGCGAGAAGCCCCGCGCGGCCTCGATCCCCTTCGCCCGCCGTGTCGCCCACAGCCGGGGCTCGTCGAGGAGGCGCGCGGTCTCGCGGGCCATCCCCGAGGCGTCGCCGGGCGAGACCCGCGACACGACGTCGTCCGCGAGGGGCCGGAAGGATGGGATGTCCGTGAGGACGACGGGAACCCCGGCCGCCATCGCCTCCAGCGGCGGAAGCGGGAAACCTTCGGCGTCGAAGGACGGGTGCAGGAGAACGTCGCACGCGTGATACCAGATCGGCATGACGCCGACCGGGAGCGCGTGACCGTAAACGTCCGCGAGGAGGATTCGGCGCTCGACCTCTCCCGGGGGCAGCGCGCTCGCCCGGTAGAGGCGCACGTCGCGCCCGGCCTCGCGCAGCCGCGCGACGGCCCGGAGCGCGACGCCGACGCCCTTGAGCGGAGCCTCGAACGGCCCCACGACGCCAACCGTCGCGGGCCGGCGGGGCGCGTTGCGCTGCGGGTCGGGCGGCGCGAAGTCGGCCGCGGGGATCGCCTGCGGGAGCACGTGGTACGTCCCGGGGTACCGCGGGGTCAGGATCGGCTCGAGGTGGGCCGACACGAGAAGCTTCGGGACCGGCTGGCGGTAGGCCTCGTCGATCTCGTCCAGACGGTGGAGCGTGTGCGGATGCGGCGCCTCGTAGCCCTGGCAGAAATGGAAGATCTTCGGGGCGCGGTGGGCGCGCACGGTGGGCGCGACCGTCGGGAACCACGTCGCGACGTGGACGTCCGCCTCCGGAAGCGTCGTGGCGTCGAAGACGGGGACCTCGAGGACGGGGACGCCGATGGGGAGCCAGCCGTGCCGCGCGTCGCGGGTCACGAGCATCACGTCGTGGCCGCGGGCGCGGAGCCCCTCGGCGTGCTCGACGATGACCTTCACGCCGCCCGACAGCTCGAGGGACTCGAGGACGTACGCGATTCTCATCGAGGAGCGTCGCGGCGCGCGGGAAGGGACGTCCAGGCCGCGCGCAGGCTCATGAGCCCGCTCCGCCACACGTCGGATTCGACGTGGAACGTGCGGTCGCTGCGCGCGTCGAAGAGCGCCAGCGACTTCTCGTCGGCGAGGTAGGCGTAGACGACGAACTCCCCTTTCCCGAGCGGAAGCGCGTCGACGCCGACGCGCACCCGGTAGACGCTCTGCCCGACGAACGGGCCCGTGCCGTCGAGCCGCGAGTCGGCCGAAAAGCACACGACGTTGTCGCGCGTGGAGACCGCGAGGTGGATCTGAAGAGGCCGCGCGGGATCGTCGGCGGCGAACTCCATCTCCACGCCCCACGGCTCTCCCGGCCGGAACTCGTCTTTCGGCGCGCCGTCGCCTCCGGTGACGACGACCTCGAGGAAGCGCCCGTGCGTTCCCTCGGGCACGGCCGCCCCCGCTCCGTGCGGCGCCACCTTGCCGTCCTTGGCGGCGAGAAATTTCTCATATTCGAGGACGACGCTCTGCGAGTCGCCCTCCGCCGCCACGCGCCCCGCGTTCAGCCACAGCGCGCGATCGCAGAGCGTCGACACGTAGTACATGGCGTGGCTGCAGAAGAAGATCGTCTTGCCCGACGCCTTCAGCTCGAAGATCCGGTCCACGCACTTCTTCTGGAAGCGACCGTCGCCGACGGCGAGCGCCTCGTCGAGGAGGATCACGTCGGGCAGGACCGCCGTCGCGACCGAGAACGCGAGTCGCATCTGCATGCCCGACGAGTACGTCTTGACCGGCCGGTCGAAGAAGTCGCCGAGCTCGGCGAACGCCTCGATCTCGGGCAGCGCATCGGCCACTTCCTCGCGCGACAGCCCCGCGAGAGCGGCCTGCAGGATCACGTTGCGCCGGCCCGTGTCGTCCGGATGAAAGGCCGAGCCGAGCTCGAGGATCGAGGCGACCCGCCCCGACAGGCTCACGGTGCCCGAGGTCGCCGCCGTCGTGCCCGCGAGGATCTTGAAGAGCGTGCTCTTGCCCGACCCGTTCTCGCCGATGACGCCGAGGACCGAGCCCTTGGCGATCCCGCCCGAGACGCCGTCCAGCGCCCGCACCTCGGCGTGCCGCGGGCGGCCCGTCAGCGCCTCGAAGAAGCGGTCGCGAGGGGCCGTATACAGCCGGTAGACCTTGCTCAGATTCGAGAACGAGTACGGAAGGAGGGAGTCGGACAAGAGGTCAGGGGGCCGGCTGGGCCTTCACGAACGTCGCGTCGCCCGACGTGTTGTCGATGATCGTCGCATAGGCCGCCACCGGCGACGAGCCGTCGAAAGAATCCACGACGATCGACATCCGGTCCGACTTGTTGACGCCCCCGAAGAGATCCGAGTCGCTGAACTGCTTGAACGGGCTCGAATCCGACAGGTTCCACCCGAACGTCTTGAGCGTCACGCCCGTGTCCGAGAGCACGCGCACGTTGAAGTAGCCCGACGTCCCGCTCGTGAGGAAGAAGGCCACGTTCGTCCGGAAACCGGCGTTCGAGGCGAGGCCGGTCAGGAGAAGCCGCTTGCCCGCGCCCGTCTTCGAGCTGCCGTCGAGGTCGGTGAAGCCCGAGAGCTGCAGTCCCACGGGGCCCGTCGGCTGGGAGTTGTACGTCTCCCCGAGGACGAGGAGCGGATCGCCGTTTGCATCGCCGGGTGAGACGTCGAGGAACGAGTCCTGGTAGCTCTTCGCGTCGTCGACGGTGATGTCCCCCTTGGCGGTCAGCCACACCTTGACGAAATCGTCCCAGGACTGGGTCTGCCCCGGATTCATCGTGACGTCGCCCGTGATGCTGACGCGGTTCCCGCAGCCGTTCGTGCCGCAGGAAGCGTACGAGAAGACCATGTGGACCTTGCGGGCCCCGCCCCCCGAAGGGTTCGAGATCGTGAACCGGCTCCGCCACACGGTGTTGTTCGCGCCGGCGAGGCGCACGAGTCCGGGGACCCGGTAGGTGTTCAGGGGCTGTTCCGTCGGCGTGACGACGATGGGATCCGTCGACGCCTGGTCGATCACCGTCGCGTACGGATAGACGGCTCCGCCCTGATCCACCGTGACCTGCACCCGATGAAGGGCCTGAGGCGGTTTGTTGAGCCAGCCGCCGCTCGTGAGCGGCTTATTGAGCTGCGTGACGCCGTACGGCGGCACGTCCACGTTGAGGGCGCCGAGATTCGCGCCGGCCGCGTCGAAGAACGTGAGGTGCGCGTGGCTCCAGTCGGCCGAGATGAGGTTCACGAGGCCGATGTTCGTGTACGCGCCGGTGTTCGTGTCCGCCGAGGCGTCGTCGCGCAGCCCGATCAGGAGCTGCTGCGCGGCGGACGACTGCTGCGACACGCCGCTCGTCGCCTGCGTTGCCGGCACGGACAGGCCGAACGTGCCCTTTCCCGGATCCCCGTTGTTATACGTCCGGGACGTGATCGAGGGGGCTACCGGCGCCACATCGCCGCGCACGATTACCGCGCCATAGCTGCCGAGGGGTTTCCCGAAGAACGTGCTGACGACGTTCGACGCGGAGGCGATCTGCTGCGCCCCGAGGGTGATCGTCTTCCAGACGAGATCCTTCGGAGCGACGGGGTTCTTGCCGTCGAGGAACGCCAGGGAATAGGTTGCCGAAAGAGTTGGATCCGGATTGAGGATAGTCAGGTCGCTCTGCCAGACCGTGCCCGAAGCGGCGCCCGGCGTGTAGGCGAGGCCCGCTACGAACCACTTCGGCGGCTCGGGCGGCGGAATGACGGTGAAGGTCTGGGTCGTCACCCAGTTCAGCGAGCCGATCGTCACCGTGAGGATCGTCGTGAACGTGACGTTCGTCGAGGCGTTGACCCTGAACGCGTGCGTCGGGTTCTTCCCGGCCGCCGTGAAGCCGTCGCCGAAGTTCCACGCGTAGCTGTCGGCGATGTCCGTGGCCAGGAAGCTCAGGTCCTTTCCGGACTCCACGTGCGTCGACGAGAACACTGAGTTATCCGCATAGCGCGCCGTGAAGAGGCCCGACGGGCCCGCAACGATAAATCGGTACGACTTCGTGCAGGCGGCGTTCGAGTTCGCGGTGACCGTCGCGGTGAACGTACCGGCCGTCGTATAGGTGTACCACTTCGGATTGCCGCTCCCGGTGCCGTTGGCGGGGTCTCCGAACGTCCAGTCCACGCCGTTGATGCCGGTGCCGGTAGCCTGGAAGACGAGATTCTGTCCGGTGGCCACGGCGAAATACTGACCGAAGATCCCCGAGGAAAGCGGGATCGAGATATAGCCGTTGTCGCGGTCGAGGATCGAGTAGTTCACGTCCGTGCACGTCGCAGTCGGAGGGGCCGCGGCGTTGATCGTGACCGTGGCCGTGTTGCTGCTCTGCGCGCCGGCGGTGTCGGTGGCGGTGCATCCCGCCTGAATGCTCGTCGGGGTAGGCGACGAGGTCTGGAAGGTTTGCGACGTCCCCGCGATGAAGGTACTCGTGCTCGGCGACCGCCACACGTAGGAGTACGAGGGGGAACCGCCCGACACGTTGCACGAGAACGTCGCGGTCTGGTTGACGGTGGCGGGGTTCGGATTCACCGAGACGCTGACCGAGAGTCCTGACGGCGGCGGTGGCGGTGGCGGTGGGGGGGGACCGGTGAACGTCGCAATAGCGCTCGCGCTGCTCGAAGCGGGACTCGGCTGGCTGTCCCTGACGGTGCACAAGGCCTGGACGTTTCCCGCGACGGAGGACGTCGTCTGCCAGGTCTGCTGGGTTCCGACGACGAAGGAGATAGGGGATCGCCACTCGTAGAAGTAGGGCGCGAGGCCGAAGCTGGCGTTGCAAGAGAACGTCACCTGCTGGTTGGTGGCCGCGCTCGCGGGGCTCACGGACGCGGTCACGACGAGCGGTTGCACGTCCAACACGTGCAACC
>Ga0207926_1001148_pt1 | contig 12681 bp, 12 predicted proteins | sample NGESurdeep072012_8_FD_184454 | JGI IMG/M metagenome (GOLD analysis project Ga0207926, IMG submission 184454) | Arctic peat soil microbial communities from Barrow, Alaska - NGEE Surface sample 210-1 deep-072012 (SPAdes) | ecosystem: Environmental > Terrestrial > Soil > Wetlands > Peat ...
GAACGACGCCGGATCGCTGTGATCGAGGGTTTTCTCAGCTCCGTCGGGCATGATCTCGACGATCCGCCCATCGGCCTTCAGCCGCACCCGCATCATGGCGTGTTCCCCATCGCTGGCGATGTCGGCCAATGCACTACCTGATTCGCGGGCAGGAAAAGTTAATGCGAGCGCGCCGTAGCCTAGCGGATGAGGCGGATATCGATGCCGATATCAAGCATCGACCACTTGCGGTCGGCGGTCAGGACCGGCAGCCGTTCACGTTCCGCCAGCGCCAAACAGGCTCGGTCGGCGAGTGAGAGGTCGAGTTGCCTAGTGAGCGGACGCAGCTCGCCGGCGCGGCGGGCAAGCGGCGCGTCATGCGCGACGATATGGAATCCCATGGCGGCGAGCTTGCGCAACGCGCCGTTCAACGCGTCGCCGCGGTCGAGGAGCTTGCCGATCACTTCGGTGTAGTTAACCGATGATAGCCGCGCGCCAGGCAAGATCGCCTGCACTTGATCGGCGCCGGGCTCATCGAAATAGACAGCGAGCACGGCCGAGGCGTCGAGTACGGCGGTCATCACCGTTTGCGCTTGCGGTCGCGCAGCCAGCGCCGCGCTTCTTCGTCGTCCTTGGCGGCTTCCGCCCGGCGCTCGGCGATCAACTCATCCGACGCATAGACCGTGCCCTTGGCCATCGACGAGGCCTCGGTCTGGATCTTGCGCAGGCCGTGCAGATGGCTGTGCATGCGCAATTCGCCGTCTTTCAGCCAGCCGGTAATGACGTCGCCCTCCTCCAGTCCCATGGCCGCGCGCAAATCGGCGGGCAATAGGACCCGGCCCTTCGGCCCCAGTACGAGGAAATAGCGGACAGTGCCATCGGGCAGCTTCTCGGGCGGGGGCAGCTTGCGCTTGCCCTGTGCGATTTTCTCTGCCGCCTTGCCGCCCGAGCGCGGGGCACCATAGGACGTCTTCGGTTCGGCAAAGCCTTTCGGGCTCGACTTGCGCGCCATAGTCATCCGCTCCACTGGAGTGGATAATGGCACAAATTGCCTAAAGTGTCACTAGAATAAATAGTAGCACTATCTATTACCGCGTCTTTTCGAAAATCTCCCGCCCGATCAGCATCCGCCTGATCTCGCTCGTGCCGGCGCCGATCTCGTAGAGCTTGGCGTCGCGCAGCAGGCGGCCGGTGGGGAAATCGTTGATGTAGCCGATGCCGCCGAGGCATTGGATCGCCTCCAGCGCCATCCAGGTGGCGCGCTCGGCGGCATAGAGGATAGCGCCGGCGGCGTCCTCGCGGGTGGTGCGGCCGTCGTCGCAGGCGCGCGCCACCGCGTACACGTACGACTTGGCCGCGTTCATGGTCACGTACATGTCGGCGAGCTTGGCCTGCATCAGCTGAAAGCGCCCGATCGCCTGGCCGAACTGCTGGCGCTGGTGCACATAGGGGATCACCACGTCCATGCAGGCCTGCATGATGCCCAAGGGCCCGGCGGCCAACACCACGCGTTCGTAGTCGAGGCCGGACATCAGCACGTTGACGCCGTTGCCGACCGCGCCCAGCACGTTCTCCTCCGGTACCGCGCAGTCGGTGAACACCAGTTCGCTGGTGTCGGAGCCGCGCATGCCGAGCTTGTCGAGCTTCTGCGCCGGCGCAAAACCCTGCATGCCCTTTTCGATGATGAAGGCGGTGATGCCGCGCGCGCCGGCGGTGCGGTCGGTCTTGGCGTAAACCACCAGCGTGTCGGCGACCGGGCCGTTGGTGATCCACATTTTCGAGCCGTTGAGAATGTAGCGGTCGCCCTTTTTGTCGGCGCGCGTGCGCATCGACACCACGTCGGAGCCAGCGCCCGGCTCCGACATCGCCAGCGCGCCGACATGCTCGCCGGAAATCAGCTTGGGCAGATATTTCTTCTTCTGCTCGGCATTGCCGTTGCGGCTGAGCTGGTTGACGCACAGGTTGGAATGCGCGCCGTAGGACAGGCCGACCGAGGCGCTGGCGCGCGAGATTTCCTCCATCGCCACGCAATGCTCGAGATAGCCCTGACCGGAGCCGCCGTATTGCTCCTCCGCCGTGATGCCGTGCAAGCCGAGCGCACCCATCTCCGGCCACAGATCGCGCGGAAACGTATTGTCGCGGTCGATGGCGGCGGCGCGCGGCGCGATGCGGTCCTGCGCGAAATCGTGCACGGATTTACGCAGCATTTCGACGTCGGGCCCGAGGCCGAAATCGAAGCCCGCCCAGGCATTGGGGATCATCACGTGGTCTCCGCCGCGCGCCTCTGGGCGCGCTTATTTTTAGTCGCGCATGATCTTCACCGAAAACCGGTTTCCACTTTTCGGGATCATGCGCTTCGAAGACGACTCTATAGGCTTGCGCTTACGCTGTCAGCGCCTCGGCGGGCGACGGCGTGCGGCCGGGTTTGGCTTGCGCCAGCAGCCGGTCAATCGCCTTGGCCGGCGCCGGCCGCGCGAACAGGTAACCCTGCATCTCGTCGCAGCCGGCCAGCCGCAGCAAGACCCGCTGCTGCTCGGTCTCCACGCCCTCCACCACCACCGTCAGGCCGAGCGCGCGTCCGAGCGCAACGATGGCCTGGATGATCACCCCGCCATTGGCGGAGTTGCCGAGCGCGGTCACGAAGCTACGGTCGATCTTGAGCTTGTCGAGCGGGAAGCGCTGCAGGTAGCCCAAGTTCGAATAGCCGGAGCCAAAATCGTCCAACGCAATGCGCACGCCGAGTGCGTGCAGGTCCTCGATGCGCTTGACCATCTCGTCCGGATTGTCGATCAGCACGCCCTCGGTGATTTCCAGCATCAGTCGCGCCGGCGGCACGCTGCTCTCGGCCAGCACCGCGCGCACCAGCTCGACGATTGAAGCGTCGCGCACCTGCAACGGCGACAGGTTCACCGCCACGTAGAGGTCCGGCCAGCGCTTGGCTTCGCTGAGCGCGCGGCGCAGCACGAAGGCGCCGAGCGTGTCCATCAGGCCCATCTGTTCGGCGACCGGGATGAAGATCGCAGGCGGAATCGGCCCGCGCATGGCATGGGTCCAGCGCAGCAAAGCCTCGACGCCGACGATGCGGCCGCCTTGCGCGGCGACGATCGGCTGATAGTGCAGCTCCAACTCGTTGGCGGTGAGTGCGCGCGGCAATTCGCGCTGGATAAATTTCTGATCGGTCGACAAGGTGTCGATCGCGCGCTCGAAACCGACGATGGCGCCGGGGCCTTTCTTGGCGGCCGCGCGCAGCGCGAGCCCGGCCCGGCGCGTCAGCTCGCCACGTGTTTCGGCATGGCGCGGCGCCTGCGCGAAGCCGGCATGCGCGCTGATGCGCACCACGGTATCGATCCAATGCGGGCGCGCGATCACCTCGAGGGTGGCGCGAAGGATGGTGCCGGCATCGACGCCACTGCCAGCGGTAAGCGCCACCGCGAACTCGTCGCTGCCGATGCGGCCGCACACGGCCTGCGCCGGCAGCGCTTGCTTCAACCGGCGGGCCACCGCCACGGTCAACTCGTCGCTGCCGAGCACGCCGAGCTGCGCGTTGACGTCGGCCATGCCGTCGATCTCGATGAGGGCGAAAGTCGTGACGTCGTCGCCGGCGCGTTCGGCCAGCGCGAGATCAAGCAATTCCAGCGTCTTGGCATGGTTGGGCAGGCCGGTGAGCTTGTCCTGGTCGGCGGCGCGCCGCGCGAACTCCTCGCTCGCCGCCAGTTCGTGCCGTGCGCGGGCGAGCTGCGCCAACGAAATTCCGGCGAAGCCCACCAGCACGATGGCGATGGCGGCGATGAACGGCATCAGCCGCTGCATCGCCCGCAGCATCGGATGGGCTTTCTGCCAGGTCAGGAAGCCGGCGATGCGGCCTTGCGCGTCCATCACCGGCTGCAGCTCGCGCTCGTTTAGACCCGGATCGATTTCGAATTTGAGGCCCGTGAGGCCGACGCTCTGCTCGATCATGCGCACGAAACGCGGATCGATCGCGTCGGCTTTGCCGAACAGGTTGCGGAATTCAGCCGTCGCGTTGCGCAGCGAGGCGCGCTGCTCCGACCACAGCCGCTCGTCGCTCTGGCGCGCCACCTCAAAGCCGATGGCGCTGGCGAGCAAGGTCGCGCCCATGGCGAGCACCGCGAGCACAACGATCAGCTGCGAGGCCGACAGCATGCGTTTGGCGCGCGCGCGCGGCGTGGCGCCCTCGCGGGCGCGCATCACCCACGTCAGCAGCGAGCGGCCACGCTGCGCGCCCGCCGCTTGCGTTATGACCTCGCCGTCCACCGAAATCTCCCCCGCAATGCTGCGGTATTGCGCGAAGACGCTAGGGTTTTAGCGTTAATGGCGAGTCAGCAAATAAGGTGAACGAATTATGAGCGCAGGCTTGCCGGCCGGCGGATGATACGGTCAATTGCCGGGGCATTTTGCAACTGCATGATAAGTGCATGATCTGGTCCGAAAACCGGTTCCCACTTTTCGGGATCATGCACTGGGGCCGATCCATGTTTCGCATCCTTGCCATTGCGGCGATCGCCGCCAGCATGCCATTGGCTGCCACCGCGGCGCGGTCGTGCCCCGGCAATCCGGACGCGCTTGGCACCGAGCGCGTGCTCGCGGTCGACGCCGACAGCACGCCGCGCCTCGGCCGCAAGCAATTCCCGAGCAGCTTGCCGCTCCAGCGCAAGGAGCTGGTGCTCACCTTCGACGACGGACCGTGGCCGGGCACCACGCCGAAAGTCCTGAACGCGCTCAAGCATGAATGCGTGCGTGCCACGTTCTTTTTGCTCGGCCGCAATGTCGAAGCGCACCCCGAAATCGCGCGACGCGAGCTGGCCGAGGGCCACAGCCTCGGCCACCACACGTTTTCGCATCCCCTGCTCGCCCGCATGGCGCCGGCCAAGGCGGAAGCCGAGATCAACCGCGGCATCGCGGAAGACGAATTCGCGCTCACCGGCCAGCGCCGCAGCGATCCGACTACGCCGTTCTTCCGCTTTCCCGGTTTTGTCTCGAACCGTGCGCTGCTCGACCGCCTGCAGGCCCGCCACATCGTGGTGTTCGGCGCCGACGTCTGGGCCAGCGACTGGCTGCCGATGGCGCCTGCCCAGGAATTGCAGCTGATCCTGGCGCGAATCGAGCGCCTCGGTAGCGGCATCGTACTTTTCCACGACACCAAGGTGCAGACTGCCCGGATGCTCCCCGCCTTGCTGCGCGAGCTCAAACGGCGCGGATACCGCATCGTTCACGTCGTCCCGGCGGGAAACCGGGGCATTTCGCGCTAAAGTCGCGTTGTTCTTTGCGAAACCTTAGGAAAAACAGCGGCACGATGATCCTGTGGGCTGCCTTAGTCGGTTAATTTGCCGTTAATGTTGAGTTTCGTAACTTATACAAGCCGCGCTATTCGGGGGTAGAAGGCGCGAACGTCGGGGCCGGGGGAGCGTTATGCGTCTTGTCGCGGGGGTTTGTTTTTTGCTGGCCGCAGCTTTGGGGCCAGCCATGGCGGCGGAGTGCCCGGGCCATCCGGAGGCGCTCGGCACCAGCCGCGTCCTCACCATCAACCCTGGCGAGTTCAGCCGCATCGGCACCATGCAATACAAGGAGTCGCTGCCGCTCAACGACCATGAGGTGGTGATCACCTTCGACGACGGCCCGCTGCCGCCCTATAGCAACATCATTCTCGACATCCTCGCCTCGCAATGCGTGAAGGTCACCTACTTCCTGGTCGGTGAGATGGCGCGCAATTATCCCACGCTGGTCCGGCGCATGTACAACGAGGGCCACACCATCGGGACGCATAGCTACGACCATCCGCTGATCTTCCAGCATTTGTCCCTGGAGGGCGTCACACGCGAAGTCGACGGCGGCATCGCGTCGGTCGACGCCGCGCTCGGCGACCCGAAAGCGCTGTCGCCCTTCTTCCGCATTCCTGGCCTTGGCCGCTCGCAGACGGTGGAAGACTATCTCACCGAGAAATCGCTGGTGACCTGGAGCGCGGACGTGGTCGCCGACGACTGGCGCCACATCGGTGCCAAGGAGATCGTGAAGCGTGCGATGCGCCGGCTCGACGAAAAAGGCCGCGGCATCTTGCTGCTGCACGACATCCACCCGGCCACCGTGATGGCGTTGCCGTCCTTGCTCAATGAGCTCAAGGACAAGGGCTATCACGTCGTCCAAGTTGTGGCCGCGGGCGAGCGGCCGCAGTCGCTGCCCGATTTGGTCGCCTCACCTATCCATGAGGAAGCTTGGCCGCGCGTGCTGAAAACCAGCGCCACCGCCCACGTCCACGTAAAGGCGGCGTTGCGCCACCGCATCAAAAAGGCGCACACCAGGAATCGTCGTCCAGCGGCGGTTGCGAGCCTGCCGGCGTCCGATCACGCCGCATCCCGCGCCTGGCAGTAAAGCCAATTCTAGCTGCCGCTTTCGCCGATTTTTCAGAAGGCTGGTGCGCGCGCAGGTCCCGCAATATGCAATGCGGGAGGTCGACTTTTTGCGATGAGCAGATAGCGGTCGCAGATCGCATAAATACCGCCCATTTCGCACGGCTAAATTTGTACGCTGCGGGCCTGGACATTCGCCGCAATGCGCTGACAATGCCGCCGCTAGGGGTGCGTATGAGTAGTGATATAATCCTCGAAACCGAGGATTTGACTAAGGAATTTGCCGGATTTATCGCCGTCAACGGCGTCAGCCTGCGCGTCAAGCGCCGGACCATCCATGCTTTGATCGGTCCCAATGGCGCCGGCAAAACGACCTGCTTCAATATGCTGACCAAATTCCTCAGTCCGACGCGCGGGCGCATTGTCTATAACGGCCATGACATCACCGCGCTGCCGCCGGCCGAAGTGGCGCGGCTCGGCTTGGTGCGCTCGTTCCAGATCTCCGCCGTGTTCCCGCATATGACCGTGCTTGAAAACGTGCGCATCGCGCTGCAGCGCCAGCGCGGCGGCTCTTTCGATTTCTGGCGCTCGGCTTCCGTTCTCGACCGGTTCAATGAGCGGGCGATGGCGCTGATCGAAGACGTCGGGCTTACCTCATTCGCCGATTGGGCCGCCGTCGAACTGCCCTACGGCCGCAAGCGCGCCTTGGAAATCGCCACCACGATTGCACTCGACCCGGAAATTCTGCTGCTCGACGAACCGACGGCGGGCATGGGACACGAGGACATCCAGCGCATCGCAGAATTGATCAAGCGCGTCGCCGCCGACCGCACCGTGCTGATGGTCGAGCATAATCTGTCGGTGGTGGCCGATCTCTCCGATTACATCACGGTGCTCACGCGCGGTCGCGTGCTCGCCGAGGGCGACTACGAAGCGGTCTCCAACAACACGGAAGTGCGCGAAGCCTACATGGGAGTGGGGCATGCTTGATGCGCGCAACGCCCTGCTCGCGGTCAAGGACCTGCAAGCCTGGTATGGCGAATCGCACATCCTGCACGGCGCCAGCTTCGACGTGCACGAAGGCGAGGTGGTGACCCTGCTCGGCCGCAACGGCGCCGGCAAAACCACGACGCTGAAGTCGATCATGGGGATGGTCGGGCGGCGTCAAGGGTCGGTGCGCTTCGAGGGCCAGGAACTGATCGGTCGCTCGTCGGATCAGATTGCGCGCGCCGGCATCGCGCTCTGCCCCGAGGAGCGCGGCATCTTCGCCAGCCTCAATGTCGAGGAAAATCTCCTACTGCCGCCGGTGATCCGGCCGGGCGGGCTCTCGCTCGAGCGCATCTTTGAATTGTTTCCCAATCTCTACGAACGGCTCGGCTCCAGCCAGGGCACCAAACTATCCGGCGGCGAACAGCAGATGCTCGCCATCGGCCGCATCCTGCGCACCGGCGCCCGGCTGTTGCTGCTCGACGAGCCGACCGAGGGTCTCGCCCCCGTCATCATCCAGCAGATCGGCAAGACCATCCGGGCGCTGAAGGAACAGGGCTTCACCATTCTCCTGGTCGAGCAAAATTTCCGCTTCGCGGCGACAGTCGCGGACCGTTACTACGTCATGGAATATGGGCGTATCATCGATCAGTTCGCCACTAGCGAACTGGACGCCAATGTCGAGAAGCTGCACGATTATCTTGGTGTTTAACAAAAGGTGCCGCTAGGGCACGAAACGAGGGAGGAGACGTCAATGCAACGAACGATGAGTTTGGCGGCCCTTGCCGTCCTATTGGCTTGCGGCACAGCCAGTGCCCAACAAATCAACGTCAAGATCGGCGTGCTCACCGACATGTCGAGCCTTTATGCGGACGCCACCGGCCCCGGCTCGGTCGCCGCCGCCAAAATGGCGATCGCCGACTTCACCAAGGCCAATCCGAACGTGAAGGTCGAGCTGGTCAGCGGCGACCATCAGAACAAACCGGATGTCGGTTCGCAAATCACCAACCAGTGGTACGACGTCGACAAGGTCGACATGGTCATCGACGTGCCGAATTCGGGCGTGGCGCTGGCGGTGAGCCAGATCACCGCCACCAAGAACAAGGTGTTTGTCGTCTCCGGTGCGGCGTCGTCCGATCTCACCGGGCCGAAGTGCAATGCCAACACCGTGCACTGGACCTATGACACCTGGATGCTGGCCAACGGCACCGGCAAGGCGATGGTGAAGACGGGTGGCGACACCTGGTTCTTCCTCACGGCCGACTATGCCTTCGGCTATGCGCTTGAGCGCGACACTGCGGCGGTGGTGGAAAAGAACGGCGGTAAAGTGCTCGGCAAGGTGCGCCACCCGCTCAACACCAACGACTTCTCGTCGTTCCTGCTGCAGGCGCAGGCTTCCAAAGCCAAAGTCATCGGGCTCGCCAATGCCGGCGGCGACACCATCAACTCGATCAAGCAGGCGTCCGAGTTCGGCATCGTCAAGGGTGGCCAGAGTCTTGCCGGCCTGCTGGTGTTCGCCACCGACATCAATGCGCTCGGCCTGCAGACCGCCCAGGGCCTGTTCCTGACCGAGACCTGGTACTGGGACTTGAACGACGCCAGCCGCGCCTGGACCAAGCGCTGGCACCAGGAGCGTGGCGCGACCAATAAATATCCGGCCATGAACCATGCCGGCGTCTATGCCGGCATCCTGCACTACCTGAAGGCGGTCGCCGCGCTCAAGAGTGCGGCCGACGGCAAGGCCGTGGTAGCGCAGATGAAAAAGATGCCGACCGATGATCCGTTGTTCGGCAAGGGCGCGGTCCGCGCCGATGGTCGCGTCATCCACCCGGCCTATCTGTTCGAGGTAAAGAAGCCGGAAGAGTCGAAATATCCCGGCGACTTCTATAAGACCCGCGCTACCATTCCGGCGGACGAGGCCTTCCGGCCGCTCAAGGAAGGCAACTGCCCGCTGGTGAGCGGCTAAATATGGCCGCATCGCCGACCCATTCGCAATGGCGACTGGTCGCTACTGTCGAGAACCTGCATTGAAGCTTTTGAAAACAACAAGGAGGAATGCACATATGAGAACAACTCTAGGTCTGGCGGCACTCGCCGCTATGCTTGCCTGCGGAACGGCCAATGCCCAGCAGGTCAATGTCAAGATCGGCGTGCTCACCGACATGTCGAGTCTTTATTCCGACATCGGCGGTCCCGGCTCGGTCGCGGCGGCCAGGCTGGCGATTGCCGACTTCACCAAGACCAACCCGAACGTCAAAGTTGAACTGATCTCCGGCGATCATCAGAACAAGCCAGACATCGGTTCGCAGCTTGCCAATCAATGGTATGACGTCGACAAGGTCGATCTCATCATCGACACGCCAAATTCCGGCGTAGCGTTGGCGGTCACCGAGATCACCAAGCAGAAGAACAAGCTCTTCATCAATTCCGGCGCGGCTTCGTCGGATCTCACCGGCGCCAAATGCTCGCCCAATACCGTGCACTGGACCTATGACACGTGGATGCTGGCGAATGGCACCGGGAAAGCCATCGTGAAGACCGGCGGCGATACCTGGTTCTTCCTCACCGCCGACTATGCCTTCGGCCATGCGCTCGAACGCGATACCATGGCGGCGGTCGAAGCCAACGGCGGCAAGGTGCTCGGCAAGGTTCGCGTCCCGATCAATACCAACGACTTCTCGTCGTTCCTGCTGCAGGCGCAATCGTCCAAGGCCAAGATCATCGGTCTGGCGAACGCCGGTGGCGACACCATCAACTCGATCAAGCAGGGCGCCGAATTCGGCATCGTCAAAGGCGGGCAGAAGTTTGCGGGCTTGCTGGTGTTTGCCAGCGACGTCAATGCGCTCGGCCTGGCGACGGCGCAGGGCCTGACGCTGACGGAAACCTGGTACTGGGACATGAACGACGCCAACCGGGCCTGGACCAAGCGCTGGCAGGCGGAACGTAACGCGGCGGGCAAGTTCCCGACCATGGTGCAGGCCGGCGTCTACTCCGGCATCACGCACTACCTCAAGGCGGTGGTCGCGCTCAAGAGCGCCGCTGACGGCAAGGCGGTGGTGGCACAGATGAAGAAAATGCCGACCGACGATCCGCTGTTCGGCAAGGGCAGCATCCGCGTCGATGGCCGCAAGCTGCATCCGGCCTATCTGCTCGAGGTGAAGAAGCCGGATGAGTCAAAATATCCCGGCGATTTCTATCATGTCCGCGCCACCATTCCGGCGGAAGAAGCATTTCGTCCGCTCAAGGACGGCGGCTGCCCGCTGGTGAGCGGCTGATCTGAGACGAGGAAGGGGCGGGCCTCGGCCCGCCCCATTCGCCCTGGTGGAGCGTTCGTAGTGTTTGAAATTTTCGGCATCCCTTCGACGGCACTGTTCGGCCAGCTCCTGATCGGGCTGATCAATGGCTCGTTCTATGCGCTGTTGAGCCTCGGGCTGGCCGTGATTTTCGGCATGCTCAACATCATCAATTTCAGCCACGGCGCCCAGTACATGATGGGCGCCTTCGCCGCCTATCTCCTGCTGCAATATTCCGGCATCGGCTATTGGCCGGCGCTCATCGTCGCGCCCGTACTGGTCGGCATCACCGGCATGATCGTCGAGCGGCTGTTCCTGCAATGGCTCTACAAGCTTGACCACCTCTATGGCCTGTTGTTGACCTTTGGGCTCGCGCTGATCATCGAGGGCGTGGCCCGCAATCATTATGGCTCGGCCGGCTTGCCCTACACCGTGCCGGAATCGCTGCAGGGCGGACGCAATCTCGGCTTCATGTTTCTTCCCAACTATCGCGCCTGGGTGATCGTGGCTTCGCTCACGATCTGCATCGCCACCTGGTTCGTGATCGAGCGCACGCGGCTCGGCGCCTACTTGCGCGCCGCCACCGAGAATCCGAGCCTGGTACGTGCGTTCGGCATCAACGTCCCGCGCATGATCACGCTGACTTACGGCTTCGGCGTCGCGCTCGCCGCGTTTGCCGGCGTGATGGCGGCGCCGATCTACAACGTGTCGCCGCAGATGGGCTCCGAGCTGATCATCGTCGTCTTCGCGGTGGTGGTGATCGGCGGCATGGGGTCGATTCTGGGCGCCATCGTCACCGGCTTCGGCCTCGGGGTGATCGAGGGCCTGACCAAGGTGTTCTTCCCCGAGGCGTCGAACACCGTGATCTTCGTCATCATGGCGATCGTGCTGCTGGTCCGCCCGGCCGGCCTGTTTGGGCGGGGCGGCTGATGGATCGCGCGGCCGATCCCTTGCTGAGCGTGCGCGCCATGGTGCTGGCGCCGAGCAAAACCATTGCCTTCGTTGTCATGGTGGTCGCGCTCGTGGTGGCGCCCTTTTTCACCTATCCGCTGTTCCTGATGCAGGCGATGTGCTTCGCCCTGTTCGCCTGCGCCTTCAACCTGCTGATCGGCTATGTCGGCCTGCTGTCGTTCGGCCATGCGCTCTATTTCGGCTGGGCCAGTTATCTTTCCGCCTATTCGGCGAAGGCCTGGGGCTTCCCGCCGGAACTTGCCATCCTCACCGGCACCGCGACCGCCGCACTTTGCGGTCTCGCCGCCGGCTCGCTGGCGATCCGCCGCCAGGGCATCTATTTCGCCATGATTACGCTGGCGCTCGCGCAGATGATGTTTTTCTTCGCGCTGCAGGCGAAATTCACCGGCGGCGAGGACGGCATCCAGGCGGTGCCGCGCGGCACCCTGTTCGGCCTCATCGACCTGCACAACGAAATGGCGATGTACGTGGTCGTGCTGGTGATTTTCCTCGCCGGGTTCCTGTTCATTTACCGCATCGTTCATTCGCCCTTCGGCGAGGTGCTCAAGGCGATCCGCGAGAACGAGCCGCGCGCGATCTCGCTCGGCTACAAGACCGACCGTTACAAACTCGTGGCTTTCGTGCTGTCGGCGACGCTGGCCGGCGTGGCCGGCGCTACCAAGGCGATCGTGTTGCAACTGGCCTCGCTCACCGACGTCAATTGGCCGATGTCGGGCGAGGTCGTGCTGATGACCCTGGTCGGCGGGCTCGGCACCATTTTCGGCCCCATCGTCGGGTCGTTCGTGATCCTGCTCATGCAGTACAAGCTCGCCATCGTTGGCGAGTGGGTGCTGGTGATCCAGGGCGTGATTTTCGTCGCCTGCGTGCTGTTGTTCCGCCGCGGCATCGTCGGCGAGTTGGCCAACTGGCTGCGCATCCGGCTTTGAAAACGTCGCCGCCAAACGGCGGCCCGCCTCGATAAGACATTGAAATGCCGGTTATAATTTGATTGGTGCGGCCAAGAGGACTCGAACCTCCACGCCTTGCGGCGCTAGCACCTCAAGCTAGTGCGTCTACCAATTCCGCCATGGCCGCATTGGAAATGGACG
>Ga0207926_1001152_pt1 | contig 12624 bp, 8 predicted proteins | sample NGESurdeep072012_8_FD_184454 | JGI IMG/M metagenome (GOLD analysis project Ga0207926, IMG submission 184454) | Arctic peat soil microbial communities from Barrow, Alaska - NGEE Surface sample 210-1 deep-072012 (SPAdes) | ecosystem: Environmental > Terrestrial > Soil > Wetlands > Peat ...
ACGGATGTGAATGTGCGTGTCGTCAAATCCCGGGATGACCAGGCGACCCCGGAGATCGATGACACGCGGCGCCCGGTATCGACTGACTATATCCTCCCCACCCACCGCGACAATCCGCCCGTCGCGAATCGCCATGGCGCGACGAATCGACATCGTGTTGTCCGCAGTGAAGATTTTCCCGTTGTGGGCGATCAGGTCGACTGCCTCTTGGCTTCCCGCCTGACTGCCAACTAGAGACGCCCCCAGAATGAGCCACCACACGTTGCGCATCATGTCCTCTCGCTTTCGACCATTGTTGGCGTTGTAAAGTTCACCGTAGCTGCTTCACCGCCGGCAAAACGTGTTGAAGCACCATAGTTAGTGCGCGCCGGGCTTCCGTCTCGTCCTCAAAGCTTCCACTCGTCACCGCCACAACCAAGTCAAGACGCGGGACGGCAACCACATATTGGCCGCCATATCCTCGCCCCTCGATCACCTCATTGTGTGCCCCCGCGGATCCAACGGAATTGGGCAGAGACTGCAGCCACCACTGGTACCCGTACCAGAGAGCCGTGTCTGCCTGAACGTGTGGGCGTGTGGATTCTTCGATCCAGGCTGCCGGGACCACTTGCTTCCCGTTCCAACGCCCGCCGCTCACCAGGAGGTAACCGATCTTGGCAAGATCACGAGACCTGAGTCCGAGGCCGCCACCAGTGTGTGTCCAACGCTGAGGATGCGTCATGTTCCGGTACCACCCGTAAACCGGGATACTGAGCGGATCGAACAGGCGTTGCTCCGCGTAGACACTCACGTGCATCCCCGTCGCATGCTGGAGAATTCCCGAGAGCAGGAGCGCAGATCCAGTGCTGTAGTTGAACCTCGCCCCTGGTTCCTCGACCATCGGCTGCCCTAAGATGAATCCCATCCAATCGTCTGCGGCAGCCATGCGCCACACAATGTTGGCAGGATTCGAGTAGGGAATGGCTCGCTCCTTCCAGTCGTTCCCAAACGTCATCGTTAACACGTTTCGCAGCGTAAGCCGCTGCTTCCGCGGATCCTGGTCGAATATCGCCCTATATTCCGGGAAGAAATCCGATACACGCTGATCGACGCTCTTGATCAGACCCTCACCAATGGCAATCCCGACGAGCAAGGAGGTTACACTCTTCGAAAGGGATTGAATCGTATGGATCTGAAAAATCCCCCAGCCGCGATAGTACTCCTCGAAGACGAGTTTCCCGCCTCGAACAACCAGTAAGCTGTTGACCTGCCCGAATTCGCCGTTAGCGGCACGACGGGAGACATCCGTCAGTACTTGCCCGTCGATGCCAACCGAAGCCGGAGTTCCGACCTCCCAGTCCCCGGGTAGACTCAGGACGGCAGTCTGTCCGTCCAGACCGCGTGGAAGGGTGCCGAACAGCAGTGCCATGACCCAAACGAAACGACTGGCAGCGAGACGGAACATCTTCGGTGAGTCTACCTCGAGGCCAACGAACGTTTTCATGCCGTACCTCATTCTGTCAGGGATACTTCAGGGAATGCCGCGCGGGTCGTCTAGCGTTTGGACGCGAGACTGTCAAGCGAGACGCCGGGGCGCTTATAAACGATTCTTCCGTTGAGAATTGTCAGGTCCACCTTGGTGTCGAGAATCTTGGCGGGGTCGATTTCCAAGAGGTTGTCAGAGAGCACGATCACGTCGGCAAATTTGCCCTGTTCGATCGTGCCCTTTTTAGTTTCCTCAAATGTGAAATAGGCGCCGTTTCTAGTGTAGGCGATTAGCGCCTCCGGCATCGAAATGCGTTCGTCGGCAGCGTAGACACGTCCTGAGCTTCCGCGTCTCGTTACCGCGCCATAAAGCCCTGGCATTGGCCCGATGGGATGATTATCGCTGCCAAACGCCATGAAAATGCCTTGGGACATGGGCGTCCGGATTGGATTGTTGCGTTCAAGACGCTCGCCGTCAAGGTTGTCGACATATCGGGACTCGAGCGTAGGAGACCAGGTAAAGTTGGGTTGCTGCGAGACGTGGATGTTGGCCATCACCATTTTCCGCATCGTTGCAGCTGGCGGCATGACTGTAAAGTGGTTCAAGTAATGTCGGTGGTCTGCGCGCGGCGTCTCTTCGATCACCTCCGCCAGAACGTCAGCGCCAAGTTTGATGGCGGCGTCGCCGATCGCATGAAACCCCATCTGCCAACCGGCGCGATGGGCTGCCCGCGCCAGCGTATAGAGGTCCGCGGAGTCGATGTTCTGAATCCCGAAATATGTTGGCTGATTGCGGTACGCCTGAAGCGTCCACGCTGCCGGACCCGCAAAACCACCGTCGAGCCAGAGTTTGACGGCGCCTACTCTTAGCCACTCGTCCCCATCACCGGTTTTCTTGCCGAACGCCTCAAGCCTGTGAATTGCCTCTTTCGCCGACGCCCCGCCCTTCGCCAAGCCCGGGAAGATCTGCGTCGTCACCCTCGGCAGCTCCCCGCGGTGGGCACGGCAGACAGTCTCCCACTCGGCGTAGTCCTGCGGAATCACTCCGGCGACGATGATGCTGGTGATTCCAAGGCTGAGGAGATTTTTCAGCTTTGCAACAAAACTCGACCGGAGGTCCTCAGGCGGGGCAACAGGTACTAGTCGGCCAATAATGTCCATACGCTCGCGAATGATCCCGTTTGGCTCCCCTCGCTCGTCTCGCTCGATGACTCCGCCCTCGGGATTCTGTGTACTCCTGCTGACGCCAGCCAGCTTAAGTGCGAGACTGTTCGCGACCACGCTGTGACCACCAGCTCTTGCGAGTACTACGGGGTTGTCTGGCGCTGCAGCGTCCAAGTCGGCCCGGTACAACGAACGCCGCTCGCGCACTAGTCCCTCGGCCCAGCCGTCACCCGTGATCCACTTGCCCGGCCCCACCTCACGCGCCTTCTGTTGTAAAGCCTGTTTGATGTCGTCGATAGACTCGAAGTGAGACAAGTCAACGTGCCAGCGCGGATCGCCCGCAATATGGATGTGGGTGTCGATAAACCCGGGCATGGTTAGACGGCCGTGAAGATCGAGTACACGATCGGCGCTATAACGCCCGGCGATCTCATCGCCCCCAACAGCTACGATTCGCCCGTCTCGAATAGCAATCGCGCTCTGCATCGAGACAAGCGGATCTGCAGTGAAAACCCTTCCGTTACGCAGCAGAAGGTCGACGCGCTCCTGCCCTGATGCCGCGCCACCAGCGACAAGTAAGCCCAAGCCCAGGAGCGCGGGAATTCTCATTCGAGCCGAGTGCAGGATGGCTCGGTTCATCTGCCGTTCGGGTTGTTGTCGGCTTCTATTCCGGGATAAGGATAGCAACGCTTGTCGCCGTACGTTCCGCCCTTGTGGTAAGGTGTGCCCGCAGGTGGATCGAGCGGCAAGTTATAGCGATTGATGTCGGCGAATCGGTGTCCCTCGAGGAACAGTTCGTCGGCGCGCTCATCGATGATGTGCGCCATGATTGCGTTCCCGTCCGTGCTTGCGAAAGGCGGGATGCCTGCGCTGGCGTGCAGTGCGTTTATGATCGCAACTGCCTCAGTAAGGTTTCCAGCGTCTACATCCGCCTCGGCGATGATCAACTGCGCTTCGGCGTACCTAGCGATCGCTATCGGCGAGTTCCGAGCGGGATACTTGGTTTGATACCAGACGGGAATGTCCACACCAGGAGCAACTCTACCGGTGTTCACGACTTGTACGCGCGGATCCTGGACCCCTTGATGCTGGCGGTTCTGGAAGGGCCCCTCCACAGTGTACAGCGTCCCGCCATCGGTCTGCTCACTATAAAGGAAGTTGTAGCGACGCGCTGCAGCTGCTGAAAAACCGGCATTCTTGACGAATCCATTCGGGACGGCCCTCGCGTCAGTCGCAGCTTCAGGCTTGCGACCGAGATCCAACCTGGCTCTGGCGCGGCCCACCAGGGCCATGTTCAAAAACTCGGAATTTCCGATGCCCTGCGCTGTGCTGATTGCCTTGCTAAATCGATCGTCAGCAGCTGTGAACATCTGCGCCGGGGTCTGCGGCGCGCTCAGATCGAACGAAGCTGCGCACATCGACTCACCAAGTAAGAGATAGCTGTAGCCGGCATAGGCAGCAGCCTTCGCTATGAGCATCTCCCGATTCTGTACCTGAGCATCCGTCCACTTCTCGAGAAGCTTGGTCAGGTTGTCAGCCTGCCACCGCGCCGCGGACAACGGACGGTAGACGCCCAGCGTGCCCTCGAAATCGCTTGGGATGCACGTACCGTTTGCATACGCCGCCCTCAGCCCGGTCGGTTCAAAGATCCGCCTGTCATAGGCTTCCTGCGCCTGGAGGCCATCGGTCACGGCGAGCTCGTCGGAACTAACCCCGGTAGCGAATACGTACGCTCCATACGCACACTCGAAATCACCGACGGCTCCTGCCATGAGCGTGAGCGCGTTTCCGGGCGTCTCGAACGTGTCTCCAACGATTCGGTCAGGCGCTTGTACGGAAATAACGTTGTCGAGATTGCACCCTGCGAGGACTAAAGCGAACATGATCCCGATGGTCCAACTTGCGCGGAACAAGCGCCGGCAAAATATCAGTCGAGCCCGCATTTTACCCTCCGGTCCCAGCCGCGATGAGTAGTATCTGCTTGGCATGGTTATGATCTCCAATCAAAACTCTAGGTTGAGGCTGGCCAGAAATGTCCGTGGCAGCGGCATGATGAGCTCAGTATGAGCACTAAGCATGTAATTCGACGGAGTGAAGGTTTCGGGATCGAGACCATCATATTTCGTCCACGTATGAAGGTTGCGACCAGCAAGGGTTATCGAACCTCGCTTGGAGCCAAAGGCGAAGCGATTGAAACCTGCCGGCAAGTCGTGACTCACCGAGAGCTCGCGAAGTTTGATAAAGTTGGTGCTCTGAATACGACTGGTTCCGATATAGTCCAGTCCAAGCTGGCATTCTGCGACGCGCGGGTTCGAGAACCGCGCAGGGTAGTAATCGATTTCATGGTTGAGGAGCGCAGCGCAGTTCCAGTAGTTGAGCGACTCGAACATTGCGCCACCAAATCGCCCGTCCAGCGTCGTGCCCACTCTCCACTCTCGGAACAGAGTTAGAGTAGACGCGAGAGAGGTGTTCCAATCTGGATACGGGTGGCCTAGGTAGAGGTAAGGCGCTTGTGCGCAGGGCACCGCTGTACCCCCGACTTCCACTCCCTGTTTTCCGGTGCCACCGTCGCACATGGCATTAACGGCGGCACCGTTCACTATATCCGCGCTCACTATCTTCTTGCGGAAGTAGCCGTTTAGAGGGAATCCAACTTGATGCCTGTTAGGAATCCAGCCGATTGCTAGGAACTGCACGCCCGGCCCGAGATCCACGACTTGGTTCTTGTTCTTACTGAGGTTGAGAGTGAGATCCCATCCGACATTGCTCGCGACGACAGGCCGCGCGTGCGTCAACAGTTCGAAACCTCTGTTCGTTACCACGCCCGCGTTGATGAATTGCGTCCCCGAATATCCGGCTGACGGGGCTACATTTGTCTGAAGGATGAGATCCCTCGTCCGGCGGCTGTAAAAAGTGAAATCGAACCCTAGTCGCTCACGAAGCGTGGTGGCCTCAAAGCCCAGTTCGATCTCGGAACTCCGTTCTGGTCCGAGCTTCGGATTGCCGGGCGACTGAGGCGTGCCCGCCGGCGCATCATTTTCGCCGGTGATGGGAGCATAGGTGCGGATCGCCGCGAACGAAGCCGGCTGAAGTCCGGATTCCCCCCACGCACCGCGCAGTTTCAACTCGTTGATGAAGGAGGCTCTCCAAAAGGGCTCTTCGCTGACGACCCAGCTCGCACTGAGCTTGGGGTATCGAACGGTCTTGAACGAAGAGCCGAAGGCACTGTTGGCATCGGCGCGGAGGCCACCGGTGAGGAATAGCCGGTCGTTCAAGGAGAACTGCTGTTGTAGGTATCCGCCTGCGGTGATGTTGTCGACGAAATTCTCTGAGGCGGTGCGGAGAGCGGTGCCGGAGATGGTTTCCACGCCGGGCGCAGGAAATTGCTGCCCACTCAGGTTTTCAGTTTGAAAATAGGTCTTGTAATACTGCGCCCCCACCGACGTGTTGGACCCTAGTCTCGCCGAGGGGTGAAGAGAGGCAGTTGCGCTGTAATCGACGGTCGTGTAGGTGCCGGTGACTCTGTCAACGCTCTTGAAGCCGAGTGCGCCTGCCGGCCCAAAGTAGGGTATGTACTGGGCGGGCATGTCCGGTACTAGGATGTCTTGGCTCTGATCACTCCGGTCCTGACCTACCGTAAAGCGGTGCCTTAACCAGGACGTCGGCCGATAGTTCAAAGTGATCGAACCCTGCGACCGATTGATGCTCAGCGGCATATGATAGAGATCGCGCCACGCTTGAGCGGGTGCCACGAGGTAGCCGCCGCCGGGTGTGTCGCGAAAGGCCGGCTGCCCGTAGATGAACGAGCCAAGGTAAAGTGCGTGATACAGGTACGTCGTCCCTTGCTCCAGCCCGACTGCCAAGTCGGCATCGAGCTTCTCGCTGGGACGGAGTGTCAGGTTGAGCCGGCCGCTGGCCCTGTTGCTATTATTCTGGGGAATGACGCCCTGGTCCAGCTGATACTCTAGGCCAGTATAGTACTGAATCGCGTCGTTGCCGCCCGACACGCCGGCGTTATACGAGTGGAGCTTTCCCGTTATGAAAAGCGGATTACCGGCTGCGGCGTCTTCCTTGATGTAGTTGTGTGACACGATCGTTCCGTCAGCCATTCGCCCGAATGGAACCGGAATCCGGTTCGCGGCATCGTTGAACCAGTTGGCGCCCTCTCGAATACCAGCGGTAACCCTCGTCGCCCCAGACTGCCCCCGCTTGGTAATGATCTGAATGACCCCAGCGGCGGCTTCCGTTCCGTACAGCGTAGCAGCCGCAGGACCCTTGATGATTTCCACACTCTCGATGTCGTTCGGATTTATGTCGTTCAACCGAGACACTGCCGATGGTGCCCCAGCGCCGCCCGCCTGATCGTATGAGGGCCCGTTGTTGGGCACATTGTTGATTCGGACACCATCGACGTAGACAATCGGATTTCCATCAAAGGCCAGACTTCCTGGTCCCCGGATCAGGATCCGAGAGCCACCGCCAGCGATGCCCATCTGTTCCGTGACTCCGACACCCGCAGCTCTACTCTGTAGCAACTTCCCGACGTCAGTTATCGCTTCCGTCTTGACGACTTCGCTGGCGTCGATACGGGACACCGCGTTGCCAAGCGTCCGCTTTTCGGTGGCCCCAGCAGTGCCCGTGATCACAACTTGTTCGATCGAGATCGCGACGGGGTTTAACGCTAGCTGCACCCCCGCGCCGCCTACCGGCGTTACTTGCCTGATGGAGCGGAACCCGATCATTACTACTCTCAGAGTAGCAGTGTCTCCGCTTACGCCTCCAATTCGAAAGCGCCCCTGAGTGTCTGTGGAGGTGACTCGGTTCGTACCTTCCAAGTACACTCGCGCGCCCTCTATCGGCCTCTTGTCGTCCGCACTGAGCACCTGCCCAACGATTGTCCCGCCCTGCTGAAATTCCACGTTCGGCGCTGCAGAGACTGCTGAGACTGGGTGGGCGTGCGCTAACGATGCGATCAGCGCTAGCCCTAACGACGCCATAATCATAGGAGCACCTCCATGGTGTGCCCTTCCGGGATCAAGTAATCGGCTGCTGGTTTTTACAGTTTCGGCGGACTTTCCTGACGCGCACGCGCTTGACCGACCTTGGCGCGAAACACCAAGGAGCGATTTTCCCTAAGAAGTTTGAGCGCGCGCTCTTGCTGTCCTTCGCGCAGTGCGTCGAGGAATGCAGCGTGCTGATTAACCCATTCATCTGGACGCAATGACTTGCGATCACCGGGCTCTTGCTCGAGCAGGACGCCGGTGAAGTCGAGAACTTCAAGGCGGCGCACCTGATTCCGCAGATCCTCCAGGAGGCGGCACAGTGCCGAATTACCGCACAAGGCCGCCAGGTTGTGATGAAACAGGTCGTTGATCTCGATCGCGCCGGGAACATCGCTCGCCGCAACCGCTCGAGCGAATCGGGCGTTGAGCCCTTCCAGTTCGTCTAAGTCATGCGGTCTTAGCCGGGGGAAAGCGAGTTCGCCCGCCAGCACCTCGAGCGCCTGGAGCATAGGGTAAAGGTCGACCAATTCCTCCACCGCCTGTGCAGGGACCCTAAAGCCTCGCCGGGGAACGCGCTCAAGAAACCCCTCGGTTGCAAGCCTACTGAGCGCCTCACGCACGGGTGTTCGACTGACCCCCATTAGCTCCGCAACCTGCTCTTCCCGGACCGATGTTAGCGGCGCCATCTGGCCAGATAGAATCCGTTCACGCACGACCCTGTAAATCTTTTCGGAGAGGGTGGTACCAACGCCGATCATCGGCCACTCGGACTCTCGCTGGGGCGTCTCAATCCCACTTGGTGCTGGGGCCGCTAGCAATGGGGTCTCCGGTCACGCGGTCATCCGAGCCTTGGCTGAATAGACAAACGCTCTCTATTCAAAGCCTTGCTCTGGATGCAATATTCGGTATACATGAAATCGAGCGGGCCACGATAAGCTTCGGTCAAGTCGTTGTCAAGAGTTGAATAAATCTCAACCGGTCATCTCTGGCCGCCCACGAAGCGCAACCAACCACAGGGATCGCTGCGTGTGAGTTCTTTTCGGATCGTGTCTACTTATTTGGCAGTGGGCTTCTCGTTTTCCCGCTAAACCCTGCACTCAAGGAGCGAAGTAATGTCGCACGACTCCGGAATGTCCCGTCGCGGATTCGTCGCTGTCGCAGTCGCGGGTAGCTTCGGTGCGAACCTCGCGCGCTCTCGGCAGTCCGAAGTAGAGAGCGAGGCTTCCTTGGGATCTGTCGACCCAACCTTAGCCTCGGCTAGTGTAATCGCCGCCGCAATTCGCCAGAAGCAGCTGTCATCGCTCGAGGCGACCTCGGCCTGCCTGGCCCGAATCCAGGCGGTCAATCCCTTGCTTAACGCGGTTGTCCAATTGCGTGCCGACGAAGCACGTGCCGAAGCGCGCAATGCCGATCAGGAACTGGCTCAGGGAAAGAGTCGCGGACCGCTTCACGGGGTGCCGATGACGATCAAGGACTCCTTGGATACGACCGGGATGATTACTGCTGCCGGGACCAAGGGTTGGGCCAAGCGGGTCCCAACTGAAGACGCAACAGTTGTTGCGAGACTCAGGGCTGCGGGGGCCATCGTGATGGGGAAGACGAATACCCCCGAGATCACGATGTCGTATGTCACGGACAATCTCGTGTACGGCCGGACGAATAATCCATACGACAGGTCCCGAACACCGGGTGGGAGCAGCGGCGGAGCAGCAGCAATAATCGCGGCGGGCGGCTCACCGCTCGACATCGGGAGTGACAGTGGCGGAAGCATTCGGCTCCCAGCCCACTTTTGCGGAGTTGCGGGTCTCAAACCGACTTCGGGTCGGGTGCCGTTGACGGGGCACGTCATCAACTTCGAGGGGCCGTGGGGTTCGTGGACGCATCTTGGGCCACTCGCGCGCTCGGTGGACGATCTGATTCTTGTGCTTCCCATTATTGCCGGCTTCGATTGGCACGACCCCCATGTCGTCCCCATGCCACTCGCTGACCATCGTCGCGTGCAGCTTCGAGCAATGCGCGTGGCCATGTTTGCTGATAATGGAGTCGGCAAGGTTACCGCGGAAACGGCGCACACCGTTCAGGACGCAGGCCGAGCGCTACGAGGCGCAGGGATGGTTGTAGCTGAGGCAGCCCTACCGGAAGCAGAACTCACCTCACGACTATACAGTGCAGCTTACACCTCGGATGCCGGTGCGACACTCAGACGCGTACTTGATCGTGCGGGTACGAAAGAACACGGCCCGTTCTTGAATTGGATGGATACCGTCAAAGCCGGGACCGCAGCCGAAGTAACGGATATTATCGATCAGATCGATCGATTGCGTTCGCGTTCGCTCGGATTTCTCCGGAACTGGGATGTCCTCCTCTGTCCCGTGCATACCCACCCAGCGCTGCCCCACGGCGTGGACCCGATGGCGGACGGCGGCACCAGCTACCTCGTGCCGATCAACATTATGGGGTGGCCTGCCGCCACTGTACGTTGTGGCACTTCCCTGGAAGGTCTACCCATAGGTGTACAAGTAGTCGGGAGGCCATGGAGAGAAGACATCGTGCTCGCCGTCGCGAAGGAGTTGGAGCACCAATTCGGGGGCTGGAAACCACCTCGGATTTAGCGCCGCCTTCTACTACGCCGATGCATCCTGAATGTATACCTTCAACTAGGGAGAGCTCGTGCCCAGCTCACTGACGTCGCGTTTCAGTGTAATTGGCATTCTGGGAGTGCTGTTCGCTTGTCGTCCGACGCTGCCCCCGAATACGATTCCAGTCAGTCCGGGCAACCTGGTCACCGACACCACAGCGCTTTCCGCATTCGCCGATTCGATTGGTAAGGGAGCGTTCGGCTACATCGACGGAATCTTGGTGATCCGGGAAGGGAGGTCGGTGTTCCAACGCGTGTTCTCGCGGACTTACGACTCGGTCTATCCAATGACGGAGCCTCCAGGTCCTTTCAACTACCACGATTCGAACTGGCACCCGTTTTACCAGGGCACGTCTCTGCACACTTTGCAATCAGTGACGAAGAGCGTCACCTCCATCCTATTCGGCATCGCGCTCGACCGCGGTGACTTGTCATCAATTGATCAGCGTGTTGAGCCATTTTTCACCGACCAGTCCCGGTTCTTCTCTGATCCGCGCAAGCGGCAGATTACCATCCGGCACCTTCTGACGATGACCTCAGGTATCCGATGGCCGGAAGGGGGAACCTACGACAACGCTGAGGATTTGACGGGACGCATGGAGAAGAGCCGCGACTGGATTTCACTGGTGCTTGAACAGCCCATGGAAGCGGCGCCCGGTGAAGTCTGGAGCTACAGTAGCGGGAGTGCCGCGTTGCTCGCCGCGGTCTTCCAGGCGGCCACCAGACGTGACATTCAAGACTACGCGACTGAGCACCTCTTCACGCCACTCGGTATCAAGCACTTCCTTTGGAAACGCTCCGCGGGAGACCTCACAGATACGGAGGGCGGACTCTATCTCGAGATCAGCGATCTGGCCAAGCTTGGCCAACTGTATCTCGATCGTGGCGTCTGGCAAGGTCGTCGAGTAGTGTCTGCTAAGTGGGTGGAGGAGTCAGTCGTGACTCAACCCCGTCGCGCACTTGACCGCCGTGACAAGAAGTATGGTTACGGAAGACTTTGGTGGACGCCACCTAGCAATGTCGTTAGAGATACCTCGGCATTCTTCGCCTGGGGATACGGCGGTCAGTATCTGATCGTCCTTCCAACCAAGCAAACTGTTGCCGTAATGACTGCGTGGAACCTCGACCAACGCCGGATTCTTCCCGAAGACTTCGCTAGTCGCGTAGAGAAGGCCGTTAGTATGGGGCGATAGGCGTGTTTCTTTCACAACAGTCGCGAATCAGTAAGTTTGTTGGGCAGAGATGTCGCTATGAACAACCGATCGATCCGTCAACGATTTACGGATTTCCTGCCGGACATGTTACTCCCTTCGGTCGCCTGATAAGCGTGAAGTCGGGGGTCAGTTTGGGGGTCAGTTTCTCCCGGCAAACGCCGACATTGATATCGGAAAGAACCGGCACCGACGCTCGATTCCCCTCTGAAGTCCGACAGATTGTCGTGATTGGTTGAGTGGTTGCCCTGCTTCGGGAGCAGGTGTCAGTTCGGGTGTCAATTGGATGCGGACATCGGGAGACGTCGGCTAAGGTTGCATAGGACATTTTGCGGTCCGTCAGAGTAAAATGCGGACATCTTGTCCGGATCCTTGCCTATACTTTCATGCCTGATAAGCGTGAGGTCGAGGGTCAGGTTGGGGGCAAGCTTCTCGCGGCCAACCCCGAGATGGACACGCGCGGTCGAACGGCAATGCTGCTAACAAGAGCCCAAGATTCCGTTACGACAACCTTTGTGCACGACAGGAGAGAACAGTAAATTAGTTTTGTCGGTTGGCACTCCCGGGCCGACAAGAAAAACTGAAGGGTACCCAACGGAGGCGTCGATTTGCCCGCAGAAATGACGGGCGCAAAATCGACGCCTTTTTTTTCCAGTGGGAATTGTTTTGAGCAGGTGCGGCGCGGCGACGCGGTATAGGCAATTCAAGCTATGCGGTATTCGTCAGGTCTAGCTGTCAAAAGGAGAAGGAGGAATGAAACATTGGACGCAGGCAACGGAAAACGACGACCATAGAATGCGGGCGGCGCGCACCCTGACAATTCATCTGCGCGACAACGATGAAGATCCCGAAAACGTTACGGACTTTGAGATCTTCGCCCTAATCGCAGATCTGCTTCATGTCGCTAGAAGTCTGGGTTGGGATTCGTTTAACGTGTTGGAACACGCAATGAGCCACTTCGCGTGGGAAGTAGCGCACGAAGACCCAGAAGTACCAAGAGAGATTGTGGGAGAAGAAAAGATTTTAGCAGCCGCTCGTGCGCGAATGAGTTTCTCACTACAAAGTGCTACCTGATTCGCTGGAAAAACAGGACGCCGACGCCCATTTCCCCTATGAAACACGACTTTAAGTATTAATTGTGTCT
>Ga0207926_1001161_pt1 | contig 12556 bp, 7 predicted proteins | sample NGESurdeep072012_8_FD_184454 | JGI IMG/M metagenome (GOLD analysis project Ga0207926, IMG submission 184454) | Arctic peat soil microbial communities from Barrow, Alaska - NGEE Surface sample 210-1 deep-072012 (SPAdes) | ecosystem: Environmental > Terrestrial > Soil > Wetlands > Peat ...
GGAAGCGAAAACGCCGGTGGCCAAAGATGCGACAGTTCAATCGGAAAATTCTGTGACTCCGCTAGGCGCGTTGCCAGAAACCTCCAAGCTGCGTCTGGTGTTCGGTGAAGAGTCATGGACAGAAATCAAGGACAAAGACGGCAATATAATATCGTCGCAGCTTAATCCGGCCGGTAGCGAATTGCGTATGGAGGGCAACGCACCTTTCTCGATGCTGATCGGCCATGCTGCATCGGTGAGCCTGTATTTTCGGGGCAAGCAGGTGGATTTGAAGCCTTACATCAATGAGTATAGCGAAGTGGCTCACTTGAAGAAATTGAAGTGAGCATGAGCGCGGCCATCATCAAACGTCGCCCGTCGCAACGGGTGTTGGTCGGCAAGGTGATGCTGGGCGGCGGTGCGCCGATCGTGGTGCAGTCCATGACCAACACCGATACTGCCGATGTCGAAGCGACCACCAAACAGGTATTCGAGTTGGCCAAGGCCGGTTCGGAGCTGGTGCGCATCACGGTCAACACCCCTGAGGCTGCCGCGCAAGTGGCCAACATACGCTCACGCCTGGACAGCATGGGCTGTGATGTGCCGCTGGTCGGCGACTTCCATTACAACGGTCATCGTTTGCTCACCGACTACCCCGATTGTGCGCAGGCCTTGGCGAAATACCGCATCAATCCGGGTAACGTCGGGCGCAACCGCAAGGAAGACGATCCGTTCACGATGATGATAGAAACCGCGATCCGCTACGATAAGCCGGTGCGCATCGGGGTGAATTGGGGTAGCCTGGATCAGAATCTGGTGGCGCGCATGATGGATGAGAACTCGCGTCTGGCGCAGCCCAAAGAAGCAAGCGAAGTGACCCGTGCCGCGCTGATCGCATCCGCGCTGGAAAGTGCGCAGCGCGCCGAGCGATTGGGCATGGCGCATAACCGCATCGTGTTGTCCTGCAAGGTCAGCGAGGTGCAGGATCTGATCGCGGTGTATCGCGCGCTGACACTGCAATGCGACTACGCGCTGCACCTGGGCTTGACAGAGGCGGGCATGGGCTCGAAAGGTATCGTGGCTTCCACGGCAGCACTGGCGGTGCTGTTGCAGGAAGGGATAGGCGACACGATCCGTATTTCGCTGACCCCGGAACCGGGCGGCGATCGCACCCAGGAAGTACTGGTCGGACAGGAGATCTTGCAGACCATGGGAATGCGTGCATTTGCGCCGATGGTGACGGCTTGTCCCGGTTGCGGACGCACTACCAGCAGCTTCTTTCAGGAATTGGCGCAAAGCATCCAGACGCATCTGCGCACGCAGATGCCGCTGTGGCGCGAGCAGTATGAAGGCGTGGAGAACATGACCGTGGCGGTGATGGGCTGTGTGGTGAACGGGCCGGGCGAAAGCAAACTGGCCAACATCGGCATCAGCCTGCCGGGAACCGGCGAGAGTCCCGCCGCACCGGTCTATATCGATGGAGTAAAAGCGATGACCCTGCGCGGCGACAACATCGCCAGGGAATTTACAGAGATCGTGGATAGCTACGTGGCGCGCAAATATGCGGCGCGCAAAATTGATGCGACGAAACCGCCGCGCAGCATTTCGCATCAACCTGCTTAGAGTAATCGTTCAGAAAAGATGAGTAGCAACGAAACCCTGCAAGCCGTGCGCGGCATGAACGATATCCTGCCGGACGAGGCGGGGCTGTGGTTATGGTTCGAGGAAGTGGTACGTGACTGGCTGCACAGCTACGGATATCGCAACATCCGTATGCCGCTGGTCGAGCCGACTGCTTTGTTCAAGCGTGCCATCGGCGAAGTGACCGACATCGTCGAAAAGGAGATGTACAGTTTTGATGACGCGCTGAACGGCGATCACCTGACATTGCGTCCCGAGGGGACGGCTTCATGTGTGCGTGCCGTGCTGCAGCACAATTTGCTGTATAACGCGCCGCAGCGCTTGTATTACAGCGGGCAGATGTTCCGGCATGAGCGTCCGCAAAAGGGACGATACCGCCAATTCCATCAGTTCGGCGTGGAAGCGCTGGGCTTTGCGGGGCCGGACATCGATGCCGAACAGATTTTGATGTGCGCGCGGCTGTGGAAAAAGCTCGGCCTGCGTGATGTCACGCTGCAACTTAACACCTTGGGTGATGCGGATTCACGGCATCGTCATCGCGCCAAGCTGATCACCTATTTTGAGCAGCACGCAGGGCTGCTGGATGCCGAGGCGCAGCGACGTTTGCACAGCAACCCGTTGCGGATACTGGACAGCAAGAATCCGGCGATGCAGGATTTGATTGTTGCCGCGCCCAAGCTGATGGACGAATTGGAAGACGACGCGCTAAAGCATTTTGATGAAGTGCGGGCGATACTCAAACGCCACGATGTTCCGTACGAGATCAACCCGCGTCTGGTGCGCGGACTGGACTATTACAACCGCACCGTGTTCGAATGGGTGACCACGCGTTTGGGTGCGCAAGGCACCATTTGCGCCGGCGGCCGCTATGACGGGCTGGTCGAACAGATCGGCGGCAAGGCGGCTCCAGCCACCGGTTTCGCGATGGGTGTGGAGCGATTGCTGGCGCTGTTGCAGGACGACGGTATGGCTTTGCCCAAGGCGGAGGTGGATGTGTATGTGGTGCATCAGGGCGAACTGGCCAGCCAGTTGGCCAGCCGGGCGGCGGAGCAGTTGCGCGATGGCGATCTGCGTGTGGTGTTGCATTGCGGCGGCGGCAGTTTCAAGTCGCAGATGAAAAAAGCCGATAGCAGCGGCGCGCGCGTGGCGGTGGTGATCGGTGAAGACGAAGCGCAGGCGAACGAGGTCAGCGTGAAGCCGATGCAGGGCGGTGAGCAGGTCAGGGTGGCGGTGCGTGAACTTAATGCAATCGTAAATAATTTAATCAAGTAGGGGTATGACATGGCAGCATTGGATTTGCAGGAACAGGAACAACTCGAGGCGCTCAAGGCATGGTGGAAGGACAACGGCAACTGGATACTCGGTACGGTACTGGTCGTCGTGGTCGCTATGGGCAGCTGGCGCGGCTGGCAGTATTACCAGCACCAGCAGGCAACCAAGGCGGCGACTTTGTATATGCAAGTCGTCGAGCAGGTGGGCAGCAATGATCCCAAGCGTGTCAATGATGCCGCTGCTGCGGTGATGGATAAATTCGCTTCCACTGCCTATGCCGCGCGTGCCGCGTTGCTGGCTGCACAGGTGAATGAGCAGGCCAAAGATGTGGCGCACGCCAAGACGCAATTGCAATGGGTGATCGATCATGCCGGCGAAGCTGCACTTAAAGACGTGGCGCGATTGCGCCTGGCTGCAGTGCTGCTGGACGAAAAGAATTACGCGGATGCGCTGCAGCTGCTGGAAGCCAAACATCCGGAATCGTTCGATGGCTTGTATGCCGACTTGAGAGGCGATGTGTTGAGCGCGCAGGGCAAGACAGATGAAGCAAGGAGTGCATACAAACTGGCTTACGAAAAATTCGATGCGCAGAACATATATCGCAATTTGATTCAAATGAAGATCGATGCATTGGGCGTGGCTAAATGAACACGTGCGCTTGCAGTACCCCTTCGATAGGAGCAGGACTCAAGGCTCATAACAAGCTTTGGCTGGGCCTATTGCTGGGGTTGCTGTTCGCGCTGGGCGGATGCGCTTCCACGGATGAATCTGTACCGGACTGGGCTGGCGTGAAGGGTGATTCGGACCCGGCCAAGCTGGTCGAGTTTAGCCAGACTGCCAAGTTTGAAGTGCGCTGGCATAGCAATGTCGGCGATTCGGGCGCAAATCCGCAGCAACCCGCGCTGACCAAAGACGCGGTCTATGGCGTGTCCGGAAATGGCAGATTGACGCGTCTGGACCGTGCCACCGGCAACCCGGTGTGGCGTATCGAGACCGGTATCGTCGTGAGCGGAGACGTGGCCAGCGGTGAAGGCCTGGTCATAGTCGGCGGCGACAAGGGCGACGTGCTGGCTTATGAAGAAGATGGCAAGCCGCGTTGGAAGAGCAAGGTGTCAAGTGAAGTGTTGAGCGTGTCGGCGGTCGTGGACGGCGTGGTGATCGTGCGCAGCGGAGACGGGCGCATTGCCGGTTTGAATGCGGCCGACGGCAAACGCATATGGTTGTATGAACGCAGCACCCCGGCCCTGGTGGTGCGCAGCCATGCCGGAGTGGCCATTCAGCGCGGTGTGGCATTTGCAGGATTTGCCGGCGGAAAAATAGCGGCAATCAGAATCAAGGATGGCGAGGTGGTGTGGGAGAACTTCGTGTCGCAGCCGCGCGGCAATACCGAGTTGGAGCGCATCAGCGACATCACCAGCGACCCGGTGGCAGACGATGAACAAGTCTGTGCCATTGCGTTTCAGGGCCATGTGGCGTGTTTTGACGCGGTGCAAGGCGGTCCGTTATGGAACCGCGACATTTCCAGCGATAAAGGCATGATGCTGCTGCGCAAGTATATCTACCTCACCGATGTTAAAGGATCCGTCATGGCGTTGGATAAAGCCAGCGGCAGCACGGTGTGGAAGAACGATCAGTTGTTCATGCGCGGCATCAGTACTCCTTACGCTTTGGGAAATTTTGTCGTGGTTGGCGACTTCGAAGGTTATCTGCATGGCTTGAATCGTGAAGACGGGAGTTTTGTCGCACGCATCCAGCTTGAAGGCGGTGCGATAAAGGCGGCGTCAATCCAGATGGACGACGGAATTCTGGTGCAGACGCGCGGCGGTGAACTGTATTCGTTGTCGATAAAATAAATCAGGGGAAAATATCAACCACGGAATACACGGAAAAAAATGGATTGTTAATTGTTTTGCCCTCACTCATCGGGGTGAAGCAAGAAAATTGATCCCTCGACTAAGTCAAACACAGATTTCGTCTTTTCCCGTGTGTCCCGTGGTTGAGTTGTATTTTTAGGATTAAAGGTTTCCATATGTTGCCCACAATAGTATTGGTTGGTCGTCCGAACGTGGGCAAGTCCACCTTGTTCAATCGCCTCACGCGCAGCCGCGACGCACTGGTCGCCGATTTGCCCGGGCTTACCCGTGACCGCCACTACGGACGCGGCAGAGTAGGGGAACGACCCTATCTGGTGGTGGATACCGGCGGGCTGGAGCCGGTCGCCAAAGAAGGCATCATGTTCGAGATGGCCAAGCAAAGCCGCCAGGCCGTGGACGAAGCCGATGTGGTCATGTTCCTGGTCGACGGCCGTGCCGGCTGCACGCCGCAGGACGCCATCATCGCCGAACAATTGCGCAAGACCGGCAAGCCTATCCTGTTGCTGGTCAACAAGGCCGAAGGCATGGCGCGCGCCAAAGTGACCGCAGAATTTTTCGAACTGGGCCTGGGAGAACCGTTCCCAATCTCCTCGGCGCACGGCGACAACGTCACCGAAGTGGTGGAAATCGCGCTGGAGAATTTCCCGCCCGAGGCCGAGGAAGAAACCAACCACGAACACCCGCCCAAGCTGGCTATCGTCGGCCGTCCCAATGTCGGGAAATCCACACTGGTGAATGCCATACTCGGCGAGCAGCGCGTGATCGCGTTCGACCAGCCTGGCACCACGCGCGACAGCATCTACATCGATTTCGAGCGTGACGGCAAGCAATACACCATCATCGACACCGCCGGGGTGCGCAGACGCGGCAAGGTCGAAGAGGCGGTGGAAAAATTCTCCGTGATCAAAACCATGCAGGCGATCGAAGATGCCAACGTGGTGGTGCTGGTGGTGGATGCACGCGACCAGATCACCGAGCAGGACGCGCACGTCGCCGACTACGTGCTGCAAGCGGGGCGCGCCCTGGTGCTGGCGGTCAACAAATGGGACGGGCTGGACGAACACCACAGGGACCAGGTCAAGCGCGACATCGAGCGCAAGCTGCATTTCCTGAGTTTCGCCAAACTGCATTTCATTTCCGCGCTGCACGCCAATGGCATACCGGGCGTGTTGAAATCGGTGGACGAGGCTTATGCGGCGGCGATGTCCAAACTGTCCACGCCGAAACTCACCCGCGCGCTGATAGGCGCACTGGAAAAACAACAGCCGCCGAAAGGGGGACGCTTCATACCGAAGATGCGCTATGCCCACCAGGGCGGCAGCAACCCGCCGCTGATCGTTATCCACGGCAGCGGCCTGGACGACGTGCCGGCCAGCTATACCCGTTATCTGGAACGCACCTTCTGCGAAATATTCAAGCTGAAAGGCACGCCGCTCAGGATCCAATACAACTCCAGCAAGAATCCGTTCGAGGGGTCAAAGCCCAAGCCGCTCACCGAGGGCGAACAGCGCAGGGCGCACCGCGCACGCATCCGCGGGCGCAAACTGTACGGGTAAATTGATCGTAGCGAATACGCCGTTGCATTAGTTTGTGAGGGGTGCAGCAGCCCTCCGTTGGTTGACATTGCGGTTGATTTTTGCCATGCTATGTTTATGTTTCGTCTTTCCAGAAAATTTGTTGCCGTACTTCTAGCCGTTTGGTTGCCGATGTTCAGCGGCTACGCGCTGGCGGATTCGATAGTCATGCAGAACATGCACGGTGACTGTCATGGCGCGCAACAAGTCTCGCATCCCTCGCAGCATGTTTCAGATTTGCACCAGCACATGCATCACGGTCAACTGGCAGCCAACGAGCATCAATCAGCCGGTCAGCACGACAGTCAAAGCTCCCCCTGCAATAATTGTGGTATGTGCCAGCTCGCTTGCAGCGGATATCTGGCAGCCGTCACGGTAGAAGTTGCTGGGATTCAACTATCAACCCAGGCGTACACGCCTTCATCTACCCAGTTCCAGTCTTACACCTCCGCACCGCTTGATCCTCCGCCCCTCGCTCGCGTCTAACGCGGGACGAGTCCGTCTGCTGTTTCCCTTTGTTTGATTTCATAGTCCCTATTTGATTTCATAATCTGGCCTCGTCCCGTATCGTTCGGCAGTCGCTTGGTGGAACTACTAGCCATTCGACTTGGCTGTCCAAAGACGACAGCCAAGTCGCTGGTTATGCGGCTGCCCGATTGCATTACAACTGCAACTGGATACGGACCATGAAACTATCTCTATCGATTTACTTAATGATGTATTCGCTCTGGCTCATTCCGGCCGGAGCTGCCGATGAACCATCGCTGGGCAACAATCTCGCCGGATTGCTGGATTACGCACATGAGCACAATCCGGAATTCGCGGCATCGCGCTATGAAGCGGATGCGGCGCAGCAAAGGGTGCAGTCTGCATCGGCTTTGCCTGACCCGGTATTGCGCACCGAGTTGCTGGACATCACCAATCAGGGCACGAACAAAGGCACCAGCTTGTTGCCGTCGCAAGTGGGCGGCACGCGCTATACGCTGATGCAAACCATTCCATGGTACGGCAAGCGCGATTTGCAGCGCGAGGTTGCCGAGGCGCAAGTCGCGCAAACCGATGGCCAGGTCACTGCAACCTGGGCTGATCTGTCGAGCAAGATCAAGTCGGTCTATGCGCAGTATTACTACTTGTCCGGCAGCGAGCGGCTTACTCGCGAAACGCTGGATCTGATGACCAGTCTGGAACAGATCGCGCAGACGCGCTATGCCAACGGGCTGGGTACCCAGCAGGAAGTCATACGCGCGCAAGTGGAGCAGACCGGTTTGCGCAGCGAGTTGCTCGATCTTGAAAACGAACAGCATCACTCGCAAGCCCGGCTGAATAGCTTGTTGTCGCGTCCCGCGATGGCGGCACTGGCGCAACCCGCGTCCTTGCGCCGCTTGCCTTCGGCAGCACAGCTCGACTACGACGTGCTGGAGCAAAAACTGCGCGCGCGCAATCCGCAGTTGCTCATCGCCGATGCACGCATCGTGTCAGCCGAAAAATCCCGCGAACTTGCCTATACCAACCGTTATCCCGGATTTACGCTGGGGGTTGCGCCGACCCAGAGCGGCAATGCGATCAAGACCTGGGATCTGATGGTCGAGTTCAATATCCCGCTGCAACAAGGATCGCGACGTTCTCAGGAACGCGAGGCCGAGTCTGTGCTGGCGGCTTCCGGTGCACGCAAGGAAGCGCTGATCAACCAGATACTGTCGGACTTGTCGGAAAGCATATCCGGCCTGGAAACCGCGCGGCGCACCGAATCATTGACGGTGACACAATTGCTGCCACAGGCCGAGCTGACCTATCAATCCGCCCTTGCCGGCTATGAAACCGGCAAGGTGGATTTCGCAATCCTGTTGGATGCACAACGGCAAATCCTGAAAGCAAGGCAGCAGCAACTCAAGGCACAACTTGAAACGCAGTTGCGTTTGGCAGAAATCGAACGTTTGTTGGGAGAAGAATTATGAAAAACATCAGTACGCTAATTATTGGCGGAGTCGCCATCGTGAGCGTAGGCGCAGCCGGATATTGGGTTGGAATGCAAACATCAACTGCACCCATTCCGGCCACTACTTCGATGACTGCCAAGGTGGAACCGAAAATACTGTATTACCGCAATCCGATGGGATTGCCGGACACATCACCGGTACCGAAGAAGGATGCGATGGGCATGGATTATGTTCCGGTGTTCGAAGGCGATGGCAATGTTGGTGTCAGCAATCAAATCAGTATCAGTGTGGAAAAGGTGCAGAAGCTGGGCGTGAAAAGCGAAGCGGCAACGCTGCGCATGCTGGACAGAACCGTACGCGCGGTTGGAAAGATCGAAATCAATGAGCGGCGCACTTACACCATCGCGCCGAAATTCGAAGGTTGGGTCGAGCGCCTTTACGTAAATACCAGCGGGCAACCGGTCAGCAAAGGACAGCCGTTGTTCGAGGTATACAGCCCGGAGCTGATTTCCGCACTGCGCGAATACGCGCTTGCCAAGAAAGGTGAGCTGTCGCTGAAAGATGCCGGAGACGCCGCCAGAGTTGATGCAACCCGTGACGATGCCGCCCGATACGATGCCAGCGCAAGCATGAAACAGCTCGCCGCGGCCAGCCTTGCGCGGCTGAGAAATTGGGATATCGCGGATGATCAGATCAAGCAACTGGCGAATGGGGAAGCCAGGAAAAACCTGACGTATTACGCGCCGGTCACCGGTATCGTGCTGGAAAAGAAAGCGGTGCAGGGCATGCGCTTCATGCCGGGTGAGGTGCTGTATCAGATCGCCGATCTTTCATCGGTATGGGTCCTGGCCGAGGTGGCCGAGCAGGACATCGGCCTGATCAAGGCAGGCAGTGTCGCCCAGGTCAATATCGCCGCTTATCCGGACAAACATTTCGTGGGCAAGGTCGACTTTATCTATCCGACCCTGGACACGGCAACCCGCACGGTGCAAGTGCGGGTGGAACTCGCCAATCCGAATGGATTGCTCAAGCCCGCGATGTTTGCCAACGTGGAGCTTGCTGTTTCTCATGGCGGCAAGGTACTTACCGTGCCGGTTTCTGCCGTGATCGACAGTGGCACCAGAAAAATCGTGCTGGTACAACTGGCAGAGGGACACTTCGAGCCGCGCACCGTCAAGCTGGGCGGCAGCAGCGAAAATTATGTCGAAGTGCTGGAAGGGATTGCAGAAGGCGAGCAGGTGGTGACATCCGCCAATTTTCTGATCGATGCGGAGAGCAATCTCAAGGCGGCGTTGAGTGGAATGGGCGGTCAAGAGCAACCGGATGGCAATACACCGCCGGCAGAATCTGCCCAAAGCCGGCACGGGGGACACTGATATGTTGAATGCCATCATAGACTGGTCGGCCCGCAACCGATTTTTGGTGATTCTTGTCACGCTGTTCATCACGCTGGCGGGAATTTATGCGGTGGTCAAAACTCCGCTGGACGCATTGCCTGATCTGTCCGACGTGCAAGTGATCGTCTATACCGAATACTCCGGGCAGGCACCGCAGGTGGTCGAAGATCAGGTGACGTACCCGCTCACCACGGCGATGCTGTCCGTGCCGAAATCCAAGGTGGTGCGCGGCTTCTCGTTCTTCGGCGCATCGTTCGTGTATGTGATCTTCGAGGACGGCACCGACATCTACTGGGCGCGTTCGCGTGTGCTGGAATATCTCAACAGCATCGCGGGGCGCATGCCCAAAGGTGTGTCGCCGCAACTGGGTCCGGATGCGACCGGGGTGGGCTGGGTGTACCAGTACGCCGTGCTCAGCGCAAAACATAATCTGGCCGAACTGCGCACTATCCAGGATTGGTATCTGCGCTATCAACTCACCAAGGCGCACGGTGTGGCGGAAGTGGCTTCCATCGGCGGCTTCGTGCAGCAGTATCAGGTGACGGTCGATCCGGTGAAGTTGCGCGCATACAACATTCCGTTGAGTAAAGTTTCACAGGTGATACGCGATTCCAATCGCGATGTCGGCGGGCGGGTGATCGAGATGGCCGAGACCGAGTACATGGTGCGCGGCAAAGGCTATCTGCGCGGCAAGAGCGACATCGAGAATCTGGTCGTGAAATCCGAGCGCCGCACACCGGTGCTGCTGCGTGACATCGCGCGGGTCGAGCTCGGACCTGACGAGCGGCGCGGGATTTCAGAATTGAATGGTGAAGGAGAAGTGGTGTCCGGCATCGCCATGGCGCGTTACGGACAGAACGCGCTGGAAGCGATACAGAACATCAAGGACAAGATCGCCGAAATTTCCGCCGGCCTGCCGGACGGTGTGAAGATTCTAACGGTGTATGACCGCTCCGACCTGATACAGCGCGCCATCGCGACGCTCAAACGCACGCTGTTCGAAGAAGGCCTGATCGTCGCATTGGTGTGCATGGTGTTCCTGATGCACGCGCGCAGCGCGCTGGTCGCGATCGTGATGTTGCCCGTCGGCGTGCTGATCGCCTTCATCGCGATGCGCGCACTGGGCGTGAATTCCAACATCATGAGCCTGGGCGGGATCGCGATCGCGATCGGCGCGATGGTGGATGCGGCCATCGTGATGATAGAGAACGCGCACAAACATCTGGAGCGACTCAAGGAGGGTGAGTCGCGATTTGAAGCAATGTTGACGGCGTGCAAGGAAGTCGGCCCATCGCTGTTCTTCTCGCTGCTGATCATCACTATCTCGTTCCTGCCGGTATTCACGCTGGAGGCGCAGGAAGGGCGGCTATTCGCACCGCTGGCCTTTACCAAGACGTTTGCGATGGCCGGTGCGGCGTTGCTCTCCGTCACGCTGGTGCCGGTGTTGATGATGCTGTTCATACGCGGCCGCATCATGCCGGAGCGTCAGAATCCGCTGAACCGTTTCCTGATCTGGGGTTATCGCCCGATCATTGCCGCCGTGATGCGCCGCAAAAAAACCACGATCGTCGTGGCGCTGCTGGCGATGGGACTGACCCTCTATCCTATGTCGCGTCTGGGCAGCGAATTCATGCCGACCCTGAATGAAGGCACGTTGCTTTTCATGCCTGCTTCACTGCCGGGCATGTCGGTCACCAAAGCTGCAGAGCTGCTGCAAACGCAGGACAGGATCATCAAGAGCTTTCCCGAAGTCGCGCTGGTGTATGGCAAGGCGGGACGCGCGCAGACCGCCACCGATCCTGCACCGCTGGAGATGTTCGAGACGGTGATCAACCTCAAGCCGCAAGAAGAGTGGCGGCCGGGCATGACGATCGACAAGCTGATCACCGAGATGGACAAGGCGTTGCAATTTCCCGGCGTGGCCAACGCTTGGACCATGCCGATCAAGAATCGACTTGATATGTTGGCCACCGGTATCCGCACACCGATCGGCATCAAGGTGTTCGGCAAGAACCTGGATGAGATGGAACATCTGGCCAAGGAGATCGAAGCCGTGGTCAGGAAAGTGCCGGGCACGAGCAGTGCATTTGCCGAACGCATCACCGGCGGTTTCTACCTCAACATCGAGCCTGATCGCATCGCGCTGGCGCGTTACGGGCTGACGGTGGGCGAGGTGCAGGATGTGATCGCCACCGCACTGGGCGGCGAAAATGTCACCACCACCGTGGAAGGATTGGAACGCTTTGGCGTGAACGTGCGCTACCCGCGCGAATTGCGCGGCACACCGGAACAGATCGCGCGCGAGGTGCTGGTGCCGACACCGATGACCAGCGAAGGGGGCGGCACGATGATCCCGCTCGGACAACTTGCCAAGATCTTCATCAGCAAGGGTGCGCCTTCGATACGCACCGAGAACGCGCTGCTGTCGGCGTATATCTACGTGGACATCCGCGACCGCGACATCGGCTCGTATGTGGCCGAGGCGCGCAAGGCGGTGGCGCAGCAGGTGAAGTTCCCGCCCGGCTACTACGCGACCTGGAGCGGGCAGTTCGAATACATGGAGCGTGCCGCAGCGAAGATGAAGATCGTCATCCCGATCACGTTGCTGCTGATATTTTTGTTGTTGTACCTTAACTTCAGGCGCATCACCGAAACGCTGATCGTGATGCTGTCCGTGCCGTTTGCGCTGGTCGGCGGCGTGTGGCTGATGTGGCTGCTCGGCTACAACCTGTCGGTTGCGGTGGCTGTCGGATTCATAGCATTGGCGGGTGTCGCGGCGGAAACCGGCGTGGTGATGCTGATCTATCTGGATCGCGCCTGGCAGGATATCCGCGCGCGCTGTGTTGCCGAGGGACGCGCGCTAACCGGCGATGATCTGCATG
>Ga0207926_1001163_pt1 | contig 12545 bp, 13 predicted proteins | sample NGESurdeep072012_8_FD_184454 | JGI IMG/M metagenome (GOLD analysis project Ga0207926, IMG submission 184454) | Arctic peat soil microbial communities from Barrow, Alaska - NGEE Surface sample 210-1 deep-072012 (SPAdes) | ecosystem: Environmental > Terrestrial > Soil > Wetlands > Peat ...
GCTTTCTTGAATCAATATTTCGTCACAACCCGTTCAAAATCGTTTTGCAACAATATCTGCCACAAGCTGACCTTCGATGTGGTGAACCTGCATGAGCCAGCGACCAACGCTACGAGTGGGCTTACATTTTTGGCGCCGTTTGTCCGCAACGCCGCGCTACGGCGGCGCTCGTCCTGCCCACCGCCGATACCGATGCGATGTCCATGCACCTGGCCGAAATCGGCCGCCGTATCGCGCCGGGGGCGCATGCTGCGCTTGTCATCGATGGCGCAGGCTATCACGTCGCGGCGCAACTCGCCGTCCCGCGCAACATCACGCTCGTCCGCCTGCCGCCCTACGCTCCAGAGCTGAACCCGGTCGAAAATGTCTGGGAATATCTGCGCGGCAACAAACTCGCCATCACCGTGTTCGAAAACTACGACGATATCGTCGACAAATCCTGCGCCGCGTGGCGCTTCTTCGCCGACGACCCCGAACGCGTCGCTTCAATCACATCCCGAACTTGGGCGACGGTCATTCCTTGAGGCCGTTGGTATTAGACGCCGGGCTAATGCGGTCATGCGCTGAGTAATCAGCACCGGCGGAACCGGGTCTTATAATAAACTCATGCAAACCCAAGATTTGGACTGTTTGCAAGATTTTGCAAGATTTGGACTGTTTGATCGCCGGCGGAGGGCCCGCTGGACTAACGGCGGTCGTCTACCTAGCCCGCTACCGCCGCAGCGCCGCTGTGGTCGATAGCGGAAAGAGGCGAGCTGCTCTCATACCGGAAAGTTAAAACTACCCCGGCTTTGCACACGGAATTTCAGGCAAAACCCGAGCATCAACGCACTCGATTCTCGATGCCGCCAGGGACGTGGTTTCCGACTTGCATCAGATCGCGGTCGCAACAGGCCATGCTGCCGTTGCGGCAACTCATATCCATAATTCAATATCGCGTAATTTTCGTTAGTTCAAGATTTTTTCTCCTTAGCTCGCAAGTCGCGAGCAATGTCTTCAACCGGCGTGTCCTTTGCGAGTTCCTCTCGCTCCGCGTCGTTAGGGACATCAACACCTAGATGATCTGCTATCTCACGCAACGCGTTAAGGATGCTGGTGGCCTCCTTTTCGGCTAGCAGGTTGATCTGAAGGTCCAGGTGATTGCGCCGTTCCGATCGCAGATCCATCGCATTTTGCCGAATCAGAACGAACGAGGTGAGGAGGACGGCTTCAAGTGCAAGCACCGTGGAAAGAAGCGGGAAAGGGTAAGGGTCGAACGGCGGATGACTACCTAGAACTCGGGTATTTATGACGACCCACAACAAGACGAAGGCACACTGACCACCGACGAAGCAGACCGTGCCGACAAACCGTCCCACCGCGTGAGAAACGCGGTGGAAACGCGGCAGCTGCCGCTCGTCGTCCTTTTCGAGTTCCAGTATGGCCTCGATGTTCTTTTTAGTAGTACGCTGGTCAGTTGCTGATGGAGCGGTCGTCATCGTCCCTGCCATCATCCCACGGCGCTATCCGCGGCTCGCTTTGCCTTTTTTCCCGTTCGCTTTACGGAGGCCTCTCCCGCTTTTTCTGCTTCCGCACGCCGTTCGCATTTAGTGCGGATTTCTTGAAGCTCGTTGTCGTTGAGATGCTCGATGCCGACGAAAGAGTTGTGCGCTGTGCTGACGCGAATGAGTTCGTCGAGCTTGACTTGAATCGCTGCGCTGTCGCGATTTTGAGAATTTTGGATAAGAAAGACCATCAGAAATGTGACGATCGTCGTGCCTGTGTTGATGTATGTTTTAGGAAGGTGAGAGGCGACGCGCGCTCGGACCAACTTATAGCACTCACAAGATGCCTCAATGAGACCCTGCCGATCGAGTATCGTGACTTGCTGTCGGCCGCGCTCAATCAAGCCTGCACGTTCCAACTCTCCGGCGGCATTCGTGACTGTTGGTCTCTGGACGCCCAGCATCTCGGCCAGCAGGTTCTGGGTGATCTGCAGTGCTTCCTCGTCACTGCGGTCACGCATCATGAGCAGCCAACGCGCCAGCCGCTCCTTGAGGCTGTGCGCACCATTGCACGCTACGGACACCATGACCTGCTCGAGAAAGGCCTGGACGTAAGCGTACATGAGACTTCGGAAGGACGGCATCGATCCCATGGCCCGTGTGAACGCCGCGCGCGACATCTTTGCTGCGCTCCCCGGGATTTGGACGAGAAGCCGGGCGGAGGAACTCTTGGCGCCGAAGACGGCTTGCACACCCGCGCAACCCTCCCGACCGATCGTTGCCATCTCAATGATACTGCCGTCCGGATAAACCGCCACCACCGAGACTACACCGCTGTCGGGGAAGAATACATGGTCGAGCGAACTGTCAGCGTCCATGAGGACCTGCTCGCGTTGGCAGCGAATTTGTTCAAGCTCCGGCATAAGCTGCTTGAGATTGCGGGCTGGCAGGGCGAGTAAAAGCCGATTGCGGGGCCAATTTGATAAAGCGTCCATACCCTTAAACCGCGCCCGGTTCGCATTAGTTCCAAGAGGAAGCGAGTTGTGACGCCATTCTATGGTTCTCCAGTTCAGCCCCAGGCCCTGGAATGTATCCAACTAACCGATATCCGTGATGGTCCGGAGCACAACGAGCTCCAATCAAAGACCGGATACATCGATGCAAGACCTCTTTTGTCAACGCCGGAGAGATTTTGCAGCGCGCTGGTGCGTGATTCCGGACTACCTGATGTGGTAGTGCCCGCCGCGCAGCAAATTCCGATCGATCAACTGCCGGAGAAGCGCCGGGAACGATTTCACGTCCCGGCGATCAGTGTATGATCGGGCTGATCGTCAGAGACCCTGTTCTGCCTCGACATTGACGACCGATTTAGCCAAAGTTGTCAGGGCGGCATCGGTGGCCTTTTCTTCCTTCAGCGTGGCTTCCAGAAGTGCCGCGGCGTCCGGCATGCCGAGTTCCTCAGCCCATGTGCGCAGCGTGCCGTAGCGAGACATTTCGTAATGCTCGACGGCCTGAGCCGCTGCTAGAAGGCCGGCATCGAGCGCGGGCATTCCCTTGTAATCTTTCATGATCTCGGCGCCTTCGTCGGTGATACCGAGAATGGCATCGCATGTCTTGGCGCGACCACCGTGACGACGGTGGAGTCGGCGGCGAATCTGTCCAGGCTCGGGGTGCAAGGTGAGAGTTGGCAAGGCACGGCTTACGGAAACCAGAGATTCGCTCCCGGCGACAAGGTGCGCATCCTGGTGAGGCCGGAGGATATCTGGCCGGAAGTGATGCAGAATGAGGTCGATGCCGCGTGGCGCGGCGAGGTTCTGGAATCGGTATTTCGCGGCGCGCGGCGTACTCTTCGGGTGCGGACAGAGGCCGGAGAATTGCGGATCGAAGTTCCGGCGCTCGCCCATCCCGAAGTCGGCGAAACTATCGAAATCGGCGCCGCCAAGTTTGCGCTTTGGGCCTTCGCCGGCCCTGATAGGAAATCGGTCTAGGTCGCCGCTGCAACGATTGCGCGGGCCTTTTCCAGCAGCTCAAATAATTGATCGTATTCTTCCGTGGACAAGCCGTCTCGCAACGGCTGCTCGGTTGTCATCGCGAGTTGGTGCATTTCCTTCATCAGTGTTTCGCCCTGGACGGTCAGGAACAGGGAATTGCGGCGCCGGTCGCTGGAGGATCGGCCGCGTATCGCCAGGCCACGCTTCTCCAGCTCATCGACGATCGTCACGATCGCGGACTTGTCGAGATTGCCGATCCGCGACAATTCGACCTGCGAATAGCCGGGATTTGCCGATATCAACACCATCGTCGTGAGCGAGCCAGGGCGCAGGCCATATGGCGCGAAGGCTTTCTCGACCCGCTGGCTGAGCAGGTGATGCAGCCGCCGCACCCGAAATCCCAGTCGCTGCCCGTGCAGGCCGAGCCGCAGCTCCTGGTCCTTGACCTCGTCGCCAGCGGCTGTTTCCGCCGATTCAACTGTGCTCAACGTCGTATTCCATTCCTCAATGCGGAGACGCCGCGGCGCGGAGTGCTTATGCCTGCCAAGTCGGCGGGCCTCACGGGTTCCAAATCATCTTATTTCAGATTATCTCATTGACAACGAAATGTCCTAGGCCATTATTCTCCTTAAAGCGCGGGCTCGAAATCCGTCCAATCGACAAGAAAGCGCGCCACCAACGGCGCATGAATGGGAAGGAGGATCCTGGTGTCATGAATATCGCCGTTTCAGCTCCTCAGATCGTCGAAAACAAGATCGTCTGCCTCAACCCCGTCGGCTATCCGCCCAAGGTGGCGAAGAAGTCGCTGGCGCCGCGGCTGGAAAGCCTCGACGGCAAAACGGTCTATCTGGTCGACAGCCGCTTCGACGATTCCATCGAATTGCTGAAGGAAGTGGCGAACTGGTTTGCGAGCCACATGCCCGCCGTGACCATCAAGCTGGTCTCGCTGGCCGGCTATTACGGGCGCGACGATCAGGAACTGTGGAGCGAGATCAAGGCCAACGGCCATGCCGCGATCATCGGGGTCGGCCATTGCAGCACCTGCGCGCCGGCGGTCTCCACCCACGCGATCACGATGGAAACCAAATTCGGCATTCCGACGGTCGCGATCCACACCAGCATGTTCGACAAGGTGGTTCGCTCGGTGACGCGCATGGGCGGTCTGCCGGATGCGCCCAGTGTCTTCGTGCCGCAACCCGTAATGGGAAAGAGTGCGCCTGAATTAAAGGCCTATGTCGAAGGCAACGATCCCGTGACCGGCCGTCCGGTGATGCGCGAAATCATCGAGGCGCTGACCGGGAATGTGGCCGGCGCTCATCCCGCGGAGATCGAGCGATCGACGCCACGCCTGGTCGAGGCCGGCACCGAAGCGGAACTGCACGAGCTGTTTCTGCGTAACAACTGGACCGACAAGCTGCCGATCGTGCTGCCGACCGAAGAGCGGGTCGCAGCGATGCTGGCCGCCACCAGCCAGCCTGCGGACAAGGTGGTTGGCCGCATGCAGCCGACGCCCAATCGCGGATTGTGGGAATACACCGTCGAAAAAGTAGCGGTGAACGCGGTGATGGCCGGCGCCCGGCCGGAATACTTTCCGGTGATCCTGGCGCTGGCGGCATCGCAGGTGACGGCGCGCGGCAGCACGTCGAGTTCGGGATCGGCGATGGTGGTCGTCAATGGCCCGATCCGCCATCAGATCGGCATGAATTGCGGGATCGGCGCCATGGGTCCCTACAATCACGCCAATGCGACGATTGGCCGGGCCTATGGCCTGCTGTCGCAAAACCTGCAGGGTGGCTCCGTTCCCGGCGATACCTTCATGGGCTCGCTCGGTAACGCCTATACCTACAACAGCATCACCTTCGCCGAAAACGAGGAACGCAGCCCGTGGGAACCGCTGCATGTGCAGCGCGGCTACAAGCCGGAAGACAGCGTCGTCAGCGTGTTCTTCGGCTGCCGCTCCACGACCTTCGGCCTCGGCCTGCGCAAGGACTACTGGCGCGAGCACGTGCGCGACATGCTGGTCGCCGTCGATGCCGTAACCGCGCCGGTGCTGCTATTGGATCCGATCACGGCGCGGCAGTTTATCGACCGTGGCGGCTTCGACACCAAGGAAAAGCTGATCCGCTTCGTCCACGAGACGGCGCAGATACCGGCGGGCCGCTACTGGGACATGCAATTGGTTCAGAACTACATCTATCCGAACGCCACGCTCGGCGTGGAACCGCTGGCGACACGGCTCAAGGCCACGCCGGACGAACTGATCCCGATGTTCCTGGAAGAGGCCATCAACGTCGTCGTGGTCGGCGGCGAAACCAACGGTTACTGGCAAATCATGGGCGCGAAGCATCGCGCCACGGTGTCGATCGACGACTGGCGCTGATGCGCGACGGTGAGGCGTAACCCGTCATGCAACATGCAGATGTCGTCGTCATCGGTGCCGGCGTTGCCGGCTTGACCGCGGCCATGATCGCCGCCGGTCACGGCGTGAGCACGCATGTCGTCGAACAGCTGGCTCCGGGCGGCCAGGTTGCGACGATCGAGAAGGTCCAGAATCTTCCCGGATTTCCCGACGGCATCGCGGGCTACGAACTTGGTCCTTTGCTGCAGCAGCAGGCGGAAGCGGCCGGGGCCTTGGTCCAGCTCGACAGCGTGTCAGCCGTCGCGGCGGGCGATGGCGTCTACCGGGTGATCTGCGCCGAAGAAGAGATCGTCGCCCGCGCCGTCATCATCGCCGCCGGGTCGTCGCTGCGCAAACTGGGCATATCGGGCGAAGCGGAGTTCACGGGGCGCGGAGTGTCGCACTGCGCGTCGTGCGACGGTCCATTGTTCAAAGGCCAGCCCGTGACGGTGGTTGGCGGCGGCGACTCGGCCTTCGATGAAGCGCTGGTGCTGGCTGGTTATGCCTCGGAGGTCACCGTGATCCATCGCGGGTCCGCTCCGTCCGCCCGCCCCGCCGCGATCGCGCAACTGGCGGCGCTGCCGAATGTCCGCATTCTCGCTGATGCTGAGGTCGTCGTGATCGAGGGCGACACGCGGGTGACCGGCGTGGCGATCCGCCGCGGCGCTGAGACCGAACACAGGCCTTGTCGCGCCGTATTCGCCTATACCGGGCTGGAGCCGCGAAGTAGCTTTCTGCAAGGTATCGTTGCGCTCGACGCCGGCGGCCATATCCTGACCGACCTGATGATGCGCGCCTCGCGGCCTGGGCTGTTTGCCGCCGGCGATATTCGTGCCGGCTCGGTCCGCCTGCTCGCCTCCGTCGCCGGCGATGCCGCCACCGCGGCGATATCAGCGGTGCGGTACCTGCAGACGGCCCGCGACAACAACAAGAGAGATTGGGAAGGAGACGCTTTTTGGCGTTGCAGAGCGAAGCCGTAGCGCATCAGGCCGCTAGAGGAGCCTGGACGTTGCCGGCGTCGTCGGGCGCCTGGTACAGCGTCGTCGTGCTTTCGCTGGTCTCGATGATGTCGAACATCGACCGCGGAATCGTCAACCTTCTGGTCGGGCCGATCAAGCGCGACCTGCACCTCTCCGATACCGGGATCAGTCTTCTGATCGGCCTCACATTTTCGCTGGCCTATGTGCTGTTCAGTTTCCCCTTGTCGCGTCTGGCCGACTCAAGGAGCCGCAAGGTGATCCTGACGACGGGTTTGACGCTGTGGAGTCTCGCGACCATGCTGTGCGGGCTGGCTCAGCAACTCTGGCAGTTGTTCGCCGCGCGCGCGCTGGTGGGCGCCGCCGAGTCGGTCAAGGGACCATGCTCGATGTCGATGATCGCGGATTTGGTGCCGCACGACAAGCTGCCGCGGGCGTTCGCGATCTTTCAACTCGGCATCACCGGCGGTATGGCCGGCGCGCTGGTGATCGGGGGACTTCTGCTTTCGGTGTTTGCCGGCATGCCGCCATTGTTCCTGCCGGGAGGCATGGTGGTAGGCGACTGGCATATGGTGCTGCTGGTGACCGGGCTTCCGGGACTATTGCTCGCGCTGGTGATGCTGATGACTGTTCGCGAGCCGGCGCGGCGCGACCGCAAATCCGCGGGCACGGTGCCGCTGCGCGATGTCCTGCGATTTTTGCGCCTGAACTGGAAGTTTTATGCACCGCTGTTCCTTAGCATCGCGATAGCGTCGGTCGAGAGCTACGGGCTGCAGGCGTGGCGGCCGGCGTTTTTCGAGCGAACCTATGGTTGGGGTCCGGAACGTGTCGGGCCGCTGCTCGGCGGGGCGCTGCTGATCGCAACGCCGCTCGGCCTGTATTTCGGCACGCTGCTTGCGGAGTATCTTACCAGGCGGCGGCCGAAAGATGCACTGCTGGTCGCGTGCCTGCTCTCCTACGGCCTCGCCATGCCGCTGCTGGTCGCCATGCCGCTGATGCCCAGTCCGTGGCTCGCGCTGTTGTCGGGCTTTCTGGGCTTCACCGCCTGGAGCATGACGGCCCCGGGCCAGAACGCCGCAATCCAGCTTGTGACGCCCAACGAGATGCGCGGGCAGATAAGCGCGCTCTATCTGTTCTCGATCAGCGTGGTCGGCGGCGGCTTCGGGCCGACCGCCATCGCCCTGATCACCGACAAGGTGTTTCACGACGAGGCGATGCTGCGATACGCGCTGTCGGGTTTCACCCTGATGGTCGGGCCGGTGATCCTGCTCCTGATCTTCAGCGCGGTGAAACCCTATGCGCTGGCCTACCAGCGGATGCAGGCGGGCCGCGCGTCATGATCGTCAGTCCAATCCGAACCCGCATCAAGCGGGAAACAAACGATTACGGCGTAATCGCCGAACCGGAGGGAAAAATGTTTCACATGCGATTGGCGGCCTTCGTTTTGATATGCAGCCTGGCCGGGAGTGCGGCTCATGCGCAAGACGCCGCGGCGCCAAAGACCCTCCGTTTCGGCTGGCAGGCCGCGACGCCGACCACCACGTTCTGGACCGGTTTCGAACTGAAGACGTTCGAAGCCCAGGGGCTGAAACTCGAGCTGTCGAGCTTCAACGACAACGCGCCGGAGCTCGAGGCGACCGTGGCGCGTCAGGTCGATCTCGCGGCGACCGCGCCGGCCCCGACGCTGCAGGCGATTTCGTTCGGCGCACCGCTCAAGATCATCTCTGCGGTGGAATATTCCTTCACCGACAAGTCGGACAATCACTGGTCCGCGGTCAGCCTGATCGCTCGCAAGGATACCGGAATTCAGTCGCTGAAGGATCTGGTCGGCAAGCGGGTCGCCGTGTTCGGCCTGTCGTCGAACTGGTATCTGGCACTTTGCGACCGGATGCAGGAAGCGGGAATTGATCCGAAGTCGGTGAAATTCCTGAGCATGCCGTATCCGCAGATGGAAGGCGCGCTGGCCCACAACGAAGTGGATGCCGCTGTCATGACATCGATCGGCGCCTACCACACCTCCCAGCGAGTGCCGACCAACTTCATGATGTCGAGCGATCAGATCACCAAGATTCCGATCGACATGTCGCAGGTAATCGTCGGCCGGGCGGACTGGCTGAAAGACCACGAAGACGAAGCGGTGCGCTTCCTGATGGGAATGCTAACGACGCGGAAGTTCATCGAGGACGACGTCAACCATAATGACGGCGTGAAGATGAAGGCGATCACGGCGAAGACCCTGAAATACGATCCGGACACCAACGAGGCGTTTTACCGGCTGCGCGTCGCCTCCGCGGGCAAGGAACTGTATCTGGTCAATTCGCTGGATCTGCCGAAGCAGACTTTCACCGCCTACGGCCAGATGCTGGTTAACGCCGGACAATTGCGCGGCAAGCCGGCGGCAACGCCCGAACAGGTCATCGATACCAGCTACCTGCGCAAGGCCTATGCCAGGCTCGGGATGGCATGGGACGACGCCAAGGGATCCGGCCAATGAGCGGCGCGGCCATGCAGGGTGCTGTCCATGTCGACGTGCGGCGGATCAGTCAGCACTTTCGCAGCGGCCGGGGGGCTGACCTGCTTGCGCTCGATCGGATCGACCTGCAGGCGCGGCGCGGTGAGTTCGTCAGCATCGTCGGCCCCAGCGGCTGCGGCAAGTCGACCCTGCTCTACATCGTCGCCGGGCTGCTGCAGGCCAGCGACGGGCAGGTGCTGGTGGATGGCCGGCCGATCGACGGGCCGGATCCAGACCGCGGCCTGGTGCTGCAGAATTCCAGTATCTTTCCCTGGCGGACCGTTGAGCAGAATGTCGCGTTCGGCCCGCAGATGAGCGGGCTGCCGAAAAGCGAACGCCGTTCGCTGGTGGCGCACTATCTCGACATGGTCGGCCTCACCAAATTCGCCGGCTTCTATCCCCGCGAACTCTCCGGCGGCATGAAGCAGCGCATCGCGATCGCGCAGATGCTGGCATGCGGGCCAAGCGTGTTCCTGATGGATGAGCCGTTCGGCGCGCTGGATTCGCTGTCGCGCGAGGTGCTGCAGGATCAATTGCTGCAGCTGTGGGAACGCGACCGCAAGACCGTGCTGTTCGTTACGCACAGCATAGACGAAGCGGTGCTGCTGTCCGACCGCATCGTCGTCATGTCGCCGCTTCCGGGAAGGGTGAAGGAAATTGTAGAGGTCAAGTTGCCGCGTCCGCGGCAGGAGACGCGCGTGCTGCCGGAGTTCGGGCGATTGCGCAACCACATCTGGTCGGCCATTCGCCAGGAAACCATGGAGGCCATTGGATGACCGTCGTGACGACATCCGATCAAACCCCGCGAACGGCGACGGACGGGCAGGGCGAGGCGCCCGCCCGGCACTCCCCGGCGCACACGCCGGCGCCGGCCGGCCAGAAGGCGTGGAGCCGGCTCGTCGCGGTCGCCCGCTATTATCCGGTGTTTCTGATCTTTCTGATCTGGGAAATTCTGTCACGGCTGAACCTGCTCGACCCCATGTTCATGCCTCCGCTGGAGGATGTGGCGCGGACATTCTACCGGGAAGTCTTCGTCACGCACGAACTGCTCGATCATATCAGGGTGAGCTTCATGCGGGCGGGGGCGGGGCTCGGGCTTGCCACTGTCGTCGGCATCGCCGCCGGCATCCTGATGGGGCGGGTCCGGGCGGTCGAAAGCTTTCTCGATCCTTTGATCTCTGCGCTGTTCCCGACGCCGAAGCTCGCGCTGTTTCCGCTGATGATGATCTTTCTGGGAATCGGCGACGCTTCCAAGATCGCGCTGATTTTTTTGGGATGTTTCTTTCCGATCGTCATCAATACCTACACCGGCGTGAAGAACGTCGACAAATTCTTCATCTGGAACGCGCAGACCAAGGGCGCCAACCATCGTCAGCTGATCTGGCACGTCATCATACCGGCAGCACTTCCGTTCGTGTTCGCGGGCCTGCGGGTCGCGACATCGACGGCGTTCCTGCTGATCGTCGCCTCTGAGCTGATCGCCGCCAATGACGGCCTCGGCTATCTCATCATGTTCGCCGAGCGCTCGTTCGATCCTGCGCTGATGTGGTGCGGCATCCTGGTGATCGCCGGCATGGGATTTACCGTCGATCGCCTGCTGCTCGCGCTGGGCGCGCGCTTGTTCGTCTGGCAGGACAAGTAAAAAGAAGAATGGGAGAACCCAATGGCTGAAGCTGCGTCCGAAACATCGCAAGCGAGCTCGCAGGTCACGGCGATCGGTCTGGAGGTGAAAAGTACCGGGGGGATGAAGTACCGCAGGGTCGGGAAATCCGGACTGACGGTATCCGAAATGGGCGTCGGCTGCTTTTCATTCGGCGACTTCGTCGATGTGAAGGCGGCGGCGGCGGTCGTGCACAGCGCGCTGGGTCTGGGCATCAACTATTTCGACACCGCCGACAGCTACGGCATCGGCGTGTCGGAGGAAAAGCTCGGCGCGGCGCTGGCAGGCCGCCGCGACAAGGCGGTCATCGCCACCAAATTCAGCAATCGGATGGACCACGGCCCGAACGATTTCGGAACCTCCCGTTTGCATATCGTGCGGGCCTGCGAGGCGAGCCTGCGGCGGCTCAAGACCGACTATATCGATCTCTACCAGATACACTGGCCGGACCGGCGAACTCCGATCGAGGAGACGCTGCGGGCGCTGGACGATCTGGTGCGCGCCGGCAAGGTCCGATATCTCGGCGTCGCCAATTTCTTCGAATGGGAGATTTGCGAGGCGCAATGGACCGCCGAGAAGTACAATTTGCAGAAATTCATCTCGGCGCAGGACCACTACAGCCTGCTGTATCGCGACATCGAAAAGCGCATGGAGCCGTTCTGCGTCAAGTACGGGATCGGCATGAATTCGTACTTTCCGCTGGCAGGCGGATTGCTGACTGGCATGTACAAGCGCGATGTGGCGGCTACTCCGGCACCCGTGCCGCCGCGAGCCCGAATTATGCGGCGTGGAACAGCAAGCGAAACTGGGATGTTCAGGAGAATCTCAAGGCGTTCGCGGAACAGAGGGGATGGACGCTTCCGCAGATGTCCCTGGCGTGGCTTTTGTCGCGGCCGGCGATGTCAACGATCATCGCCGGAGCGGACAAGCCCGAGCACATCGCCCAGAATATCAAGGCGCTGGAAATCAAGTTCGCGCCCGACGATCTCGTCGAAATCGACCGCCTGACCCTGGTGGACGAAGATCGCAGCGTGGCGCCGGTCTATCGCAAACTCCGGCCTGAAAAGGTGCACGAATTCGGGCCGATGCAAGTCGCAAGAGGCAAGAATCCGTAGTTGATGGACAAGGTGCGAGCACCCACGACGTGCTCGATCCGTAAACCGGCGGAGAGATTCTCCCTCTCCGCCAGTCGCCCGACCGAGACGAAAAACCCAGCAAAATAAGACTTTCTGCAGACCCGCGTTTTGGCCTGTGTAGCAGCATTGTGTAGCAGAAAAACCATCGAACGACTAGCCTAGGCGTTCAGGATCGGACCGCTTATCGAGGCCGACAAGCTAAGCCGCTTTTGGGCCCAAAGTGGACCTTCGTCACTCTCAGATTCTCCATCTGCCAAAACCTCGGCGACCCGCGCCTTGGTGCGCACTTCGACGCCCCCTATCGACCAAGTCAGATACGCCTTTTTCTGACAAAGGGATGTAGCGCTGAAATGGCGTGATGTCGTTCCGACTCCCTAATGCCTCCTC
>Ga0207926_1001198_pt1 | contig 12303 bp, 8 predicted proteins | sample NGESurdeep072012_8_FD_184454 | JGI IMG/M metagenome (GOLD analysis project Ga0207926, IMG submission 184454) | Arctic peat soil microbial communities from Barrow, Alaska - NGEE Surface sample 210-1 deep-072012 (SPAdes) | ecosystem: Environmental > Terrestrial > Soil > Wetlands > Peat ...
CCGTCCACCCGTACCTGCGTCGACGGCAGGGGCTGGAGCCGGTGACCTATCTGCATCCGTCGCTCGAGCCGATCCTCCGCGATTCGATGGGCGTGATCCTCTACCAGGAACAGGTGATGCGGATCGCGATCGAGGTTGCCGGGTTCTCGCCCGGGGACTCCGATGGGTTCCGCCGCGCGATGGGAACGTGGCGCTCCACCGCTGAGATGGAGAAGCTCCACGCCCGGTTCGTCGACGGCTGCGTCAGCGCCCGGGGGATGCCGCGGGCCGACGCGGAGGAGCTCTACCGTGGGGTTGCCGGCTTCGCGAGCTTCGGGTTCGCGAAGAGCCACGCCGCGGCCTTCGCCCGGACCGCCTACGAGTCGGCGTTCCTCAAGCTCTTCTACCCGGCCCAGTTCCTCGTCGGCCTGGTCAACGCCCAGCCGATGGGCTTCTACCCGGTGGAGGTGCTGGTGAACGACGCGAAGCGCCACGGCGTCGCGGTTCTCCCCGTGGACGTCAACGCGTCCTTCCATCGGACCACGACCGAGTGGGCGGGCCGGCCCGGCTGCGCGCTCGCCGGCCCGGCCGGCGATGGCGGACGCCACGATGGCGACCCGGGGGAGCCGCTCCCGCCCGATGCCGGGATCGCCGTGCGGCCACGCCCGGTGCGCTCGCCGGCCTGCGTGGTCCCGGCCTCCGCGGCGCGGGCGCGATGGGCTGCCGAGGGCGCCGTCGGCTGGGGCGTCCGCCTGGGGCTCCACCTCGTGAAAGGGATCGGCGAGGAGCACGCCGCCCACCTCGACGCGGAGCGGGCGCGCGGTCCCTACACGTCGCTCCCGGACGTCGTGGAACGGACCGGCCTCCCCGAGGAGGTGCTCGAGCGGCTGATCCGGGCGGGCGCGCTCGACTCGCTGGGGCGGCCGCGCCGCGAGCTCCTCTGGCAGCTGCGAGAGGTGGCGCGGCCGGCGAAGGGGGCACCGCGGGGAGGCGGCCGCGTGGCCGGCCGGCCCCTGGACCTGCGGCTCCCGGCGATTCCGGCACCGGACCTCCCACCGCTCACGGAGCTGGAACGGCTCGGGGACAGCTACGCGATCCTCTCGCTCGACGCGCGGCGCCAGGTGGTGGGGCTCTTCCGCCCGGCCCTGGAACGGCTGGGTGCGGTCACGAACGCGACGCTCGCGGAGCGGCGGCCGGGACGGGTGCGAATCGGCGGCCTGGTCGTGACCCGCCAGCACCCCATGACGGCGAAGGGAACCGTCTTCCTGGCGCTCGAGGACGAGACCGGGATGGTCAACGTGACGCTCTGGCCGTCCGCGTGGGCGCGCCTGCGGGGGGTGGTCCGGCGCAACGCGCTCCTGGTGGTCGACGGGAGCCTGCAACGCGAGTCGAGCGTCGTGAACGTCATCGCCCACGAGGTCCGCCCTCTCGTCGAGATGGCCCGACCAGCCGGTGGCCCCGAGCGGCCCGACGGCGTGCGCCAGCTGGGCCACGCGGGCATGCGTCGGCTCGGCTGACGAGCCACCAGCTGGCCCGGCGTCACGCGGACGTCCGGCAGGCCGGACGGGCCGGTGGTCAGCGGCGCTTCGACCGACCCTGGGCGGACTTGGCCGGGACGGGCCGGGCAGGCGCGGACATCGCCAGGAACCGGCGATAGAACCCGGCGAACGCGCCCACCAGCAGGCCGAACGGCACCGAGGTCACGATCGCGTTGACGATGACCCCGACCTTCTGGTCCGTGGTCATGAGGTACGTGAAGCCCAGCCCGGTCTGGACCGAGTTCGTGAAGACCCCGAAAAGCAGCCCATACGCGACCGCGTTGGCAAGCGCCACGATCCCGCCTGCCAGCCACGCGCCCCGCGGCGCCAGCATGCCGGCCAGGAACGGCAGGATCATCGGCGGCGGCTGGAGTGCCAGGTTTCCCAGCAGCGCGACGAGCGGGTTCCGCGAAACCCCGGGGATGAAGAAGAGCGCCGTCACCCCGGCGATCACCGCCAGCGGCACCCAGAGCGCCTTCGAGTGGATCGCGATCGACGGCAGCGCCCGGAGGTCGGCGCGGATGTCTGCAGGAGCCGCGGCGCGGCGGAGCGCCGGCATGAACCCGGTGCGAGGCGGCGGCGCGGCCGCATCACGACCCGTCCCGCCGGCCCCGGTCTTCCTCGTGCGGTTGCCGCGGGCGGGCGCATCGGCCGGCGTGTCCAACGCGTCGGCCTCGTCCATCTCGAGGTCCGGGTTCTCGGTCGTTCCCTCGACGGCGCGGTAACGGCGGCGAGCTTCGGCGCGCTGCGTCCTCTTGGCGCGGGCCACGGATCCTCCTGGGTCGTCCTGGTGGGGTGCGGCGGAGTGCGTGCCGCGCCAAGCATCGTAGCGCGGCTGCAGATAAGCGGTGGGTGAGCGACGCGTGGTACACCGGTCGCACCGCTGCCGCCCCGACGCCCGGCCCGCCGGCCACCCCGCCGCCACCAGCTGCCCGCCGGGAGGTCGTCCATGCGCGCCCCCAGGAGCGCCGCGTTCGGCGCGTTCGCCAGCCTGTTCCTGCTCGCTACGCTCGTCGGCGGCTCGCCCCGGCCCGCGGCGACGCCTGCTCCCTTCGCGAACCTGCGCCCCGCCGCGGCCGTCGCCTGGCCGCCCTCCGCCGGCCTGCTCATCGCGGAGGTGGTGACGGGCGGCGCCTCTGCGTCGGACGAATACGTCGAGATCACGAACGCCGGTCCTGCCCCGGCCGACCTCGCGGGCATGGAGCTGGCCTACGTCACGTCGTCGGGATCCACCGTCACCCGGAAGGCCACCTGGAGCCAGCTGACGCTCCTCGCGCAGGGACAGCACCTGCTGGTCGCGAACGCCCTCGGATCCTTCGCGGCGACCGCCGACGCGACGTACTCCGGCGGGTTCGCGGCCACGGGCGGCTCCTTGGTCCTGCGCCCGGTTGGCGGGATGCCCGTCGACGCCGTCGGCTGGGGCGATGCCACGAACGCGTTCGTCGAGGGCGCCGCCGCCCCGGCTCCCCCGGCCGCGCAGAGCATCGAACGCCGCCCCGGCGGGAGCGGCGGCAACGTCACCGACACGAACCAGAACGCGGCAGACTGGGCCGTGCTCGCGGCGCCGCTCCCCCAGAACCTCGCGGCGGAGCCGGTCCCGGGGCCGTCCGCGTCGCTGAACCCGTCGCCGACCCCGTCGCCGGTCGCCAGCCCGTCGCCGACGCCGACACCCGAGCCCTCGCCGACCCCCACACCTGACCCGAGCCCGACGCCGGTGCCGTCGCCCAGCCCGATGCCGACGCCCACACCTGAGCCCTCGCCGTCGCCATCGCCAACCCCGGTGCCGACCCCGGTGCCCTCGCCCTCGCCCTCGTCCGCGCCGACCCCGACGCCCACCCCGACGCCGGCTCCCATCGTCTCGATCGCGGGTGCGCGCATGGCACCCGATGGAACCTCGGTCACGGTCGAAGGGGTCCTCTCGACGCCGCTCGGCCTCCTCGAGGACGGCCGCAGCGCATTCCTCCAGGACGACGCGACGGGGATCGCCATCTACGCTGCATCCGCCGCCGACCCGATGCCGGCGGGATCGCTCGTTCGCGTGGCCGGCGTCGTGGACGACCGCTATGGCCAGCGCACGATTCGGACGGTAGATCCACCCACGCTCCTGGCCCTGGGCGCGGTGCCGTCCGCGAGGGAGACGGCCACCGGCGCCGCTGCCGAGGCGCTCGAAAGCCTGCGAATCCGGGTCCGCGGTACCGTGATCGACGCGCCGACGATCCTCGCCGACGGTCCGGCGGTGACGGTGGACGACGGGTCCGGGCCGCTCCGTGTCATCCTTGCCGGGACTGCTGGGCCGTTCGTGCCGGCTCGCGGCAGCCTCGTCTCGGTCGCCGGTTCGCTCGGGCAGCGTGACTCTTCGGGGACCGGCGCCGCCGGGTATCGGCTCTTCGTTGTCGATCCTCTCGACGTCACCGAGGAGCCCTCGCCCTCGCCGACCCCGTCCGAAGAGCCGAGCCCGTCGCCGACGCCCGATCCGAGCGCCGCCCCGTCGCCGTCTCCCACGTCCACGCCGTCTCCAACGCCGACTCCGGCACCGTCTCCAACGCCGACTCCGGCACCGTCGCCCACCCCGGCGCCAACCGACGCAGCCGCGTCCATCGGAGCCGCGCGCAGCGCGTCCGTCGGTGCAACGGTGCGCGTGCGTGGCACCGTCACCGCCGAGCCCGGGCGCGTGGGTCTCCCGCCCCTCGGTGTCGTCGCCGACGAGACCGGCGCCATCTTCGTCCGGTTCCCCGACGGCGTGGTGCCCGTCCGTGGCGCGCTCGTGGAGGTGGTCGGGCGCCTCTTCGACCCGTACGGCCAGCTGGAGATCCGGCCGGCCTCTGCGGGTGTCCGGCTCCTCGGGACCGCCGCGCCCGCGCTCCCACTGCCGATCGGGGCCGCTTCGCTGGGCGAGCTCGTGGAGGCGCGCCTGGTCACGCTCGATGCGACCCTGGACGCGGCCATCGTCCGCGAGTCGGGCGGCGATCTCGTGCTCCGCCTGCGCGACGCGGCCGGAGCGGCGTTCGTCGCCCGCGCAACCCGTCAAAGCGGCCTCCAGGCGACCGCTGCACAGCGTGGCGATCGGCTGCGCCTCGTCGGCATCGTCGGCCAGCGAGCATCCGTTCGCGGAGCGCTCGACGGCTACCGGCTCTGGCTGCGCGACGCGGGCGACCTGGCCCGGTCGGCGGGTGCCGCGGCCAGCCCGACACCAACGCCTGGTGCGACAACGAGCCCGCGGCCCGGGACGTCGGCGCCGCCCTTCACGACGATCGCGACGGCGATCGGCCTGGGAAGCGGGAGCGTCGCGGTCGAGGGAATCGTCACCGTCGCGAGCACGCTCCTCGACACGACCGGTCGCCGGTCGATCGTCCAGGACGCGACCGCAGCGATCGAGGTCCTGGTTCCCCGCGACGCATCCGCACCGCGTCCCGGGGACCGCGTGCGCGTCGTCGGGACCGTCGGCCGCGCATACGGCGCGCCGCGGCTCACCGCCGCCACCCTCACCGTCCTCGGGCGCGCCACGGCGCCGGACCCGGCCACGCTGGCCGGACCGCCGTCCGTCGCGCTGGAGTGGCGTCTCGTCATCATCGAGGGCACCGTCACGGACCAGCGCCGCCTCGGGGACCGCTGGCGCGCGGAGGTCGGGGCAACCGCCGGGTCGATCCCGGTTGCCGGGCTGCCGGGCGCCGGGATTCTCGCGACGGCTCTCGTCGAGGGCAGCCGCGTCCGGATCGTCGGCATCGTGCGTCGCCCGAACCCCGCCGCGACTGACCAGCACTTCGTCGTGGTGCCTCGGTCACCTGCCGACATCCGCGTGCTCGCCGGCGCGAGCGCAAGCGGGTTCTCGCAGACGGCCGGATCCGGCCCTGGCTCGAGCGGCTCGGGCGCGTCGTCGTCTGCCGCGTCCCGCCAGGCTGGAACGGCCGCGGGCACCGCCGCGCCCGTGTCGGCCGACGTCGCGAACCTCGCCGGGCTCGCGGGCCGCGCCGTCCGGGTCGGCGGCCTCGTCGTGGCGGTGGACGCAACCGGGCTCGTCCTGGACGACGGGACCGGCACCGTGCGACTTGATCTTGCCGACGAGGTGCGTTCGCTGCTGTCGCTGCTGGGACCCGGTGATGCCGTCGGCGCTGCCGGTGTCGTCGCGGCCGGCACGCCGCCGGCGGTCCGGGTGAACGACGCGGCCGACCTGGTGCGGCTCGGCGATCTCGGGGAGCCGCTTCCGCTCTCGGACGACGTCGTCACTGCGGACTACGCGCCGGTGCCCCCGTTGGAGGATCCCGGCGCACGGTCGCCGTCTCCTGAGGCGGTCTCGACGGGCGTCGCCGGCAACGGCGCCCTTGCGCCGATGACGTCGGGCGCCGGCTCGATCGGCGCGCTCGCCACCGCCGGGGGGATGCTCCTGCTGGTTCGTCGCCGCCGCGACCGGCGCATCGTGCAGGCGCGGATCGCGCGACGCCTCGCCGGGATCGGCGCCCCGTTCACGGCCGCGGCGGTGCCCGAACAGGTCGGAAACGGGGAGGATCCCGCGCCGCCGCCCGATTCGGCGGGCCAGATCATTCGGGAATCGGCTTGACGCTCCGATGCGGCGCGGTCTACCGTTGCGCGAGTTCGCGCCGCCCCGGATCTGTCGGGTCACAGGGACCCGCACAAGATGGCTGCGACGAACCCGTATCGCTCGTATCGGACGAGCGCCGGGCACGGGCCCGACGACGTCCACCGTGACGAAAGGGAGGCTCCCGGAGTGGCCGAAGCGTACTGCGTGAAGTGCAAGGCGAAGCGCGAGATGAAGAACGCGCAGCAGATCACGATGAAGAACGGCAAGCCCGCCGCCCAGGGCACCTGCCCGGTCTGCGGCACCAAGATGTTCCGGATCGGCGGCTGACCTAGGCTCGCGATCCCTCGAGCCCTCGCCGGAGACGGCGGGGGCTCGATCGCGTCTTGGGCCGGTCCACGACCGGCGCGAGACGGGCCGGGACCCCGCGCGCGGCGCGGGGCACCCGGTGCCCTCGAACCCGCCCGCGACGGCCGGGTGGCGCGGCGCCGCGGGCCGTTCGGACCGCCACGGTGGGACGGTCGGCCCGACGGCCCGGTCGGGGACGCTTGGTAGAATGCGCCTGGTTCCCGTCGCATTCACGAGGTCCAGTGTCCTCACGGCCTGATTCCACCCCCTGCGCCGGGGGAACGCCGTCATGCGCTGCCGCTGATCGCTCCACCCGCCCGGTGGCGGCTGGCGACCAACGCGCCGTGCGCCGGCCACAGCGGCCGCTGGCCCCCTGCCCCTCGCGGATCGGCGGCGCAACGCCACCCACGCGTCCTCGTGCATCCCATCCCGCCGCGCACGTCGCGGGCGGGTTCAACCGATCCATCTAGCCGCAGAGCGGAGGTTCGAGCCATGTCCGTACGAGTGGGCATCAACGGGTTCGGTCGCATCGGCCGGCAGTCGCTCAAGGCGCTCCTCGAGCGCGCGCCCGACATCGAGGTCGTGGCCGTCAACGACATCGTCGACGTCCCGACGAACGCGCTCCTCTTCAAGCACGACTCTACCTACGGCGCCTTCGCCGGGACCGTCGAGCACACCGACGATGCCATCATCGTCGACGGCCGCGAGATCAAGGTGCTCCAGGTCGCGGACCCCTCGCAGCTGCCGTGGAAGGCGCTCGGCGTCGACATCGTCATCGAGTCGACGGGGCGCTTCACGGACGCCGACAAGGCCCGCGTGCACCTCGAAGCCGGTGCGAAGAAGGTGCTCATCAGCGCTCCCGCCAAGAAGGAGGACGTGACCATCGTCCTCGGCGTGAACGACGCAGCCTACGACCCGGCGAAGCACAACATCATCAGCAACGCGAGCTGCACCACCAACTGCCTCGCCCCGGCGGCCAAGGTCGTCCACGACGGCTGGACCATCCGGCGCGGCCTGATGAACACGATCCACTCGTACACGAACGACCAGAAGATCCTGGACGTCGCGCACAAGGACCCGCGCCGCGCCCGCGCCGCAGCCCTGAACATCATCCCGACGACGACCGGCGCCGCGAAGGCGCTCGCGCTGGTGATCCCGGACCTCAAGGGCAAGTTCGACGGCTTCAGCCTGCGGGTCCCCACCCCGACCGTCTCGGTCGTCGACTTCACCGCGGAGCTCGAGCGAGAGACGTCCGTCGATGAGCTCAACGCCGCCTTCCGGGCAGCTGCAGCAGGCCCCATGAAGGGCATCCTCGGCGTCAGTGACGAGCCGCTGGTGAGCACCGACTTCCGCGGCGACACGCGCTCCTCGATCATCGACAGCGCATGCACGATGGTCCTGGGCGGCAACTTCGTGAAGGTCATCGCGTGGTACGACAACGAGTGGGGCTACAGCTGCCGCGTCGCGGACCTCGTCAAGGTCATCGCCGAGCGACTCTGATCTCCGGCGCGACCAGCAGCTCGGCATCCCCCGCTAGCAGAGGCAGCAGCCTGCCATGGACAAGCGATCGGTTCGGGACCTTGACGCGTCGGGCAAGCGCGTCTTCGTCCGCGTCGACTTCAACGTGCCGCTCAAGGACGGGCAGGTCACCGACGACACCCGGATCCGGGCGGCCATCCCGACGATCAAGTACCTGATGGATCAGGGCGCCCGGGTGATCCTTGCGAGCCACCTGGGTCGCCCGGACGGCAAGGTCCAGGACGGCCTGCGGCTTCGACCGGTTGCCGAGCGGCTCTCCGCGCTCCTCCGGGTGAGCGTCCCGTGCACGGGCGACGCGCTGGGCCAGGGGACCGAGGACGCCGTCCGCCGGCTCAAGCCGGGCGAGGTCCTCCTGCTCGAGAACCTCCGCTTCCACCCGGAGGAGGAGAAGAACGACCCGGCGTTCGCCAGGGCACTCGCGTCGTACGCGGACGTCTACGTGAACGACGCGTTCGGGACGGCCCACCGGGCCCACGCGTCGACCTACGGCGTCGCCCAGCTCCTGCCGGCCTACGCCGGGTTCCTCATGGAGAAGGAGATCACCTACCTCTCCCGCCTCATCGAGGACCCGGAGCGACCCTACGCCGCGATCATCGGCGGCGCCAAGGTCTCGGACAAGATCAAGGTCCTGCTCAATCTTCTCGAGAAGGTCGACATCCTCATCGTCGGCGGCGGGATGGCGAACACGTTCCTCCTCGCCCAGGGCAAGGCGGTCGGCAAGAGCCTGGCCGAGCCCGATCGCGTCGAGGACGCGCAGCGAATCATGGCGGCGGCCCAGGCAGGCGGCGTCAAGCTGATCCTCCCCGTCGACGTGGTGATCTCCAAGGAGGTCACCCAGGGGTCCGAGTACAAGACCCTCTCCACGGAGAAGCTCCCCGCGAGCTGGCACATCGTGGACGTGGGCAAGGCATCGCTCGCGGAGATGGCGGCCGCCCTGGAGGGCGCCCGGACCATCTTCTGGAACGGCCCGCTCGGCGTCTTCGAGATCCCGGCGTTCTCGACCGGGACGAAGGCGATGGCGAACCTCCTCGCCGAGATGGCCGACCACGGCGCGACCGTGGTCGTGGGCGGCGGCGACTCCGTCGCGGCCGTCACCCAGCAGGGGCTGGCCTCCAGGATGACCCACATCAGCACGGGCGGCGGGGCCTCGCTCGAGCTGCTCGAAGGGCGGACGCTGCCCGGGATCGCGATCCTGCCGGACCGCGATCCCGCCGACGCTGCCGGGAGTGCATCGTGAACACCGAGATCGAGCTCATCGAAGCTCGCGAGATCCTCGACTCCCGGGGTAACCCGACGATCGAGGTCGACGTGGTCCTCGCCGACGGCTCGGTGGGTCGAGCCGGCGTGCCGTCGGGCGCCTCCACTGGCGTCCACGAGGCGGTCGAGCTGCGCGACGGCGACAAGGCCCGCTTCGGCGGCAAGGGCGTCCTCAAGGCGGTCGCGAACGTCCGCGAGAACATCGCCCCGGCCATGCTCGGCGCGGACGCCGCCGACCAGCCCGGCATCGACGCCGCGCTCATCGAGCTCGACGGGACGCCGAACAAGAGCAACCTCGGCGCCAACGCCATCCTCGGCGTCAGCCTTGCCTGCGCCCACGCAGCGGCTGCGGCGCACGACCTGCCGCTCTACCGCTACATCGGGGGCGCCGGCGCCCGCATCGTGCCGGTCCCGTTCTTCAACATCCTCAACGGCGGCAAGCACGCCGTGAACTCCACGGACTTCCAGGAGTTCATGATCGCGCCGATCGGCCGGCCCACCTTCGCCGAGGCCTTCCGGGCCGGCGCCGAGGTCTTCCACGCTCTCAAGGCGATCCTGCACGAGGGCGGCTTCTCGGTGGGGCAGGGCGACGAGGGCGGCTTCGCCCCGTCGCTTCCGTCGAACGAGGCGGCGGTCGAGGTGATCCTCCGGGCGATCGAGAAGGCCGGCTACCAGCCGGGCGAGGACGTCGCGATCGCGCTGGACCCGGCCACGAGCTCGATCCTCGTCGAGGGGACGGGCGTCGACGACGTGACGGGCCGCTACCTCCTGGAGCGCGAGGGCCGGACCCTCGATTCCGGCGAGATGGTCGACCTGTGGGAGCGCTGGGTCTCGAAGTACCCGATCGTCTCGCTCGAGGACGGCCTCGCCGAGGACGACTGGGCCGGCTGGCGCGAGCTGACCGCCCGCCTGGGAAGCAGGATCCAGCTCGTCGGCGACGACATCGTGGTCACGAACCCGGAGATCATCGCCCGCGCCATCGAAGAAAAGGCGATGAACTCGGTCCTGATCAAGCTCAACCAGATCGGGACCCTCACCGAGACGATGGCCGCGATCGAGATGGCCCGGCGGGCCGGCTGGACCGCGATGGTCAGCCACCGCTCCGGCGAGACCGAGGACACCACGATCGCCGACTTCGTCGTCGCCATGGGAACAGGCCAGATCAAGACCGGGGCCCCGTCGCGCTCGGAGCGCGTCGCCAAGTACAACCGGCTCCTGCGGATCGAGGAGGAGCTGGGCGACGGCGCCCGGTACCTTGGCCGGCACGCGCTGGCCGGCGCGCCTCCGGTCCACGCGTGACCCTGGAAGCCCTCGTGCTCCCGGCCGGCTTGCCGGCCGGGAGCGCTCGTTTCCGGGCGGTGGCAGGCGCCGGCCGCTCCTGCCGGGTGCCCGCGTGACCCGCCTCGTGGGTCGGTTCGTGGACCGCGGCGCGATCTTCGCCGGCTGGGTGGGCGTCGGCATGGCGATGACGATCGTCGTCAGCTTCCTGCTGGTGATCCCCATCGAGCCCGTCTTCTGGCTGATGTCGCCACTGGCGGGCCTGCTCATCGGCTACTACGCGAACGCCCGGGCGGACCGGCGCGACGGCCCCTGGCGCCGCATCCTTCTCAACGGGATCTACGCCGCCGTGCTCACCGCGCTCACGCTCGCGGTCCTCTTCGTGGGGACGAAGCTGATCTTCTTCTCCGCCGATGACGGCTACCGCGACGCGAGCCAGGGCGGCCCGATCGCGGGCTGCACGTCCGGCGCCGACTGCGTCTACCAGCGCTACCTCGCCGAGCCGGGCAAGGCCGCCCAGTTCCAGCAGGCCGGGATCACCGACGTCTCGTCGTTCACGGCCTTCTACTGGCGCGAGCAGCTCGGGACCACCGGCACGGTCACGATCCTGTGCTGCGCCGGCGGCGTGTTCGGCGCCGCGATGTACGGGTTCGCCCGACCGAGGGCCCAGCGCCCGGCAGCTATGCCGGGAGGTCCCATCGCCTGATCCGGCCGGTGCGGCCGTTCAGCCGCCGGACGCCAGGAGGATCGCCCCTGCCGCGATGCACCCAGCGCCGGCCAGGCGCCACGCCGCACCGTCCCGCTCGCCGAGACGGAGGACGCCCCAGCCGGCCGCCAGCACGGTAGCGGATTCCCGCAGCGGCGCCACGCCCGCGAGCGGCGCGATCGCGAGGGCCGTGAGGACGAGGGTGTAGCCGGCGACCATGAAGACCCCGGCGCCCAGCGGGCGCCGCCAGCCCGGGTCGGCCGCGCTCCCGGGGATCGGCCGGGGACCGACGACGCGGAGCGGCGCGACGGCCAGGACCGCGCCAAGCAGGATGCTCCCACCCGCGAAGATCAGCCAGCCATAGAGCCAGGCGGGTCCGGTCCGGGCTCCCAGCCGGTCGACCAGGGTGTACGCCGCGATCAGGACGCCGATCGCCAGGGCCGGGCCGACCGAGCGCCGCGTGGCCCCGGGGACCGCCACGGCGAGCGTCCCGGCCACCAGGAGGATGACCCCGGCCAGCTGGAGTGCTGCCAGCCGCTCGCCGAGCACCGCGATCCCGAGGAGCGCGCCCAGCAGGGCAGCCGATCCGCGTGCCACCGGATAGACGGTGGAGAGCGCGCCGTCCCGGTACGCGATCCCGAGGGCCACCCAGTAGACGACCTCGAGGGCCACCGACGTCGCCGCGATCGGCCACGCATCCGGGGTGAGCCCGGGCCGGCCCCCGGCCAGCCAGGCGATCGCCGCACACGGCGTCGCGACCGCCGTCCCCAGCCAGACCGCGCGCGCGGTTGCGCGGAGCGGCTCGCCGGATCCTTTGACGGACGCGTTCCACGTCGCGTGCAGCAGCGCGGCAACCAGGACGAGCGCGGTCGCGGCCAGCGGCATCGCGCGAGTGTACGGGCACCGGGCCGCGTCCCGGTGGCCTGCGCCGCGAATCGTTCGACCCCGGGCTCGGTGCCCGGGGTCGAACCGGTGGTGCGCGGCAGCGGCGCCGGCGTGGCCGGCGCCGGGTGGCCTACTAGGCCTTCTTCCTCGGTGTCGCCTTCGCCTTGGCCGGGGCCTTGGCGGCGGCTTCCTTCGCCTTGGCCGGGGCCTTGGCGGCGGCTTCCTTCGCCTTCGGCGCA
>Ga0207926_1001206_pt1 | contig 12281 bp, 10 predicted proteins | sample NGESurdeep072012_8_FD_184454 | JGI IMG/M metagenome (GOLD analysis project Ga0207926, IMG submission 184454) | Arctic peat soil microbial communities from Barrow, Alaska - NGEE Surface sample 210-1 deep-072012 (SPAdes) | ecosystem: Environmental > Terrestrial > Soil > Wetlands > Peat ...
TCTTTGTTTTGCATGACCACGTGATGGTTGTCCTACGCCCATGTGAGGCTAAACTTTTGGGACTCCGATGTCTCACCATTATTGGCACGGAGGGCGCCGTCGTCCCTTCCTTCCCCCTCGATAAGCCGAGGGGATGGAGCGCCGATTGGCGCTACCTTTCCTTCGTCTACCGCGTCCTCTTTTGGAGAACGCGGGCGCCTCTCGGCGCTCCATCGCGGCGTTTATTTCGGCCCGGGGCCGCGCTTTCTGCCGGGGCTCAAGCCCCGACCGTCAGCGAGCTCCTCGCACCCGGGTCGTACTGCCCGGGGGGCGGGGTCCCGGCGCCGCCCGGGGGCGCGGGTTACGTTTCCCCACGCGCGCAGGCGCCGCATCCGATCCCGCTTGCATGACGCCTCATGACAGCGCCCTCGGTGGACCGGACCGTTATAGGAATATATACTCTAGGATTAAAGTCGAGGCGGAAGAACGCCTGGGCTCACGCCTTCTTCACCCAGCGGCCCTGCTCGTCCGGCTGCCAATAGGTCGCCGCCAAGCCCTTGGCCTTGGCGTCGGCCCAATGCGCACGCGCGGCGGCGACCGCATCCTCGTCGTCGCCGTCGAACACCAGCACGATGCGCTGATAGGCCTCGGCGTCGGCCGGCAGGGCTGCGCCCTCGATCAGGAAGCGCACCGTCGCCGCATTGGGATTGCCGTCATGGACCGTGAGCAGCACCGGCTGCGCCGCCGCTTCGCTCTCGCGCCAGGTGCCGTGCGGCAGGAAGCCGTCGTCGCGGTAAGTCCATAGATGCGCGTCGAGCGCCTCGATGCGCTCTTCCGAGGCGCCCTGCACGATCACCTTCCAGCCGCGCTCAAGCGATTTCTCCAGCAGCGGCGTCAGCACGCCTTCCAGCTTCTGGCCTTGCAGGTGATAGAATAGGATTTCGGTCATAGCACAATGTCACATTGCCGAGCCGATGGCGCACCATCATAATTGTATCACCGTACCGCGGTACTCAAGCCGCGGGCGGCCTCGCCTCAAGCGAATCGATCGCACAGACCGCCGAGCCAACCTATAAAGGCGACCCGAGTGTGTACAAGGTGATTTTCGAGGATGCTAATTTCCGCGTCGTCGAAGCGAACCGGCAGGCGGGCATAAAGGACAAAGCGCATGGCCATCCGGTACCCTCGGTCGTCTATTACGTGAATGATTGCAAATCGAAGCTGACTGGCGCGGACGGCAAGGCGCGGGAGACCGTCAATAAAGCCGGCACGGCCAATGCGGTGCCGATTATCGCCTCGCATACCGCCGAGAACATCGGCACGACACCCTGCAAGCAGATCTTCGTCGAGAAGAAGTAGCGCCGCTAAAAATATCCCCGCGCCTCACGGCGCGTGGTCTAAAGCCGTCTCGTGAGAGACGGCTTTTTTCTTCAACATAGCCTGCACACGCGCCGCAGCGAACATCACCGCTCGTAGTGATCGGCCACCAGCCGATCCAGCAGCCGCACGCCCCAGCCCGAGCCCCAGCTCTTGTTGATGTCGGTCTGGCGTGAATCGAAGCCGGTGCCGGCGATGTCGAGATGCGCCCACGGCGTCTTGTCGGCGACGAAGCGCTGAATGAATTGCGCCGCGGTAATGGCGCCGCCCCAGCGGCTGCCGCCGGTGTTCTTCATGTCGGCAAATTTTGAATCGATCATCTTGTCGTAGGCGGCGCTCAGCGGCATGCGCCAAACCAGTTCGCCGGTGGCAGTGCCGGCCTTGGTGAGACGTTCGGCGAGCTTGTCGTCGTTGGAAAACATGCCGGCATATTCCTGGCCGAGCGCGACGATGATGGCGCCAGTGAGCGTGGCCAGATCCACCATGAATTTCGGCTTGAAGCGCTTGGCCGCGTACCAGAGCACATCGGCGAGCACGAGCCGGCCTTCGGCGTCGGTGTTGATGATCTCGATGGTCTGCCCCGACATCGACGTCACGATGTCGCCCGGGCGCTGCGCATTGCCGTCCGGCATGTTCTCGACCAGCCCGATGACGCCGACGGCGTTGACCTTGGCTTTGCGCGCGGCCAGCGCGTGCATCAGCCCAACGACGCAGGCCGCGCCCGCCATGTCGCCTTTCATGTCCTCCATGCTGGCGGCACCCTTGATCGAGATGCCGCCGGTGTCGAAGCACACGCCCTTGCCGATGAAGGCTAACGGCGCATCGTCTTTTTTGCCGCCGTTCCAACGCATCACCACCACGCGGCTTTCGCGCGCGGAGCCTTGGCCGACGCCGAGCAGCGCGTTCATGCCGAGCTTGGTCATCGCCTTGACATCGAGCACCTCGACCGCGACACCGACTTTTTTCAGCGCCGCCGTGCGGCGGGCGAATTCCGCCGGATAGAGCACATTGGCCGGCTCGTTGACGAAATCGCGCGCCATCAGCACGCCGTCGGAAATAGCCTGACGCCGCTCATAGGCTTTGCGCGCGGCGGCGACATCGCCGACCGCGACCGTCATCTTCACGAGGCCGGCGCGCCGCTCGTCGTCCTTGCGCTTGGTTTTGTAGCGGTCGAAGGCATAGGCGCGCAGACGCACGCCTTGCGCGAGGTCAGCGGCCTGCTCGGCCGTCATCGCGCCGTTGGGGAGTTCGGCGAACACGACGCCGTCGCCGGCGCTGACCGGCAGCTTGCCCATGGCGGAGCCGCCGAGCTTGATGATGTCCTTGGCCGCGAGGTCGGCGGTCTTGCCGGTGCCTATCACCACCAGGCGGGCCACTTTCAGCCCCTCGGGCACGATCAGTTCCAGCGCCTTGCCGCTCTTGCCGGTGAAGTGCTCGGTCTTGGCCGCCCGCGTCACCAGGTCGGCGGCCGACCCGAGCGCCTTGCGGGTGGCGGGGCCGAATTTGAGGCCCTCGTCGCAGAACACGATGAGAACGCCTTTAGCCGGAGCGGCGAAAGGGCCAAATCCGAGCTTCAGGGCGTCGGTCATTGGACGAGATCCTTAATCCTGGGAGACGGGCGGCGGGTAATAGGCCCCCATATGGCGCGCGCTGCCAACCTCTGCAAAGCTCAAAATCGTTTGGTTTTCAGGCTTTTCACAAGCAGCACCACGCCGCCTCGCGGTCAGGCTTTAACCGGCACGGTATTCGCTTGCCAGAATCGGGGTCGAAAGGCACGGATCAAGGCCTAGGTCCGCCCCGGCGTTTACTTTTTATTGTGCATGTTCAACGGCTTTGCCTTTGCACGGCCACTTTGTCGACGCATCAAGGTAAACCTAACGGGGGTTGGGTTTACGCTGATTTGAGCTTTGCGTCCGGTGGGTGGCCGGGCGCGGGGCTGGTGCATGCCGGAACGGGGGACGACACCGCGGATGGGGTCCATCAGCCGATATATCTTCCGCACGACGTTCGGTGCGTTCATGGTCGTGCTCGTCAGCCTGACGGCCGTGATCTGGGTCACGCAGGCGCTGCGCGATATCGACCTGATAACCAACGAGGGTCAGACCATCGTGGTGTTCGTCGGCATCACTGGCCTGATCATTCCGCTGCTGATCCTGGTAATCGCGCCGATCGCGCTATTGATCGCAGTCGCGCACGTGCTCAACAAGCTCTCCACTGATTCCGAAATCATCGTGATGAACGCGTCCGGCATGTCGCCGTGGCTTTTGTTCCGCGCCTTCATGGCGGTGGCGGTCGTGGTGTCGCTGATCGTGTGTGTAATCAGCGCCTATTTTGCGCCGAAGGGGTTGCGCATGCTGCGCGACTGGCTCACCGAGGTGCGCGCCAATGTGGTGAGCACCATCGTGCAGCCGGGCCACTTCACCTCGATCGAAGGCGGCAGCGTCACCATTTATATCCGTGAACGGCGCAACAACGGCCAACTGGTCGGCATCTTCCTCGAAGACCGACGCCATCCAAACGAGCGCATTACTGTGCTCTCCGAGGTCGGCGAGCTGTTGGACAACGACAACGGCACGTTCCTTATCTTGCAGAAGGGCACTGTGCAGCGCCAAGAGGCCAAAGATCCAGATCCAAAAATGGTGCTGTTCGACCGCTACGCCTTCGATCTCGCGCAGTTCGCGGGTGGCCCGCAGGCGGTGAAATATTCGATCCGCGAGCGTTATCTTTGGCAGCTGATGTTCCCCGATCCGAAGGATCCGTTCTTCATCGAGCAGCCCGGCCAATTCCGCGCCGAACTGCACGACCGGCTGATCGCGCCGCTGTATCCGCTCGCCTTTGTGGTGATCGCCTTCGCCTATCTCGGCGCGCCGCGCACCACCCGGCAAAGCCGCGCGCTGTCGATGTTGGGCGCCATTGGCGGGGTGGCGCTGATGCGCCTGATCGGATTTGCCTCCACCGTGTTCGGCGCCACCATGCCGTGGATGCTGTCGCTGCAATATGTGGCGATCGTCATCGCTTTCGCTTTCGGACTGTTCGTGATCCATCGCGGCCTCATCCTGGAGCCGCCGGCATTCCTCACGAATGGGCTCGCAGCCCTCAACGAGCGCCTCAGCCAGCGCTTCGCCACGCCATGATGTGACGCAATGCCGATCCTCGGGGGAACACTTGCGCGATATTTCGGCCTGCGCTTCTTGAGCGCGGTGCTGCTGGTGTTCGCTGGCATTTTCGTGCTGGTGGCGTTGGTCGACTATATCGAGCTGATGCGCCGCGCCACCGACATCCCGAATGTCTCGGCGATCCTGGTGGCGAAGACCTCATTTTATCGCGTGCCGCAGGTGACCGAGCGGATCTTGCCGTTCTGCGTGCTGATCGGCGCGATGTCCTGCTATCTCAATTTGTCGCGGCGGCTGGAATTGGTGGTCGCCCGTGCCGCCGGCATGTCGGCGTGGCAATTCATATCACCAGCGTTGGTGGTGGCCTTCCTGCTCGGGATTTTCGCTACCACTATCTATAATCCAATCGCCGCGATCCTGCAGGAAAGTTCGAAGCGTTTCGAGGCCGAATTGTTCAACCGGAACTCGGCCGACTCGCGCGGCAACGGCGGCACCTTCTGGACGAGCCAGCGCAACAGCGAGGGCCAGGCCATCATCAACGCCAAATCGAGCCGCGACCAGGGCGTCACCCTCAACGGCGTGTCGGTGTTCACCTTCGACAGTGCCGACCGTTTCAAACAGCGCATCGAGGCGCGCTCAGCGGTGCTGGAACCCGGCGTCTGGCGGCTGTTCGACGCCCGCGTCTATGGGGTGGGCACCTTGCCGGCGGATCGGGCCGAGTATCTGCTCAAGACGAATCTGACGCCGGAACAGGTTCGCGAAAGCTTTGCAACCCCAGAGACTGTGCCATTTTGGGAACTTCCACTGTATATCAAGATCGCAGAACACGCAGGTCTACGCGCATCAGGCTATAGATTACAGTTTCAGAAGCTTCTGGCCCGGCCGTTTTTGCTTTCCGCCATGGTTTTCCTTGCCGCTGCCGTCAGTTTACGGTTCTTCCGCTTTGGCGGGGTACAAAAGATGGTTTTAAGTGGCGTGGCCTCCGGCTTTCTGCTTTATGTTTTATCGAAGGTGACTGAGGATTTGAGCAAGGCCGAGCTGATGCACCCTGTGGCAGCGGCTTGGTTGCCTGTGCTCGTCGGGGGCCTGACGGGGTTTATTGCGTTGTTGTTCCAGGAGGATGGGTGATGGCGGGGCTGACTTGCTCTCGTCCACCAGCGCCCCGGCGCCATTGCCGTGGCGTCGTAGGAATTGCTGCCGTCCTCGCCATGCTGGCTTGCGGCGGCTTAATCGCGTCCGCGCCGGCGTCCGCGCAGTTGCTTGCATTCCCGCCGCTGCCGCCGCCAAAGGCCAAGAGTGCCGCCAAGGCCGAGCAGAAGCAGATGCTCGTGCAGGCGAACGAGATCAACTACGACTATTCCAACAATCGCATCGCCGCCGTCGGCGGCGTGCAGATCTACTATGGCGGCTCCACGATCGAGGCCGACAAGGTCATCTATGATCAGAAGACCAAACGCCTGCACGCCGAAGGCAATGTTCGGCTGACCGAGGAGGACGGCAAGGTCACCTTTGGCGAGATCATGGATCTGTCGGACGATTATCGCGACGGCTTCGTCGACTCGCTGCGGCTCGATACCCCCGATCAGACCCGCATGGCGGCCGCCCGCGCCGATCGAACGATCGGTAACTACACGGTGTTCCATAACGGCGTGTACACCGCCTGCGCGCCCTGCAAGGACGATCCGAAGAAGCCGCCGCTGTGGCAGGTGAAGGCCGCGCGCATCATCCACGATCAGGGCGAGAAGATGATGTATTTCGAGGATGCGCGCCTCGAATTCTTCGGCAAGCCGATGGCCTGGCTGCCCTACTTTTCGGCGCCCGATCCGACCGTCAAGCGCAAGACTGGCATGCTGATGCCGATGGCTGGCTACAGCTCGCTGTACGGCGCCAGCCTCGAAATTCCCTACTACTGGGCGCTGGCGCCGGATTATGACGCCACGTTTTCGCCGCGGATCACCAGCAAACAAGGTCCCTTGCTGCAGGGCGAATTCCGCCAGCGTCTATCCGACGGCGCCTACACCATCAGCGCCGCCGGTATTCGTCAATTGGACAAGACCCCATTCGAAGGCGCGCCCGGTTATCTCGATTGGCGCGGTGCTGTGCAGACTGTGGGCCAGTTTAACCTCAACAAAAATTGGGTGTGGGGCTGGACTGGTGTGGCGGTTACCGACACTCAGTTCCTCAACGACTACCGCCCTGGCCTGATGCGCTACACGAATTCCAGCGATCCATTGCAGCCTAGCATTAGCGAGGGCGTGTCCCAGCTTTATATGTCGGGCAAGGGCAATCGCAGCTACTTCGACATACGCAGCATCTACTATTACGGTTTCTCTACCGCGGATACGCAAAAGCAGATACCGACCATCCATCCGGTGATCGATTACAATTATACGCTCGATCATCCGGTACTTGGCGGCGAACTCGGATACAAACTGAACTTTACAAGTTTGACTCGTCAGTCCGCCAATTTTGATGCGATTACAGCGGCCGGCACCAACAATAACTGCAATAGCGCCGACCCGAGGGTGAACTGTTTTCTGCTGCGCGGCGTTCCCGGAAGCTACAACCGCTTTTCGGCTGAATCCAATTGGCGGCGCAGTATCACCGATTCGTTCGGACAGGTATTTACCCCCTTTGCGTCGGTGCGCGTGGATACGGCCGCGATGTCGGTCAATAACGACCCTGGCGTTTCCAACTACATCACCACCGGCGACACCCAAGTGGTCCGCGCCATGCCAACCGTCGGCATGGAATACCGGTATCCGTTCATCAATGTGCAATCCTGGGGCACGCAAACGATCGAGCCTATCGGCCAGGTCATCATTCGACCGAATGAACAGAAGATCGGCGCCCTGCCCAACGAGGACGCGCAAAGCCTGATCTTCGACGACAGCAACCTGTTCAGCGTCAACAAGTTCTCCGGCTGGGATCGGGTCGAAGGCGGCAGCCGCGCGAATGCCGGCGCGCAATATACCGCCCAATTTAATCAGGGCGGCTTCGTGAGTGCGTTATTTGGCCAATCCTACCAATTGTTCGGCGCGAACTCGTATGCGGCCAACGACCTCACCAATACCGGGCTCGACAGCGGCCTCGATACCGGCCGCTCCGACTATGTGGCGCGGCTCTCCTATCAGCCCAACAGTACCTATAAATTCGCTTCGCGCTTCCGCTTCGACCACGACACCTTCGCTGTGCAGCGGATGGAGCTCGAAACCGTCGCCACTTTCTCCCGCTGGAATTTATCGTTGATGTATGGCGAATATGCCGCACAGCCTGACATCGGTTACACATATCAACGGCAGGGCATCCTCGGGACCGCATTGTATAAGCTCGACACCAATTGGGTTCTTTCGGGCGGCGCGCGCTACGACCTCACCAAGGATAAGTTCAATCAGACCCGCATCGGCGTCGGCTATATCGATGATTGCCTAATCTTGGGCCTTAATTACCTCACCAACTACAATTATGATGTGGTCGGTAACCCCACGCTGGTCCACCAGGTCATGTTGCAGCTGAGCCTGCGAACGCTCGGTAATGCCGTGACCACGTCAAATGTCGGTAGCCCAACCACGCCGTGACCGCGCAACGGTTCGCATTTGGCGGCGGCCGCCGGCGATCTATAATCGAATTGGATAATGGGCGCCTCCGCAATGAAAGCCATGGACGTCGAAATGCCGAAGATGAGTTTAGCGATCTTTCAAATCCGCCCCTGGCTGGCGTTGGCTCTGCTCGCCCTCGGCCTTGCGGCCGTGCCGGCAGTCGCCAGTGCGCAGGTGGTGGTCGTCGCCAACGGTTCGCCAATCACCGAGCTCGACATCCAGCAGCGCACGAAACTCGTCGCCACCTCGACCCACAAGCCGCCGACCCGCCAGGAGATCATCAACGACCTGATCGATGACCGCCTCAAGATCTCAAAGGCCAAGGTCTATGGCCTGGAAGTGACCGACGCGGAGGTCGATGGGGCCTTCGAGAATATGGCGAAACGCCAGCGCATCACGCCGCAACAGTTCACGCAGGTGCTCGATCGCGCCGGGGTTTCTGCTAATTCCGTCAAGGCGCGCATCCGCGCGGAGCTGACCTGGAGTCAGCTGATCCGCGGCAAGTTCGGCGCCTCGCTCCAGGTCGGCGAATCCGACATCGCCAACGCGCTGCGTGCCCGCAACGATAGCGACAAGGCTGCGGTCAGCTACGTCTACACGCTTTATCCGATTACGGTCGTGCTCGGGCACGGCTCGACCGAGGCGCTTATCGACGGCAAGCGCCGCGAGGCGGAAAACCTGCGCAGCCGGTTCGTCACCTGCAACGAGGGCCTGCAATTGGCGCGTGCGCTGCGCGACGTGGCGGTGCGCGAGCCGATCACCCGAAGCTCGCTCGATCTTCCGCCGCAACTGCGCGAACTGCTCGGCAACATGGAGGTCGGCCGCCTGACCACGCCGGAGGTGACGGCGCAAGGACTGCAGATGTTCGCGCTCTGCGCCAAGAAGGAGAGCAGCGACGACAGCCCGGCCAAGCGTGAAGCGCGTGAGGAAATTTTTACCAAACGGTATGAAAGCGAATCCAAGAAGTTTCTGGAAGAAATCCGCAAACAGGCAATGATCGAGTACAAATGAGCGCGCGCGGCCGCCTCCCTCTGGCGTTGACGCTCGGCGAGCCGGCGGGCATCGGACCCGATCTGACGCTCGACATTTGGCGGCGCCGCGTCGAGCTCGATCTGCCGGCCTTCTATCTCATCGGCGATCCGGATTTCCTCAGCGCTCGCGCCCGCATGCTCGGCCTCGATATTCCGCTTAGCGTCGTTGCGCCCGCGGACGCCAGCGCTGCCTTCGAGCGCGCCTTGCCGGTGGTGCCGCTCGACCTGCCCGTCACCGCCGCGCCGGGCAAGCCCGACGCCACCAGCGCGCCGGCCGCGATCGCATCGATCCGCCGCGCCGTCGCCGATGTGATGGCGGGCCGCGCCGCGGCGGTCGTCACCAATCCGGTCGCCAAGAACGTGCTCTATCGCTCGGGCTTTGCCGAGCCGGGCCATACCGAATTCTTAGGCCGCCTGGCGCAGGAAGCCACCGGCAAACCGGTCAAGCCGGTGATGATGCTGTGGTCAGCCGAGCTCGCGGTGGTGCCGGTGACCATCCATTTGCCGCTGAAGGACGTGGTTGCGACCCTCACCACCGACTTGGTGGTGGAAACCGGGCGCATTGTCGCGCGCGACTTGGCGGCGCGGTTCGGCGTCGCCCGCCCGCGCATCGCGGTCGCCGGTCTCAATCCGCACGCCGGCGAAGACGGCGCGCTCGGCGAGGAAGACCGCACCATCGTGGCGCCGGCGGTCGCGCGGCTGCAGGCGGAGGGCATCGACGCCATCGGGCCGCTGCCGGCCGACACCATGTTCCATGAGCGTGCGCGCGCGACCTACGACGTGGCGCTGTGCATGTATCACGACCAGGCGCTGATCCCGATCAAGATGCTGGCCTTCGATCACGCGGTGAATGTGACGCTCGGCCTGCCGTTCGTGCGCACCTCGCCCGATCACGGCACGGCGTTCGACATCGCCGGCAAGGGCAGCGCCGATCCGTCGAGCCTGGTGGCCGCGCTCGCGCTCGCCGCACGCCTGGCCGCGCGTGCCCCGACTTTTGCTCACACAAATTAGCGCATGATCCCGAAAAGTGGGAACCGGTTTTCGGAATTGATCATGCGCAGACTATCATGAGCCAGATCGACGACCTGCCGCCGCTGCGCGACGTCATCCGCCGGCACGAATTGTCAGCGAAGAAATCTCTCGGCCAGAACTTCCTGCTCGATCTCAATCTCACCGTCCGCATCGCGCGCGCGGCCGAGCCGCTTGCAGGCGCGACCGTAGTCGAGGTCGGCCCCGGCCCCGGCGGACTGACGCGCGCGCTGCTTGCGCTCGGCGCCGGGCGCGTCATCGCCATCGAGCGCGACCAGCGCGCGCTAGCCGCGCTGGAGGAGATCGCGGCGCGCTATCCGGGCCGGCTCGAGATCGTTGCCGGCGATGCGCTGCGCATCGATCCGCGCGAGTATGTCGGGCAACAGCGCGCGCGCGTGGTCGCCAACCTGCCCTACAACATCGCCACCGCCCTGCTGGTGACTTGGCTCACCGCCGAGCCGTGGCCGCCTTGGTACGACGCGCTGGTGCTGATGTTCCAGCGCGAGGTGGCTGAACGCATCGTCGCCAAAGTGGGCGACAAGGCTTACGGCCGGCTCGCGGTGCTGGCGGGCTGGCGCACGGAAGCCAAAATCCTGTTCGACGTGGCGCCGTCGGCCTTCGTGCCGCCGCCCAAGGTGACATCCTCGGTGGTGCGGCTGGTGCCGCGCGCCACGCCGCTGGCCTGCGACTCAGTTACGCTGCAACGGGTGACCGAGGCGGCCTTCGGTCAGCGCCGCAAGATGCTGCGCCAGAGCCTGAAAACGCTGGGCGTGGACGCTGCTGCGCTGCTCGCCGCGGCCGGTATCGAGCCGACCGCGCGGGCGGAGGAAATTCCGGTCGAGGGCTTTGTCGCGCTGGCGCGAATTTTTTCAGGCCAAGCGAAAAGCGGCGTGTGATACGCTCGCGCCATGCAGCTGCACCGCCAATCGCTAACCGCTTACGCCGCGCCGCTGTGCGAGACCGTGGTCGATTGCCCGCAACCGACCGGCACGCAAGTACTGGTGCGCATCGCGCGCTGCGGCGTCTGCCATTCCGACCTGCATATGCAGGACGGCTATTTCCTGCTCGGCGACGGCAAGCAGCTCGACGTGCGCGCCGGCCGCACGCTGCCGTTCACGCTCGGGCACGAGATCGCCGGCACGATTGCAAGCGCTGGGCCGGAGGCCCGGGACGCAACGCCCGGCCGTGCGGTCGCGATCTATCCCTGGATCGGCTGCGGCCAATGTGCGGCCTGCAAGGCGGGCGATGAAAACATTTGCGCGGCGCCGCGCCATCTCGGCATCACGGTCGACGGCGGTTTCGCCAGCCATGTGCTGATCCCGCACCCACGCTACACAATCGACTACGCGCCGCTGTCGGCATCCTATGCCGGCGCGCTGATGTGCTCGGGGCTGACCGCCTATGCCGCGCTCAAACGCCTGTCGGATCGCGCCGCGCGCGCTCCGCTGCTGCTTGTCGGGCTCGGCGGCGTCGGGCTGATGGGGCTCGCGCTTGCCCGCGCCATGTATGGCACGGCGCCTTATGTGGCCGACATCGATGCCAACAAGCGCGCGGCCGCGCTCGCCGCCGGCGCGGCGGCCGCCTTCGATCCGGCCGATCCGGGCGCGCGCAAGGAATTGTTGAAAGCCAGCGGCGGCATCTACGCGGCGTGCGACTTCGTCGGCTCCGACAAGTCGCTCAATTTCGCCACCGGTGTGCTGGCCAAGGGCGGCAAGGTCGTCGTCACCGGGCTGATCGGCGGCACCTTTACGACCGCGGTCGCTATGCTCGTGCTCAAAGCCATGAGCATCGAAGGCACCCAGACCGGCACGCTGGCGGAAGCGCGCGAGCTGATCGACCTGGTGCGCGCCAAAAATATCGCAGCCCCGCCGATCGCCGAGCGGCCGCTCGATCAGGCGCAGGCGACCCTCGACGACCTGCGCGCCGGGCGCATCGTCGGGCGGGTGGTGCTGACGGCTTAATAACTAGGGCGCGGATTCATAAATCACGATTGGTGAGCAACCGGTGGTCAATGTCCGCTTTGCCCCCAATAGCGGACTCGCTACCGTAGTCGCGGAATGTCCGCTTCTCTAATCGGCCGTTTGAGGTCAAGCACTTTCAGACTATCCACCACTGCAGTGTCGATGTCGCTCACGGGCTCGCGCTTCTCTTCG
>Ga0207926_1001254_pt1 | contig 12054 bp, 9 predicted proteins | sample NGESurdeep072012_8_FD_184454 | JGI IMG/M metagenome (GOLD analysis project Ga0207926, IMG submission 184454) | Arctic peat soil microbial communities from Barrow, Alaska - NGEE Surface sample 210-1 deep-072012 (SPAdes) | ecosystem: Environmental > Terrestrial > Soil > Wetlands > Peat ...
CAGCGGCGGTGGCGACCTTGACGGCTGTGGTCAACTGATCGACTTTGACCGCAAGTGCTTCGTGGTTCTTCACGAGCGTGAGAGAGAGCGCGTCCTGCTGTTCGCGCGTGATGTCATATTTCTTCGCGACATTCTCGGCGGTGATGCCCATGTGGTACTTGTTGTAGACGTCGAACAGGCCGTCGACGATCATCGAGTCGACGAGCTTCCAGTCGCCCATGCGCTGGCCGTCGCGCGAGCCCGGCAGCACGTGCGGCGCCAGGCTCATGCTTTCCTGACCGCCGGCGATCACGATCTCGGAGTCGCCGTCGCGGATCGCCTGCGCGCCCAGCATCACCGCCTTCAGGCCCGAGCCGCACACGGCATTGATGGTCAGCGCGGGCACGCCCTGCGGCAAGCCGCTCTTGATCACGGTTTGGCGCGCCGGATTCTGGCCTGAGCCGGCCGTCAGCACCTGGCCAAAGATGAGCTCGCTGATCTGGTCGCCGCTGAGCTTTGCGCGACGCAGCAGATCGATCACCACGGCCGCGCCGAGTTCGGGTGCGGGTGTTTTGCTCAATGTGCCGCCGAACTTGCCCACCGCAGTGCGGGCAGCGGCAACAATCACCACATCGGTAGTCATAAAATGCTCCTTGATTCAATCGACTGACAGAAAACAGCTTTGAGTCGGGAGCTACGGCGCCTTCGCCTTGACGTAGCGTCCCGGCGCGGCTTCGATCGCGGCAAAGCGGCGGTTGCCGGGCGACTTCGGTGCGGCCACCATCGCGCCGGCATGCGGCTTCAACCAGGCGATCCACTCGGGCCACCAGCTGCCAGGCACATCGCGCGCGTGAGTGAGCCAGTCCCCTGCGTCAGACCTGACATCGCCGACCCAGTGATTGCGTTTTTGTTTCGCCGGCGGGTTGATCACGCCTGCGATGTGGCCGCTGCCGCCGAGCACGAAGGTGACGTCGCCGCCGATCAGCCGGGTGCTCGCGTAGACCGTCTGCCACGGCACGATGTGATCCTCACGCGAGGCGTACAGGAACGCTGGAATCTTGATCGCCCCGAGGTTCAGGGCGCGGATTCCGGGTTCTATCTTCTTACGATCGCCAACCACCAAGACGACGAAGCGTCCCGGCTGAATGTATTTCTGCGCGACGCGCTGCACGTCGGCCGCGGTGACCGCCTGAATGCTCTGCACGTACTGCGAGAAATAGGTGTCGGGCAGATGGTAGACGAGCGCGTCTTCGAGCTTCCGCGAGATGTCGCCCGTCGTTTCGAAGCCGCCCGGGAAGCGCAGCGCGACGTAGTTCTTGGCGCGCGCGAGCTCGTCTGGCGGAATCGGCTGCAGAATGCCGTTCAGCTCGTTGAAGAACTCCTTCAGCGACTCCGCGGTCTTGTCTGTCTGTACGCCGGCTGACGCCGCGAACGGCCCCGCCGAGGCGCGCATATCGAAGCCCGATCCGGCGCCGTACGCGTACCCGTGCTTCTCGCGCAGGTTCATGTTGAGGCGCGAGCTGAACGAACCGCCGAGGATCGTGTTCATGACCTGAATGGGAAAGTAATCGGGCGTCGAGCGCGGGACGCCGATCCACCCGATGCGGACTTGCGACTGCGCGGCGTCCGGCTTGTCGACCAGATAGATTTCCCGCCTGGCCGGTTCGGGTGCCGCCGGCAGCGTCGCGTGCGCCGCCGCGCCGGTTTGCGCCGTCCAGCTGCCGAAGCTCGACTCCAGGAGCGGCATCACGTGGTCCGGCGCGACGTCGCCGACGACGAGCAGCGCGGTGTTGGCCGGACGAAACGTCGCCGCATAGAAAGCGCGGAGATCGTCCGGCGTGAACGCCGCGATCGTCGCGCCGGTGCCGAGCATCGCCGTGCCGTAGCGGTGCGCCGGGCCGTACAGGATGCGCGAGAACGCCAGCGCCGCAATCGTCGGCGGGTCGTCGCGCGCCTGGAGCAGATTCGTCAGCCGCTCGCGTCGAAGGCGCTCGAGCTCGTCCTTCGGAAACGTCGGCCGCAGCGCGACATCGGCCATGATCGGCAGCGCGCCCGCCAGACGCGCGACCGGCACGTGCAGACGCACCGCGGAGGCGTCGATGCTCGTGCCCGCGCCGAGGTCGGCGCCGAGGAAATCGACGGCGTCCGCGATCTCGAGCGCCGATCGCGCCCCCGCGCCTTCCTCCAGCATCGCGGTCGTCAGACTCGCGACGCCGAATTTGCCCGCCGGATCGTCCGCGGTGCCGCTGAAGACCAGCAGGTTGACCTGCACGACCGGCACTTTGTGCATCTCCACCATCCAGACGGGCAGGCCGTTCGAGAGCTGCCGCTTCTGAATCGTCGGGAGCGTGAGCGCCGGTGGTGGGCCGGGCTGCGGCGGGTGCGTGCGATCGGGCGCCTGCTGGGCGGACAGGACCGCGGTCAGTCCTGCCAGCGCTGTTGCCAATACGAACCGACGCGTCATCATTATTTGGATCCTTCGGGCATCACGACCAGCTCCACGCGGCGGCCGAGCGGCAGATACTGCGCCGCCGCGGCCTGGACGTCGGTCGCCGACAGCGGGCGGTAGCGTCCGAGATCCTCGTTGAACCAGTCCGGGTCGCCCGTCTGCGTGTAGTACGCGTTCAGCTGATCGGCTTTTCCGCCGAAGCCGCCCACGCGCTCCATGCGGTTGTAGAACGACGCTTCAATTTGATTGAAAGACCGCTCCATCTCGTGTTGCGATGGCGCGTCGTTCTGCAGCCTCGTGATCTCTTCGTCGATCACCTTCTGCAGCTCATCGACCGTGTGTCCGGGCCGCGGCGTCGCCTCTATCAAGAAATACGACGACAGCGCCTGCGAGTTCTGGCCGGCGGAGACGCTCTGCGCGATCTGCATGTCGTACACGAGCCGCTTGTAGAGGCGCGAATTCTTCCCGCCCGCCAGCATGTCGGCGACGATGTCGAGCGCCGCGTCGGCGGGGGCGAGATGCGGCGGCGTCAGCCACGCCAGCGAGAGCCGCGGAAGCTGCACTTTGTCGGTCACTGTTTTCTTCTGCACGCCGGCGAGCGCCACGCCCGGCATCGTCATCGGCTCGACCGACGCGCCCGGCTTGACGTCGCCAAACCACTTCTCGACGAGCGAGCGCGCGTTGGCCGTCTCGATATCGCCCGCCACCACCAGGCTCGCGTTGCCCGGCGCGTAATAGGTCTTGAAAAATGCCACGACATCGTCGTAGCTCGCGGCGGTGAGGTCGGGCATGTAGCCGATGACCGGCCAGTGGTACGGGTGGCCCTCGGGGTAGAGCATTTCGCCGAGCGTGATGTCCGCCTGGCCGTACGGGCGGTTCTCATAGCTTTGCCGCCGCTCGTTCTTCACGACGTCGCGCTGCGCGTCGACCGTTTTCGGCGTCATCGTGTCGAGGAGGTAGCCCATGCGATCGGATTCGAGAAACAGCGCGAGCTCGAGCGAATTGGACGGCACGTTGATCCAGTAGTTGGTACGATCGTTCTCGGTGGAGCCGTTGTTATCGCCGCCCGCCGCTTCGAGCCACTCGTCGAACTGGCCCGGCTGCACGTGGCCCGAGCCCATGAACATCAGGTGTTCGAAGAGATGCGCGAAGCCGGTGCGTCCGGTGCGCTCGCGCGCCGACCCGACGTGGTACCACATGTTGACCGAGACCATCGGCACGCTGTGATCCTCGTGGAGAATCACGCGCAGGCCGTTCGGCAGGGTGAACTGCGTGTACTTCACTTCAATCTTGGGGGCGGCCATTGAGGCCGCCTGGGCGATTGACGCCGGCGGCGACTGCGCGACGACCGGGCTGGTGAGGACGACGACGAGAAGAAGAGCTGCGCGCTTCATACCGCCGATTCTACCGCGCGTCGCGTGTCCGTTTGTGGGACCGTCTCAAGGCTTTTTCGGTCCGGCCCTTTGTGTCCCTTGTGTCCTTCGTGGTGAAATAAGCGGGTGAATCATGCTGCACCGCTCGTCGGCATCATCATGGGAAGCCAGTCGGACTGGGAGGCGATGCGCCAGGCCTCCGAAATCCTCACGAAGTTCGGCGTGCCGCACGAATCGCGCGTCATGTCGGCGCATCGGACGCCGGCGGTCGTGTCCGAGTACGCGTCGGGCGCGGCCGGCCGCGGCCTTCAGGTGATCATCGCCGGCGCCGGCGGCGCCGCGCACCTGGCCGGCGTCGTCGCCGCCCACACGATCCTGCCGGTGATTGGCGTCCCCATGCAGACGGCGTCGCTCGGCGGGCTCGACTCGCTGCTCTCAACGGTTCAGATGCCGAAGGGCATTCCCGTCGCCACCGTGGCGATCGGCGCGGCGGGCGCGGCGAACGCGGGGCTCCTCGCCATCGCGATTCTGGCGACCTCGCGGCCTGACATCCGCGCGAAGCTCGTGGCCTATCGCGAGGAAATCGCCGAGCAGGTTCGCGGGATCACGCTTACGTAAACGCGCCGGCACGGCGCGCCGTTTGCTTCCGTCAGAGGTATGTCACGCTTGGCGCGCCGGCTCATCCATGGCGCGCTCGTCGCACTCGTCGCCATCTCGGCGGCTGGCCACCCACGCGCGGCCGGGCCGAACGCGCCCATTTTGCAGCGCTTTCTCGCCATCGGCGATCCGCCGCCCACCGATTACCGCGCGCTTCGCCATCTCGACGCCGACAACGACCGCTTCGAATCAAGCGCGTGGATGGACGTCTGGACTGAAGCCGACCGCATAAACGGCTTCCGCTACCGCATCGTTTCCGAGGGCGGCTCTGAATACATTCGCTTCCACGTTTTTGTCGCTACGCTCGAGATGGAACGCAAGATATTGGCATCCGGCGAGCCGGACCATGCCGCCTTCACCCTGGAGAACTACGTTTTCGAAGATCGCGGCGAGCAGAGGGACGGTCTGGTGGGCCTATCGGTGAGGCCGCGGCGCAAAGACCTGTTGCTCGTGGAAGGGTCTATTTTCTTGAGGCCGGAAGACGGAGAATTGGTGCGGATTGAAGGACGGCTGTCGAAGCCGCCGTCGTTCTGGACGCGCCGCGTCGAGATCGTCCGCCGGTATCAGCGTTTCGCGGGCGTGCGGATGCCGGTCGCTCTCGAGTCGGTGGCCACCGTCCTCATCGCCGGGCGCTCGACGTTCCGCATGAGCTACGAATACGAAACCGTCAACGGCCAGCGCGTCGGAATTCCGCAAGTGCGCGCCGCTACTTCCCCCGCGCCGCGGTGACAATTCACGGAGTCGATTCCGTTACGATCGACGAACGCCTCGTCATCTCCTCCGTTTAGTCGTTCCCTTTGCGGCTGCCTGCGCGCTTCTCACCGCGCAACTGTCGGCGCGCCAAGCCTCACCGTCCATCGTCGAGCGGTTCCTCGCGCGGAAAGACTTGCCGCCATTTCAGTACCGCGCCCTTCGGCATCTTGACGCCCGCAACGAGCACTTCGGCGTCGCCGGCTGGATGGACGCGTGGACGGAGGTCGATCACGCCGGGGGCTTTCGTTATCAAGTTGTCGCCGAGGGTGGCTCCGGGTACATCAGGTCGCGCGTGCTGCGCGCGGCGCTGGCGGGCGAACAGAAGATGTGGATGTCGGGCGACTCGGCCAAGGCCGCGCTGACGCGCGACAACTACATCTTCGAGGAGCGCGCCCCGCACGCCGACGCGCTCGCCACGCTCGGTGTCACGCCGCTGCGGAAAGATGTCCTGCTCGTCAACGGTTCCGTGTTTGTCAATCCTGATGATGCCGACCTCGTGCGCGTCGAAGGCAAGCTCTCCAGGACGCCGTCGTTCTGGACGCGCCGGGTCGAGGTGGTGCGCCGGTATGAGCGGATCAACGGCATCCGCGTGCCGGTCGCGATTGAATCGATTGCGCAAGTGCTCATCGCCGGGCGATCGACCTTCAAGATGACCTACGAGTACGAGGCGATTAACGGCGAACACGTCGGCAATCCCCAGCCGCGCACATCCTCACATCCGTAGAACGGGAAATAGTCGATCGTCGTGATTCTCAGCTCTTGTCCATGGTTCGCAGCGCGATCGCGAACAGCAGGAACCCGACCGCGCCGCGCCAGTAGCCGACCGGCGGCAGCAGGAACGGATGTCCCGTGAACGCCAGCGCCGTGCCGATGCCGAATGCGACCGCCGCGAGCCCGATCAGAAGCCAGCACAGATTTCTCATGCCGCACAGACTACGGCGTCCGCTTTGAGGACGCAAGGCGCTCTTACATTCAAGCACCAAGGACTAAGAAACCCGATCAGCGTCAGCAGCCATACCCGTACACGTCGCACGGGGGGGCCGGCGCCGTCGGCGCCACCGCGCCGTTGATGCTGCCGACCATCGTCGAATGGATGACGCAGTGGAAGTTGCCGCCGGCGCCCTTGAGCGTGACCGACTTGGCCGCGCCTGGGCCGATTTCGCCAAGGTCCGCCGACCCATCGTCGAGCACGACATGGTGCGTCGTCGTGTCGTTGTTCTTGAACGTGACGGTGCCGCCGTCGCTCACCATCGCCGGATTGGGTGTGAACGCCTGGTTCCCTGTCGAGCCGACGATGGAGACGGTAACGCTGGTGGCGGTCGTCGCCGCCGTCGTCGTGATATTTACCCCGGTCGTAATCGCTTACGCGGAACGTGCGAGGTGGGCGACCGTTTTCTCCACGAGTCGAAGATACGCGCGGATGGTCTGCTCGAGCTGCGGGCCGGGCGTGTCCTCCTCCTTGCAGTGCGACAAGCCGTTCGACGACACGGCGAACATCATCACGACCGGCATGTGCGGCACCATTTCCGCCGCGTCGTGCAGCGGTCCCGACGGCAGCCGCGGCGCGTCTCCGGTCTCCTCGCGGACCGCTTCCTCACACAGCCGGAGGAGCGTCGGGTCGAACGGGCGCGGGTCGATTCGCCACAAGTCCCTCCATTCGACGGCGACGTTGTTCTCGCGCGCCGCCCGTTCCGACGCCTCGCGCGCCTCGCGGTGCATCGTGGCCAGCATGCTCGCGTCGAGCGCCCGCTGGTCCAGCGAGATTTCGCACACGCCGGGGACTGCGGTGACGATCTTCGGCTCGACGTTGACGATGCCGACCGTGCACACGACACCCGCACCCGGCTTGGAGTGGCGAGTGGCGATCGCGCGGCACTCGAGCGCGGTCTGAGCGGCGGCGAGAAAGGCGTCGCGGCGCATTGGAATCGGCGTCGATCCGGAGTGTGCCGCCTGGCCGGTGAACCGGATCATGTGGCGCTCGACGCCGAAAGTGCCGAGCACGACACCGCTCGGTTTCTGCATCGACTCGAGCACCGGGCCCTGCTCGATGTGGAGTTCGAGGTAGGCGCCGGCGTCGATCGTCTTCAGCTCGCGGTGCGCGTCGAGCATGCGATCGAGCGAGACGCCGTTCTCGGCGAGCGCGTCGATGAGGGTCGTGCCTTGGCGATCCTTCAGCGCGCGCACGTCGTCGATCTTCAGGCTTCCCGCCGCGGCGGACGATCCGAGAAGGCTCCGTCCAAACCGCGCGCCTTCCTCGTCTGCCCAGTCGACGAGCTTCAGGGTCACCGGCGGCCGGCTGGCCGCATGCATCCGCAGCGCTTCGAGCGCGGCCATGACGCCGAGGCAGCCGTCGAGCCATCCGCCGTTCGGCACCGAGTCGAGGTGGCTGCCGACGATGACGGTCTTCTTCGAGGCGCCCGCGAGCGTGACCCAGTTGTTGCCGGCCGAATCGGTGTCGACCGTCAGACCGATCTCTACCACTTTGCTCTTGAACCAGGCGCGCGCCTCGCGCCACATCGGGCCCCAGGCGAGGCGCTGCGCGCCCTCGGGCGTGGACGTTCGAGCCGCGAGTTCTCGAAGGTCGGTGATGACGCGCGGAGCGTTGAGATCCATGGCGTCAGTATAAGACAACCCTTTCGTCCTGCGGGCCGTCCAAATCCGCCGCGCGGCGCGCATCGAGCCCGCCATCACACTGCGCGCGGAATAGGCTGACGCGTCGGCGCGGGTGTTACAATTTCGCCGTCATGAAAAGAATTGTTTCCCTCGCCGCCGCGATCGTGCTTGTTGTGGGCCGAGCACCAACCATGGGCCGAGCAAGCTCGGCCCCTACGGCTGCACCTCAAATCGATTCCAATACGGTCGTCGAGCCGAAGAGCTATCAAGACATGCGGTGGCGATCGATTGGCCCCGCACGCGGCGGACGCTCGACCGCCGTGGCCGGCGTGCGCACGCAGCCCAACGTGTTTTACATGGGCGCGACCGGCGGCGGCGTGTGGAAGACGGAGAACTACGGCCTCACATGGCTGCCGGTCACCGACGGTCAGATCTCGACCGGATCGATTGGTGCAATCGATGTCGCCGATTCCAATCCCAACGTCGTCTACGTCGGCACGGGCAGCGAAGCCATCCGCTCGAACGTCATTCTCGGCCAAGGTGTGTACAGGTCGGCGGACGCGGGGCGGACGTGGCAGTTTGCCGGCCTGAAGGAGGTCGGACAGATCGGGCAGCTCAAGGTCCATCCGAAGAACCCTGATATCGTCTATGTCGCGGCGCAGGGGAATCCGTTCGCGTGGGGCCCCGACCGCGGGGTGTACCGCACCAGGGACGGCGGCAAGACGTGGCAGAAGGTGCTGTTCATCAACGACCAGACCGGCGCCGTGTCGATCGCGATCAACTGGTCGAATCCGAACGAGATCTACGCCGCCGCGTGGAGAACGCAGCGCAAGCCGTGGACGATTATCAGCGGCGGCCCGGCGAGCGAAGGCGGCGTCTACAAGACCACTGACGGCGGCGATCACTGGTCGCACCTGACGAGCGGCCTGCCCGACGATCTCATCGGCAAAGTCTGGCTCGACATCGCGCAATCGAATCCGAAGGTCGTGTACGCGATGGTCGAAGCGAAGGGCCAGAAGGGCGGCCTCTATCGCACGATCGACGCCGGCCTGCACTGGACGCTGCAGACGAGCGATCAGCGGCTGCGCGCCCGGCCGTTCTACTTCAACAAGATGTTCGTCAACCCGAAAGACGAGAACGACGTCTGGGTGACCGAGCTCGGGTTCCACCATTCGACTGACGGCGGCCGGACGTTTGCCACCGTCGAGACGCCGCACGGCGACAACCACTCGGTGTGGTTCAATCCCGACAACCCGAAGATCTTGATCGAGAGCAACGATGGCGGCGCCAACGTCACGCAAGACGGGGCGAAGAGCTGGTCGAGTCTCTTCAATCAACCGACCGCCGAGCTCTACATGGTGGACGCCGACGAGCAGTTTCCGTATCGCCTCTACGCGCCGCAGCAGGACAACAGCACCCTCGTCGTCGCCAACGTGCCGCCGTTTGCGTGGCGGATGGACGACCCCACGCAGACGTGGTTCCAGGCGTCAGGATGCGAGAGCGGACAGATTCGGCCGACGCCGAACGGCAAGATCATTTACGGCGACTGCAAGGGCGAGTTCGGGCGCTACAACGTCGAGAGCGGACAGGAGCAGCACTACTGGATCAACCCAGAGCAGCGCTACGGCAAGAACCCGAAGGACATGAAGTTCCGCTTCGTCCGGCAGGCACCGATCGAAGTCGATCCGCGCAATCCGCTGGTCGTCTACCACGGCTCGCAGTTCCTGCACAAGACGATCGACGGCGGCGTGCACTGGACGACGATCAGCCCCGACGTCACCGCGGACGGGCCGGAGGGAGAAGTCACCTCGGGTGAGCCGATCACGCGCGACATGACGGGCGAGGAAGTCTACTCGGCGCTCTACGCGATCCGCGCGTCGCGCCTCGAACCCGGCGTGATCTGGACCGGCTCGAACGACGGCCCCGTCCACGTGACGCGCGACGGCGGCAAGACGTGGAAGAACGTCACGCCGAAAGATCTGCCGCCCGGCGGGCGCGTGCACACGATCGAAGACTCGCCGCATCGCAAAGGATCGGCGTACGTGTCGGTCTACCGGATCTTCCTGAACGACTTCAAGCCGTATCTCTACATGACGAACGATTACGGGGAGCATTGGACGCTGCTCACCAACGGCACGAACGGGATCCCCGCCGATCAGCCGATGCACGTCGTGCGCGAGGATCCCGAGCGGGAAGGCCTGTTGTACGCGGGCACGTGGTACGGCGCCTTCGTGTCGTTCGATCAGGGCAAGCACTGGCAGTCGCTCCAGCAGAACCTGCCAGCCACGCCGGTCACCGACTTGAAAGTGCATCACGGCGATCTTCTGGCGTCCACGATGGGACGATCGCTGTGGATCATGGACGACGTGGCGCCACTGCGCCAGATCGCGGCTGGCGTGACGAAGGACGCGGCTGTCGCTCTCTTCAAGCCCGCGCCGACGTATCGCACGCATTACGCCACGTCCAGCGGCCGTCCCGGCTGGCCCGAATATCCACCCGTGGGCGCGCGGATCGATTACTACCTGTCGGCTCCTGGCGGCAACGATGTCAAGCTCGAGATCCTCGACGTCGCCGGAAAGACCGTGCGCAGCTACACGAGCGGCGTCGATGCCCCGCAACGCGGCGGCGGCCGTCGCGGCGGCGTGCCGTCCACGCTGCCTGCGAAAATCGGGATGAATCGTTTCGTGTGGGATTTGCGGTACGCCGGCGGGGCGGCGAGCGCGTCGGACGGCGAAGGCGGTGGCTTCGGCGGCAGCGGACCCATGGTGCCGCCGGGCGTGTATCAAGCGCGGCTTACGGCCGGTGGCGTGACGAAAACGGAATCCATCACGGTGAAAATCGATCCGCGAGTCGCGAAAGACGGCGTGACGGTCGCCGATCTCGCGGCGCAGACACGCTTCGCGCTGAAGGTGCGCGACGTGCTCGCTGACGCGCGCGCCTTGTCACAGCGCATCCGCGCAGCGCTCGACGCCAGGTCCGGCGATCCGCAGAGGCTGCAGGCCGTGTTGTCCAAGCTCGTCACCAAGACCGGCCCGTACGAGGATCAGATGTTCATCGATCAGATGTCGAACATCGGACGAGCGCTCGGGCAGAGCGATCAGAAGGTCCCAGCCAGCGCGACCGGGCGATTCACCGAACTGATGAAAGAGTGGACGTCGATCAAGGCCGACGCGGACAAGGCGCTCGGTACCAAGCCCTGATCTAGCGCGGCGTCGACGGCGACGGCAGCGGCCGCTTCCACTGTCGCCAGAAGCTCGTGTCGCCCAGCCCGAGGGCGTTCCACCAGAGATCGAGTGCGTCCTTGTCGAGCGCGAGGATTCGCTCGCGCGTCACAGCGGAGGGCGGCGGGACGCGCGCGGCCAGCGCGTCGAAGACATCGCCGCGCTCGGACGGCCGAACGTGCGCCAGCAGGTGCCACAGCGTGAGGGCGTCGCGCACGCGGGCGCGATCGAGCAGCAACCGCAGCGCCGCCGCCCGGTCGGCGTCGTTCTTGTCGAAGTCGAAGCGTTCCACCGCCATCTGAAACTCGTGATCCGCATCGTCGAACCTCGGCGTGCCCGGGCCGGCGTGCGCATCGGTGCGGCAGGACGCCCCCGCCGGCACGAACGACTCGCGGCCGTTGAACTCGAAGGCGACCCAGCCGACCGTCACCGAGAGCAGCCCGGTCCCGTCGTCGTCGACGTGCAGCGTATAGACGCATCCGAGATCGGTGGCGGTCGCCGACGGCGTGTCGACGATGAACTGACCGGGAGGCGCGCTGATGACGGCGCGCAGCGTGCCGCGATCGAGCGCGAGACGGTAGTGGCCGGTGCGCGTTTCGAGAAGACGCACGCGCGTGTCGTGTTCGATGTCGACCTGTCCGATCGTGCTGATGTCAATCTGCGCCCGCGACGCGGCGTCGGTCGTCAGCGTTTGACCGACCCCGAGGCGGCCGTTCGCGCCGATCGCGGCCGCACCGATGCGCGGCCGGCCCGCGAGGCTCGCCACGTCCCACGTCGCCCGCTGCGGCCCGCGCGTGCGCCACACGACGGCGACGACAAGGAGGACCGCGGCCGCGGCGGCGACGAGCGGGATGAGCGAGCGCAGGCGCCAACGCGGCGCCGACTCCGGCAGCAGCAGCGGCGGCGGATCCGAGCGGAGCGGCGCGAGCAGACGCTCGAGCCGATCGATCTCGGCATCCGCCGGATCCGAGCCGTCCCACAGATAGTTGTCGTTCTTCATTTCCATTCC
>Ga0207926_1001264_pt1 | contig 12020 bp, 9 predicted proteins | sample NGESurdeep072012_8_FD_184454 | JGI IMG/M metagenome (GOLD analysis project Ga0207926, IMG submission 184454) | Arctic peat soil microbial communities from Barrow, Alaska - NGEE Surface sample 210-1 deep-072012 (SPAdes) | ecosystem: Environmental > Terrestrial > Soil > Wetlands > Peat ...
TGGGGCGTTCAAATTTTTCAACGCGGCGAAGAGTGCGGGCGTGAAGCCGATCATCGGGTGCGAGCTATATGTGTGCAAGAAGGACGACCACAACATCTCACGCACCCCGCCCGACGCCGACAGCTACAACCACCTGATCGTGCTGGCGCAGAACGAAGAGGGTTACCGCAACCTGGTGCAGATCACCAGCGAGGCGTCTCTGCACGGCTTTTATTACAAGCCGCGCATCAGCAAGGCGTACCTGGCGGAACATTCGAAGGGATTGATTGCGCTTTCCGGCTGCCTCAAAGGCGAAGTCGCGGAGCGGCTGACCGAAGGCAAGTACGACGCGGCGCGCCAGGCGGCCGGCACGCTGGCCGACATCTTCGGGCGCGAGAACTTCTACCTTGAGATCCAGGACCAGGGTCTTGAGCAGGAGAAGCAGATCCAGGCCGGGCTGTTGCGGTTGGAGAAAGACCTCGGCCTGCCGCTGGTCGCCACCAACGACAGCCACTACCTGTGCGAGGACGACCACCACGCCCAGGATGTGATGGTCTGCATCCAGACCGGCAAGTCGATCCAGGATGTCAACCGGTTGAAGTTCCAGTCCGACCAGTTCTATGTGAAGAGCTGGGAGCAGATGAGCCGGATGTTCGGCGAAATGCCACAGGTGCTCTCGCGCACGCTCGACATCGCGGAGCGCTGCTCGCTCAAGCTGGAGAAAGTCCTCAATCCGTTTCCGAAGTTCGATGTGCCCGAGGGGCACACCATCGACAGCTACTTCGAGGAAGTGGCGCACAAGGGGTTCGCCAAGCGGCTGGAAACGCTGCGGGTGTTGCAAGCGCAGGGACGGCTGAAGCATCCGATCAGCGATTACGAGCAGCGGCTGGCGTCGGAGATCGGCATCATCCGGCAGATGCAGTTCCCGGGATACTTCCTGATCGTGTGGGACTTCATCGCGTGGGCGAAGGACCGCGGGATTCCGGTGGGGCCAGGACGCGGTTCGGCCGCCGGGTCGCTGGTGAGCTACGCCATGGAGATCACCGACATTGACCCGCTGCAGAGCGGGTTACTGTTCGAGCGCTTCCTGAATCCGGAACGCATTTCCATGCCCGATATCGACGTGGATTTCTGCATGAACCGGCGCGGCGAGGTGATCCATTACGTCACCGAGAAGTACGGGCGCGAAAACGTGGCGCAGATCATCACCTTCGGCACCATGCAGGCCAAGGCGGCGATCAAGGACGTCGGGCGCGCCATGGCGATTCCGTACAACGACGTGGACCGCATCGCCAAGATGATTCCGGCGACGCTGAACATCTCGCTCGACCAGTCGCTCAAGGACTCGCCCATGCTGGCGCAAGCCTACGACAGCGAGCCCCAGGTGAAGGAGTTGATCGACACGGCGCGCAAGCTCGAGGGCATGGTCCGCAACGCCGGCGTGCACGCGGCGGGCGTAGTGATTTCGTCGGAGCCGCTGATCAACCTGGTCCCGCTGCACCGCACCAAGAACGACGAAATCGTCACCGCCTTCGACATGAAGGCGATCGAAAAGATGGGCCTGCTGAAGATGGACTTCCTCGGGCTCACCACGCTGACGATCGTGGACGACGCGCTCAAGCTGATCCAGCAAGTGCGCAACGAAAAGCTGGACTGGAATTTCGTCCCCCTCGACGACAAGGAGACCTACGAGAAAGTCTTTCACAGCGGCCTGACCAGCGGCGTCTTTCAGTTTGAATCGCACGGCATGCGCGACGTTTTGCGCCGCTACCGGCCGAACAGCGTCGAAGACCTGACCGCGTTGAACGCGCTTTACCGCCCAGGGCCGATCCAGGGCGGCATGATCGACGACTTCATCGAGCGCAAGTGGGGCCGCCGCCGGATCGAGTACGAATTGCCGGAGATGGAACCCATCCTGAAGGAGACGCTGGGCGTCATCGTCTACCAGGAACAGGTGATGCAGATCGCCAACGCCCTCGCCGGGTACTCGCTCGGCGAGGCCGACCTGCTCCGCCGCGCCATGGGCAAGAAGATTGCCGAGGAGATGGCGAAGCAGCGCGACCGTTTCGTGCGTGGCGCCATCGAGCGCGGCTTCCCGCAGCGGAAGATCGAGAAGATTTTTGATCTGATGGAGCAGTTCGCCGGTTATGGCTTCAACAAGTCGCACTCGGCGGCCTATGCGCTGCTGGCTTACCAGACGGCATACCTGAAGACGCATTACCCGGTCGAATTCATGGCGGCCCTGCTGACCTCGGTCACCGGCAACACCGATGACGTGGTGAAGTACATCAACGAGTGCCGCGAGATGGGAATTCCCGTCGAGCCGCCCGACATCAACATCTCCGCCGCCAGCTTCACCCCGCACGGGCAGGCCATTCGCTTCGGTATGGGCGCGATCAAGAACGTCGGGCAGAACGCGATCGAGTCCATCGTGCAGGCGCGGAAAAAGCTGGGACAGTTCACGTCGTTCTACCAGTTCTGCGAGAAGGTGGACCTGCGGCTGCTTAACAAGCGCGTGCTCGAGTCGCTGATCAAGAGCGGCGCCATGGACGCGTTCGGTCACCGCGCCCAGTTGATGACCGTTGTCGACAAGGCGATCGAGCGTGGACAGAAAGCGCAGCGCGACATCGAAAGCGGGCAGCACGGACTATTCGGCGTCTTCGACGAGCCCGCGGCGGCGGGAAACAACGGGAACGAGAAGCTGCCCAACCTGCCCGAATGGGACGAGCACCAGCGTCTCGCCGCCGAAAAAGAAATTCTCGGCTTCTTCATCACCGGGCACCCGCTTCAGAAGTACGAGCAAAAACTCGGCGAGTTCGTGCCCTACTTCACCACCGAAGCCATTGGCGAGATGACCACCGGTACCGGAAAAGAAAATGAGGTATACACCGCCGGCATCATCACCAACCTGCGGGTGCAGAAATCCAAGAAAGGCGACTTCTACGCCAATGCGGTGCTGGAAGACATGCTGGGGACGGTGGACATCATCGTGTTCCCGGAGGCGTACCGGCGGCTGTCGGACAAAGTGAAGCTCGAAGTTCCGGTCCTCGTGCGCGGAGGCATCCGCGTGGAGGAGGGTGCGAATCCTAAGGTCACGGTATCGGAGATCGTGCCTTTGGAAGACGCGAAACCGAAGTTGCCGAAGAGCATCCGCATCCGTGTGCCGCTCGACACAGCGACACCGCAGACCATCGATGAGTTGCATGCCTTCTGCTCCTCGCACCGCGGTGAGGCCAGGGTCTTATTCGACCTGGAACGTGCGGGCGACTTCATGGTGATCATGGAGGCGGAAGGCTATAATGTCCTGCCGGACCGGGCCTTCTTCGCGCGCGTAGAAGAACTGTGCGGTCGAAGTGCCGTCCGCATCGTCGATTAAGAGACGCTCTTTAGAAACAGACGCTCTGAAGGGCTGTCATCCTGAGCGCAGTGAAGGCCCCTACTTACACGAAGCATTGAGGAGCGGGAAACACGAACCGAATGGACTCCGCAAGCAAGGCGCGCCAGGAGCTGGAACGCATCGAGGAACAGATTGGAAGCCTGGAGTCCGTGGCTGGCGACAACCAGGACGCGCGGCGACAACTCCAGGAACTGCACGGGAAAGTCGACACCCTCCGCAAACAGATCACTTCGCAACTGAACGCGTGGGGAAAGACCGAACTCGCGCGTCATCCGCAGCGTCCCTACACGCTCGATTACATCGAACGTCTTTTCACCGAATGGACCGAGCTTCACGGCGACCGCGGCTTCTCCGACGATCCGGCGATCCTTTGCGGCATGGCGCGTTTCCATGGCGAAGAAGTCGCCGTGATCGGCACCCAGAAGGGCCGCGACGCCAAGAAGCGCGTCTATCGCAACTTCGGCATGCCGAACCCGGAGGGATATCGCAAGGCGCTGCGGGTGATGCGCTTCGCGGAAAAGTTTGGGCGCCCCATTTTCACCTTGGTGGATACGCCGGGAGCGTATCCGGGACTGGGCGCGGAAGAGCGCGGGCAGGCGGAGGCGATTGCGCGCAACCTGCGCGAGATGTCGCGGCTGCGGGTCCCGATCATCGCCACCATCACCGGCGAGGGCGGGAGTGGTGGTGCGCTGGCCATTGCCGTTGCCGACCGCGTGCTGATGATGGAGAACTCGATTTACTCGGTCATTTCGCCGGAGGGTTGCGCGTCGATCATGTGGCGCGACGCGTCGAAGAGGGAACTGGCCGCCGAGGCGATGAAGATTACGGCCAGTGACCTGAGCCAGTCTCACCTGATTGATGACGTCGTCCCCGAGCCGCCGGGCGGAGCGCACAACGACTGGGACGCCGCCGCCCGCATGTTGGACGAAAAACTGCAGTGGCACCTCGGCGAACTCAAGCGCCTCACCCCCGACGAGTTGGTCCAATCGCGCTACGACAAGTTCCGCAACATGGCCCAGTTCTTCATTTCCTGATGCACCTGCAACCGCCGTATAATGTTCATTAATTTCCTGCCGGTAAACGTTACATATCGCCAAGGGTGAGCATTCATGGCTACAACTGAAATCGGGCCCCGGGATTCTACTGATCGGGTGGAGCGCAAACCGGTCGTCAACGACTGGAGCCTCCAGGTCGCCACGGTCAACGGCTCCGGCTCCCAATCTGCCAACACCGTCCTCCTGCGCACTATCTTCCAGATGGGTGTCCCCGTGTCAGGCAAGAATTTGTTCCCGAGCAACATCGCCGGACTGCCGACGTGGTACACCATCCGGGCGAATAAGGACGGCTACATCGCGCGCAAGAAGGAAATCGATTTCCTGGTGGCGATGAACCCGGAGACGGCGGTCGAGGACGTGAAATCGCTCGCGCCGGGGGCGGCCGTGCTCTACGACGAGCCGCTCAATTTGAGATCGATTCGCGATGACCTGTTCTTTTACTCGGTGCCGTACGACAAGCTGGTGGGCGCCGTCTGTACCGACGCCAAGCTGCGCAAGCTGGTCAAGAACATGATTTATACCGGGGTGGTGGCGCGGCTGCTGAACCTCGACATGGCCGAGGTGGAGAAAGCGATCCGCAAGCAGTTCGGGCGCAAGCAGAAGGCCGCCGACCTGAACGTGAATGCCGCCAAGGCGGGCTACGACTACGGTGTGGCATCGCTGGAAAAGGAGGACCCGTTCACCGTCGAGCGGATGGCCAAGAACACTGGAAAAATTATCGTGGACGGCAACGCCGCAGCCGCGCTGGGTTGCATGTTCGCCGGCGTGACAGTGGTGACGTGGTACCCGATTACGCCCTCGTCGTCGCTCGTGGAAACACTCATCGAATACTTGAAGGCTTACCGTATCAACGCTGATGGCAAAGCTACTTTTGCCGTCGTGCAGGCCGAGGATGAGCTCGCCGCCATCGGTATGGTTTTGGGCGCCGGCTGGGCGGGAGCGCGCTCCATGACCGCTACGGCAGGCCCGGGCATTTCGTTGATGTCGGAGTTCGTCGGACTCGGCTACTACGTCGAAGTGCCCGCCGTGATCTGGGACGTCCAGCGCGTCGGCCCCTCGACCGGGCTGCCGACGCGCACCGCGCAGGGAGACATTCTCTCAACCGCGCTCCTTTCGCATGGCGATACGAAGCACGTGATGCTGTTTCCGTCGTCGGTGAGCGAGTGCTTCGACATGGCCCAGGACGCCTTCAAGCTCGCCGAGCACCTGCAGACGCCGATCTTCGTCATGTCGGACCTGGACCTTGGCATGAACAACTGGACGAGCGATCCATTCCACTATCCCGAGAAGCCGATTGAGCGCGGCAAGGTGCTGAGCGAGGAAGACCTCAAGAAGCTGGGCAGCTTCGCACGTTACAAGGACGTGGACGGCGACGGCATCGGATACCGCACCCTGCCGGGCAACGAACATCCGGCGAGCGCCTACTTCGCGCGCGGCAGCGGACACAACGAAAAGGCGCAGTACTCGGAGCGTCCGGACGACTACGTCAACAATATGGACCGCCTGAACCACAAGTTCGAGCACGCGCGCACGGTGGTGCCGCGGCCGGAGTTGGTGCAGGACGGAAAAGCCAAGATCGGGATCATCGCCTACGGCACCTCGCATTGGGCGCTGATCGAGGCGCGCGACCAGTTGCGCAATGAGTACAAGGTCGAGACCGACTACCTGCGGCTGAAGGCGTACCCGTTCACGACCGAGGTCTTCGAGTTCATCAAGGCGCACGACCGGATCTACGTCGTCGACCAGAACCGCGACGCGCAGATGCAGTCGCTGCTGAAGCTGGAGCTGGAGGCGGCGCAAATCGCCAAGCTGCGCAGCGTGCGGCACTACAACGGCCTGCCCATCGACGCGCGCTCGGTGACCGACGACATCCTCCGGGAGATGGGTATTGCGATCGCGAAGATAGAGATGGCGGGCGGTTCCAGCATGGTAGGGGGCGAGTAATGGCAAGCACACCGGCACCACAAGCACCGAAGACGAACCGGATCGGCCTGAGCGTGCTCGACTACCGCGGCGGCAAGACCACGCTGTGCGCGGGCTGCGGCCACAACGCCATCTCCGAGCGCATCATCGACGCCATGTACGAGATGGGCGTGAAGCCGGAGCGGGTGATCAAGCCCTCGGGCATCGGATGTTCGTCCAAAAGCCCGGCGTATTTCATGAGCCGCTCGCACAGCTTCAACGCCGTCCACGGACGTATGCCGTCGGTGGCCACGGGCGCGCTGCTGGCAAACAAGAAGATGATGTGCATCGGCGTCAGCGGCGACGGCGACACCGCCTCCATCGGCATCGGACAGTTCCTCCACCTCATGCGCCGCAACCTGCCCATCATCTACGTGATCGAGGACAACGGCGTGTACGGCCTGACCAAGGGCCAGTTCTCGGCGACCGCCGACATCGGCTCGAAGCTGAAGAACGGCGTGATCAACGACCTGCCCGCCATCGACACCTGCGCGCTGGCGACCATGCTGGGCGCAACCTTTGTCGGCCGCAGCTTCAGCGGCGACAAGAAGCAGTTGCTGGCCATGCTGAAGGCGGCCATCGCCCACAACGGCACCGCCATGCTCGACGTCATCTCGCCCTGCGTCACCTTCAACGATCACGAGGGCTCCACCAAGTCGTACAAATTCACCAAGGATCACGAGGAGCCGTTGCAGGAAGTAACGTTTGTGCCGTACTTCGAGGACATCTCGGTGGATTACGATCCGGGCACCACGATCGACGTCAGCATGCACGACGGGTCGCGCCTGCGCCTGCGCAAGCTCGAAGAAACTTACGATCCGACCAACAAGTCCGAGGCCCTCAAACGGATGTCGGAAGCGCACGAGAAGGGCGACGTGCTGACCGGCATCTTCTACATCAACACCAAGGCGCCGAACTTCATGGAACTGCTCAACATGGTGGACGAGCCGCTGGCCACGCTGCCGGAGAGCGTCACCCGTCCCTCACGCCAGGTGCTCGAGGAGTGCATGCAAGAGCTGCGGTAAGGCAGTTGGCAGTTGCCAGTTTCAAGTTAAAAGCTAAAGCCCTCGGAGGTCCGAGGGCTCTGTTTTCAAACTGACAACTGACAACTAGCAACTGACAACTGTTTTCACGCCGCCAGCGGATCGTCCTTGGCCTTGTTCTGGTTATCTTTCTGCTGATGGCCGGGGTCCTGGTTGACCTGCTCTTGCCCGCTGTGCTCCGGGCTGCCGCCGGGCTCGGGGAAGTCGGTGTCGTTGGCCTTCACCAGGCTGCTCTCCGTGCGATGGGGGTTCTGTCCAGCCATGGACGTGTTGCCTTGTACTTCGGCCTCGGTACGTCCGCGGCCATCGCCTTCGACCGCGCCCTTGGCAGCGTCCTGATCGCCAAGATTCTGTTCTTGTGCCATAAGAGTCCTCTGGCGACTGTGATGGCCGGGCGCCCACGCGCTGTTGCCTGTGAACATCGCATCTGGTGATCTGGTGCTCGTCAATCCCTCCATTCAGCCAGCGCCGCCGCGAAATGGGAAACGGGTGTTCTCGCCTTCTGGATGCAGTAGTAGTCAGGAATTTATTTTTGCCGCAGAATGAGCTGCTTAGGTTTGGCAGCGTCCGGTAACGCGCAAAAAGTGTAGACACGCGTTGTATAATGAAACTAGAAGTAGAGAAGAGGCTCGCCGACCAGGCGGGCCTTTCGTGTTTAGGCTCGTCTGATCTCTATGCACCAGGCGATCCGAGAGTTGGGGTTAATGGTGATATGTGCTGCTCGCGCCAGTTATCGTCGGATGCTGTTCGTACCTATCGGCTGCCGCCGAAGCGCAAGCCGAAGCCAGTGCTGAACTGGAAGGTGTGCGTCGTGGCCGCCGGAGGCTGAAAAATGGGTAAAGTTCCTGGCGGCGAGCCCGGAATGTTCATTGTTGTAGTGAACCCCGAATAGCGGATCACAGTAGCTCCGCCATCGAGCCGGAAAAACATGCGCCCAGTCGGAAATACCAGAGCGCCTGCTCCGAAAAACGGCGCAAAGTACGTTTGGCGACCGGCGTCCGCGATGTTATCTAGGCCAAGAGGATTCAATCCACCAATACCGGTATTAGCGCGGTACATGAGGCGGCTATAGGTAACGAAGCCCGGTTTGACAGCGAGAAATAGAGCTACCTTTTTGTTCTGCAACACGCCGGCGCGCAATCCGAACTGCCCTTGCAGGATGTTGCCGCTGCGCCAGGCGCCCAACACCGGGTAGAGCCCCGGATGTCCCAAGTCATTGCGAGGATTGCCGGGAAAGACGTTGAGTGTGGATTCCAAGGCGAAACGGCGGTTGAAGCTGTATCCGAATGTCGCGCCGACACCTGGAATACGGTCGCGTGTGTTCATGGAAGTCGCGTGCGTCGAGATTGCGAAGCGCGGCGTTTGCGCGACGGCGAAAGCGGCACACAGCAGAACGGTAATGGTGACGAGACGCTTCATTGCCTCTTCTCCTCGGAACCTCCACGGCGTTGGACGCACGAAACGGAAAAAGGTAGCGATCACACTTAAAGCATGCGCTTAAATCCGGGTGTTTCAATCAACAATCTTATTTCGATGTAACGTTTGCGTTCCCTTTTTGGAAATCGCGAAGCCCACCCGGGGCTGGTTGGCATGCTTTCGCAATGCAAGCCGAGTAACTGGCGATCAATCACCTTTCATAAAACCAGCAACAGTTCATGAATTTCATTCGAAAAGGTCACATAACATCATGCGGTCATCCAAGCGGAAACCTTCGCCGCCGCGTGCGCCCAAAGCGCGCGGGGAGCTGGCGGAGGCCAGGTTCATCGCCAAGGCGCTCAGCCTTGGCCTTTTTGTTTCCAAGCCATTCGGCGACAGCCTGCCCTACGACTTCATCGTGGAAGCCGGTGGCAAGCTCAGCCGGGTGCAGGTCAAGTCGGCGTGGTGTGCCACGCCGCGGGGCGCATTCCAGTTCGTCGCCTCGCCCATTCAGAATCGCGGCCAGCACGCTCATCCTTACCGCGGCCACGAGATCGACTTCTTCGTCGCTTACATCAATCCGGCCGACACTTGGTTCGTGATTCCCGTCGCTCGCTTGCGCCAGTTGAACCATCTTCACCTTTCGCTCGCCACCAACCATCCATTCGCGCGTTACCGCGAAGCCTGGCATTTGCTGGAGCGAGTCAGCATTCATGCAAGCGCGGAGGTACAGAGGATGAATGGTGGGACCTGGCTAATGAAAAAAGCCCATGGCCGCTGGCGCGATGTTCCATGCGCCTTGAGCCATGAGCCATGTGCCGGTCTTTAGCTTACGAAAAGATCTCGCCGGGCAGCCGGGTCAGCGTACGCGATGCAAGCGAGTTCTTCACTTCCCGCATCTGGCCCTTGTCCATCCGTTTACGAACAATGGTCAGCTTCAACGCGCGTTCGATGCGGCGCAGTTCTGCCGTCTCGGCGCCGCAGACGAGCATGGAAGCGCGTCCGCGCAAGCCGCAGCGGCCGGTTCGTCCGACGCGATGGATAAGGTCCTCGGGCAGCGTCGGCAAATCGTAGTTGATGACGTGCGCGATGTCGTCCACGTGAATGCCGCGTGAGGCGACGTCGGTGGCGACCAGGATCTGGACTTTGCCTTCCTGGAAGCCAGTCAGGGCGCCGGTGCGCTGCGACTGGGTACGGTCGCCGTGAATCATGGCGGCCGAGAATCCGTCGCGCACCAGGCTCTTGGCCAGGCGTTCGGTGCCGCGCTTGGTGCGGGCGAAGATCAGCGTCTGGCCCTTTTCCTCGGTGAGAAGCTGGCGCAGGACCTCCGGCTTCTCCGCCATCGTCACTTCAAACGCCTGCAAGTCCACCGACTCGGCCGGTTTGCTGGCGGAGCCTACCTCGACGCGCTCGGGGTTATGCATGTAATCGTTGACCAGCGCGGCAACGGAAGCTTCCAAAGTTGCCGAGAAGCAAAGCGTCTGGCGGGCCTTGGGCAGCGCGCCGACGATGCGCCGGATCGAGGGCAGGAAACCCATATCGAGCATGCGATCGGATTCGTCGAGAACGAGCGTGCGCACATTACTGAGCGAAATCAGGCGGCGTCCGAGGAAATCCTCGAGACGTCCGGGGGTAGCCACGACAATGCGCGTGCCTGCGCGCAGGGCGTCGATCTGCGGGCGCTCGGAGAGTCCGCCGATTACCAGCGCCGCTTGCGGCAGCTTGCCGCGGATGGCTTCATACTGCTCGCGCACCTGCATGGCAAGTTCGCGCGTCGGCACCAGGATCAGCACCTCCACGTTTCGCGAGGTGCTTTGCAGCATCCGCTCGACGATGGGGATAAGGAAGGCGAGGGTCTTGCCGGTACCGGTTTGCGCGGTGGCCAGCACGTCTTTGCCGGCCATCGCCTGCGGAATTGCCGCGGCCTGGACCGGAGTCAGGGTTGTGAATTGGGATTGGGCAAGTTTCTGCTGGAGCCCAGCAGACAGGGGCAGTTCAATGAACTTCATCAATCGAATCGTCTTTTCTGAAGTGGGCGACTCGCACACGTTCAGAATGCGATTCGCAGTACAGCTCAGCCACTAAAGTCTAGGGAATTTAGCTAGAGAAACGGAAAGCGGAAAGGGCGGGAATCAGATCTTAAGATCGGACCATCGCACCACAGCACACCGCAGCCATAGCGTCGATTTGAAGTATATCACAGTCAGCTGTGATTCGCTCACGCCCCTGGATGGAGAGGGGGTTACGACTCGAAGTCATGGAAGTCGAGTGGGAGCGGCTGACCGTCCTCGTCGTGGGCAATCACGACCTCGCCCGCGGGCTGGACGGCGGCGGTATCACGGGGTTCCTGCTTGCGCTGCGCCCGTTTCTGGGCCTTTTCCGCCTGTTTTTCCTGGCGGGCGCGCTCCTTCTGCCGTTTTGTGAAGGATGTACGTGAGCTTCCAGCCATCAGTGCTCCTATCGGATGACGATAAACCGGGATGAATATGTTGGGTTAAGGATACCACGCCCGATGGCCGCTTGCTTCAACGCACTGTCAGGCCATATTGCTGTGTCATGGGCGGAACGATACTAGGTGGTGATCAGGCCGATCTTCATGTCCTGAAATGCGCCGTGGGCGGTATCGATGACGGTGGCGACCTGCTCGAAATCGAGGTTGCGGTCGGCCTTGATGAACATCACGCGTTCCGCCCGGGTCTTGTAAATCTCCACCAGCCGGGCGCGCAATGCGTTCCATTCGACCGGTTCCTGATTGATCTTCACCATCGGAAAATTGCCGCTACCGTTATCGAACAACTGCACGACCACTGTGCGAGCCACTTCGCCCGGCTTGTCCGCTGGATGTGGCGCTAATGCGTCCAACCCGGTGGTGGTGGTTGCAGAGTTGACGATCATGAACACGATGATCAACACCAGCAGAACGTCGATCATCGGCGTGACATTCATGTCCGCGACGATTCCCTTGGAACTTCCTAGAGTCATTGCCATCACCTGCCTCCTCGCATCTGGTGCTATGGACACCCAGGCAAGGTGCTTCGTTCCTGCTCCAGGAGTGCTGGAGACGAAATAAACCGGGAGCTTTTGTGGGGGTCGCGGTGTCGAGGGAGCTAGTCGCCGATCTTCATGGAAGCCAGTTCGACGATCTGGAAGACCATGTAGAGTTTGGAG
>Ga0207926_1001269_pt1 | contig 11981 bp, 9 predicted proteins | sample NGESurdeep072012_8_FD_184454 | JGI IMG/M metagenome (GOLD analysis project Ga0207926, IMG submission 184454) | Arctic peat soil microbial communities from Barrow, Alaska - NGEE Surface sample 210-1 deep-072012 (SPAdes) | ecosystem: Environmental > Terrestrial > Soil > Wetlands > Peat ...
CTCAAAGGCTCATCAGGCCGGTGACGCCCGCGATTAGAATCGCGCTCAGCAGCCAGCCGGAGAAGATTTGCAGCCACCGGTAGTGCCGTACCAGCGATCTGCGCGGAGCCTGAACTTGTAGCCGAAGATCACACACTCGCAGGACACCTTCGCGAATTGGGCCACCAATAGTGCTCCTGATGGAGATTCACGAAGGGTGCTCCGGCGTGGAGCACGCGACGGCGCGCGCACCCTTAGATTCTCCGGCGTGAACTATCGGCGCCGGTGCAGCTGCTTCGAGCCGACGGCAGCGCGCGGGTCAGTTTGGCCGGGAGTTTTCCGCGCCGCTGCCGTGCTGGTCGCGCATGGTTTCCGATCGGGCTGTAGGGCGTTGGCTGCTCCCAAGGCTTGAGAGCAGCGCCGCACTGCTGATCGGCCAAGTTTCTTAGGCGTGCCGATCTGACCCGATACGCCAGTAAGCGCGCGGCTTATTCTAAGACGTTGAAACCTATCGGGGGCGTATCGACCGGGTTCTCGCCGGGCGCGGCGGGGGTCAGGGCAGGTCGCCCGACAGGCAGGCCCGGAAAACTTCATTCCCCGCCGCGTCGGCGCTTAGCCGTCCGCCGTACACAAAATCAGCATCTGCCGCCAAGTCCGCTTCCGCGTGAGCGGTCTGCGAGTTTCGGTGAGCTTCCATTCCGTCACGGACGACCGCGACCGCCGTCGCTTTCGATGTGCCGTTGTCTCGCGCCTCTACCAGCGCGCGCGCTTCGGCCTCGCTTGCTTGGCACCTTCTTAGTATCGCCTCGCCTAGCTGGCAGGCCAGCGATTGCTGCGCCAGCGCCGGTTGCGCGGCGCTAAACACCGCCAGTAAAAATGCAGCAATCAAAGTTCTCATCGAAATGACTCCTTTGCGAGAACGCTATGAAACTTCACGCCAGCGCAGAACGCCCATGAGTGAGCATAGTAGTCGCGGGTCAGCGGCGCGGAAACTCCCGGCCGAGCTGCCGTGATGGGTCGCGCATGGTTTCAGCGCCGGGCCGAGACGCCGGGCAGTTTCGCCGGGGTGTCCGGGCTTCGCCGCACACCTCGCGATTTGAACTGTGTATATGTTGATTGGCTCTAGGAGCCGGGCCGATGCGCTCTTTACCTTCCGAACGCGCTTACAGGCTTGCAGTCTCTAACCCAAAATACACGCTTAGCTTTTGAACCTGGGTGAAGACCTGTCGCAGTCACTATCGAGTCACTGCGGAATATCTGTCGGTGTAAACCCATTGAATTACAATGAGTTATTCCACGAGACTTGCTGACAACAAATCACCAACGCAGACAAGGGGTTCGGCGATCCTTGCTGAAGGCAGGGTGGGTACGGGATGTCTTGTTCCGTTTGCGACCCGCTGGATGGCGCGGCTGCCGTCTCTCGGAAAATTCAGCCGAAAATCGACTTTCATTTTAGAGCCACAACCGAAGACCTGAGAGGGTCAGCCTAACGAGTGTTAGGCACTCTCGACCACCTGGCAGCGAAGAAGCGAAACGGCATCGATTTCCCAATTCCAAAAAGATCGAAAACCCAATCCGTTCCTACAAAAACCGACCCCCGAAAAATAAAACTCCCCGAAAAATCGGCCGCCTCACGATTGTAAAAGATCGATGGCAATTGTGTAGGCATCCAAGCATTTGAATCGAAACGGGCTTCACCGGCTACTATGCAAGGTTCGCGCAAGAAATCCCGCCAAGACCGTCATCGTTATCCGCCGTAGGGCGGCAGAATTCCCAGCATCTAGCCGAAGGTATCGTCGTCGGGAAGGGCCAACCCGGTGGAATTGTGGCAGTATACCTTCGGGGAAGGGGCGGTTGCCCAAGTGCCGATTCTGATGCCAGCGTCATCGGCTTCTATCCTCTGCAAGGTCGAGGTCGCGACCAGAAGGCGCTTCGCGATGTTGGCTTGGATTTCATGGCGCCGACCGTGTCGGTTGACGAGATTTATCCGACCCCGATTCGTGTTAGTCACACGACGCTCACGCAGCGTGAGCGTCAAGAGAAGCAGGACTCCATCGGCGGAGTCCAAATGGCAACACCACGTGGCGCTACTCTTCGTCGAGGCGGGAGCAGCGCCTCATGTATGGCTCCCGCCAATCGAAGCATATGGTGGTCAGGCGAATAAACACCGTATCAAGAGGGCGCAAGAAGGCGTATTAAAGGGCGGTGGGACGCGAGTTAAGGCTCCCGCGATTTTGTGTTGCGGAACGACACGGTGAGTCAGCAAGAGGCGAGCCAGGTTGCAAGGCGGTAGGCAAGGGCATGAGTGAGAAGCTCCCCAAAGATAGACCCATCGAAGGCTCAATCGTAGGCGAAGCTAACCCTATTCCGTCGGAAGAATCTGCGGCGAAAATATTGAACGAGAAGCGCCACAATTCTGAGGACGAACCGCGCACTGAGGATACAGCCTCGCCCACGGGTGGTGAGGCAGCTCCGAGTTCCGGCTCTGGACTGCCGAAAGCACAGTTATCGCCCGCGCAGGTTGGCGTCGTCCAGCTGATCGATTATGTGTGCGTTTTGGTCAACTTGGCGGCCAAGCCGGTTTGGTCGATAGCCAGCTATGGGAATCTGGCCTTTTATGAGGAAGAACTTCGCAACCAGATCGGTATCTGGCATGACCGAGCGGATGTAGACGGACCAGTTTATCTAAAGGTCGATCGATTGAGGCGAATCGATCCGCCCGAACCGCCCCCAGCGGCTAAAGACTGGCTCACAATCGGCCGGGACCCATTCAAAGAGCCTGTAGTTCAATCTCTCCGAACAGTCGTAATAGCGGCGGCTGAGGTCGCCAATCTGCTATCAGAGGGGATCGTCGCGCCGGCGGATATCGCCCCAACTTTGAAACCCAAACCCGGCCACGACCTGCGAGATGTAGTGCTCCGTCTCGGCAAATTTCCCGAAATTGAGAAGGAGATTCAAAACTATATCAGCCAATCTTGGGCCCAATGGGCAGAGGCAGAACGGCCTCGACGCCAAACGATCGATATCTACGACCAGCTGTTTAGTCTCCAACAAGCTTTGAAACTTGAGGGCTCGGACAAGCCTCTCGAAGTCGTCTGGGGGATGGGCGTGGCGCGGTGGAAAATGCCCCCAAATGAACTCGACCATCCTCTTGTGGAACAGTTAGTGGAACTAGAAATCGACGACGCGGGAGCGATTCTCATTCGACCGCGTGCCCTTGACCCAATTGTCGCGTTGAAGCCCTTTGAAGCGATGGAAAACCCAAGCACGGACCTCGTCGCGCGCTTCGCGCGAGAGCACTTCGCAAAACTTGCTCCTGAGCATGACCTGTCTCCGTTCGAGAAGGACACGTATACGCCGGTCCTTCGCTATGCCTGCGCTCAGCTTGATCGTGCAGGACGGTATTTTCCCGACCATGCGCAAATCGATGACCGAAAAATCCCGCCGGCGGCGCAAAATCTCCTTGTCACAGATACCTGGGCCATCTACGCACGCCCGCGATCGGAAAACTTTTTTACCGCGGACCTTGAGCGCCTGCGGCAGGCGGTTGAGGAAACCTCGGCGATCCCAGGCCCTGCGGCTGCTCTTGTTACAGAACCTTCAGACGAGCCGACCTACGTGCCCGGTAACTTGGGAATTAGCGGTTTTATCGGCGGATATTCCACCAGTACTCGTGTCGAATCAGGCGCGCACGATCAAATTTTGCTGCAACAAGAACAAATTATTAATAGTCGATTCTTTTTCCCGAAGCCGTTCAATGAAGAACAAAAAAAATCGTGGAGTGCCTCGAAAGTTCCGATGTCCAGGGAGTCGTCGTCCAGGGACCGCCGGGCACTGGGAAAACTCACACGATCGCAAATATCATCTGCCACTATCTCGCAACTGGCCGCCGTGTCCTCGTTACATCGAAGAGCGAGGGCGCGCTCGCTGTCCTGCGTGAACACATCCCAGAAGGAATACGGGACTTAGCGATCAGCCTTTTAACGTCTGAGCGTGAGGGACTGAAGCAACTTGAAACGACTGTGAGTCTGCTCGCCTCGACAATCACTTCCCTCGACCCCAGACCAGTTGAACGAGATATAGCGCAGAGTGAGCAGCGAATCGCCGAGCTGGACAGGCGGATGGAGAGAATCGACGCGGAGGTGCGCTCCTTTGCGGAGAAGCATCTCCGCAGGATTGCGACCGACGAGGATGAGGACGGCATCCTACCAATCGAACTCGCCGAACGGATCGTACGTGACCGCGAGCGGTATTTTTGGTTTCCCGATCGCCTCGGGGCTTCAGATAAACCGGATTTCAATGACGAGGACATCGCTGGCGCTCGTTCGGTGCGTAAGATACTGGGCAACGATCTGGCCTATATAGATGCTAACCTGCTGAGCGTTTCCGACCTTCCTGATACAGCGTCGCTTACTGCCATTCACAACGATCTGGCAAACGCCGCAAGAATCGAACGCACCAGGCAGGACGATGCACCGATTATGTCCTCGTCAGAATCCGATGCGCTTTCGCGTGCAGAAGCGCTATTGGGCGCTGTTGACGCCATTATCAGCGTACATGAAATCTGCAGCGACGAACCGTGGCTGGCTAATCTCTACACTTCATGGCGGCTCCACGGATTAGACAGCGATTTTGTGCACCCTGTAGCAGAGATTTTTGCAACCCTGAGCGAGCCGGTTGCCAAGCGCATGAGAATGCTCTCTTATGCGGTCACCGCGCCAGATGATGCGTATGCGGATTCCGAACTTGTCGAGGCTGTCGGCCGCGCCGCCTCTGGGCAGAGACCCTTTGGATTATTTTCCTTCGGCAAGTCCGAAGTACGCTCGGACTTTGCAAACATCCGCATCCTCGACAAAAGTCCTGAAGGACCTGAAGACTGGATAAGAATTGCGGAAGTTCTCAACTGGAAAGCGGAGATTGCTACCAGCATGGCTCGGTGGCGCGCTCTAGCGGGAGAGTTTGCTCTGCCAACTATCCCTGAGAAACCGGACGCCGCCGCGCGCGCACTTCAGTTGTGTCTCGAAAGAGTTAACGCTGTCGTGATGTCGATCCGTTCGCATGTGCCGCTCGTTCAGGCGGAACTAGAGCGACTCTTCCCCTACGGTCTCGACGCTGATGAAATTATTTCCGATCTCGAACGAGCAACGGCTGCTGCCGCTTCAATACGCAGTGAGATTTCAAGGCATCGGCTTGAAAGCGCCCGAACTGTGCTTACCGCCACTGCTGAAAAGCTCTTGACGTGCTCCGGGCGTATTTCGCAAGACATTGCAGGTTTCCTATCAACGTCCGTCGGTGATCCCGACTTGTCCGGCAGTAAGGTTGCCGAGATTTGGACTTCGCATCTGAGGGAACTTGAACGGGTGAGGGCGCTCCGATCGCATCTGCAGACAGTCGCGCGTGTAGCGGCGAGTGTTGCTAGGTCTGGCGCGGCCGTATGGGCGAACAATTTGCGCTCTCAACCCGTCGTGGGCGTTGAAGACGCATGGACACCGAACGATTGGCGCGATGCATGGAGTTAGGCGTGTGCAGACGCGCACCTGCGCGCGATCGACGGCCGTGCGCGCCTTCTCGAACTCGATGAGCAGAGACGCTCCGCGGAAGAGGAAACACGGCACCTCTTTCACAACGTGGTCAAGATGCGAACACTTCTGACTCTCAAAGCGCGTATCACTCGGCGAGTTGACGCTGCCTTACAGATGTTTCTTACGGCCATCGCAGGATCGGTAAGGGCACTGGCAAGAGCGCTTCTCGGCTTCGCAGGGATGCGCGCAACGCCATGCAATCATCCTACGCTGCAGTTCCGTGCTGGATCATGCCAAGTTGGCGGATTTCCGAAAGTCTTCCAGCCACGCTCGGCTCCTTCGATCTGGTCATATTCGACGAGGCCTCGCAGTCTGACATATCCGCTCTGCCGGCCCTGCTGCGCGGGTCAAAAGTCCTGATCGTTGGAGACGACAAACAAGTCAGCCCAACGGCTGCCTTTATCGAAGAGCAAAAGCTGCGGTCGCTGCGCCTGCATTACCTAGATGGGCAGCCGTTCGGGTCGCTCATGCTGCCCGGAAACTCGCTATACGAGCTGGCGCTCGCCTGCTATCCAGGCAAAAGAATCATGCTGAAGGAACACTTCAGATGCGTCGAACCAATTATTCGTTTCAGCTTTCAGTTTTATGCGGACGAAATTGTGCCCGTCCGACTGCCCAAGGCATCGGAGCGTCTCTCGCCGCCGCTGATTGATGTCTACGTGCCGCAAGGACGCAAGGACAGCTCTAACCGGAATCTCGCAGAGGCCGAAGCAATCGCTGACGAAGTCTCACGCATTGTCGGCGACCCGAAAATGGCAGGCCGAAGCATCGGGGTTATTTCGTTGATAGGAGCGAAACAGGCACAGCTTATTCAAGCGATGTTACTAGAACGCATCGGTGAGGATGCCTACCTGCGGCACGATATCGACTGCGGGGATTCCGCCGTATCTCAAGGCAAGGAAAAGGACATCATGCTGCTTAGCATGGTGGAATGTCCCAAGACGTGTAAGTCAAAAACGGCACTCCCGTTCCAGCAGCGATTCAATGTCGCGCTATTACCGCCGAGGACTCGCCTCGGCTTTAGCGATTACCCGAACAGCCCGATATTTGAAACCGATTTGACTCGCTAAACAGAGGCGGACGCGGACTCTCGCCAAGCGCCGCAGATCGATGAGCTCTCCGCGCGCAAAGCTGTTCCGGCCGATCTCTCCTCTCTCAGAAACTGATTCATCACGCGAGCTGGGCGGCCGGCCGGATCGGACTGCTGCGCGGGTCGCCTGCTACTGCGATACGAGTATCCGGGAGCTGCTGGTCAAGTTCAACGTCACGGCGGACATGAACGGAACGTTTTGCATGTAATTGTAGGTGATGCTGACCTTCGCATCCTGCTGCAGGGGTAGGTTCGGATCCGTGACAAAAAAAGGCGTGGTAAAATTTGTCGAGTTGAGGAATGGCGCCATACCGATCGCGATGGCCTCGATCTGGTCGTCCGTGGCCGGGTTCTGGCTGGTGGGACTATGAACCATGGCGTAGCGAGCGGCTTCCCGCGCTGCCGCGCTCACGGTGTTGTATCGAAAAACCACGATACCCATTTCTATAATTCCAAACAGCAACAAGAAAAAGAGCGTCGCCACCATCGCAAACTCAGCCAGCGTCTGGCCTGAAGGTCTCCCGCTGAGCAATGAAAGCCGCTTCTGCATTATTGCTGAACCTGCATTATCGCTTTCCCGGTCAGCGTGAATGAACTCGCAAGACCGAGATAACTATAATTCAAGATGGTTTTAAAGGTTGCTGAAGTATTGACCGTTACATACTCCGCCGTCGGCGGAGCATGCGTGCAGTAACTTGAAGCACACGGCGTGACAGACCCCGGCGGGGAGGCACAGGTGCACTGTGATACGGTCGGCGTGCTCCAATTTGGGAAGTTGGGGCAGGTCGAGCTCCCCACCGCGACGCAACCGAAATCGGTGGAAGCCGCCAGCTGCATGCCGCCGGCATTGGAAGCATTCGTGGGACTCTGCGAACCGTATTGCGCGCCCGCCCGAGCGGCGTTGTTTACTGGGATGCTGACGAAGAAGACCCGGCCGAAATCGGCGACTACGACCAGCATGAGCGCCAGAACGGGCACGACGATGGCAAGTTCAACTGCGCTCTGGCCCTTACCGGAAGACCACCATCTGCGATCTTTCGGCTTTTCTGTTCGGAATCGCACCTCTATTGGTAAAGCCTGCTGGTTGTAATCGGTGGTGTTTGGCCTGGGCTTGCTCTTTACGTATCTAAACTTTCACGGAGCCGGAAGTCAGGGCCCAGGTTTCCTTGAGTCCCGCGCCGTTAACCGGGTTTCCTGATGTTCGCGCCGTCAACCGGAAGTGCGGAGCCGGCGCCCTCGCATCATCGGATGGGGTACTGCGCCGAGTGATTCTCCACTCGTAGTACTCCGAGTGCGTGCGGCTCGTAGCTGACTTGAGCAAAACGAGGATCCGAGACTTCCGTCAGCAAGCCTACGGGCTGCGCATCGTTACAGACATTCCGCTTCCGGAGCTTGCGGCATTTCGGGTGTCGCCGCGTGGGTCGGTTTATGATGACATCAATTACCGCTGGAGAGAGGGTTAATTGTCGGGTGCCCCTCGATGGGATAAACGCCGCTTTGGACTTGTGCGTCGTCGTTTCCCGTCGGGTCCGAAATAGCCGACCTCTACTAATAGCAGGTAAATATTACCTAATTTGTAGACAGGCGGTTGTCTTAAAAACGGCAGAATGCTTATCATAGCGGCAGCTGCACCTCTTGAGCGGGGCTAAATCCCTATAACACCAAGGGTGTCAAAGGGAGTAGCGGATCGGGCATTCGAGACTTAAATTGGTTCTGGAGAACCGACCGTGGAGCCAGGAAAACTCCGCGGCGGCTCGCGGTCAGTTCTCGAGGACGCATTAAACATTTTCCAACCGTAATGCTTTTGCAGGATAAAAAAATGGCCAGCAAACGGAAGTCCCAAGCCGGGCAGATCGTGGTGATGGTCGCGGGCGCAATGCTCTTAATCATCGGGTTGGCCGCACTGGTAGTGGATGTGGGCTTACTCTACGGAACGCGGCGGAACATGCAGACTGCTGCCGATGCAGCGGCCATCGCCGGATCCAACGCGCTGAAGCAGCAATGCGGCACTACTTCAGGTTGCACTTGCGATAGCGAAGCAGTTTGCAATTCGGCCGCCCAGGACGTCGCTAAGCTCAACGGCTATACCAACGGCGGCCCAAATAGCACGACTGTGACGGTTGGGACGCCCGTAACTGCCCCTGCTAACCCGAGCGGCGGGATCTTCGTCCAGGCTAGTGTGTCGGAAGTCGTGCCGACATATTTTATGCGCGCGCTTGGGTACAGCACGGTGAGCGTGAGCACCACGGCGATCGCAGGCTATGACACCTCGCCCAACTGCATCTACGTTAGCGATCCGAGTGGCCCGAAGACGTTGCAGCTCAGTGGCTCGGGATCGATCCGTGCGAGTTGTGGACTTTTGGTCGCGTCTACAGCCAGCGATGGAATGTATCTTAGTGGTGGCGCGACGGTCGCCGCGTCGACGATTGGAGTCGCCGCGAGTAGCTACACGGGAGGAGGCAGCCCCACTTGCGGCGGGAGCACCGCGAATTGTCCCCAGACCAAAGTTGCGCCTACTACGGATCCATTGGCCTACCTGCAATCGGAGGAGCCGACGCCGGGCCCCTGCAAAACAGGTGCTGATCAAATAACCGCCACCGCTGGACATGGTGGGACGATTACCTATGGCACTTACTGTAACGGCATCAATGTCTCGGGGGGCGCCACACTCAACCTTGGCCCTGGGCTCTATATCCTGAAAGGCTCGGGCACTGGCGGCAAGAGCCTTAATGTCAGCGCGTCGAACATCAACGGTACCGGCGTTACCTTCTACAATACCGGTACTGCCGGTAACTATGGGTACCTAGATATCAGTGGTAGCGGCGTGGCGAAGCTCACCGCGCCAACCAGCACGGCCAACGGCGGGATTCCCGGGGTTCTTTTCTTTCAGGATCCGAACAACACTCAGACGGCCACGGTTAACGGGACGGGCGCCGCGATATTCCAGGGTGCGCTCTATTTCCCTAAAGCGCTAGTCAACTTTTCGGGCGGCAGCTCGGCGAACACTGAGTATGTGACTCTGGACGCCTGGCAGATGAACATCAGCGGCGGCGCCGCCTACATTGCTACGGCTACATCCGCCCGAGGCGGTGAGCTTGGCAACACTGCCGTACTTTATTAGACAAGGACGAACATAGGGTCGCTTCGCTGGCTCTGCTTTCTTTTTCGCCAGTTGTTCTCTACTTTTAGTCATTTTACACTCCTCAATCTAACAGCGTTAAGATAGCAAGAGCCGCAATTGGCTGTCAAGAAACAAGTATTGGAGCCGAGGCGTCAGAGGGCCGCTGCGCCGGCGCCGGTGATGTGCTTGAAAGGCTCGCTGATACCGAGAAATACGACATTGAGCCAGAGTTCGACCGCAAACACCATCCATAGATCGCATACATTCTCCATGTAGGAGGGGTCGCCGCGCGAAAACGCGGCAGTCATCGAGCGATACAGCCTCCGAACCGCTTCCCCGTCTATCCATCCGTTCTCGACACTGCTCAGGCGATCGAACAGCCGCTCTCCACCAAGCGCGATTAACGCCATTGCGTATGACTCGGTCGGGTCGGCCTTGTCAGGCCGCAGCCGCACCCGCTCCGGTACGATTCCGCGCATCGAATTGCGCAACACAAACTTGGTAACGCCGGGCCTGAAACGCTGGTTATCCGGTATGGCGAAGGCAAACTCCAGCAGGCGGCGGTCCAGGAACGGCTGGCGTTCCTTCATTCGAAAGCCCGCGGTCCAGCGTGCGTCCATCTCAAGCGCGTAGGCGAGAAACCCGGACGAGTAAATTCCGTACACGGCCTGCTGTGCAAAGCTGCGGCATCGGGGCAACTGCCTGCGCGTGGACAGCCGCTCCGATAGCCTGGTCCTGGCCGCGAACGCGCGCGACACCGTAGCGGTAAGCTGCGGAGGACTGCGCCGTCGATCGATCGCGGACTTGAGGCTCTCGGGCAGGAGCGGCCAGACGCCATGCCGCCAAAGAGTCCTGGCGTAGCCCGGATCGGCGGGGAACCCGCCGGGAGGTTTCCGATTAATCCGCAACGTCTCCAACAGCGCGGTAATGCGCAGCTGCCCCAACAGGTCTGCATATACGAGGGGCGTTCCGGAAAGCCACTCGTCGCCACCCCCTCCAGTCAGCCGAACTCTGAGGTCGTTGCGGTTGCCAAGCAGCGGCGTGTAATCGGCTAACGCCGTGTTGGGATAGTCCGGCACGTCCAGGTAGTGCGCAACCTGCCGGATGAGTTCGGTGAGCGGGGCCATTCCCGCAGCGAGGTAGGTATGGCGATGAGGGTACTTACGCAAGACCTCCTCGACGTACTCAGCCTCGGCGCCGGGTCCGGTCTCGAAGCGAACTGAAAAGGTTTCGAAACTTGGGACTTGCACTTCGCCGTCTCGGCGCAATTGTTCGGTCAGACAGACTATAAATGAGGAATCCAGCCCGCCACTGAGGTCCGAGGCAACTCCTTTGACGCTGCGAAGTCGGCATCGCACCGCCTCCTTGAACAGCGAAAGAAAATGATCGGAGTATTCGTCGTCGCTCCGATAGACGATCTCCCGCGAGGCGTCCAGATCGTAATAGCGCCGACATTCCACGCCCCGCGCGCTCACGTTCAGACAATGCGCCGGCTCGAGGCGGCGGATACCTTCGAAGAGCGTCTCCTCGCGGTCAACCGGGATCCTCACCAGCATGTCGGCTATAGCAGGCTCGTTCGGTCTTCGTACGACCCTTGGATCCTGGAACAGTTGATGAAGCTCCGAGGCGCACAGAAAGAATCCTGGGCCATTGAAGTAATAGAAGCCTTTAACTCCCAAAGGGTCCCGGGCACAAAAAAGTGTCCGCTTCGATGGGTCCCACAAGGCGAATGCGAAATCGCCAATCACTCTCGCAGGCGCCTCCGTGCCCCAACACTGCCAGGCGCGAAGCACGATCTCGGCGTCCGTGCCCGTGCGGACGCGATGACCATGAGAATTCAACTCCGCCGTGAGTTCGTCGCGGTTATCCACCCGCCCGTCCATCGATAGAACGAGGCCGCTGGTTCCGTCCACGAACGGGCTGGTCTCAGCCGAAGCTTCGGGCGTTGTCTGCAGCTTTGCATGCCCAATCGCGACCGGGCCGTTGCCCCATACGCCGAAGCCGTCAACCGAGCGGTACGGGACGCAGGCGATCATCCGCTCGACAGTCGAGCGGTCCGCCGGAGCCCCGTCCCACTGATAGAGGACCGCGATGCCGCTCATCAGATCGAAGCGCCGAGGTGACGGCCCGATGCCTCCGGCTTTGGCCTCATCGCAAATGACCTTTAGGTTTGGCGATCAGTTGCACGAGTCGCTTTTGGACAAATTGA
>Ga0207926_1001276_pt1 | contig 11927 bp, 10 predicted proteins | sample NGESurdeep072012_8_FD_184454 | JGI IMG/M metagenome (GOLD analysis project Ga0207926, IMG submission 184454) | Arctic peat soil microbial communities from Barrow, Alaska - NGEE Surface sample 210-1 deep-072012 (SPAdes) | ecosystem: Environmental > Terrestrial > Soil > Wetlands > Peat ...
GGCGGCGCACCGATCAAGGCCGCTTGGCCCGCCGACGATCGCCCGCTCTCGCGCGACGCGCGCATCGCGTTGCAGAAAAAATTAGCCGCTCTCGGCTACAAGGTGACCGACTTTGAAGGGCACGTCGATTTCGATCTGCGCGACAACATCCGCGCCGAGCAAGCCAAGCTCGGCATGGTGCCGGACGGCAATCCGACTGCGGTGCTTTTGGACAAACTCGGCGTGAAGGTACCGTAATCAGAGCATGATCCCGAAAAGCTTGTCCTCGACTAGATCGGGATGGGAACCGGTTTTCGGAAAAGATCATGCTCAAGAACGCCTGCCGTTCGGCCCGCGGCTATGGCGCGAACTGCTTTCGGCCTCAAGCCGGACCATTTCGAGCAGATAGCCAAGGGTGTCGAGGCCGGTGCGGCGTGCCATCGCGGCAAGATCCGCCGACAGCGTTGCCACGTAACTGGCTACCGCCGTGCGACCACCGGATTCATCGGTTTGATCGGGCATCTTAGTTCCGTGCGGGGCAACGTTCCGTTGGAGTTGCATTGCGTTTGTTCCCCCGAGTGAAAATACACAGTCCGGTTCAAATAGTAATCTTATTAATGGTATAGATGATACAATACATCTCCCGGTTGTATTCAAGCGATAATCCGGTCGCGTTCATGCCCAAATTGGCGGGTTTGAAAGGATTTCGGAACTACCCTGATTTGACAGTAGGGGTCGCCTTCCCCATGTTCCCGGCGAACACGCGGCCGATTCAGCCTCCCTCCGGGGCCGTTTTGGCGGATAACCCATTGGATTTTCATGAAAGTTGTCGTTGTCGAGTCGCCTTCCAAGGCGAAGACGATCAACAAGTATCTTGGGCCCGGCTACGAGGTATTGGCCTCCTTTGGTCACATCCGTGACCTGCCGGCCAAGGACGGATCGGTCGACCCCGATAACGATTTTAAAATGCTCTGGGAGATCGATCCCCAATCGCAAAAGCGCGTAAACGACATCGCCCACGCCCTCAAGAAGGCCGACACCCTCATCCTGGCGACCGACCCCGACCGCGAGGGCGAGGCGATCTCGTGGCATGTCCTCGAAGCCCTCAACGAAAAGCATGCGCTGAAAGGCCAGACGGTCGAACGCGTGGTCTTTAATGCGATCACCAAGCAGTCGGTGACCGAGGCGATGAAGCACCCGCGCGCCATCGACGGCGCGCTGGTGGATGCCTATCTGGCGCGCCGCGCCCTCGACTATCTGGTTGGCTTCACCCTCTCGCCGGTGCTCTGGCGCAAGCTGCCGGGCGCGCGCTCGGCCGGCCGCGTGCAGTCGGTCGCGTTGCGGCTGGTCTGCGACCGCGAGCTGGAGATCGAGAAATTCGTCAAAAAGGAATACTGGTCGATCGTCGCCAAGCTGGCGACGCCACGGGGCGACAATTTCGAAGCGCGTCTTGTTGGCGCCGACGGGCAGAAGATCCAGCGCCTCGATATCGGCTCCGGCGCGCAGGCCGAGGACTTGAAGCAAGCGCTCGAAGGCGCAACGTTCACCGTTGTCGCCGTCGAGGCGAAGCCGGCACGCCGCAACCCGCCGCCGCCGTTCACGACCTCGACGATGCAACAAGAGGCGAGCCGCAAGCTTGGATTTGCTCCCGCGATCGCCATGCGCCTGGCGCAACGTCTGTATGAAGGTGTCGAGATCGACGGCGAGACCACTGGCCTCATCACCTATATGCGCACCGACGGCATCGATATAGCGCCGGAGGCGATTGCCGATATCCGCTCCATGATCGGCAAGAATTTCGGCGCACAATATGTTCCGGGCTCGCCGCGCACCTATCAAAACAAGTCGAAGAACGCGCAAGAGGCGCACGAAGCGGTGCGCCCGACCGACCCCCACCGCACGCCCGATCAGGTCGCGAAATATGTCGACCGCGATCAGGCGCGTCTGTACGAGCTGATCTGGAATCGCGCGGTCGCGAGCCAGATGGAATCCGCGGAACTTGAGCGCACCACTGTCGATATCGCCGCCAAATCGGGTGCGCGCGTCATCGACCTGCGCGCCACCGGCCAGGTGGTGAAGTTCGACGGCTTCCTCACGCTCTATCAGGAAGGCCAGGACGAGACGCCCGAGGACGAAGAGTCGCGCCGCCTGCCCGCGATGTCGGAAAACGAGACGCTGACCAAGCAGGCGATCGACGCCGCGCAGCATTTCACCGAGCCGCCGCCGCGCTTTTCGGAAGCGGCTTTGGTCAAGCGCATGGAAGAGCTCGGCATCGGCCGGCCTTCAACTTACGCCTCGATCCTGCAAGTTCTGCAAGACCGCGGCTATGTGCGCATCGACAAGAAGCGGCTCATTCCGGAAGACAAAGGCCGCGTCGTCGTCGGCTTCCTGGAAAGCTTCTTCCAGCGTTACGTCGAATACGATTTCACCGCCTCGCTCGAAGAGCAGCTCGACCGTGTTTCCAACAACGAGTTGAACTGGAAGAAGGTGCTGGAGGATTTCTGGGGCGACTTCATCGGCGCCGTCAACGACATCAAGGAAGTGCGCATCACCCAGGTGCTCGACGCGCTCAACGATCTGCTCGAGCCGCACATTTTCCCGGTGCGCGCCGACGGCGGCGAGGTGCGGCAATGCCCGACCTGCGGCACCGGAAACCTGTCGCTCAAGGTCGGCCGTTTCGGCGCCTTCATCGGCTGTTCGAATTATCCGGAATGTCGCTTCACCCGGCAGATGACGCCGGGGGCCGGCGGCGTCCAGAGCACGAAAGTGCTTGGTGTCGACCCGGTCAGCAATCTCGAAGTGACAATTCGCGGCGGACGTTTCGGGACTTATCTGCAACTGGGCGAACAGGCGCCGGTCGAAAAGCGTCCCAAAGGTTCGAAGGGCCCAAAGCCCCCGCCACCCGAGAAGCCCAAGCGCACCAGCCTGCCGAAAGGCGTCGCACCCGAAGATATCGATCTCGAAAACGCGCTGGCGCTGCTGTCGCTGCCGCGCGAAGTCGGCCTATCGCCGGAAGACAACGAGCCGATTTTGGCCGGCGTCGGCCGCTTCGGACCCTACGTCAAGCACGGCAAAGTCTATGCGAGCCTGGAAGAAGGCGACGACGTTCTCACCGTCGGCCTCAACCGCGCCATGCATCTGATCGCCGACAAGATCGCCAATCCGAAAAAGGGCCGCCGCTTCGGTGCCGATCCCGGCAAGACGCTAGGCGAGCATCCTGACAAGGGCGGCCCAATCGTGGTCAAGAACGGCCGCTACGGCCCCTATGTCAGCCACAATGGCGTCAACGCCACACTAACCGGCGACAAGACGCCCGATACGGTGACGCTCGACGAAGCGGTGGTCTTGCTCGATGCCCGTACCGCCGCGGTCGGCAATACCCCGAAGGGTCGTCGCGCGGCCGGACGCAAGCAGGGCTCCGGTAAGAAGGCGGCCGCGAAACCCGCCGCCAAGCCGAAGAAGCCGGCTGCCGCCGCCGCTGCCGCTGCCGCCAAATCTAAGCCCGCGCGCCGCACCAAGGCCGCCGAGTAGCTAGCGAACACTGCGCCCGATCATTACATTCATTTACAACAGCGCCTCGATTTTCTGCGCATGATCTTGTCCGGAAACCGGTTCCCACTTTCCGGGATCATGCGCTTGGCGCAGGACCATCTATTTTGAACAAGCAATCCAAAAAGACGCCTTCCCTCCCCTCCAAGGCCGACCTTCTTGCCTTCATCGGCAACCAGCGCGGCAAAGTCGGCACCCGCGAAATCGCCCGCGCCTTCGGCCTCAAGAACGCCATGCGCGCCGAGCTCAAGCGTATGCTGCGTGAACTCGCCGACGAAGGCGCGGTCGAGCGCAAGCGCAAGAAGCTCCACCACCCGGGCACCTTGCCCGCCACCGTGCTCGCCGACGTGATCGCGCGCGACAGCGACGGCGAGTTGCTCGCCACGCCCGACGAATGGGACGTGGAAGCGCACGGGCAAGCACCGAAAATCCGCATCCACGTTCCGCGCAAGACGCGACCCGGCGAAGCCGCCGGCATCGGCGACCGCGTTCTGTTGCACATCGAGGAAATCGAGGAAGACGGCGGCATCCGCCACCGCGGCCGCGTCATCAAGATCATCGACCGTCCCAAACATCGCGTACTGGGGATTTTTCGAAAAAGTCCGCATGGCGGCGGCCGGCTGGAGCCGGTCGACAAGAAGATGCTTGGCAAGGAACTTAGCATCCCGGCGGGCGCCACCGGGCAAGCAGAGGACGGCGATCTGGTCGCGGTCGAAACCACCCGCGCGCCGCGATTGGGGTTGCCCACCGGGCGCGTCGTGGAGCGACTGGGCTCGCTCGCGAGCGAAAAGGCGGTGAGCCTGATCGCCATTCATGCGCACGCGATTCCCCACGTCTTCCACCGCGAGACGCTCCACGAAGCGGACGCCGCCAAAGCCACAACACTCGCCGGCCGCGAAGACTGGCGGCGCGTGCCGTTCGTGACCATCGATCCGCCGGACGCCAAAGATCACGACGACGCCGTGCACGCCGAGCCGGATACGGCGTCGGGAAATTCGGGCGGCTTCATCGTCAGCGTCGCCATCGCCGACGTCGCCCATTACGTCACGCCCGGCTCCGCGCTCGATCGCGAAGCGCTGGTGCGCGGCAATTCGGTCTACTTCCCCGACCGCGTGGTGCCGATGCTGCCCGAGCGCATTTCCAACGACCTGTGTTCGTTGCGTCCGCGCGAGGATCGCGCCGCCTTGGCCGTGCGCATGGTGATCGGCGCCGATGGGCGCAAGCGTTCGCACACATTCCACCGCATCATGATGCGGTCGGCCGCGCGGCTCTCCTATGCGCAGACGCAAGTGGCGATCGGCGGACGCACCGATGAGGACACCGCGCCGCTGATCGCGCCGGTGCTGGAGCCGCTCTACGCCGCCTATGAAGTGCTCAAGCGGGCGCGCGGCGAGCGTCAGCCGCTCGATCTCGACTTGCCGGAACGGAAAATCCTGCTGCAGGCCGACGGCACCGTCGATCGCGTGGTCACGCCGGAACGGCTGGAAGCCAACCGGCTGATCGAGGAGTACATGATCCTCGCCAATGTCGCCGCCGCCGAGACGCTCGAGCGCGCGCACATTCCGCTGATCTACCGCGTGCATGACGAGCCTTCGATCGAGAAAGTCAACGCGTTGCGCGAATTCCTCGCCACACTTGATATCCCGTTCGCGAAAGCCGGCGCGTTGCGCCCGGAAGCCTTCAACCGCATCCTCGCGCAGGCGAAGGGCCGCGATGCCGAGCAACTGACAAACGACGTGGTGCTGCGCACGCAGGCGCAGGCCGAATATGCGGCGGAGAATTACGGCCATTTCGGCCTCAATCTGCGCCGCTACGCGCATTTCACCTCGCCCATTCGACGCTATGCCGACCTGATCGTGCATCGCGGACTGATCCGCGCGCTCAAGCTTGGGCCCGACGGATTGCCCGAGGCCGCCGACGTGAAGGCGCTGTCCGAGGTCTCCGCGCAGATTTCAGCCACCGAGCGCCGCGCCATGCTGGCCGAGCGCGAAACCAAAGACCGGCTGATCGCGCATTTCCTCGCCGACCGTATCGGCGCAACCTTCGATGGCCGCATTTCCGGCGTCCACCGCGCCGGCCTGTTCGTGAAGTTGCACGACACCGGCGCCGACGGCTTCGTGCCCGCGCGCACCATCGGCGATGAATATTTCCGCCATGACGAGGCCGGCCACGCCATGGTCGGCAGCCGCAGCGGCGAAACCTACCGGCTCGGCGACCGCGTCACCGTCAAACTGGTGGAAGCCGCACCCGTTGCCGGCGCGCTGCGTTTCGAGCTTCTCTCCGAGGGACGCGCCGGTAGACCGCAACGCCGCCCGCAACACGCGCCGCGACGGCAGGAGCGCGGCAAATCGAACCGGCAGCGCCGGCAACAACGGAAGACCTGATGACGATTGATCTGGGAAGACTCTGGGCCGAACGGATGACGGTGGCGGAACGCGACCAATCGTTCCCCGACAGTGAGCCGCGCGATGCGGCAACCCTGATGCTGATCGACCGCGCCGGGCCGAAGCCGAAAGTGTTGCTTGGGCGCCGCCACCAGAGCCACAAATTCATGCCGGGCAAGTTCGTATTCCCGGGCGGGCGTATCGAGCCGCTCGACCGTCTGATGTCGGCGGTGAGTGAGCTGCATCCGGATATGGAAAAGAAGCTCATGGAGCGGGTCGCCAACCCAAGCGCGGAACTGGCGCGCGCCATTGCGCTGGCGGCGGTGCGCGAAATGGCGGAAGAGACCGGCCTGCTGCTCGGCGTCAAGCGCGACGTGTCCCCGGCATCACCGGGCGAGATCTGGACCGAGTTTGCCAAGGCGCGTGTGCATCCCGACCTCGGCCAAATCCATTTGATCGCCCGCGCGGTGACGCCGCCGCGGCGGCCGCGGCGCTTCGACACGCGTTTCTTCACGGCTGACGCCACCTCGATCGCCCACAAGATCGAGGGCGTGGTGGGGCCGGATTCCGAGTTGGTCGAACTCACCTGGGTGCCGATCGAGGAAGCCACCCATCTCGACATTTCGACCATCACGGGCGTCGTGCTGGAAGAATTGGCGGCCCGGGTCGCGGCCGGCATGGGCCACCACCTGCCGGTGCCGTATTATTTCATGATCGCGCAGCAATTCTTCCGGGAACTGCTGTAGAGGCCGCAAAATCGAGGTTTCTTGACATTTGCCGCGCGCCCGCTAGGTTCCGCGCCAACAGCTCAAGACCGCCACCACCGTTCCGTTTCGAGGGCAATTCCATGGCCAAGGCCATCAGTCTAAAGATCAAGCTCGTGTCGAGCGCCGATACCGGCCACTATTATGTGACCAAGAAGAACTCGCGCACGCAGACCGACAAATTGACGAAGAAGAAATACGATCCGATCGCCAAGAAGCACGTCGAGTATCGCGAATCCAAGATCAAGTGATCGCCGCGTCGCTTCGACGCTAGGCGGCGTCCGGCACGACCCGGTTGCGGCCGCCGCGTTTGGCGCGATAGAGCGCCTGGTCGGCACGCTTCAGGATCGCCGCGGCGTTGTCGCCCGGCGCCCCAATCGCGGCGATGCCGATCGAGATCGTCACCTCCAGATTGCGCGCGCCCTGTTGGATCGCGAACGGCTCGCTGGCGATGCGGCGGCGCAACCGCTCGGCCACCATGGCCGCCACCGCCATGTCGGTTTCCGGCATCACGATGACGAACTCCTCGCCGCCGTAGCGGCAGGCGAGATCGATATTGCGGATCGACTTGCGGATACGCAGCGCGAATTCGCGCAACACGTCATCGCCAGCATCGTGGCCGTGGCCGTCGTTGATTGATTTGAAAAAGTCGATGTCGATTACCATCACCGCAATCGGCTTACCGCGTGCGGCCGTTTGTTCGACCAGGGCCGCGAAGTGCGTTTCCATGTAGCGGCGGTTGAACAAGCCGGTGAGCGCGTCGGTGATCGCCATTTCGATCGACAGCTGCACGTTGTCGCGCAGCCGCTCGGTGTAGCGCTTCTTCTTGATCTGGGTGCGCACCCGCGCCAGCATCTCGTTCTTGTCGATCGGGCGGATCAGATAATCGTTCACCCCGATTTCCAGGCCGCGCACCAGCCGCGCATTGTTGTCGGCTTCGGCGATCGCCAGGATCGGCACGTTGCGGGTGCGCTCGAGCGAGCGCAGCTGGCTGCACAGGCGCAGGCCGTCGAAATCCTTCAGGCCGAGCGAAACGATCAGCAGCTCGTAGTTGCCTTCGGCGGCGTGGAATAGCGCCTCTTTGGGGTCGGCTTCCACGTCCACCGTGTGCTCGGTCGACAACGTCGCCACGATGCGCTCATAGGAAGTCTGCCGGTCATCGACGATGAGAATACGACTGTTGCGGCCGGTCTCCGCCACTGCTTCCCGTTCCGGGCTCTGGATGCCGATTTCCTTGGAGGTAAGCGCGCGCATGCGCAGCTCGTCGGTCACCATCTTGAGCCGCGCCAGCGAGCGCACGCGCGAGACCAGCGCTACGTCGGTGACTGGCTTGGTGAGGAAATCGTCAGCGCCGGCTTCCAGCCCGCGCACGCGGTCGGACGGCTGATCGAGCGCGGTGACCATCACTACCGGAATATGGTGGGTCGCGGGATTCGACTTGAGCTTGCGGCAGACCTCGAAGCCGTCCAGATCCGGCATCATCACGTCGAGCAGGACGATGTCGCATTCGGCGCGCTCGCACAGCGCCAGCGCCTCGGCCCCGCTATAGGCGGTGGTGACGTCGAAATATTCCGCCGACAGCCGCGCTTCCAGCAGCCGCACATTGGCCGGAACATCGTCGACGACAAGAACACGGGCGGTCATCGATGCACCATCAGGCGTTGCCGAGGAAATGACGGATGGTCTCGATGAACTTCCCCACCGAGATCGGCTTGGACAGATAGGCCTCGCAGCCGCCCTCGCGGATGCGCTCCTCGTCGCCCTTCATGGCAAAGGCGGTGACCGCGACGACCGGAATAGCCTTGAGCTCGGGATCGTCCTTGAGCCATTTGGTCACTTCGAGGCCGGAGACTTCCGGCAGTTGAATATCCATCAGGATCAGATCGGGCCGGTGCTTGCGCGCGAGATCGAGCGCCTCGATCCCATTGCGGGTGCCGACGGTTTGGTAGCCATGCGCTTCCAGGAGGTCGTGGAAGAGCTTCATATTCAGCTCGTTGTCCTCCACGATCAGGACGGTCTTCGGCATTTCCCCCGCCCCATTTGTCCCCAAAGCACCGCAGCCCACGTCTGCGGCGTCGCCAGGCCGCGCGCGGTCGGGCATGATTAGGCACGGTAGTGCCGAAATCTTACGGAAAGGCAAATTTGATCGATGAAACCCCGGGGTTCGATCACCGTTGAGGCGGCAGAAGGGCTTGCAATTCAGGCGCTTACCTTCATCGCCGGGGATGGCGAGCGGCTCGGTCGTTTCCTCGCCGTGACCGGCATCGGCCCGGCCGAGATTCGCGTCGCCGCCCGCGAACCGGGGTTCCTGGCCGGCGTCCTCGCTTACCTCGCCTCCGATGAACGGCTGGCCGCCACGTTTGCCGCCGAGGCCGGCTGCCAGCCAGCCGACATCGCCAAGGCCCATGTCACGCTCGGCGGCGAGCCCTGGGAGCGGGAAATACCGTGAGCTTCTGCCGCGATTGCCTGGCCGATGCGCCGGACAAGGCGACGCGTTGCCCCAATTGCGGCTCGCCGCGGCTCGCGCGCCACCGCGAACTCGACACGCTCACGATCGCGCATATCGACTGCGATGCCTTTTACGCCACCATCGAAAAACGCGACGATCCGTCGCTGACCGATAAGCCGGTGATCGTCGGCGGCGGCAAGCGCGGCGTGGTTGCCGCCGCCTGCTATGTGGCCCGCACCTACGGCATTCACTCCGCGATGCCGATGTTCGAGGCGCTGCGCCGTTGCCCATCGGCCGTCGTGGTGCGGCCGAACATGGCAAAATATGTCAAGGCCGGCCGCGAGGTGCGTCGCGCCATGTTTGCTCTCACGCCGCTGGTCGAGCCATTGTCGATCGACGAAGCCTTTCTCGATCTCACCGGCACCGAGCGGCTGCATGGCATGAGCGCCGCCAAGGTGCTGGCGCGCTTCGCAGTCCAGATCGAGCGCGAGCTGGGCATCACGGTCTCGATCGGGCTTTCCGCCAACAAATTCCTCGCCAAGATCGCCTCCGACATGGACAAGCCGCGCGGCTTCGCCGTCCTCGGGCAAGCGGACGCTGCGGAATTTCTCGCGCCCAAGCCGGTCGGCTTCATCTACGGTGTCGGCGCGGTAAGCGCCGCCAAGCTTTCCTCCGACGGATTTCGCCTGATTGCCGACCTGCAGCGGGCCGACGAGCACGACCTCATACGCCGCTATGGCGAGGAAGGTGCAAGACTCTGGCGCTTGGCGCGCGGGCTCGACCAGCGGACCGTCAGCCCCGACCGCGAGACCAAAAGCATTTCGGCGGAAACCACTTTCGAGCGCGACATCGGCGATTTCCGCCCGCTCGAGCAGCATCTATGGGATCTGACGGAGCGGGTTTCGGCCCGGCTAAAGGCCAGTGCCCTCGCCGGCTCTACCGTGACGCTTAAGCTCAAGAGCGCCGATTTCAAACTACGCACACGGGCGCGGGCGCTAGGGCATCCGACCCAACTCGCCGCCCGCATCTTTGCCGCTGGTCGCGACCTCCTGAGCCACGAAGTCGGCACCACGCACTTCCGCCTGATCGGGATCGGCGTCAGCAACCTGGAGGACGCGGAAGGCTGCGACTTCGCCGACCTGCTCGACCGGCGCGCGGCCGAGGCCGAGCACGCGGTCGACAAGCTGCGCTCGAAATTCGGCAAGGATGCGGTGGTGAAAGGCCTGACGCTGGACGACGATTAGAGTCTGCGCATGATCTTTTCCGAAAACAGGTTCCCACCCCGGATCAAGTCCGGGGCAGGCTTTTTCGGGATCATGCGCGCGCGCTCAGCTCACGGGCACGGCTTTTCTTTCTTCATCTCCAACGATGTCATCTCGCCGGTGATGGTGAAATCTGTGTAATCGAGGATGAGCGCGCGTGAAATGCCATTCTCATAGAGTTCGAACGAAATTGAGTAGACCGGCGTCTGCTCGCCGGCGTGCTCGGCTTTGTCGCCCTGCTGCTCGAAATAGCTGATGGTCACCGGCCAACGCGTGAGCTTGGCAAGCTCGGGGATTTTCGTCGCGGCGTCACTCGGCAGCTTTTCGCCCGGCGCGATCGCGCGTCCAATCACGGTGAGCGTATTGTAGAGTTTCTCGCCGGTTTCCGAGCCGTCATAAACCGGAAATTCCAGGATGCTCTTGCCTTCGCGCGCGGCGACAATGATGCGCCGCATGTGCTCTGTCGGAAACACCGCGCCGAGCGGAACGGTGAAGGTCTTGTCTTTCGGCTTGCTCAAATTCACCGCAACGGCCTTGGGATTGCGTTCCGCATGACCGTTAACCGTGTCGGTGCGCTGGTCGTTGAGCGAATTTTCCGAGTTGAAGCGAAACTTCTTTGCCGCGCCGTCTTCCCAGGTGGTGGAGCGCAAGTCGCTGAGTGCGGCCTTCCCCTCACCGGAATCGAGCTCCGATACCTGACGGAATTGCAGCTCGTAGCCCTCGCAGGCATTGCCGGAAAAGTCATACAGAATGCGCCCGCGCACGGCCTGGATGCCGCGGCTGCCGTGCGACTTGGAAAGTTTGAGGTCGTAGACCGCCCGATGCGGCGCCAAAATCACCGTGTCGGCAGGCGGTGCGGCCACCGCCGGATGGTGGGCCACGCCGGCAGCAAGCCCCATGGCCAGGACCAACGGAACCAGCCGTTTGGCGTTCACGAGCAGGTTCATGGATGCGGGCCTCTCCTCGGTAACGTTTGAGCCGTGTTCGGGAGAAGAAAGCTGCAAGATAAGGGCAAGATAGAGGCCGCTACAGCTTCCGGCAACCGCCCGCTAGGTGTGCTTGCGCATCGCCGCCCGATCGGCCAATAGAACGCATAAGACAATGCGCCGCACCGTGGAGGAATTTATGGCCGGAATGGCTGAAAAGACGCTCGCAAATCTAGGCATCACGCTGCCAAGCCCGGCAAGCCCGATCGCCAACTATGTCGCGTGCGTACGCAGTGGCAACCTGCTCGTCGTGTCCGGTCAACTGTGCTTCGGTGCCGAGGGCAAGCTGGTCGCCAAAGGTCAGCTTGGCGGCGGTGTTTCGATCGAGGATGGGCAGCAGGCGGCGCGCGCCTGCGCCATCAATCTGCTGGCGCAGATCAAGGCGGTGCTCGGCGAACTCGACAAGGTGACCCGCGTCGTGCGGCTGGGCGGCTTCATCAATTCCGTACCCGGCTTCACCGACGGACCGAAGGTGATGAACGGCGCTTCCGATCTGATGGTGGAAGTGTTCGGCGACAGGGGCCGCCATGCCCGTTCAACGGTCGGCGTCTCGG
>Ga0207926_1001280_pt1 | contig 11878 bp, 10 predicted proteins | sample NGESurdeep072012_8_FD_184454 | JGI IMG/M metagenome (GOLD analysis project Ga0207926, IMG submission 184454) | Arctic peat soil microbial communities from Barrow, Alaska - NGEE Surface sample 210-1 deep-072012 (SPAdes) | ecosystem: Environmental > Terrestrial > Soil > Wetlands > Peat ...
ATGGTGCCCGGCTCCAGCCCGCGCCGGCGCAGATTGATCTCGGCCGAGCGCGTGCTATCGCCGACGAGATCGGGAATTACCACGTGCTGCGCGCCCAGGCTTTCCGCCAGGCGCACCCGCCACCCGCGCCGCACCTTCGTTCCTGCTGGCGGCACTTGCGACAGAATGCGCCCTTCCGCCACGTCAGTGGAGTAGAAGCGGTTTTCGACATCGATGAGCAGCCCGTTGTGCAGCGCCGCGCGCTCCGCCTGCGACGGTGTCAGCCCAACCAGCTTCGGCACCACGACCTCGCGCCCGTGGATGGCGATGCGCATGGCGGTCAGCGCCGAGGCCATGGCCACAATCACCAAAACCAGCGACAGTAGAACGAATCGGAAAAATGCACGCATGTGGGGAAGACGATTGTAGCGCGCAGGAGTCGTCAGTCGTCAGTCTTCAGTCGTCAGGGACTACGAGCCGGAAGACCGACGACTGACGGCCGATGACTAGATTTGCGGTGGCGGACTCTTTGTCTCCGGCCTTTTCTCGTCGTCGCCGGTGACCTTCTTCACGCCCTTCTTCACGCTGTGTCCGACCGTCTTCGCGCCCGACTTGGTACCGCTAGCGACATCCTTGCCGCCTTCAGCAGTACTGTGTCCGACATTCTGCGCGCTGCGTCCGGTGCCCTCGCCAACCGACTTGCCCGCCTCGACCGGATGACCTTCCTTAACGTCGTGTCCGGCCGCTTTCACGCCTCGTCCCATGTTGCCCGGCGCAGATTTCACGCCCTTGCCCGCCTTTTTCGTTGGACGAACGGCGTTCGGTTCATTGGGGCTTTGGTGTGTGCCCGTAGGAGGAGTGTCCTGGGCGAAGGCGAAAGCGCCCAGCAGCAACAGCAGACCTGCATGCAGAAGTAAACGTTTCATCGTAATCTCCAATGTGAGAGTTGGCTGGTTGGATGCGGCAAAGCCGCTCGACGGCCACGGCGAATGAATAATACGGCTTAGACCATTCGGTCGGCCAGCGCCGCCTTGACCGCCTCGCTGGCATGAAAGACGCCGTGCACGCGCACCGACTCGATCACCTCCGCCGCCAGCTCCGGTGTTATGTCCCTGGCCAGCGTCAACATGCCAATCACGGTGATCCTGACGCGCTCGCCCTTGGCCTGGAGCCGCTCCAGGTGCCGGCGGTCATAGTGCAGCACGCCCACCAGAAATGCATTCCGCGCGATCGACTGCTGGACCTCGAAGTTGTGTTTGTCGATCTGCGACCGAATCGCGGTCCGGATAAAGTCCGTCCGGTTTGAGTAAAGGCCTTCCTTTACCAGCAGATCCACTTTCCCCAGATCCACCGCGCCCATGTTGATGGTGATCTTCTCGCTGTGAACCGCCCTGTCGGAATGCGAGTCCCTAACCTCCTCGGAAAGCATCAGAATCTCCGTACCATCCATATGGATGGTTAGCATGGAAGATATTCTGCTCCGAACATTGGTCGATGTAAATATAAAAACCATCCATATGGATGGTTTTAGGTAACTGGCAACTCGCAACTGCTAATGCGCTTCCGCATCTCCATGGCGGACGTCGGGCGTGTCCACCTTGTTGGCGACCTTGGGCAGGTCGGGTGGGGGGGCGAAGTCTTCTTTCGGATGTCCCTGGATAGCCACCTTCATGAAATCGATCCATATCGGAAGCGCGGCCATGGCGCCGCTCTCCTTTGGTCCGAGCGTTTTCTTCTCGTCGTAACCGAGCCAGACCCCGCAGGTAATCGACGGCGAGAACCCGATAAACCACGCGTCGGTGAAATCGTTCGTGGTGCCGGTCTTGCCCGCCAGCGGATGCTTCAGCAGGCTGGCCTTGTATCCGGTGCCGTGCAGCACCACCTCGCGCAGCATCGAGGTCATGATGCGCGCGGTCCGCGGCGAGATCACGTCGTGCACGTCCGGAAAATTTTCTTCGAGCACGCGCCCTTCGTAGTCCACCACCTTGCGGATCAAACGCGGCGAAACGCGCACGCCATCGTTGGGAAACGTGGTGAACGCCGCCGTCTGTTCCGATAGGCTGATATCGGCCGATCCGAGCGCCAGCGGCACCACCGGCAGCAGCGGCGAAGTGATGCCAAACTTCCGCGCGTACTCGATTACCTTCTGCACCGACACGCGTTGCTCCACTTTCAGCGCTGGAATATTGCGCGACTGCGCCAACGCTCGCCGGTAGCTGATGTTTCCCTCGTACTTGCCGTCGTAGTTGTGCGGTGAGTACGGGCCGGAGGCGGTCTGGAAGGTCACCGGCGCGTCCAGCACGATGTCGTCGGGCGTGGCGCCATTGTCGATGGCGGCGGTGTACACATACGGCTTGAACGACGATCCCACTTGCCGCAGCGCCTGCGTCGCCCGGTTGAATTTCGACTCCGCGAAGTCGCGCCCCCCAACCATCGCCTTGATGTCGCCACTGCCGTTGTCCAACGCCAGCAGCGCGCCTTGCGCTCCGGAATCCTGCTCCAGTGCGACCTTCGCCGTCCCGTCCGGCGCAACCGAGACAATGCGAACGTATGCGATATCGCCCCGCGCCAGGATTTCGTCCGGCGTCTTGTGCTGCGTCCACGCCATGTCGGCCGCTGCGATCTGCGCCTGGTAACGCCCGAACTTTACCGTCGCGGTGCTCTTGGTAGCTTCGAGAACCAGCGCGTGCGTATAGCTGCCGGGCGGCATCGGCTCGTCCCAATCTGCATGTTGATACTTCGCCAGGTCCACGCTTTCGACGACCAGGTTGTGCAGGTGCGCCTTCCATCCATGGCGCCGCTCGTAGGCCGCCAATCCATCCAGCACCGCCTTGTTCGCCGTCTCCTGCAGGTCCCGATTGAGCGTGGTATACACGCGCAGCCCGCCCTCGTGCACCTCCTCGCTGCCATACTTTTTTTCCAGGTAGCGCCGGATTTCTTCCGCGAAATAAGGGGCCACGAAGTTGGGATCGCTCTGCACCCGCAACTGGATGGGCATGTTCTTGGCACGGACGGCCTGCTCGGCGGTGATCTTCCCGTCCTCGAGCATGGAATTGATCACCAGGTTCCGCCGCCGCAGCGAGCGCTCCGGGTTCAGGATCGGCGAGTATGCGTTCGGGGCCTTGGGCAGTGCGGCCAGTAGCGCGGCTTCCTCGATCGTCAGTTCCTTGGCGCGCTTGCTGAAGTAGTACTGCGCGCCGGCTTCAAACCCGTAGGCGCCGTGTCCGAGATAGATCTGGTTGGCGTAGAGCGCGAAGATCTGCGGCTTGGTGAAGCGCCGCTCGATCTGCATCGCCAACATGATCTCCTGCACCTTGCGATGGAAATTGCGGTCTGGCGTCAGGAACAGGTTGCGCGAGAGCTGCATGGTAAGCGTGGATGCGCCCTGGGCCCGGCTTCCGCTGGTGATGTCGCGGTACGCCGCGCCCAGCATGCGCCAGAAATTGATACCCCAGTGCTTTTCGAAATCCTTGTCTTCGATGGAGATGAGGGCGTCGCGCAGGACTTTGGGGAAATCGTCGTAGCCGGCGATGATCCGGCGCTGCAAGGCGAACGACCCGACCACGCGTCCCTGGTCGTCGTAGAGTTCGGTGACGGTACTGGGATGGTAGCGCTGCAAATCGCTGACTTCGGGCAAGTCGGTGGAATACACCAGCAGCAGCCCGGCGAACGCTCCAATCAGCGCCGCTGCGACTACCAACAGCGCGTACACCAGCCGTCCGACGAGCTTGTTGCCCACCGCCGCTGCCGGTCGAAGCTGTGTGGTGGTACTCATGGGGGATGTGCGAAGTCAGAATAGCGCAAAACGAGGCATTGGGCTTTAGGGGTTAGGCATTAGGAGAAATCGAGTGGAATCCAGAGGCTTTGAGGCCAAGAAAAAGGGCAGAAGCTGTGCGCATTCTGCCCTGATTCTCCTAATACCTAAAGCCCAACGCCTAATGCCTCGCGCCTATAGCCCCGCTTTCGTCTCCCGGTTCTTCAGCACTTCGATCGCCCGCTTGAGCTGGTCGTCGTTCTGCAGTGTGCGCTGCGGTTTCTTCTCGTCGGTTTGCGGCGCGCTCTCGTCCTCATCCGGCAGGATGAAGTCGTCGGACTTGTCGGCCACCACGATGTTCGGCGTGACCGCAGTGTCCTGAATCGCCTTGCCGTTCGGGCTGTAGTACTTGGCCACGCTCAGGATCAGCGCCGAGCCATCCGGAACGTCGATAATTTTCTGCACCGAGCCCATGCCGAAGGTCTTGTCGCCCAGCACGTCGCCGCGCGCGTTTTCCAGCACCGCCGACGCGACGATCTCGGCCGCACCCGCGGTTCCGTGGTTTACCAGTACCACCAGCGGCAGCCCGGTGATGGCCTTGTTCATGTCGGCGTTGAACGTCTCTTTCGGATAGCGCTGTCCCTGCAGGTAGGTGATCATGCCATGGTTCAGGAACAGGTTCGCCGTGGCGATGCCTTCCTTCGCGTCGCCGGCCGAGCAATCGCGCACGTCGAGGATCAGCTTCTTGATCCCGTGCGTCTGCATGGCCTTGACCTTGTTTGCGATCTCCTGCGACTTGCCCTGCGTGAACGCGTCCACCTTGATGTAGCCGACGCCGTCTTCGAGCGTTTTGTCGCTGACCGCCGGGATGCTCACCGTGTTGCGCGTGACGGTGATTTTCTGCGGCTCCGCTTTGCGCGGACGCACCACGGCGATGTTCAGGTTCGAGCCCGGCTCGCCGCTGGTGTAAGTGAGGATCTCCGCCAGCGACATCTCGCGGGTGGTGCGGCCTTCGATTGCTTCAATGATGTCGCCGCTATCCAGTCCGGCCTTGTCCGCCGGACCTCCGGGGATAACGGAAACCACCGCCGCGTAGCCGAAGCGCTTGGAGATGGTGGCGCCGATGTCGCCCTTGCCGTCGTTCTTGTGCGCCTTGTACTTCTTGTACTCGTCTGGCGTGAGATAGCTGGAATTTGCGTCCAGCGACTCCAGCAGGCCGTGCAGAGCGCCGTCGGTGACCGCCAGAATATTCGGCTCCTCGACGTACTCACTGCGGATACGCGACAGCACTTCGCTGTAAACACTCAGTTGACGATATGCGCCGTCGTCCGACTCGGCGCGCACGCGCAGTCCGCCGGCGATCGTGAAAAGCACAATCGCCATGGAAACGCTCAGTACAACCGCTTTCAACGTTTTGCTCATGGATGCTCGAATACCTGGTGAGGGCACCTGAAGTGCTCCCATTATAACCGTTGGATGCCGCTCCCCAACCCGAAGCTACTAGGAATTAGACGCACGAAACGCCCGTTTGTTGTGTTATTTTTTCGGACCTTTCGCGTCCAAGTGCTGGCACTGAATCCCCAACTCTACGAAAGCGCAAAGGACTACGTGTGACCTGTCGCGCCGCCTCTATCGTATTCATTCTACTGGCCGTGCTGAACGTGGTCGTACAAACTCAGGAACCGTTGATCAAGCCGGGCCACTGGAAGCGCGCCGTGGCCGCTGTCGAGGCGGCCCTGACCGGCATACCGAACCATGCCAACATGCTGCGGCAAAAGGGTTCGAGTAGCCCCACAATGACCTCAAACGGCTGAGATAATCGTGTGGAAGTTGTGTGGCCGCAAGCTTTAGCTCGCGCACTTCGCGCGAATGGTACAGTAGCGCCTCTCCAACGACTGCCTCCGGAAAGATTGCGTATGAAACGACTCGTTACGCTGTTCCTCCTGTTCGTCGCCGCCAGCTTCGCACAAACTCCTCAGCTTGCGCCCGCCGTGCGCGCCTACGTCAAGTATGACCAGCCAACCATCGCGCTGACCCACGTGCGCGTCATTGACGGAACCGGAGCGTCCGCGCGCGAAAATCAGACCGTCGTGCTCTCCGGCGGCAAGATTCAATCTGTCGGCGAGGCCGCGCCACCGGCTGCTGCGCAAGTGATTGACCTGACCGGCTACTCGGTGATTCCCGGCATCGTCGGTATGCACGACCACATGTTCTACCCCACGGGTGGCGCGCCGGTGTACGCCGAGCTCGCCTACAGCGCGCCGCGGCTGTATCTGGGCGCGGGCGTCACGACGATTCGCACCACCGGCAGCATCGAGCCTTACTCCGACCTGTCCCTTAAGAAGCAGATTGACTCCGGCCGCTGGCCCGGCCCAAAGATGTTTGTCACCGGACCCTACCTGGAGGGCGTGGGCGCATTCACCGTGCAGATGCACGAACTCAAGGACGCCGACGACGCGCGCCGCACCGTCGCTTATTGGGCCGACGAGGGCGTCTCGAATTTCAAGGCGTACATGAACATCACCCGCGCGGAGTTGAGTGCCGCGATCGAAGAAGCCCACAAGCGCGGCCTCAAGGTCACCGGCCACCTTTGCTCCATCGGATTTCGCGAAGCCGCCGCATTGGGAATCGACGACCTGGAACACGGCCTCGTGGTGGACACCGAATTCACCCCCAACAAGCAACCCGACGTTTGTCCCGCGACGACTCCTTCGCGCGACTCACTTCTCAAGCTCGACATGAATGGCCCCGAGCTTCAGCAGACGATCAAGGAACTCGTCGCGCACAAGGTGGCGCTGACCTCGACGCTGCCGGTGTTTGAAACCTTCGTTCCCAACCGCCCGCCCTTCGACACCACCGGCGCGCCTCCGGGCCCGGGACGCGGGCCGACATACATGAGCCGTGTCCTCGACAGCATGGCCGAAGAACCGCGCCGCGCTTATCTCACGCAGCGGGCGCAGGTCGGCGCATCACAGAATTCCCAGTGGCCGGAGTTGTTCAAGCGCGAAATGCAGTTTGAGCGTGCCTTCGTCAAAGCGGGCGGACTGCTGATCGCAGGGCTCGACCCCACCGGCTACGGCGGCGCGGTCGCAGGCTTCGGCGACTGGCGCCAGATCGAATTGCTCGTCGAAGCCGGATTCACGCCGCTGGAGGCAATTAAGATCGCAACTTTCAATGGCGCGCAGTATCTCGCCGACAACAGCATCGGTTCCATCGCGCCCGGCAAAGCCGCCGACCTGGTGGTGATCAAGGGCGATCCTTCGAAAAACATCACCGACATCGAGAAGGTCGAGATCGTGTTCAAGGATGGCGTCGGCTACGACTCAGCCAAGCTAATCGACGCCGCGAAGGGAAGAGTGGGATTGCATTAAGAATTAAGAATTAAGAATGGGATGTCGTCGGTTTTTCATTCCTCATTCTTCATTCTTAATTCTTCATTTCCACGCATGGTGCTCCCTCAACATGCGGCACACCAGCGGCACCGGCAGTCCGACCACGTTGAAGTAGCAGCCCTCGATGCGCGAGATCCAGCGCGAGGCAATGCCCTGAATTGCGTAGGCTCCGGCTTTGTCCATCGGCTCGCCGTGCGTAACGTACATTTCGATGTCGCCGTCGCTCAGCGGGTCGAAGGTCACGCGCGTGGTTTCACTGCGCACATCTTCGACGCCTTCACCGACGAGGCAAACTCCAGTCGCGACCTGGTGCGTGCGTCCGGAGAGCAGGCGCAACATGCGCGCCGCATCGGCAGCGTCAGCGGGTTTGGCGAGAATGTGGTGATCGACAATTACTGTGGTGTCGGCGCCCAGGACGAGCGTCGATGGTTGGCGCCCGATGGTCGATGGCAAAGACGCCCAAACTGCCTGCGCTTTTGCCTTCGCCAGGCGCTTCACGTAGGCGTCGGGATCCTCGTTCGGCAGCAGGTCCTCGTTTACGTCGGCAGGGTGGACGATGAAATCGATGCCCGCATTGCGCAGCAACTCCTGGCGGCGCGGCGATTGTGAAGCGAGAACCAGCATGCCCATTTGTAATTTAGTGATTTGTGATTTGCAATTGGGGGCTCTCGCACACAACAAAAAGCCGCGCAGCTTTCGCCACGCGGCCTGAAATCTTTGCGCGCCGGTTACTTCTTATCGGCGGGCGGCTCCGGTTCCTTCATCGAATTCTTGAAGTTGCGGATTCCTTCGCCCATGCCCTTGCCGAGCTCCGAGAGCCGTCCGGGGCCGAAGATGAGCAACGCGATGGCTGCGATGACGAGAATTTCCGGTAGTCCGAGCTTGCCGAGCATGATGACCCTCCCGCCCAGGCATCCCGCCCGGAAGGAACATTCCTTGAGTTCTGTCTAGATTCTAGGGCAGTGGGCAGGAGGAGTCAAAGAATGGCGCTTGGCTCATGGCACACGGTGCATGGACCGACGCGTGGGCCCCACAATCCATGAGTCCTGCGCCATGCGCAATGCGCCAAAGTTACCGCGGCGCGAACTTCACCGCGACGTCCACGGTGGACTCGACCGCGCGTCCGTCCAGCGTGGCCGGACGGTACTGCCACTGGCTGACGGCATTGCTTGCCGCCTGCCGCAGGATGGCCGCGCCGTCCAGCACGTGAATGTCGGTCACCTTTCCGGCAGGAGAAACCGTGAGCTGGAGCCGCACGTCGCCGTACGTGCCGCTTTGCCGCGCGAGCTCCGGATAGATGGGCGCCACCGTGCGCAACACAGCCGGCAGGCTCGCCGTGGCTTTCTTGACCGCAAGCGATGCCGCGGCAGGTGCGGCCTTAGCGGTTTCTGCCGGCGAGGAACTGGCCGGAGCCGGTGCAATGGCAGCTTCGGCGGCTGATATGGCCGCGCGCGCCACAGCGGGCGTCTCGCCATGACGCCACATGCCGAACGCCGCCGCAGCGATCACCAGCACCGCGACAGTCAGAACTTTCTTGTGGGAAGAACTGGCGAGCCGCGGATAGGCGCTGCTGAAGGCGAAAGTCGGCTGGGTTTCCAGGGACCTGGCGGTCTTCAGCGTTCCCCATCGGCGCGGGTCTTCTCCCGGGCAGAGCAGGTCGGGAAGCGGCTGCGGCGGTGGTGGCGCTGTGTCCAATTCGATCAACGACATCGCCGCCATTTGCTGCGCCCGATTGGGCGCCGTGGTCTTTGTCCCGATCGGCGGCGAAAGTCTTGGGGCCAATGGCGGATCGGTCGCCAACTTCATCGGCACCGGCTTCTGCTCGATCGCCTTCAGCGTTTCGACGATGTTCTGCGGGGCGGTAGACGTCACTGGCGCCGGCCGCAAAATCGTCACTACGTTCTCAGCCGGAGCGGCAACCGGCGCAGGCGAAGGCCGGAGCGGCATTCCCGGCGCGATTTTCAGGGGCGCTGCTTCCAGCCGCTTCAGGACGCGCGCGATCTCGTTGCCCATCGTCATCATGATGGCGACGTGCATGCGAGTAAAAGCCTCCGGCGACTGCGCCAACACCACCAATACGCCATAGAAGATTCCGGCATGGTGAATCGGTACGGCGATCAGCGACTGTACGTCCAGCGGGCGCAGCGCCGCATCCATCTTGTCTTCCTCGGAGACGTTATAAGGCTTGCCGAAGCGGGCACATTGGCCGATCGTGCCTTCGCCGATGGGCAACGACGCGCCCACCTCCGGTGCAATACCGGTGCTAGTACGAATAACGAGTTTTTCGCCACGCGGCAGCGCGATGGCGCTGCCGGTTGCGCGCGTGTGTATTTGTGCGCGTTCCGCTAAGTCCAGCAACTCTTCGGCGAGCAGTAACCGGTCCATCGGTAACGGATTTGCCGAATTGTCAACCAACGGCCTGGTGGCCATGGGGGCCTCCTCACGGGAATTCGATGGTTCTTGCCCGGCCCGGCGCCGCGGCGGCAAGGGGGGAGGGCCGCGCAACACACGTATGCATATGTAACGCGAGAACGCGGCCCGCAATACGTCACCGACGTTCAGTTACCTGGAGAGGACTTTGGTAATTGACCCTTAGGTCAGCTCGATCAGGCGCGCCAGGAGCGCGGTGCGGCGGGAAATTTCCGTGGTGACGACAAACTCGTGCCGGGCGTGAGCTCCATCGCCCACCGCGCCCAGGCCGTCGAGGGTGGGAATGCCCAGCGCGGCGGTGAAGTTTCCGTCGGACCCGCCGCCCACGGTGACTTCCGTCAAATTCAGGCCGAGCTCGCCGCCCGCCTGCTGCGCCAGCTTGAACAGGGCGGCGACCGCCTTGCTTCTTTCCATCGGCGGACGGTTGATGCCACCGCTGACCTCCAGTTGGCAGCGCCGGTTGAACGGCTTCAGGCTGCGGAATTTCTTTTCCACTCGGGCCGCGTCGGCCAGCTTGGCGATGCGCACGTCCACCTCGCACTCGGCATGTTCGGCGACAACGTTGGTCCGCGTGCCTCCGCGCAGAACGCCCGGATTGACCGTCAGCCCGCGTTTCATCTCGGTGAAGGTTGCGATCCGCACGATCTGCCGGGCCAGCTCGACGATCGCACTCTGTCCTTTTTCCGGCTCCAGGCCCGCGTGCGCCGCCACACCCCTGACGCGCACCGTGTACTCGCCGACGCCCTTGCGGCCCGTCTTCAGCGCGCCCTCCAGTCCAAACGGCGGCTCGCAGACCAGCACTGCGGCCGATTGCTTCGCCAGCCGCTCGGTGATGGCGCGCGATGACGCGCTGCCCACTTCCTCGTCGGTCACCAGCAGCACGCGGACAGGGCGGGGAAGTTCGCCGCGCACTGCGCGCAGCACGTCGATGGCGAACAGCATCTGCGCGATCCCGGTCTTCATGTCGAGCACTCCGGGCCCGCACAACCGCCCGCGCTCTTCCTGCCAAGGCATCCCGGAGAGCGTGCCGACGTCGTACACGGTATCGATGTGTCCGAGCAGCATGACCGGCTGGCCGCCGCGCGCTCCGGCGAAGTCCGCTTGCAGGTGATCGCCAAAACTCGCCGTCCGGTGCAGCTTCAGCTTCGCGCCGCGCTGTTCGAATTCGCGCGCCAGCATGCGTCCGAGCGCGTCCACCGCCGGTTTATTGAAGCTGGGCGACTCCTGTTCGACCAGCCGGCGGACCAACGCAATCATTTTCGGCAGCCGGGATTTTGCCGCCGCCAGCACTCCGTTTCCTGAGTTCTTCGCCATCATGTGTTTATAATGCGTCGGTTCGCCCTATGGACAGCAAACCCGCACCGTTGCAGGAATCCGCAAGAATTACGATGGACATCGTCGAGATCCAGCGCATCCTGCCGCACCGGTTTCCGTTCCTGCTTATCGACCGCGTCATCGAACTCGATCGCAAGCAGCGCATTGTCGCAATCAAAAACGTTACCGTCAACGAGCCATTCTTCCAGGGACACTTTCCGGGCTACCCGATCATGCCCGGCGTCCTGATCATCGAGGCGATGGCCCAGGCGGGCGCCGTGCTGCTGCTGCTCGAAGTACCCGATCGCGACTCCAAACTCGTGGTATTCACCGGGATCGACGGTGCGAAGTTCCGCCGCCCCGTGGTTCCCGGCGACCAAGTCCGTATCGAGGTCAAGGTGATCAACTGGCGCAGCCGGATCGGACAAATGGCAGGCATCGCCACCGTGAACGGCAAGAAAGTGTGCGAGGCGACTCTGAGCTGCATGCTCGTGCCCCGCGGTGCCGAAGCTGGTGCAACGGACTCATCGGAATAGCTGCTGAAGCTGACATCGTGCTTATTCATCCCACTGCGATCATCGACAGTAATGCCAAGGTGGCTGCCACCTGCAAGGTTGCGGCCTATTGTGTCATCGGCGCGAACGTCGAAATCGGCGAAGACTGTGAGCTGATGGAGCACGTAGTCATTCACGGTCCCACGCGCATCGGCTCCCACAACCGTATCTTTCCTCACGCCGCCATCGGCATCGAGCCGCAGGACGTTACCTACGCCGGCGAGCCGACGCGGCTGGAGATCGGCGATCACAACCTGGTCCGCGAATTCGTCACCATCAACCGTGGCACGGTTAAAGGCGGCGGCGCCACCCGCATCGGCAATCACGTGTACCTGATGGCCTATGCCCACATCGGGCACGACTGCCAGGTCGGCGACCACGCCATGCTCGTCAACGGCGCCACGCTCGCCGGACACGTTACGGTGGAGGAGTGGGCCACCATCGGCGCGATGTCG
>Ga0207926_1001284_pt1 | contig 11842 bp, 11 predicted proteins | sample NGESurdeep072012_8_FD_184454 | JGI IMG/M metagenome (GOLD analysis project Ga0207926, IMG submission 184454) | Arctic peat soil microbial communities from Barrow, Alaska - NGEE Surface sample 210-1 deep-072012 (SPAdes) | ecosystem: Environmental > Terrestrial > Soil > Wetlands > Peat ...
GCCGTTGAGCATGCCACTACAGGCCAATAGGCCAACGTGGCCTTTGTGTAACGGCGTCACCGGCCGGCCCGTCATTTTTTGCTGCTTGCGTACAAGAATGCCGCGAGCATTCTGCATCGCTACAGAGCGCTGCAGCGCATCCTCAATCGCATCCAACGGCAGTCCCGAGTAAGTGATCTTTGCCGGAGAAGACGGTGGGATGGCATACCGCTCCACAACCTCTTGGTTGAGCACGGGAAGCAGCTGCGGCTTGTACGCGATCCGTAGCAACTCGTCCGCTCCCTTGGGTTCGCCGCGCAGATGCGTTTTCTTTCGCCTGCCAAACACCACAACCTGATTGAAACGGACGGACTCCGGATGTTCGAGTCGAAAGACGCAAATCCGATCAAACTGGCTTGTCAACAGACGTGCGCACGTTCCGACTGCGGGAGCCGGAACCACGAATACCAGCACGCCTTCGCTGTTCACCCAGCGATAGCAGTGTTCCAGGAATACCAACTCCATCCTCTTGTTACTGTGCGGACCAAACTCGCTGTCGTAAGGCGGATTCAGATACAGCAGCGAACACGTTTCCGCCAATACCCGGCACTCAAACGCGCTGCCGTGGACGGTCGCGATTCCTTTTCCGGCGGCTGCTGCGGCCCTGTCTGCATCGAGTTCGATGGCGGCCAAGTGAGCGCCCGTGTTCTTCGTGATCTCAAGCAATGCCGTGCCGTCACCGGCGCAAGGGTCAATGGCCGCGTACGGTGCGGCGGGCATGAGCAAGGCGCGGATGTTTTCGGCTTCTTCGACAGGCAATGGGTAGTAACCGAGCTTCAGTCGGCCAGCATTTCTCATCTTTCCTCCAGAGCGGTGCCGTGTTTTTGGCGAGGAACGCATCGCAATGATGTGCACTAATACGTTGTCCACAACAGGCGACGGTTGTAGCACAATAGGACTTTCCAGTCGTTACGTAGCTAGGGGGAGGAATGTCAGTCGCGCACAATCGTGGCAATGATCAACCGTCTTTAGAGCTTCGACCGTTTGACCGCCTTACGCTCGGATTGATTGGGGTGGGAGTGATATTCGCTTCCCTGGGTCTTGGCGAAGCCGTCTATCGGCTCCTGTTCTTCGATTTCGATTGCGCAACCGACCGGCTTCCAATCGAAATGTTGTTCGGGCTGGCGTTCGCGTGGATGGTCACGAAGGTGGCTAAGAGAATCTACCGGCACCGAATGGAGTTCTCGGCCAGAATGAATTTGATCTGGGACCGGAACCACAAGATCCGTCACGCGGTGGAAGCCATTCCGCCAGTGCCGTATCCCGCGCATCAGCAAGCGATCCGGGTGATTCGTGAGGAGGTGGACCGCATCGAATGGGCGCTGGCCGATATCCTGCCGCAATAATTGCACGATGGGGCTCATTACTATCTGACGCTTCCTCAGCCAGCCTTTCGACCTTGCATAGTTTCCGGGCAGCCAACGGATTCTCCCGGGTTCGGAAGCGACGATGGAAGATATCTTCAGGGGTACCGCGTCGGGTGAGACGAACTGAGGCTTCGCTGAAGGTGGGCGGATCTCAAATAGCAAGCGGTTCCATGCTGACTCCCGTTGCGCAAGGTGCCGGTCGTCCCGCGGTCCAGTTCGGAAAAGGGTTTCTGCTGGAAGTCCTGAAGTCTTCGATTAGCCGGCGGACTTTGCTGCGTCGTTCCAACAAGCAATCCAGCAAGCGTTGCAGCTCGTCGCGTTCGCCATACCATTTGCATGGGATCTCGTCCGCAATGCTGTGCAGTTGACGCTCGGAGAATCGCTCGATCCGCGACAACCACGGATCAAAGTCATCCCACGATTCGATCCGTTCATAGACATCATTGAGCCCGTACACTCCCCGCAGCGGCGCGTCGGGGAAACTCCACTCGCCCGCATTGAAGCAGTATCCAAAATCAATAAACGTGGCTTTGTATTTTCGCTCGCGTATCTCTTTGTGGAATACAACCTGCCGGCCATCCGCATTGCCGGTCCATTTGTCGAACGCAAGCAGACCAGCAAACTCCCTCAGGTTTCTGACCCCCCAAGCATTGTCCCTGGCAGCCAGTCCAAGGCATCACCGGTCACCAGCGCAGAACCAAATTGAAGCCCAGGACCCGCTGCAACCGCTCGCCCAGCAAGGGTGAAGGTAATTCCCTGCTCACGGATCGTGTCTTCGTCCACGAGAATAATGACCGGCTCCGGCACACTGAGCCCAATCATCCGCGCCAGTCTGCAGGCCAAGTAGTCATTGGCCAGCACTCTTGTGCACTGTGGGTTGCCCATCAGCTTGGTCACGTATTTCTTGCCGTCATCGGCCAGCATGATTCGCGCTTGGGAGCCGCCGCGGACCTGAGAGATGTGTGTGACTGCCTTCAGAGACACGTTTCCGCCTCCGCATGTTTTTGGTGGAGTTTTTTGGTATGGATTCCATTTCTGGCTGTGTTCCGAGAGCGAGGAGCACACGTATCCGTGTGCCCTCGCAGTCGTGGTAGCGGTGGTGGTTAGGCTGCGTGGTGCTGGTCGGAGCCAGCGAGTTCTTCGAGGCCGAAGACCACGTGTTGCAAGCCCTTCATGTCCGGTATCTGGCCTGTTGGCGGGGCTTGCAGCTTGGCCAGAAGCGCCTCGACGGTCTTCGCGTCGAGCCGTTTGGTGACGGCGTTCAATCGCTCAATGCCGCGTGTCGCGGATTCGAGCATCTGCAGGACGGTTCGCTTGACGGCGGGATCACGGATCAACTTCGGCTGGTTGACGCGGCCGTACTCGCGCAGGATGTTGCGGTACAACACTGTTCCGACAGTCTTTTCCAGGCACAGAATGCGCGCATCCAGATCGTCGCCGTTGCCTCCGCTCGCGCTGGCTTTGCTGTCTCCGGCGTGAGTGTGGCCATTGCCGGAGACCCTTGGGGAGTTGTTCCCGTTGGACTGGCTTCTTCCATTCGTGCCGTTGGAAGGTGCGGCGGCGTTGCCGTTGCCATTCCGACTTGAAGGCCGCATTCCTTTGCGCCAATTCTCCGGAAGGGCCCATGCGAACAACGCGGGCGTTCTCGCCGGCTGGCGGTTCTGGTCCAGATCGACCCAAACGGCTTGGATATCGTAGAAGTAACGGCCAAGACCGAGGCACGAGCACGCCCGCTTGAAGGCCTGCGCATCGGCTGACGTCATACCGTTATCGTCGTCGGCCCATTCTTCGCCGGTGCCTGAATGCGACCCAATGCCAAGGATCGTGACCGTGCAGGTGACCAGCACCTTGCCCGAGACGATGCTCTCGCCCTTCTTTACGCGGGTGATGTTGGTCATCGTCTGGACCTTGTACTCGCGGGTCCAGCCCTGTGGCGTGAACAGCGCGTTCAGCCGGTCAGTGTAGGCGCGGCAATCGGCGTACGGCACGATCTGGCCGCGCTTCTTGTCGTTGGTTGTGTTGGTAACCCGCCACCGGACTTGGTCGGGTGAAAACGGGACTTCAAGCTCCGAAAGGAGCTTGGTCACATCCAGTCCCGAGGGAGATGTCGTTGTGTCTTCAGTTGGCATGGCGAGGCACCCTCCTTCAGGTACCTGAGGTTTTGTTGAGGTTCAGTTGTGATTTGAGGAAATGCGAGCTGAGTGGTGGCTGGGTTTGGGTTGGATACCGGGCTGCTACCGGCCGATTTAGAACGGAAGGATATGGTTTTGCTGTGGCTGTTTATCTTGATTGCGGGCGCCAGCCCGAGCCAGATTTCTCAATGCCCATGGGGTGAGTTAGTGGGATCGACGGGCAAAATCCGTGGCTGAAGGAAAAGCCGGATTACCGATGAGAGGGCGATCTTCCATCCAATGACACGAGTGTGGACAACGTACGGAGTGAGAAACTGGGAGTCGATGGATGCTAGCGCGTTTTATCAGGACCAATCCTACGGGCATCGTCTAAGGGCACGTCTAATGAGTGAGTTGGCAGTATCCTCAATTGCCTACGAAGTGGGCTTTACGTAGCGCCCACCTCATTCTGTAAACGAAGATTCAGATCTTCTAACGATCTGTTACGAGGGGAAAGAGAGGCTCCTTGCAGCAGCCTCCGGTGGCCGCTTCGGTCCTGGGGTTTTAGCCTAGCCGTCCAGTCGTCTACTGGGATCTCCGGTCGCGACGCGCGGGCAAGTGCTAAGCGTCTCCAAATACCCCGGGGGTTTTCTTCCAGTCTTTCCAGCGAGTTCTTGGATCAGTTGGAAAGCTCTTGAGGATCCGCTTTTCACCAGCTTTTCGAAGAGCCGCATTGTTGCTCCAACTCGACTCACCACCCAAACGAACGGCATCATATATGGTGTTGATCGTGGCCTTATCAATGCCAAAGTCCTGCATTCCCATCTTCAAGATCATGTCGGCAGTGTCTCTCTTGGTGTCCTGAATCCAATAGAGGTAGTCGTGAACGATTGCAGGAAAGGTATATTCTCCATCGGGCCTCAACAATGACCAGAAAAGTCGTGGGATACTTGCCAAGTCGGTGACAAATCCAACCGGAACCGCCACCGGCGAAAAGCCTATCTGATCTGCGTTGGGTTTCCATTTAATCGACTTGGTGAGAAAGTACATCGGCTCCACAAACCGCCCTAGAAACAAAGCTCCTTCCTCGTCACGGACTATTGGGCTTTGAGAGTTGAGTGGCCGATTCATCCATGCATTCATCCACTCTTCGACAGTAGGTCCACCCTTGCCATTTTGGTCCTGAGTGAAACTGCCTGGTTCGACTTCGAGGAACATCGCCGAAGCGGCCAGCGACTTTCCGACGATCCATGCCGTACCAGCCTTTAGCATGGTTCGCCTATTCATCGACATTGTTCACCTCTCCCTGAAATCGTTATCCGTGAAGATTTCAATCTGCGCCGACGACAACCCAGCCGGCCCAGAACTTAGGTGCTCCGAACCTGACATCACTGCGGACCTTTTGTTGCGCGTGGTGAAGAGCTCCCACCACGGAAGATTTCTTCTCTAGCAATTGTTGGTAGAACTCCGCCATCAGCAGCTCTGTCGCCTCGTCATCGACATTCCACAAGGACATGACAAGGCCTCGAGCGCCCGAGGCGAGAAATGCCGACCGTAGACCCTCGAGTCCCTGACCCGCTGTGTCCGCTCCAAGTCCCGTACCGCACGCGGAGAGCACTACGAGGTCAGATGATCTAAGATCCGTGTCCAGGAGTTCTTCGCCTGTAAGGATACCCGATGTTTTAAGGGTTACCCGGTCGGTTACGTTTGCGCCGGAAAGAGCCAATCCGCTATCGACTAGCGGATCCCTACTCGGCTTGTCCCCAGCATTGACCTCCCAGCTTCTTCCCATCACGAGATCTACTTCTCGACTGGCAGCAAAGCCGTGCGTTGCGAAGTGAAGGTATTTCTTCCCCTCCATACTCTTCAGTACAGCCGCTTTCGTGGCATTTGCTCGCTGCAGCCAAATGACGTCCAAGCCACTCTGCTTGGCTGTGTCTTGGATTGCGGAAGCTTCGCGGGCTGCCCATTGAAGCTCTTTGAAAGGCTCACCGGGTTTTCCAGGTGTCGAGGGAACCCGCCCGGCGTCGTAATCCAGATCACCTATTAAGAGAAGATTCTGCAGCTCCTTTTCGGGATTTCTCGAATTGGAACGCACATGCAGGAACGCACGGGCGGAGTCGACTTCAGTCACCTGCAAACCTGACACCAGCTCTTCGGCGTTAGCCACCTGTTGCCACGGGAAACGTGTGAGAACCCCATCGGAACTAACGCGCACTTCAGCGGTTTTCTCGGGAAGAGCCTGACGTATAGGCTCCCACACCACCGAAACTAGCTTAAGCCAATCAGCGTTGGACATGCTGTTAAGATGTGAGCGCCACTGTTGCATTGCAGACTCCACTGCGCTGGCATCACCAATCTTCACGAACACCGGACCGACTGAGACGCCCGTGATCAGAGCGCAGTATTTCTGTACCCAATCCTTCCCCTTTCCAAATTGATCAAATTTGTAGATATCTACAAAAACCTCATTCGCCCTGAGGACCTTACGAAGCGATGCGATTGACACCGCCGTTTTCGAGACGGATATGTTGCTGGCGACTAGTAGCTCGCGCTCATATTTCTCTTTCTCACGAAGGAGTTGATCGTCCGTCGTCTTCCATTCGTTGTACGGTACGCTTCCCCTGCTTGCGGACCACTCGGCCAACTGAGTCAGAGCGGTTTTCCACTTCGCGATGGCCTCCGTGTCGGAAGAGTTCTTAGCAGCTCTGGCCAGTCTGGACTGCCTCGTCAACCCTTCGACCAGAAGCCCCTTCCAGGGAAGCAGTAGATCGTACGCAGGGCTCAAACACGTGCCGACCTGGCACACTGAGAGGAGTCCGCTTGTTTGTGCTGTAGCTTGGCCGATCAACAACTGTCTCTGTTCGCCGAGCGACAACAGAGTCAGCGACTGCTGGATATGCGCATCGAAGCTATTGGCGGCAGCCTCGAAGGATGCGAGCGCCGCCCCAGAATCACCATGTCTAAGCAGAAGCTTGCCCAAATTGAAATGGCGACCAGCCACTACCAATGAGTCCTCGCCATAACGATCGGCTGCCATATTTAGTGCATGCTGCTCCATTGCGATCGAGTCTTTCATTCGATTCTGGTCGTTGTAAATGTCAGAGAGAAGATCGTGAGCCTCTATGTCGTTCGAGTCGAGTGTCAACGCAAGAACCGCCGCCTTTTCAGCCATATCGACCTTCCCCAGTCGGTAGTATTCCTGACCTTCTTGGCGTGCCAGATCGGCATCGATCTGTTGGCCAATCTCGAGTTGAAGATCCAGAGCCTTTCTGGTCACTGCAGCTCGTTGTTTCGGATCGGCCGCGCACATCGCCGACATCTTCAAAGCCTCTACATAGTTTCGGCTCTCTGGGGTCTTAGCCTCGTAAATGGCGGCTGCGCGAGTAACGAGCGGCAGGGCCGAATCGCAGTCGTTCTCGCTGATGAGGCCTACTCCTATGCGCGTAAGTAGTCCAGCAGCGACGAGGGAGTCGTCACCTTCTGACTTACTAACTATCGAGAGTGCATCATCTAAATGAACGCGCGCCTCCGCATAACGACCATGTCGTAGTAGGTACATCCCGAATTCCTGAATGGCTTCCACATGGTAGTCGTCATCCTCAGTCCTGTCGCCCGTAATCGCAATTGCATTGCGAAAGTAACTTTCTGCTGAAGTCGTGTCATGCTGTTTGTCGTAGACTTCGGCCGATTTGTACAGTGCTTCGGTGCGATACGATTTGGCAGAGGGACTGGAATCACTCTCAACTTTGGTCAGAATCTTTTTGTAAGTGGTGAGCGCTTCGCTCGATCCACCGTTTGTCGCCTGAAGTTCAGCGATTTGCATGAGGATCTCGTTTTCCGAAATGTGACCAGAGACGTTTACACCCCCAAGGCTCGCTGCGACCTTGTCGAGCAGAGATATGGCTTCTCCATAGGCACCGATGTGGCTGTAGCAATCTGCCAACATGTAAATCTTCGAGATGCCATTAGCGCTGAGACGAGGTGAGCTATCGAGGTCTAACTTGTAGGCTTGTTGAAGGTGCATGGCAGCCTCTCTGAATGCCTTTTGCTCGTATTCAATCCCTCCTAGTTCCGTGAGACTAGCGTTCAGATACTGTTTGTCATTCAGCTCAGATGTTCCATAAAGGTGAACGGCAAGCTCGAAATATGTCGATGCCGTTCCAAGAGTAGCGGGCGTGTGAAAAAGCTCACCGCCATGGAACACGGCAGCAGCGTACCCTTCCGGGGGATAGACCTGCTTGATTATGGCGAGGGCTTGGTCCACGGTGCTTTTCGCGTCTTCATAGCGGCCAGCACCCACTTGCGCTTCTGTTAGCTCCATTAGACAACTGCCTACCCGTCTATCCTTTTCGCCAAAACGGATTTGCGCGATGTCGCACGCCTTCTTTATATAGGTAGAACCCTCCGCTGGCTTGCCCGCTTTCACCAGCGACTTGCCAAGGTTGAGAGCGGCGGTTGCGAGTTCAAAGCTATCTGGAGGTAGCGTTCTGAACTTGGCTTCATAGACGCGACCCGCGAGTTTCGCTGCCGTCTTGTAGTCACCAGCCGAATAGGCTTGGCGCGCCTGCGCGTCGAGCTCGTCTGCCGTCTGTGCCACCGTCGAAAAGCTGAAAATGACGGAGAACAATACGATATAGATCGAAGTTCGCGTTACGTGGAGCATGGCTTCTACCAATGTCCGATCAAGATACAGAAGCATTATGCGTGGGAAGGCGCGCAGTGCCGGAATATTACCATACGAAACTGAAGCCCTACCGAAGATTGTGGGTTAAATATGCCGCGAGCTCAAACGAGAGACCTGGCTTGCTGAGCAGTTGTTCTCGCAGCCTCCATTGACGAGAAGTCCTCGAATCGCTCATTGAGGTCGGATCGGCAACGATACGTCGGCCAGTGTTCACGAGTGTGTCCGCTGCACACAATACGATCTGGTTCGAATGTTACTTGATGAGAACGGTGCTTAGTACACGTAGAGGAACCGATGGACGCAGGAATCGAGATAGTTCGTCAAAACGGCGTTTCTTGGTCAGTCACTGTTGTCTCTTCAGAGGCGCTTTCGGCGGGATCACGATGGCCGTTCCCGCGGGCCCTGGAATCCAGGAACTCGATCCTGTCGACGTAGACGAGATCCCTGTAGTGTTTGGCACCCGTCTGTTTGTCATCCCAAGATTCCGTGCGCTTCCGGCCTTCGAGATAAACGCGGGCACCTTTGTGCAGGTTCTCGCCGACGATCTCTGCCAGCCGACCAAAAGTCTTCACAGCAAACCACTCCGTGTGTTCTTGCAGTTCGCCGCCCTTGTCCTTCCATCGTTCCGTGGTCGCGACGGAAAATTGCGCTATGGCCGTACCCTGTTGGCTGTACTTCACCTCAGGATCACGGCCGAGATTTCCGATCAACATTACTTTCTGCATCTTTTGTTGCTCCTTTGTGCGTTCACCCATAACGTGAGAATAGCGACTGAGAAAAATCAGTAAGTTAGCTCGACGGAGACCTCATAAGACGCGAACCGGAGACCGCATAAGGTGAGAATATCGCCTCGATTTGACGCATAAGGTGAGAATGTCGGCACAAAGTACAAAGCGAAAAATACCTTGACGTACTCGCGCCCTCGCGCCTCTGCGTCAAGGGATTCCGGAGGCGGCAATTACAGTCCCGCTAAGGAGACCAAAGCGAGGTCGGAGCCTGCTCGTGCCGCTGCCCAACTCAGCGGATCCAAATCGCTGTTCGGCGCTGGGACTCACGGCCTGCCCTGCAGGGTGCTAGGCTTTACATTAAATGGGTCAATGGTGCAAGGCAGCGCTATCAATGAGTTGTACGCGCAAACGCTGCGGGAGGTGGCGGGCACTGCAGTTCCGTTCCGCCCTCGCTCAGAAGCTCAGATCGTAGATTGCGCATCCGCGCGACACCGTAGGCCAACTGGGACAACTTGAAAACGGATCCATCGTTCTTGTTCTCTAGGGACTCGTCGCTCAGGGAGCTGAAACTGCAGTTCGCCGACCACTCATTGGATGGAATTAGATCCGGTCGTCCGGTGCTATTTATTAGTCTTATGCAACGCATCATCTGTCGTTTGGGGTCTAGAGCATTTATCGTCGAATGCGGGATTGGGTTTAGGAGATCGCCCTTAGAGCTAAGCTGGGCTAGACTTGTCAGGTCAGCCGCGAATTGCCGCTCTACGGAAGCATTCGGCCTGTAAATCTTCCATCTCGGAGTCGCAAATTCTGGGGGAGCGTGAGGCGTTAGATTCCGCGCCAGGCTTATGAGTCGTTGAGTCGGGAAGCCACTTCCCAGCGTTCCATCAAAGGCCGATCGAAACAGTCTCTCGAGAGCTATGAAAGTCCTGAGCTCATAAAGATTCGAGTCTTGGCCTTGTGTAGTTATGTAGCTCAAGACGCTATTAACGAAAGCTTGATCTCCCCGATGCAAATACCAACTCTCCTCATCGTTGATCGGGAACAGTACGGAAAGCTCAAGAGTGTCGTTGGCTTCTTTGTTAACACGGGTGAATTTCAGGTCCGAATCAGCCGCGTATTGCTTTTCGCGAAGATGCGAGACAAAGTGAGGCGCTTTAACTGGTTGCGCATTTTGCGAGGTCATTCCGCTCTTAGCACATGAGATTGTGGCATCGCCTTTTTCAGCGCACTTTTGGAGGGCCTGAACTATTGATTGGTTGAATTCCCTGTCCATTGTCAAAGGCGAAGCACTGACATCCCTGAGGGCATCCAGGAATTCCGGAGGGAATTTAGTGGTGTGGTCTGGCCAGTCGGTTTTGACCACCGCATTGTAAGCGGCGACCTGCATCTCCGCTCTCCGCATCGCAATGACATCCACCGTCTGTTGCGCCCCAGGTGTAATGGCATCAAAGATCCAATGGTCGGCCATTATTACTCGACACCCAAATGTTGTGTCTTCAAGTGCGGGATGAAGAAGAACTTTGTCGATGCCGTCGAAAGGAGTGCGTACCACGGTTGCTGCCGACATTCTTGGGTCAGACGCGTAAGCCAAAGCCTGATACGCCAGCGAGGACGGATAGGGACCCAGCACAATGTGCCTGCCGTCCCGCAAAGACAGGCTCAGTGTCAAATCATTCGACTGGAGAGTCCAATCAAGACCGACGACATCAGCTTGCGCTGATTGAGCACTTCTCCCGATCAGGATACCCCCTTGTCCTGAATAGTTTTCCAGCAAACCCGGTGTTATGCCGCGTGCTACAGCTTTGTTAAACTCTGATTCGGAAACACCTCCTCCCATCTGTTGTGCAAGCAGCTGTTGCAAAGTCGACTCTTTGGGTAAAGGAAACTGCGACGAGTAATCCGGAATTAGCTGAGGAACATCCACGTCCAGGCGAAGAGCCTTTCGAACCGACGAGGGGAGTTTCCCCAGTTCCCCAATTTCCGTCATAGACCTTTCCCAGCGTTTTCCCGCTTCGTGAGTTGGGATCTGTGCGACTGTGTCGCTTAGCTTAGATATAAGTTCGTCGTCTGATATCAACGTAGCTGGCAGGCGAGTGAAATCGATGTCTGGCACCATCGCTCTTCTAAGATCGGCGGCAATAATGTTGTTTTTTGCCTTCTCAATTCCCCCATCCACAAATCCAATGACGAATTGATTGAACCGTATCTTAATAGTAAGTCCGAAGTGATGTTTCTATCGACGCAGCCGATCCCTTGAACAGCTGCTTCACGATCTGATTCGACGTCTCAGGAGTTCCATTTTCCAGCACGTTGCTAAAGATCTCTCCAAGTGCCCACTCGTGGAAATCAGCATATTGTGCTGGCTTGGTGTAGTCGCCGGGCTCCAATACTGCAAGAGCCCTCAGCTTCTCCCGCATGCCTTTAATTTGCTGTACATTTTCCTGTTTCCAGGTTTCGAGGAATGATGCCCTTAGCGGAGACTGCCGCTCCTGCTCGATAGCGGTCAGATAATGTGCAGCCGAAACCGCATTGTCACCCCACTCCGCAGGTATGAAAGCCTTGTCGTCAACGGAGGTTGTCGGTAAAGTAGCCTTCCGCAACTCGGCCCTTACTGCTAATCTCGTCCAATCTCTAGACGCTAGCCGGCGGCTCTCCAGCTTTGGTGCGGGCATTCTCCACAAAGGGTCAAGGGCTACGGTTCGTTCAAACTCAGCAGCGAGAACCTGTAATCCTCTCTGTTCGGCATAACCGACCTGCGCTGGGTCGTTAGTTCGAGGTAACGCGTCACGCGTCCTCTGGCTTGCTTCGAGGCTAACAGCCCGTGGTGCAAGTCTGGATTCGCAAGTAAAAACACTTGAGGTATCCACAGACATTGTTCGTAGAATCGCCCTATGGCGATGGGCACGCGCA
>Ga0207926_1001287_pt1 | contig 11826 bp, 14 predicted proteins | sample NGESurdeep072012_8_FD_184454 | JGI IMG/M metagenome (GOLD analysis project Ga0207926, IMG submission 184454) | Arctic peat soil microbial communities from Barrow, Alaska - NGEE Surface sample 210-1 deep-072012 (SPAdes) | ecosystem: Environmental > Terrestrial > Soil > Wetlands > Peat ...
CCAGGCAGGGCTCGGCCTGGTCAACCTGCAGCGCCGGGCAGAGAAGCTGCACGGGCAGTTGGTCATCGAGAGCCCGGGAACCGGTGGGACGTTACTCATCTGGCAGGTACCCGTCAGCCGGTAAGCCAGAGCAGAACGATCTGTGTCCGACTGCGTGACAGTGACCCGATTCGATTAAACGACATCGTGGGGTCCCCGGTCGGATTGCTGCTGGTGTTGATTTCGATGATCGATGATCCGGCGTAGGCGTGCCGATTCGAGCCCGGCTTCCCGGGCTTTGCGGTTGGCCGTCCCGCGCCCCCCGTGCTCGTCGTTCGGGGTGACGTAGCCGATTCCACTTGATCCATCAGCAGGGGTCAGGCCACACTCTCAATTCGCCTTTCGAGGCTGCACCTGTAGGTATGGGTGTGATCCGCTGCTTGCTGAGGGTTCGTATACCCCATGTCTCCAAGGCTCTGTGTGGTTCGTCAGCGCACCAAGCCGCTGCTCGTCACCCAGCCTTGGTCACCACCGACCGATGGTCCATCAAATCATGACCCACCTCTGGCGGATAGACGGTGTCGAGATGCTCTCCTCACGGCACGTAACCATGCGGACGCACTGTGAGTGCGAAACAGCGCCGGAAGTGGTGGTTACCAGTCGGACCGAACCGGAAGTTTCCGCCGTTGAGTGCCTTTGCCGACGAACCGGCACGGGATCCAGCTGGAGCCGGTCGAGGAGCACGAGCCGTCCTGACCGGCGAGAAGGGGCCTCAGATGGAGAAGTCCTCCCCCGGCCAAATTCCCGAGGTGGTGGGGCGAATGCCGGACGCGGTGGGGTGACCGTCGACCGTCGTCTCGAGCCGGTCGACCCGAGACAGCAGTTGCTGGAGGCTCACCCCGACCAGGTCGGGGGCGTGGGCATTGTCGAGATCGGGTCGCCCGCTCGCTATGCGGCTGCGGGAGATGATCTGACCCGGAACGCCGACCACCACCGAACTTGGCGGCACGGGGCGGACCACCACGGCGTTGGCGCCGATGCGGGTGTCGTGCCCGATCTCGATAGGCCCGAGGATTTTAGCGCCCGCACCCACCGTGACCCGGTCTCCGAGGCTGGGGTGCCGCTTTCCCGGCACGAGACTCGTTCCACCCAGGGTGACGCCTTGGTACAGGGTGACGTCCTCGCCGACCTCGGCGGTCTCGCCGATCACCACGCCCAAGGCGTGGTCGATGAACAGCCCTGGGCCGAGGATGGCACCGGGATGGATATCGACTCCGGTGAGCATCCGCGCGACCGTCGAGACGAACCGCCCGAGCAGCAGGTGGTCACCGCACCAGAGCCGGTGGGCCAGCCGGTACGCCCAAACGGCGTGCAAACCCGGGTAGCACAACACGATCTCGGGGGTACTGCGCGCCGCGGGGTCGCGGTCACGGACCGCCCGTACGTCACGGCGCATGGTGGCGAACACGACGTCAGTCGTCCGGCTCGGCGAACAGGGGCGTGCTCAGGTAGCGCTCACCGGAGTCCGGGACCATCACCACCACCAGCTTTCCCACGTGCTCTGGCCGACGCGCCACTTCCCCAGCCGCCCATATTGCAGCACCTGACGAGATGCCGACCAACAGCCCTTCCTGTGTGGCCATCCGGCGAGCGGTGCTGATCGCGTCGTCGGCCTCGACGGTGACAATCTCGTCGATGAGGCTGGTGTCCAGCACGGAGGGGATGAACCCCGCACCGATCCCCTGGATGGGATGTGGGCCCTTCTCACCGCCCGATAGCACCGGCGACGCTGCCGGCTCCACGGCTACCATCTGCACCGTCGGCTTGCGCTCCTTCAGGGCTTGGCCGACCCCGGTCAGGGTGCCACCGGTACCCACGCCGGCCACGACGATGTCCACGTCGCCGTCGGTGTCCGCCCAGATTTCCTCGGCCGTGGTGGTCCGGTGGATGGCCGGGTTCGCCGGATTGTCGAACTGTTGCGGAACGAAATAACGGGAGTCCGCAGCAGCCAGATCCTGCGCCTTGGCAATCGCCCCGGCCATCCCTTCCGGTCCAGGCGTCAGGATCAGCTCGGCACCGTAGGCCTTGAGCAGCATCCGCCGCTCATTGCTCATCGTCTCGGGCATGGTGAACACGCAACGGTAGCCAAGGGCCGCGCACACCATGGCCAGTCCGATCCCGGTGTTCCCGCTGGTCGGCTCCAGGATCACCGTGTCCCGATCGATCGCACCCGCCTTTTCGCCGGCCTCGACCATCGCCACGGAGATGCGGTCCTTCACGCTCTGAGCCGGGTTAAAGTACTCGAGCTTGGCCACGACGTCGGCCACCGCACCATCTGTTACGTGCCGCAACCGCACCAGCGGAGTATGGCCTATGAGTTGGGTGACATTGTCGGCGATCTTCATGGCATCACACGCTCCCGTTCCGCGTTCTGGCCTTTTGGCCTGTCTCCCAAACTAACCTTGGATCCTTCACGAGAAATCGTGACGCGCTCGCCGTGGCATGGGATCAACCATCGGTTGCGGCCAGGGGCCGAGTGTGATCAATCAATGACTGCGACTGCGCCACAGATGTGAGTTTCCGGGTTCAGGCCAGGCTAGGTTGCCCCTTCGGGGACGTGACCGCGGTCAACCTGTGCTGTTCCAGCCAAGCTGAGATTGGTCAGATGAGGAGGTGGAATCTCCGATAGGCGCCGAGCAGCGGATCGGCGCTGGGCCAGCCTTCGGTCGCTCCTATCGATCAAATCGGCGCCAATTCGGAGTAATCGGTCAGCGGTGCTCGGAACACGTCTTGGGCCGAAGGTCCCAAACGTCCCTGTTAGCGGTCCAACGGGGCGCCGACGACGAGCCGTTGGTCCCTTGTAGCAGGGGAGTGCCCGGAGGCTGGGAAGTACACGAGACGACAAACTGTCTAAGTCCGCAATGCGGGCTACGCCGTCTGCCCGGGGATGGTCAGCGCTCTTGTCTTCGACCAGGCGCTGGCGGGACGCTAGGTGGGCGGGAACGGTAGGCGGCCGGCGACGGCGGCAAGTGATCGGATATCCGCTGCGCAATCCGCCGCAGAAGGCGCAGTCGGGGGTGCAGCCCCATGCGTTGAGCACCATCGTCGCCGGGTTCTTGAGCCATTCGAGGTCGTGCACGCCATGAAGGAGATCCCGTGCTTAGCTTGCAATCGCACCGTGGCCCTACGCGTCGGCGATCTCCGTGATCCTTGACTCACCCGCCTTGGTGCCACCTGACGCATCTGCTGGATGAGTCCGCGGACACATGTGGCTCTCGCCCGGGCACGGCATCGCGAGGTGGTCTGCGAACCAGCTGATTGCCAGCCGTGCCACCGCGTCCAGCGCTCCCGGCTCCTCGAACAAATGGGTCGCCCCTGGGACGATGGTCAGACGGTGGTAGCAACGGAGGCGGGAGGCAGCCTCGCGGTTGAGCTCGAGGACCGCATCATCGGCACCACCGACGATGAGCAGGGTCGGGCATCGAACGGCCGGGAGTTTCGCACTGGCGAGGTCGGGACGCCCGCCCTGTGACACCACTGCACCAACGTCGTTTCCGGGCGAAGCGGCTGCCCGCAGGGTAGCGCCGCGACATCTGGCTGTCGACGGATCCATGCAGTCACAGCCAGCAAGCGGCTTCCGAGCAGTTCGATGTCGAAGACGCGTTGGCGATCAGCGCTCTCCTCGAGCGTGAGCAGATCGAACAACAGCGTGGCCAAACCGGTGGCGTGGAAGGCCCGGGCCATCGACTGGTTACGAGGGCTGTGCCTGCTGCTCCCACTACCGTGGGCGAAGAGCACGATCCCCTTAGCACCGGCCGGCACGTCGAGCCGTCCCTCGAGTTCAATTCCATCCGGGCTGATAACGACCTCCCGATCCACGCGTTGCCACGGTGTCCCGCTCGGACCCCCAGCTCCGGCGCCACGGCGTAGAAGTGCAGCAACCTCATCGTCCGACGTCTGTGCAAAATCGTCGTACCACTGGCCGACGGCAACGAAGCGCGAGGGGCTGATGAGGCTCACCACCTGATCGGCCACGGATTGCAGTCGGGTGACCGTCTCGGGTGGTGCCACCGGGACGGCCAGGATGATCCGACGGGCACCCTGGGCACGGGCCACCTGCACGGCGACATGAGCCGTCCCACCGGTGGCAAGGCCGTCGTCGACAATCACCACCGTTCGACCGGTTATCGGCATCGGCGGCCGATCTCCCCGATAGCGCCGGACTCGGCGCATGAGCTCAGTTCGCTCGTGGGCCTCCACATCGGCCAGCTCCCGCTCGGTCAAACCGGCCTTGCGGACCAGATCGGTATCGAGCACGCGGATACCACCCTCCCCGATGGCCCCGAATCCGAGTTCGGGCTGGAACGGCTAGCCGAGCTTACGGACGACGATGACGTCGAGCGGCGCACCGAGGGAGCGGGCCACCTCCGCAGCCACCGGTACGCCACCTCTCGGGAGTGCCAAAACCACGGGATGCTCGTCACGGAGAGGTGCCAGACGCTCGGCCAAGAGCTGTCCCGCCTCGCGCCGATCCCGGAAGGTCACGATGCCGTCTTCTCCCCGCACCGGATCGTCATGTCAAAAGCCCGTCGGAAACGTCTCGGGCGGTTCCCCACGATCCCACAGTGGAGTGCGTTCCAGAGGTTCGAGGGCACGCGTGCTGTCCATGTGGATGACAGCATCGAACTGTTGGGCCAGATGGGCCTCGAAGTAGTGGCTCTGGAGCTCGGTCTCGGGCCGGTAGATCACGCCGATTGCCCGTTCAAGCCGTGGCTCCGACAGCACCTCGTAGGCAGCGACGTCGGCTGTGGCCACCCAGAACTGGGGAATGCCGACCGCGTGCAGGAGCGCCTCGTGACTACCGGTACGGGCAGGACGGACGTGTTTCCGTTCGGCGGGCGCACCCCAATCCGGCGCGGCGGTCACCCGACCGTTGAACGTGGTGAAGCCGATCAGCGCGGTGTCACCTCCGTAGCGCTCCCGTGCCAACTGGCCGACGTTGAGCTCGCCACGAGCCCCCATCGCCGTGGCACGGGCATCGCCCACATGCGAGTTGTGCTCCCACACAACCACCTTGGTGTGCCCCGATTGACGGTCGAGATGTTCGATCAGGGCCTCGAGCGTGCCGGCCATATGCCGGTCGCGAAGGTTCCATGAGGAGATCTCCGCCCGGTACATCTGGTGGTAGTACTCCTCCGCATCGCGGACCAGCCGTGCGTTCTGCTCGGCGTAGAACTGCTCGTCCTCGGCCACCCAACCGTCACGCCGGAGGTACAACTCCGAGCGGCGCCGCAGCTCCAGGAGCTGGGCAACGACCTCGTCTTCGCAGGGGGTCGCGCCTTCAAAGGCCAGAGAATGCCCGTAGGCCTGACCTTCAGCATCGACGTGGTCGAAGCACGAATAGCGTTGGCGTGCCCTGTGAGCTTCGGACGGGTCCACCCGGTCGAGATAGTCGATTACGGCCTCGATCGAAGTTCGTAGGCTGTAGAGATCGAGGCCGTAGAAGTGGGCCTTGGTTGCCGGATGTGCCTGTGCGTCATTGCGGGCCCGGAGCCACTGGACGAAGTGCAGCACATCGCGGTTCCTCCACATCCAAGTGGGAAAGCGCCGGAACCCCCCCAGGGCAGTGTCGGCGTCGGCATCGCCCGACATGCCCGCCACATACCGGTTCACCCGGTACGCGTCGGGCCAGTCCCCCTCGACCGCCACCACGGTGAACCCCCGTTCGTCGATGAGTCGCCGAGTAATCCGAGCACGCTCTCGGTAGAATTCGTGGGTGCCGTGCGAGGCCTCACCAATCAGCACGACACGTCGATCGCCGATGAAATCGAGCAGTGAGTCGTAGTCTTCGGCCACGCCGGTCACCGGTCGGGCTGCACGAGTCACTGCCTGGACAGATTCGTTTACCAACCCACCGGTCCTCATACCCCCAACCATCCGCTGGATGGACGACCGGCGCCAGGGTCGAAGGTCCTCATTAACCTGCAGGGGGGCCGGAGATCATGTTGCTTTGCGGCGCGTACTTGGTTGTGAGCCATCCCCGGGGGCCAGTGTGATGGACGACGGCGCGCACACCTGGTCGCGAGTGTCGCTGCTGGTCCGGGCCGGTCGCAAGCCTCTCGACACGTTCGCACGTGTGGGTTGATTCGCTACTAGTCCTGCGCCGTCTTTCTACCTGGTCGCCGGTAGCAGGCTGTCGCGTTGCGCCAACAGGATTTCAGCCTCGACCGGCCGACTGAGGTCGTGCAGATCTGCCGTCAGGTCAACGATCAGGTCGTCCATTGTGATCATGCCGATGAAATGACCGCCGCGCACCACAGCCAGCCGACGGACTGCCGGAGTTCGGAACAGTCCAAAAGCGGTGTCGAGACCGGTATCGTCGTCGATGGTGACAACCGGTGAAGTCATGACGCCATCGACCCGGGCATCGGCGAGCAGGCCCCTGGCGAGACCCCGCCGTACGAGATCGCGATCGGTTACGATACCGACGAGTCTCCCGCCATCCAGGACGGCGAGTACACCGACCCCAGTCTGTTCCATCATCGACTCGGCGTCGTGAATCGTCCGGTTTGCTTCGATGCCCACACCAGAGCGTCGCAAACCTTCAATCGTTCGCATGAGTGCTCCTAATCCTGTGGCACTCGTCCTCCACGTCGCCCGGTCTCAGCTCGAACTGTGCTCGAAGTGTTCGATGGTGGCATCAGAGCCGGGAAAGAAAATGCTCTCGTGCCCACTATCACCCCAGCGGATGACGTAGGGCGGGTTGCTGTCGGCGCCCAGTACCCTGAGCACTTCACCATCGCGGTCCGGCTCGCCTGTGCGGTGCCCGTGGATCACGATACGGTCACCTTCGCTCGCATGCATGTTGTCCTCCTTCACTCTGCTCCTTGCTTCTCTATGGTCGGGCATTCCATCCCAGCTCACTAGGGCCGAAGGTCCCACAGTGCCGATCTGGGTGATGAGAGAGGTGAGCGCTCCATCGGAGCGCAGTGACCCGGCCGCAGTGGCCTCCCGCATGATCCTCCCCCAGACTCGAGACCGTGACGGCCTAGTCACAAACCTGGGAGCTCGAAGCTAGCCAGCAGATCGCCCCCGTTGGCATGTGTTCTGGCGCTCATGCGCCGCTCCCTGGATCCTTGACTCGGCCCAACAAGGAATCAGACGCCATCGCAAGTCATTGGGGCCAGGAATTGGTGACTTTTGGCTCTATCTCTATGGGGTCGAATATCGGATCATGGCCTGAGGGGGTGCCGCCATGAGTGGAAAGCAAACGAAACGGAGGAGAGGATGACCCTGGCGTGTCAACAAATTGTGGGTCTACCTGCTCATAGGTCAGGCATGAGGTGGCTGGTGTCGTTGATGGAACGTGGTGCTTGAGTGCGATGGATTTTGGACTGAAGGGCGAGTGCGGGAAGCCATCGCGCAATAGTGATCCGTCGGTCCGCGGTCTGCTCTACCAAACCGGCGCGGCATGGATGCGAGATGTGGCTCTCGAGATATGGATCGACGTCGAGCGCGTGCCCGTCAACATTCGGTTGGCGGGCACGTTCGATGAAACGACTTCCGTCAGCCTGATCTCCGTAGTGAAAGAGCTGATTGCAGACGGCCGTCGCGAATTCGAGTTGCAGACCCCGGCGCTGTACGTGCCCGATGAGAGTGGCGTCAGCTCGCTGATGGAACTAGAGCGGGCAGTAGAGTCGTCAGGTGGTCGTCTGATGTGGGATGGGTGCACGCTCACGCGTCCACCCGCTCTTCGGGCCGATCCCCGGTGGGCCTCGGCATGGTCAGAATCCAAGAGCGCAAATCAGTGCCGAGGATCCCAGCCAGCGGAGCCCAGTGTCCGTTCGATGACAGATCCACGTCTATCCATAGAGCGGGGAAGCCCAGGGGTCGGGACCAGGTAGTGGATCCACCAGGTAAGATGAGGGCTCCGGCTGGGGTCGCGGAGACGCACATCTCGACGCTTTTCTTTGTTGGTGATCGGGTCTACAAGTTGCGAAAACCGGTGCAGTTCGGGTTTCTCGACTTTCGGAAACGAGACGTCCGCCGGCTCGACTGCGAGCGTGAGGTGGCGCTCAACCGACGGTTGGCGCCGGACGTCTACTTAGGCGTTGCCGACGTCCAGTTCGACGGCGAGCCCATCGACCACATGGTCGTCATGCGTCGCATGCCTGAAAGCCGCCGACTGGCCGCACTAGTCGGCCAGGGGACTGACTCCAACCGGTGGCTTCGTCAGGTGGCCAAGACTCTGGCCGCGTTCCACAGCAAGGCAGCGCGCTCGCCTGACATCTCGGCGGCGGCAACCGGTGCCATGCTGCAGGCTGGATGGGAGGCCAATTTTGCGGAGACTGAGAACTTCGTGGGAACGATTCTCGACAGAACGATTGAGACAGAGATCCGATCGCTGGCGCTCCGCTGGACCGAAGGTCGCGAGCCGTTGCTCAGCGAGCGGATTGCTTCGGGACGCGTATGTGACGGACACGGGGATCTTCAGGCCGAGGACATCTTCTGTCTCGATGACGGGGTGCGAATCCTCGACTGCATCGAGTTCTGCGACCAATTGCGCTACTGCGATGTCATCGCGGATGTTGCCTTTCTGGCCATGGACCTCGAGCGACTCGGCCACCCTGAGGCGGCCACCCGCTTCCTTCTCGACTATCAGGAATTGGCGGGCGACCGCTTCCCAACTTCTCTTGTCCACTACTACTGCGCGTCTCGAGCCTACGTTCGGGCAAAGGTGTGCTGCTTCCGTTCGGCGCAAGGAGCAGACGATGCCCGAGAGGAAGCGCGGCTCCTTCATGCACTTGCCCTCAGCCATCTTCGGCAGGCCCAAGTGACGGTCGTGCTCGTGGGCGGGCTCCCGGGCTCCGGCAAATCCACGATCGCTGCCGGTCTCGGGGCCGCCCGGGGTTGGACTGTCTTCCGCTCCGACGAGATCCGCAGGGAGATGAGCCGGATCACAGAGGAGCGGGTGCCCGGCTACCTCATGGGCGATTACAGTCCTGCGGCGACAGGAGTTGTCTACAGCCAGCTGATTCGGCAGGCCGAATTGTTACTCGAATCCGGCAAATCGGTGATCCTCGATGCCTCATGGGTTGACGCTGCCTGGCGCGATGCGGCACGGGTGATGGCCGATCATACGGGGAGCGATCTAGTCGAATTGCGCTGTGATGTCACGCCGGAAGAGGCAGATCGCCGGATCGTGCGGCGACTGTCGGAGAATGCCGATGCGTCTGATGCGACACCCAAGGTGAGAGCAGCTATGAGCCGCTCGATGGACCCTTGGGTGCCGTCAGCAGTCATCGACACCTCGGGGACGAAACCGGAGGAGGCGATAGCCCTGGCGATGGGAGTGCTGTCCAAAGGGCACATGATTTGATTCTGAAAAAGGGCTATCCCCAACGGGTACTTCGGAGTCGCTCCGCGCTGGCCAGGCAAACCTCCGGGGGCTTGGTAGCGCCGGGCCTCCGGAACGGCCCGACCGCGGAACGCACCACTACCGGCGAGTGCCGCCATCGTCATGGTTGCCAAGCCCAAACGACGAAAACCGGAACGAGGAAGGGCCGGAACCTTTCCGAGACGAACTGATCAAGTCCCGGCGACGCTTGTAGTCCTCTATGTCGATCTCTCCACGCGTCAAACGTTCCTTCAGGATCTGGTTAGGGTCGGAATCACCGGATGACCGTCCCGAGTGGAGTCGAGCCGGAGCGCGGTGCCAGCCTCTCGGCTGATCCGTTTCTCCGACCCGCTCCCCGAACCGGACGTGCGACTTCCACCGCATCCGGCTCTCCACGAGCCCCGCTGGTCAACGTTCAGCCATCGCCCTAATCCATCCGTCCCACGGTGAGGGGATCTTCGTTCCTCGGTAGCGATACCGGCTGACCGGAGCCGCCGCCGAATCGAAGAGGATCACCCCGTCCTGCTGTGGCCGCCACCCGTTGCCGAGATAGCGACGTCGCCGTTCCTTCCAAGTACTGCGGCGGAACTTTCGGCGAAGCCATCCGTTGACCCTGAGCCACGTGTAGTGGCTCAGGTAGCAGAAGGTCGCCTTCGATACGCCATATTGGAAGTACGTGGTCCAACCCCGCAGCACCCTGTTGAGTTGATGCAGGAGGTCGGGGAGGGATTTGCTCGTTCCCTGCTTGGTGATCGCCTTCACCTTGGCCATGACCGAGGACAATGATTTCCTCGATGGCCAGGTGTAGACGAACCGCTTGTCCGACCCCGGCTTGGTCTGCCGCTGGATGCGGAAACCCAGGAAGTCGAACCCCTCGTCGATGTGGACAATCGTCGTCTTCTCCTCCGAAAGGCGTAACCCCATCGGGGAGAGCACCGCTGCAACCTCGTCCTTCAGGCCCTCGGCTTGCGCCTTGGTTCCCGACACCAGCACCACGAAGTCGTCTGCATACCGACAAATCCGGTAGATGGCTTCTCCGTGGTAGCGGCGTCGTTGCCTGTCGTTTTCGGTTGCCATCGTCGTCTCCCACGCCTCGGCGAAGTGCTCGTCGAGGACAGAGAGAGCGATGTTGGCGAGCAGCGGAGACAGGATGCCGCCCTGAGGAGTACCGGTCTTGGTCCCGATGATCTGGCCGCCCTCAGTGAGGAGGCCGGACCTCAGGAATGCCCTGACGAGTTCCAGAACGCGCTTGTCCCCGATCCGATGCCGCACCCGACCCATGAGGGCCGTGTGGTCGATCTCGTCGAAGCACGCCGTGATGTCACCCTCCAGCACCCACTCATAGGAGCGGGACGCGAGGTGGTGAATCTGGGCGATGGCGTCCTGGGCTCGCCTCATCGGGCGGAAGCCGTAACTACACGGCTTGAAGTCCGCCTCGAAGATGGGCTCCAAGACTAGTTTCAAGGAGGCTTGCACAACCCGATCCCGGGTAGTCGGGATGCCGAGGCGGCGGTATTTGCCGTTCGCCTTCGGAATCATCCGTTCCTTGACGGGAAGGGGTCTGAAGCGCCGGGCCTTGAGATCATCTCGCAGCTCGGCGAGCATCACGTCACCGAAGAGGATGGAGTTCGGTTTCACCCCATCGACTCCCGCAGACCGTGCACCCCGATTGCCCCGAACCCGATGCCACGCCACCACAAGGAAGGCGGGATCGGCCACGAGGTTGTACAGGTCACTGAACTGACGATCAGGACTGTCAGTCGCCCTTTGGTGCAGCTTCGCCTGCATACGCAGTACCCGGGGTTCGGCCTCTGCGAGGTCGGGCCACGGATCGTCGGTGTTCACCGTCGAGCTCCTGCCATTGCCACAGCGTTGCTGCTGACTCGCTGGGTCCCTTCGCCATGTAGACGGCTTTCCCGTCCTCGGACTACTACGGACCCTCCGTCCCACCTTGGGGCCATCAGCCGACAGCGGACCTGCCCGTCGCCGCACTGGCTGTGCGGCAAGGAGGGCAGCCCCAAGGTGGTTCCCACGTTCACCATGTTCCGTTTGACGGGGTTGGTGCCCAGCTTCTCTCCCTGCAACCTCGCCACGAGTACGCCGCAGGCTTTCCTCGTGGCCTCACCACCAGCTCAGGTAACTGGCTTCGGAGTCGCTGACCCGTAGTGCGGTCAGTGTGCATTGCTGTCCGGCCCATATCCACCAGATTGGAGCCGGCACCGAACTTAAGGGAGTTCAACCACTGATTCACTTTCGTTACACCTTTCCGTCTTGCTTGCCGGACCCGAGCCGTCTGGTAGTGCCGACTCGTCCCGTCGTTGTCAGGGCTGCTTCCCGCCCTTCCCTGCGCTTCCAGGGTCAGGCTGCCCTCAGCTTCACCGCCCTGCTGCGACAGGTCGGCGGCGGTGTCCTTTCATCACCGCACGGTTTCATGGCGCCTCGTGGCGCAC
>Ga0207926_1001331_pt1 | contig 11542 bp, 5 predicted proteins | sample NGESurdeep072012_8_FD_184454 | JGI IMG/M metagenome (GOLD analysis project Ga0207926, IMG submission 184454) | Arctic peat soil microbial communities from Barrow, Alaska - NGEE Surface sample 210-1 deep-072012 (SPAdes) | ecosystem: Environmental > Terrestrial > Soil > Wetlands > Peat ...
CTCGATGCCATCCGCTCCTATCTCTCCAGCCTCGGCCCGGTCGCCCTGTTCGATCTGCCCTGGATCCCGCTCTATCTCGCGATCTGCTTTGCCTTCCATCCTCTGATCGGCTTTACCGCACTCGGCGGCGCCATCATCCTGATTGGGCTAACCGTGCTGACCGAGGCGCTCCTGCGCGCACCGACCAAGACGGCGACCGAAGCCGCCGTCTCGCGCAACGGCTTGGCCGAAACCAGCCGGCGCAATGCCGAGGCGCTCACCGCCATGGGCATGGTCGGCCGTATCGCGGAGCGCTGGGGCGCGGCCAACCGAGATTATATGCGCAGCCAGCGGCGTGCGAGCGACGTTGGCGGCGGGCTCGGCGCCATCGCCAAGGTGTTGCGCATGATGCTGCAGTCGGGCGTGCTGGCAGTCGGCGCCTATCTTGTGATCCACGGGGAGGCCACCGCCGGTATCATCATCGCCGGATCGATCCTGAGCGCGCGCGCGCTGGCGCCAGTCGATCTCGCCATCGCCCATTGGAAGGGTTTCGTCGCCGCCCGACAGAGTTGGCACAGGCTGACCCGCCTTTTGTCGGCCTTGCCCGCGCCGGTGGCACGGATGCAGCTGGAGGCCCCCGCGCACAGCCTGAGCGTCGAGAATGTCAGCGTCGTGCCGCCCGGGGCGCAAAGGGCAGTCGTACAGGACGTCGGCTTTAAGCTCGAGGCCGGCCAAGGTCTCGGCATCATCGGGCCCAGCGGTTCCGGCAAGTCGTCGCTGGTGCGGCTTCTCGTCGGAGTCTGGCACCCCGCTCGCGGCGGTGTGCGCCTCGATGGCGCCACGCTCGATCAGTGGTCGCCGGACGCACTCGGCCGCCACGTCGGCTATCTACCGCAGGACGTTGAGCTGCTGAGCGGCACGGTGGCGCAAAACATCGCCCGTTTCGAGGTCAAGCCCGACTCCAAAGCGGTCATCGCGGCGGCCAAAGAAGTCGGCGTTCATGACCTGATTGTCACGCTGCCTCAGGGCTACGACACGCCGGTCGGCGAGCAGGGCACCGCGCTTTCCGCCGGCCAGGCGCAGCGGGTCGCGCTCGCCCGCGCCGTCTACCGCAATCCATTCCTCGTCGTTCTCGATGAGCCGAACTCCAACCTCGACTCCGAGGGCGACGAAGCGCTGACCCATGCAATTCTTGGCGTGCGCGAACGCAAAGGCATCGTCATCGTCGTCACCCACCGCCCAAGCGCCATTGCCGGCGTCGATCAGGTCCTGGTCATGAGCAAGGGGCGCATGCAGACCTTCGGCCCGAAAGACGAGATCCTGCCCAAAGTCCTGCAACGGCCAGCCCCCGCGCCGCGTTCGCTGAAGGTCGTTCCCGAAAGCGGGAGTGCCGGCGCATGAGCAAACTGAACATGGGTAAACTGAACATAAGCAAACTGAAAGTGCCGCCGATAAAGACTTGGACCTTTGACCAGCTTAAATTCGCGGTTGATCAGTTCAAATTCGCGACTGTGGGTCCGAAGGACGAGAGCTCTAATTCTTCCATCCGCAGCAATCTTCTGGCTGGGCTCCTGGTCGTGCTGCTGCTCGGCGGCGGCGTCGGCGGCTGGGCTGCCACCACCGAACTGTCCGGCGCCCTTATCGCGCAGGGTTCGGTCGTCGTCGATTCGAACGTGAAGAAAGTGCAGCATCCCACCGGCGGTATCGTCGGCGAATTGCTCGTTCACGACGGCGATCACGTCACGGCTGGAGACGTCCTTGTACGACTCGATGAAACGGTGTTGCGCGCTAACCTGGCGATCGTCACCAAAGGCCTCAACGATCTCGCTGCGCGCAAGGCCCGTTTGGAAGCCGAGCGCGACGGCGCCGAATCGATCACATTCCCGCCCGATCTGCTCGCACGCACCAACGATCCCGACGCCATGTCAGCCGTTGCCGGCGCGCAAAATCTATTCCAATTGCGCCGCAAGGCGCGGCTCGGACAAAAGGCGCAATTCGAAGAACGGGTCGGACAATTGGACGAGGAAATCCACGGGCTTGAGGCGCAACAAGCCGCAAAAACACAGGAAGTCGTTCTGATCCGGCGCGAGCTTGACGGCGTACGCGCCCTCTACGCCAAGAATCTTGTGCCGCTCACGCGCCTGACCCAGCTCGAGCGGGAAGCGACACGGATCGATGGCGAACGCGCACAGCTGGTCGCATCGGTGGCGCAGGCGCACGGCAAGATCGCGGAAACCCGCTTGCAGATCATCCAGATCGACCGCGATCTCGGCAGCGAGGTCGGCAAGGATTTGGCTGATATCGAATCCAAGATGGGCGAATTCGTCGAGCGCAAAGTGACCGCCGAGGACCAATTGAAGCGCACGATCATCCGCGCGCCGCAAACCGGCACCGTGTTCCAATCGGCGGTTCACACCATTGGCGGCGTGATCACGGCGGGCGATCCGATCATGTTGATCGTTCCTAACGCCGACAATCTCCTGGTGGAGGCCAAGGTCAACCCGCAGGACATCGATCAATTGCAGATCGGCCAGTCTGCGGTTTTACGCTTCTCCGCATTCAATATCCGCACCACGCCTGAAATAAATGGCGAGGTGACGCGCGTCTCGGCTGACACCACGACCGACCAGCGCACCGGCCAAAGCTATTACACGATCCGCGTTTCATTGCCGCCGCAGGAGGTGGCGCGGCTCGGCGAAGTCAAATTGCTGCCCGGCATGCCGGTCGAGGCCTTCGTGCAGACCGGCGAACGGACGGTCATCTCTTATCTGATGAAACCGTTCCACGACCAATACATGCGGGCGTTCCGCGAGAAGTAGCCGGTCCTGCCGGCGACAAAGTCCTCAACGATCATCCAGGCAAGGCCAATCCCCCGTTGCGGAGCAGGGGCCATTGTCAGACACTAATGCCCGCAATGAACGAACCCGCGAATTCGGTCGCCTGAAATGAACAAGCTTACCCGTTTGGCGCAGGGCTTTGGCATCGGCCGCGTGGTCTGCCTGCTCTTGCTGGCCGCACTGGTCGCGCTGCGCATCTGGGACCCGCCGCCGCTCAAGGCCGTCCGAGCACGCACCTTCGATTTCTACCAAGTGGTCGAACCCCGCCAAGTCACGCTGCAGCCGGCCGTGATCGTCGATATCGACGAGACGAGTCTGAATACCATCGGGCAATGGCCGTGGCCGCGCACGCTGTTGGCCGATTTAGTCACCAAGCTCACAAAGCTCGGAAGTGCTGCGATCGCGTTCGACATCATTTTTCCCGAACCGGACCGGATGTCTCCGGGAATTGCGGCGCAAAGCTTCCGTAATCTCGACGAGCAGACCCGCACGCAACTCTTGAAATTGCCGAGCAACGATGACGTTTTCGCCGATGCCATTCGCCAGTCGCGGGTCATACTGGGCGAGTCGGGTCACCACGTGGCATTGCCGTATTCCACTGCGCAGCCGGCGGTCGTCGGATTCGCGATGCTGGGACCGGACCCGAGCCCGTATCTCGTCACCTTTCCCGGCGTGATCCGCGATATTCCGACTCTCGAAAAGGCCGCCGCCGGCCTCGGTTTGGTTTCCATCCGTTCCGAGTCCGACGGCGTCGTGCGCCGGGTACCCATGGTGATGCAGGCGCAAGGAGCGATGGCCCCGTCATTGACACTCGAAATGCTGCGCGTGGTCACCCACGCCGGCGCGATCAGGGTCAAGACGGATGAGGCCGGCGTCATCAGCGTCGCCATCCCTGGTCTCGAACTGCCGACCGATCGCAACGGTCAGCTCTGGATTCATTTCGGCCCGCACGACCCTAACCGCTACGTCTCGGTCAAGGACGTTCTGGAGGACCGCGTGCCGGCCGACCGGATTGCCGGCAAGCTGGTTCTGATCGGCACGTCCGCGGTCGGCCTGCGCGACATCATAACGACCCCGGTCGATCCGGCGATGTCCGGCGTCGAAGTGCACGTGCAGGTGCTGGAAAACGTGTTGACGAATTCCATCCTCGTCTATCCGAATTATGCGATCGCCGCCGAATTGGGCATGGCGGTCCTGATCAGCCTCGCCGTCATTGCGCTCGGGCCCATTCTCGGCGCCGCGATGATGCTCGCCTTAGGTACCGCCATGGCCGCGTTGCTGGCGGCCGGTTCCTGGTACTTCTTCACCCAGCAGCGGATTTTGCTCGACGCCACTTTTCCGCTCCTTTCGACTTTCACCATTTATCTGACGCTGGTCTTCATCAATTATTTCCGCGAGCAGATCCAGCGCCGCCGTATCCGTTCCGCCTTCGGCCAATATCTCGCTCCTTCGCTGGTCGAACAGCTGGCTAAATCGCATGAAACGCTGACGCTCGGCGGCGAGGATCGCAACATGACGATCCTGTTCAGCGACGTGCGCGGCTTCACCACGATTTCGGAGATATACAAGGACGATCCGCAAGGTCTGACGACGTTGATGAACAATTTCCTCACGCCGATGACCAACGCCATCATCGAACACAACGGTACGATCGACAAATATATCGGCGACGCGATCATGGCGTTCTGGAACGCGCCGCTGCGCGATGAGGCGCACGAGATCAATGCTTGCGAAGCCGCGCTGGAAATGCTCCGCCGCGTCGAGGCGTTGAATCAACAGCGCGAGCAGCAGGCCAAAGAAACCGGCCAGCGCTTCCTCCCGATCAAGGTCGGCGTCGGGCTCAACACGGGGCGATGCGTCGTTGGCAATATGGGCTCCGATCTGCGTTTCAACTATTCGGTGCTCGGCGATTCAGTCAATCTGGCAGCGCGCCTGGAAGGGCAGTCGAAATTTTACGGCGTGCCCATCATCATCGGTTCGAAAACGGCGCAAGCGGTACGCGAGAAATTTGCCGTGCTTGAGATGGATTTTATTACGGTGAAAGGGAAAACCGAGCCCGAAACCGTTTACACAATTCTTGGTGGCGCGGACGTTGCTCGCAGTGATCGCTTTCAGCGGATACATCATGCCATCGGCGAGATGCTCGCGTGCTACCGGCAACGCGATTTCGATGGCGCTGGAAAGTCGATTGTTCGGTGCCGCGAAGCGGACGACGGCTTTGGCCTGGAAAACATATTCAATCTTTATACCGCGCGCCTCGAGACCTTCCGGCAAGCCCCGCCGCCGGCGGACTGGAACGGGGCCTTCGTCCTGGAAACCAAGTAGCAACCAAAATCCGCGCGGGCCGGCTCGATTTGCTTAGCCGGCGAGCGGCCATCGCGTTGTTTTATGCCGCTCGGGCATGGTTAAAACTTCCTTTGGTCAAACCCGTTCAATTGTTGCGAAATTTTTCAGTAGAGATTCACGGCAATCGCCCAAAAAACCTACAACGCTTTCGACCTTAAACCCCACTTCAAATCTTGAACGCTAAGCATTCCGTAAATTCGGAAATGGGATCGGCAATGCCGACCGACATTCCCGAAAACGGGGCGTTCAATCATGTCGGTCTTCGTCAGAGCAGTACAAGTCATTATTTTGGGCGTGACAATTTGCGGCGCCAGCACGTTTGCAGATGAACGCTCGAGTGCGTTGTCGCTGGCAGTCGAGGCCGACAGTGGCGATACGGCTGGCGCTCAGGTCGCCGTCAAAAATACCAGCGATCAGGTCGAGTTTGAAAATAAATGGGATGATCGTGCCTTGCCGCTGCTTGCTCCGATCACGGCAAGCCTCACAAGCCGCGATCAAGAGCCGACCACGGTAGATCCTGAATCAATTTGGTCGTGGGCAGCGACGGCCATGCTAGGCGGATCGTCGGCGAAGTGGACGGATCTTCAATCCCGTATTCGCGCCGACAAAGAGACGCTGGCGGGGTGCCGTTCGGGCGATCGCCCGTGTCCTGCGGCGGCGCGGCGATTTCTGTCGATCGTTGAAAATGGACGGCAACGCCAAGGCCGCGCGCTGTTGGGCGAGATCAATCGCGCGATCAACTTGAGCATTAGGCCGATGAGTGATCTGGCCCAATACGGCGTTGAAGACTACTGGGCGTCTCCGCTTGAGAGCCTGAGCAGTGGAGCGGGTGATTGTGAAGATTACGCCATCGCAAAATATGTCGCCCTCGAGGAATCCGGAATCGCTTCTGCTGACCTGCAACTCGAGATCGTGCGCGACGTCGAACACCAGGCGACTCATGCAGTGGTTGAGGTGCGCTACAAGGACGAATGGCTTATTTTGGACAATCGCACGTTGCTGATCATGAACACCGAACAGTCTCACTATTATCCCTTGTTGGTGTTGGATCATGAGGGCGTCCGGACTTTTACGACCGAAGTCGCTCGCCGACGGGCAATTCAGGAAAGAGTTGCCGTTTCATCTCTTCAAGAGGACAAGGCAACCACGATCTCGTCAAATCCTGCAATGACTACTCGTTTGCAAGAAGTCGATTAGGCGGCTTGTGCTGAGTCATAATAAGCGCGTCGCCAATCCCTGACGCGATCGGCCCAACGAGCCGATCAGAGATCGATGATCTGGCCCTCGCGCGCCGTGATGGTGCCCGGGCGCGCATCGTTCGCGTCGGCGGCAAGCGAATCCATAAACTCGTCATCGTGCGACGGATCATGGTGAAACAGGCAAAGCTGCTTGGCGCCGGCTTCATTGGCCAAGCGAATGCCGCGCGCCCATGTGGAATGGCCCCACCCGGCGCGCGAAACGATTTCCTCTTCGGTGAAAGTGGCGTCGTAGACGATCAGATCGGCACCGCAGGCGAGCGATACCAGTTCGCGGTCGCACTTGCCGGGAAATCCTGAAGTGTCGCTGATCAGGGCGAACGTGCGTCCTTCGTATTCGAGGCGGTAACCACTGGCGCCATCCGGGTGGTCGAGCGGCGCGGTGTGCAGCGTCACGCCCTCATAGGGACGCAGGATGTCGCCGGACCGGAAATCGTGAAACTCGATCGCCGCCTTGAATATTTCGACTTCGACCGGAAACAGCGGTGAGCTCATCAGCTTACGCATGACCTGTTCGACGCTGCTCGCGGGCAGAAGATTTCCCGCCCAGACACGGACTTTGTAACCCTCGGCGAAAAATGGCGCGAAGAACGGCAGGCCGGCGACATGATCGAGATGACAGTGGGTCAGGAAAATATCGACATCGCGAATATTTGGATTCTTGATCAGCGCGTTTCCGAACGGTCGCAATCCGGTGCCGGCATCGAAGATCAGCACGCGTTCGCCGCAGCGCACTTCGATGCAGGGGGTATTGCCGCCATAGCGGATGGTTTCCGCTCCGGGACAGGCGATGCTACCGCGGACTCCCCAGAACCGAACCCGCATGGAAGATTTTAACATGAGTTGTGCCTAGAAAATACTCACGCCAGACGCTTTATTCGGAGTACGCGAAGCAATATCAGCAAAGTTCAGCTTTAATGCAATAAGGCTTTATCATCGCACGAAGATCAATTAATCCTTCCCGAAATGATGCATTTGTAGCGCAATCCACCCGACAAGAAGCAACAACGCACCAACTCCAATTATTGTTTTCAGCAGCAATTTTTCAATGGAGACCAGCCGTGCATGAATGATCACGCTGGGCGAATCGGGCTGTTCGGCCGCCCCGCTGCCATCATGAGCGAGCCTCATTCCGCAATGGCGGCAATAGGCATCAGCCGGGGCGACTTCCCCTTGACATGACCAACATTGAAGCCGGGCTGTAGCGGCGTCGGTCGTTCCGTTTGTCATGAGACGGTGCTCCATTGACGCGAAAACAATTCAAGCCGAAGGAATCAATTTCCCCGCATTATGATTGTCATCCCACGATTGGGCAACAAGAGCAGCCCATTAGTAGTCTCTCACAGCAGACGGCATTCGAACGCAGTTCAAGCCCGCGATGTGCCCGATTTCATTGGCTCGACGACGGCGGCGGCGCCTGGCCCGCACATTCCACCCGGCACATATTTTCTTGCAGACGGAGCACGAACGCGGTCCTCCGCTGCGTCGCCGATGTGCTCGGATTTGCGTGATCGCTGCGGGGCCGCCGCCGCCGCTTATGCTGCAGGGCGCATCCATCCTCAGCGGTGAACCTTACCCGTTTATGCGACTACGGGACGAAGCCGGTTATTACTGAGTCCAGGGGATCGCCGTTTTGGTCGCTCTTGGGCAGCGCCGGCCACGGCTCCGGGGATTTCGTGGTGGCGCCTAAGAAGGTCAGGTTTGGAGCTGTTCATCTGTCGGCGGTTTCATGACCTACAACATGAATGCCGTGCGTATCGTGTCATCACGCTGGTGACCGCAGGATCCACTCCATTCCCTTGCCTGATGAATGGGGGGTGTGAGACCTCCGGTGCAGATTTGCCCTGCGCCATCAAGACTTCAATCTGACAAAGCAGCGTCATGGTCTGCTCTGCGCCAACCTCTTCTTCGGCATGACCTAAGCTCCTTTCCAAGCTCATTCTCTCACAACGCTTGGTCTAAAAAAGCCAGGTCAGGTCAGGACACGGAAATCATCCCAATGCGCGCCAAATCCCAATGCGCGCCAAATTGACTGCATGCCTGCCAAACCTTTAACCACACCGCGCGGTGGATAAATTGGTTTAGTTGCCTAACCCATTGACTCTCAACTATGAATTGCGCAAAGCTTGGCGCTCGGCGGCGAGGGGTTGACAGTAATGACTGGCCTGGCGTGTCGCGTTATTGCGGCAATGGTAATGGCGTGCATTTCCTTTGCGGCCGCAGCTCAAATTCCGCCCAGTGCACAGCCGGGGCGTGAACGCGAACGATTTATCCAGCCGCCGGTTCCGCGCGCCCAGCCCGGCGGGCCAGCGGTTTCACTCCCGAGCACCGTAGCGCCACCGGGCGCCGATAAGGTCAAGCTCGTCATCCGCAGCGTGCGCGTCGTCGGCTCGACCATCTACAGCGCCGATGAGCTGAAGTCTCTTTATGCAGACCTGCTGGGTCGTGAGACGACGCTGCAGACGGTTTACGACATTGCGCGCCGGATTACCGCCAAATACGGAAGTGACGGCTATGTGCTCTCGCGCGCAGTCGTGCCCCCGCAGCAGTTCGATCCAAAAGGCGCCGTCGTGCGCATTCAGGTGATCGAGGGCTGGATCAATAAGGTTGAATGGCCGTCGAAGCTTGCTCGCTACCGCGATTTCTTTTCGGACTATGCGGCGAAGATCACGGCCGAACGGCCGGTGAATATTAAGACCATCGAACGATATCTGCTGCTGGCGAACGATCTGCCCGGCCTGAAATTCAGCACCAGCCTGCGGCCGTCAACGACGGAGAGCGGCGCTTCCACCTTGGTCGTCGAAGTCACCGAGAAACCGCTCGATGTCTTTGGCCGCGTCGATAACCGCGGCACGCCCTCGCGCGGCCCGTATCAGTTCCTGACCTCCGCGACGCTCAACAACGTTCTCGGTCAGCACGAAGCATTCACCCTGTCCTATGCCGGGGTCTCGCCGCTCAAAGAGCTGCAATACATCTCCGGTTACTACAAGCAAGTGCTGACCAGCGAAGGCCTCACGGCATTTGTCGACGGCAGCTACAGCTGGGGCAAGCCCGGAACGCAAGAACTCGAAGCACTTGAATTCTCTACCCGCAGCACATTTCTCGAGGCCGGTGCGTTCTATCCCGTTGTGCGCTCACGCGAGCGCAATCTGACGCTGACCGGGCTTGTCTTTATGAGCGACAACTATAGCGACGTTCTGGGAAGCCCATTCAACGTCGATCGCCTGCGCGGATTCCGCGGCAAGGCCGACGCCGATATCGCCGACAGCCTGCAAGGCATCAACCAGTTCAATGTGACCTTCAGCCAAGGCATCGAAGGCCTCGGCAGCACCGATAACGGCAATCCGCTGGCCTCGCGGGCGGCGGGGCGTGTCGACTTCAGCAAGCTCGAAGGCACCATCGGCCGAATGCAGCCCTTGCCGGCGCGATTCTCGGCTTACGCCAGCCTCTATGGACAATATGCCTTCACGCCCCTGCTGGTGTCCGAGCAGTGCGGCTACGGAGGCCGGTTCTTTGGCCGCGCTTTCGACCCCTCGGAACTGTTGGGCGATTCCTGTTGGGAGGCGCTGGGAGAGCTGCGCTACGACCTGCCGCCGACAGTGCCGCAGATTGAGCAGGCGCAACTCTACGCCTTCACCGACTATGGACGGCTCTACACCATGGACCCGGCGGTCTTCACCCCCGCCTCCACGCATGGCGCGTCGGCAGGCGCCGGATTGCGACTGGCGGTGCTTAAGTATTTCAACGCCGATCTTCAGGCCGCGAAGGCGATCAGCGGCGAGCGCAATGACTGGCGGTTCTTCTTCGCCGTCACGGCCAAGTATTAAGGAGCGAGCGCGATGTTCAGCCGCTTTAGCACTCTTCTCGTGGCCACCACGGCCTTGGTGCCGCTCGGGCTGGCAATTGCTGTCGCCAACCCGCAAGGGCCGCAGGTTGTCGGCGGCAGTGCGACCGTCCAGGGGCAAGGCACATCAACCGTAACCGTGACGCAGCAAACCAACAGCGCAATCATCAACTGGAATACGTTCAATATCGGTACCGGCGAGAAAACCAATATCTTTCAGCCGAGTTCAAGTTCGGTCCAGCTTGACCGGGTAACCGGCGGGCTCGGTCCCTCGCAAATCCTCGGCTCGCTGTGGTCGAACGGGCGCGTCTTCCTGGTCAATCCGGACGGCATTCTGTTTGGGCCGGGCTCGGTTATAAATGCGGCCGGCCTGCTCGCGACCACGCATGACATTAAGAACGCCGACTTCATGGCCGGTCACTACAACTTCTCGATTCCCGGACGACCCGACGCATCCGTCGTCAATCAAGGCACCATCACGGCGCAGAGCGGCGGCTTTGCCGCGCTGGTGGCCCCGGGCGTGCGCAATTCCGGCACCATCACCGCGACCTTGGGCACTGTTTCTCTAGCCGCCGGCAACGCCTTCACACTCGATTTCTATGGCGACAAGCTGATCACGCTCGGCGTCACCGACTCGATTGCGGCGACGGTGAAGGATGTCGCCACCGGGCAGCCGCTTGGTGCGCTGGTCAAGAATGAGGGCACGCTCAAGGCCAATGGCGGCCGCGTCGAACTGACCGCAGCGTCGGCGCGCCAGGTCGTCGACTCGGTCATCAACACCACCGGCGTGATCGAGGCAAACACCATCGGCACGCACAACGGCATGATCGTGCTGAGCGCGGCGACCGCTTCATCAAAGCCAGCCGGTACGCCGATGCAGACGGTGAAGGTCGCAGGCACGCTCTCGGCCGTCGGCAAGGCCGCGGGAACCAAGGGCGGCACCATCCAGGTGACCGGCGAGAACATCGCGGTCACCGGCGCGACGATCGATGCCTCCGGTGTGGCGGGCGGTGGCAATGTCAACATCGGCGGTGGCCGGCAGGGCCAGGGACCGCTGCAGCACGCCGACACTGTCACCATCGACCAGAACTCGTTGATTCGCGCCGATGCGACGGCCACCGGCAACGGCGGCAATGTCGTCGTCTGGTCGGACCAACTTACCACATTCGCCGGAACCATCACGGCGCGTGGCGGCGCGCAAAGCGGCAATGGCGGTGAGGTAGAGGTCTCTGGCAAAGCGAAGCTCGATTATACCGGCTTCACCGACCTCTCGGCGGCAT
>Ga0207926_1001338_pt1 | contig 11497 bp, 9 predicted proteins | sample NGESurdeep072012_8_FD_184454 | JGI IMG/M metagenome (GOLD analysis project Ga0207926, IMG submission 184454) | Arctic peat soil microbial communities from Barrow, Alaska - NGEE Surface sample 210-1 deep-072012 (SPAdes) | ecosystem: Environmental > Terrestrial > Soil > Wetlands > Peat ...
TCGCTCGCCGGTCGGCGTGTCATCGGCGGTCATTTTCCACCATTGCTCCGACGCCATCGTTCCCTCCTTGATCGCTAGACCGTCGTAGGAAAGCTCCGGCACAAGTATCGGCATCACCGCCTTTATCGAGGTGCTGCCCCGGAAGCTCGGATGCACGAAGTGCTGTTTGGCAAATACGTCTCGCAGGTCCTGCACCTGCCCGTTGATGCGTTGCATTCGGTTTGCGTAGCCGCCGCGACGCTTGCCAATTTCCTCATTCACCCCGCGCTCGAATGGGGCGTACCACACGACAACGGTCCCGTTCGGCTCGATATGGCGTTCGAGTAATTCCGCGACTTTTGTGGTCGTGTCTATGGCGAATTCGTAAATCCTCGGGCGGATTCAAGTTCCGAAGGAAACACCAGAGCCGTTTCCAGCATGTTCCGCGTTGGCCGCTTTGTCCAGCAGGGCGTCGAAAACCTCGTCGGGCGTTGCGTAGTTGTGGCGCTTGCGCGGCCGTGAGTTGAGGTCCGCAGCGATCCCGTCAAGGTGCGCCTGGGCGAACTTCGTCAGGTCGGCGCCCTTCGGGAGGTACTGCCGCAGCAGGCCGTTGACGTTCTCGTTGGAGCCGCGCTGCCATGGGGAGTGGGGATCGGCAAAGTAGACCCGGATCCCGGTGGCGACGGCCAGCTCCCTGTGCCGGGCCATCTCCTTGCCCTGGTCGTAGGTCATTGTCAGGCGGAGCGGCGCGGGGATGCGCAGCATGCCTTCGACGAATCCGTCCCGCGTGGTCGAGGCTTTGGCATCCGTCAGTTTGATTAGGACGACCTTGCCGCTCGTGCGCTCGACCAGCGTGCCGACCGACGAGCGGTTGGCGGCGCCCTTGATCAAGTCGCCTTCCCAATGGCCAGGGACCAGCCGTCCCTCGATTTCCCCCGGGCGGCTGTGGATGCTCGCCATGTTGCAGATCTTGCCGCGCTTTTCGTCGACCTTGGAGCGCCGCCCCCGGTGCGGCTTGTCCTGCCGGAAGCAAGTCAGCAGCTCCTTCTTCAACTCCCCGCGCGGCAGGGCGTGGATCGCCTGGTAGATCGTCTCATGCGACACCGACAGCCCGGATGATGCTTCGACGCCGCCTTCCATGCGCTTCCTCCTACCCGCGATCTGCTCCGGCGACCACCGCTTCCGCAGCAGACACGCCACGGCTTCGAAGAGCGGTTCGCCCGGCGACAGTCGGTTCCGCCGACCGCCGCGCGGCGCATTCTCCATCCGAATATGAGCCGCGCCTGCATCGTAGGTGTCGCGTCCGCCGTTGCGGGCGATCTCCTTGGACATGGTCCCCTTCGGTCGCCCAAGCTCGGCAGCGATGGCCGTCAGGGACAGCCCATCACGTAGTCCAAGCTCGATCTTCACCCGCTCCACAGCCGTCAGTCGTATGCAATCTCCTGCCATCGCACCATCCTTTCCAATGTGGTGAGATGGTGTTTCCTTTCAAACTTGAATCCGCCGTCCTAAATTCAGCCCTAGCAGCCTCGCGCGAACGGCTGCATATTAGTCGCATGGCGCATTTGGCCCAGAAAATATTGCGGAAAGTTATCCACGCGGCGGCTGTTGTCGCCCTATTAACAGGCGTTGCCTCCGCCCAGTCGCTGATGCCGGGTCTCAATTTATCGGGCGACAAGCCTCCATTGACGCCGCAAGAAGAAGAAAAGCGAAAAGCCATTGAAGATTCATATAAATCGGCACTAAAGAAAATCCCCGATAAGCAAAAGTCTGTTGATCCGTGGGGAAACATTCGCCCAAATCCATCTACCGCACCTAAGACCAAACAAGGGCAGCAATGAAAAAGCGTCCTCGCGACCCGCGCTTGGGGGTGGGTCAGTTTGGATTTAAGTCCTAAATTCGGCCACTAGCGACTGTCGTAAAGTGAGACTATCGTTCGCTGATGGCCAAATCCCCCCGTGTCACCTTTCATCCCAACCGGATTGCCGAAGGCGATTGGCAAATCGAGGCTCGCTGCCCCGGCGCAGAAATTCGATATGTAACCGGCTTCAAAACCAAAGCCGAGATTGATGAATGGCTCGCGGGGGACGGCAAAATTAAATGGCTAAGGTCACAGGGTTACGCAAAATGACCGGCCACCGTAAACGCCCTCTAAGAAAGTCGCGAACCACGCTCACGCCGTCGCATTGCGCATGATGTATTACAATTTCGTCGCATCCATCAGACGCTGCGCGTGACGCCAGCCATGACGGCGGAGTGCAAAATAGACCACTCATTTTGCGATGGCACCGCGAAATAGGAGTGTCCCTGCCGCCACAATCAAACTGAGACACTACCTAAAACTGACCCCCTAATCGGCGCTTGACAGGACTATAGTCCTTATGCTTATATTCCTACACCTGTCCAATGAGGGGCGCTTCTAGAGGCGTTCTTGAAGTGGGGCAGGTGCGGCGCCCGCGGGCGTGCCTCGCAAGCACGCACTCGGGAGGCCCTGGGTCGCCGTCCGTCCCCACTACGGGGGACTGCCTTAACTGGCTGGACGCGGCACGGACGAAGGGCGGCGAAAGCTGCCCGGATCGGGGAGGGCGCAGCCCTCCCGTCCGCGCCCGGAAGTTACGGCCCCGGGGACAGAAATCGCCGCCATGGAGCGCCGAGTGGCGAGCGCGCCTGCGCAGGGCGCGCCGACGCCACAAACGCGGACAAGTGGCGCAAACTGCGTACACTTGTTTGCGCGGCGTCAGGACTGATGGTTGCGCCACCCGGCGCTCCATTCCCCTCGCACGCATGTCGGGTTTACCCGATATGCGCAGATAAAAAGTGCGGGGGACTAAGGAAGGCCCCGCTCAGCGGGGATGGGAAGACGGCGTACCCGGCGCCGCCAAGAATACGGGCGATCGCGCATGTCCATTCGATCCGCTCGTCGCCGCGAAAGCGGGGACCCAGTTCTGGATGCCCGCTTGCGCGGGCATGAGCGGAGGAGAGGCAATCGCGGAGCGCAACGTCAAAACGAAACCGGCCGCGCGCTGCCAATCAGGGGGGATGGCAATCGCACGGCCGGATGACGTTGCGCCACGTGTGATCTGCTGGCGCACCACAACCGTTCACGCGCACGATCATGCCCGGCATCGGTGAAGGACATATTGTTACGAATCCCACATGGGGCCCCGTAAAAATACTTAAGGGGAAATGCGTAGGGCGCTTAATTGAGGCCGGTCTGCGCGGCTTTGCTTCAGCGCCTGATGCAACCTTTGACGAATTGGTGACGCTTGAAATACGACAATTTATTTACGCGCGCCTCGCGCTCGCAGTTGGCGCGCTTTTCCATCGCAACTTTGTCAGCTGCGGCGATCTCGCTGGGGCTCTTTGGCTTTACAGGCGCCGTTTGCGCGAGCGCCGGCATCGCAGCGAACGCCGTCAGCATCGCCAGCGTAACGATGCGCAGAAGTCGTGACATCACACGAGATCCTTTCGGAATTCGTTATAACGCCGTTACTCGCCTTCCTTGTCGCCGTTCTTGCCGCCGAGCTGCTTGAGCTTGGCGAACACGGCGCTGACGTTGAGGTCGCTGCCGCCCGGCTTGTTCTCGGCTTCCGCGGCGGCGGCGGCGACTTCCGCCTCCTTGCGCGCGGTGGTCTCGGCCGCCGGCAGCAGCGTCGCGCCGGTGTCGAGCGGCGCCGGCTTTTCCTTGTTGGCGCGGTTGACCTCGAAATCGAGGTCGGTCTGCGTGGCGAGGCCGAGCGTCACCGGGTCCATGGGCGCGAGCGCCTGCGCATTCCAATGGGTGCGGTCGCGGATCGCCGAAATCGTCGACTTGGTGGTGCCGACGAGGCGCATGATGGCGCTGTCCTTGAGCTCGGGATGATTGCGCACCAGCCACAGGATGGCGTTCGGCCGGTCCTGCCGGCGCGACACCGGCGTGTAGCGCGGGCCCTTCTTACCGCCGCGCTCCGGATTCGGAACCGAGACTTTCTGGTCGGTCAGTGTGAGGACGAGGGCGTGATCGGCTTCGGCCGCGGTGATCTGCTCGCGCGTGAGCTGCCCGGTCTGGATCGGGTCGAGACCCTTGATCCCCTGCGCGGAGTCGCCGTCGGCGATCGCCTTTATCTCGAGCGGGTGCAGCTTGCAGAATTCGGCGATCTGGTCGAACGCCAGCGTGGTGTTGTCCAACAGCCAGACGGCGGTCGCCTTCGGCATCAACGGTGCTGGTGTGGCCATGGCAAATCTCCTCTACGCTTCGCCCGCCCGCCGGGCGAAGCACCAGATCATCGGTGATGATCGGAAAGTGGCCGGAATATAGGGGCTGAGTCGGGTCCATGCAACCGCCCCGGCTTGACAGAGCAGGGCGGCGCACCCCATGTCGGGGCTTGAAACTCGCGAAAAATCGGCGCGGTTTCGAGGACATCATGATGAACACCCCGGAAAAGCCCGCGCTCAAGGTGCTGCTCTGCTCGCCGCGCGGATTCTGCGCCGGGGTGGTGCGCGCCATCGAATCGGTGGAGCGCGCGCTTAGCGTTTACGGGCCGCCGGTCTATGTCCGTCACGAGATCGTGCACAACCGTTACGTGGTCGAGAGCCTGCGCGCCAAAGGCGCGATTTTCGTCGAGGAACTCGACGAGATTCCCGATACCGGCGCCCCGGTGATCTTCTCGGCCCACGGCGTGGCGCGCAGCGTTCCCGCGGAGGCGGCGCGGCGCCATCTGTTCGTGCTCGACGCTACCTGCCCGCTGGTGACCAAGGTGCATCGCGAGGCGGAGATCCATCACCGCCGCGGCCGCGAGATCGTGCTGATCGGGCATGCCGGTCATCCGGAGATGATCGGCACCTTGGGCCAGTTGCCGCCGGGCGCGGTGACGGTGATCGAGAGCGTGTCCGACGCCGAGAATTTTATCCCGCGCGACGCCAGCAACCTCGCTTACGTGACGCAGACGACCCTGTCGGTGCAGGACACCGCGGAGATCGTCGACGTGCTCAAGGCGCGCTTTCCGACCATGGCCGGGCCGCACAAGGACGACATCTGCTACGCCACCACCAACCGGCAGGAAGCGGTCAGATGCGTGGCGCCCATCGTCGATGCCATGATCGTGGTCGGCGCGCCGAATTCGTCCAATTCGCAGCGGCTCAAGGAAGTGGCCAAGCGCGCCGGCTGTCCGTACGCGGCGCTGGTGCAGCGCGCCGCCGATATCGACTGGAACGATTTCGGCGCCATCGGGCGGCTCGGCATCACCGCCGGCGCCTCGGCTCCGGAAGTGCTGGTCGAGGAGATCATCGGCGCCTTTGCGCAGCGCTACGCGGTGAGCCTTGAGACCGTCGCCGCCGCCGAGGAGGACATGTTCTTTCCGCTGCCCCGCCCGCTGCGCGTGAGCCAGGCGGCGGAGTGAGCCTTCCATGGCCGTCTATACCGACGTCACTGCCGACGATCTCACCGACTTTCTCAGCCGTTATCAGATCGGCGAGCTGCGCTCCTACAAGGGCATCGCCGAAGGCGTGGAGAATTCCAATTTCCTGCTGCACACCAGCGCCGGCAATTTCATTCTCACGCTGTACGAAAAGCGTGTGGCTGCGAACGACCTGCCGTTCTTCTTAGGCCTGATGGAACATCTCGCGGCGCGCGGCATCACCTGCCCGCAACCGGTGAAGAACCGCCAAGGCGGGGTGCTCGGCAAACTCGCCGGCCGGCCGGCGGCGATCGTCACCTTTCTCGACGGATTGTGGATCCGCCGGCCGAACCCCGGTCATTGCGCGGCGGTGGGCGAGGCGCTGGCGCGCCTGCATCTCGCCGGCAAGGATTTTCCGAACAAGCGGGCGAACGCGCTGTCGATCGAGAGCTGGCGCGCGCTCTACGCGCAGGCCAAGGAGCGTGGCGACAGCGTGCGGCCCGGCCTGTGCGCGGAGATCGCCAAGGAGCTTGACGCGCTCGACAAGTCCTGGCCACGTGATCTGCCCGACGGCGTGATCCACGCCGATCTGTTCCCCGACAACGTGTTCTTCCTCGGTGACAGACTGTCCGGGCTGATCGATTTCTATTTTGCCTGCACCGACACGCTCGCCTATGACGTGGCGGTCTGTCTCAATGCCTGGTGCTTCGAGCCGGATCATTCCTACAACGTCACCAAGGGACGCGCGCTGCTCAGGTCTTATGCGAATGTGCGCGCGTTGTCGGCGGCGGAACGCGCGGCGCTGCCCATGCTGGCGCGCGGCGCGGCCATGCGCTTTCTGCTGACCAGGCTGGTGGATTGGTTGGCGGTGCCGGACGGCGCGCTGGTCAAGCCGAAGGACCCGCTGGAATATTTCCGCAAGCTGCGCTTTCACCAGTCGGTTAAAAATGTAAGCGATTACGGGGTTGACGCATGATCCCGAGAAGTGGGAACCGGTTTCCCGCCTTCACGAAGCCCGCTTCGGCGGGCGAAGGAAGGTCGGATAAGATCATGCGCAAGAGAAAAGAACCGTGACTGAGCAGCGCGTCACCATCCATACCGACGGCGCCTGCTCGGGCAATCCGGGCCCGGGCGGCTGGGGCGCGATTCTAACTTTCGGCGACCACGAAAAGGAATTGAACGGCGGCGAGCTGCACACCACCAACAACCGCATGGAATTGATGGCGGCGATCTCCGCGCTGGAAACCCTGAAACGTCCTTGCTCGGTCGATCTCTATACCGACAGCGAATATATGCGCGGCGGCATCACCGGTTGGATCAACGGCTGGAAGAAAAACGGCTGGCGTACCGCCGACAAAAAGCCGGTCAAGAATGTCGATCTCTGGAAACGCTTAGACGCCGCGCTCGGCCATCACGAGGTGCGCTGGCACTGGGTGAAGGGTCACGCCGGCCACGCCATGAACGAGCGCGCCGACGAACTCGCGCGTGACGGCCTGGTCGCGGCGCGTGCCGGCGCAATCGGGGCGATGAAATCCAAATAGTCATTCCGGGGCGCGGGCGTAGCCCGCGAACCCGGAATCCAGAAACTGATTCATTGGTTGCGTCTGGATTCCGGGTCCGGCGCTAACGCGCCGTCCCGGAATGACAAGACCTCAAAGCTGCGCCAGCAGAGCCTGCCCGCCGGAGATGTCGCACTTGCCGGGCGCGTCTTCGATATTGAGCTTCTTCACCACGCCGTCGTCCACCAGCATCGAGTAGCGCTTCGAACGGGTGCCCAGCCCGTTGCCGGAGCCGTCGAAGGCCATGTCGATGGCCTTGGCGAATTCACCGTTGCCGTCGGCGAGAAAGTCCACCTTGCCCTCGGCGCCGGTCGACTTTTTCCAGGCTTCCATGACGAACACGTCGTTCACGCCGGTCACCGCAATGGTGTTGACACCCTTCGCCTTGATGGCGGCGGCATTGTTCAGGAAGCTCGGCATGTGCATGTTGGTGCAGGTCGGTGTGAAGGCGCCGGGCACGGCAAACAGGGCCACTTTCTTGCCCTTGAAAATGTCGTCAGTGGTCTTGGGCTTGGGGCCCTCCGCGGTCATGACGCGGAACGTTGCATTGGGCAGACGGTCGCCGACCTTGATAGCCATGGGTTTCCTCTTGCGTTGTGTTGCGCTGAGTTGCGTTTCGTAGAGTTAAATTCGGTCGCGCATGATCTTGTCCGAAAACCGGTATCCACTTTTCGGGATCATGCGCATAGCGCAAATTAGCGCGCTTGCGCCCGTTTAGTCGAGATGGGTCTTGACCTCGGTCGCGCTGCCGCCTTTCACGATGGTGAAGGTGAGCTCGAACGGACCCTTGGGATCGACGCCGGACGGCAGCCCATCGAGCTCGAAACTGAAATGCTGGCGGCCGGGCGGCGCGCCTTGCGCGGGCTTGGGGATGGGCAAGGCCCATTCCGTCGTCGGTCCCTCGACGAACAGTCCGACCGGCTGGCCGGTGGGCGCGGCGAGATCGACGAACACCAGCGGCTTGCGCTTGTCGTCATTGGCGCGGCGCGCGGTCAATCCGGCATCGAGAGCGGAAACCGGTTGCGGCACGCGCGCTTCGGCCGCCGCCAGCGCGGCATTGTCCGCTCCGCCCGCGCCGGCAAGCGTCAGTTCCACACTTGCCTCGACCGGTACGCACAGCTTCTCGCACGCCGCGTAGTCGATCTTGCCACGCAGTGTGACCGGCTTGTCCTTTTGCCGCGGGAAGACGCGCAGCGGAAAGATCACGCTACCCTTGTAGCCGATGGTGGTGCCGGCCTCGTCGGTGAAGGCATGCGGCGCCGGAAACAGCACCTGCACGGCGGCGAGATTGTCCGAGCCGGAAAAACTGAAACGCGGCGGCACGCCGGAGTCGCCGGGGTAGCGCCAATAGGTATGCCAGCCCGGCTGCATCTTGATCTCGATCCCGGCGCGCAGGCTCTCGGCGCCGCTTTTGTTGGCACCGGCGATCAGACGAATGGCCGAGTAACTATCCTCGACCCAGGGCGAGGCGTCGGCCGCGCGTGCCGGGGCGCCCAGCATTAGGGCGACGCCGCAGGCGGCCAAGGTCACGCCGATTCGATTGCTAGAATTTTCCATGGCGCTCGATCTAGTCGGTTAAGACGCATTTCGCCACTGAATTCATTGTGAGCATGGGGCGAACAAGATGCGGGCAAACCTGCAATTTTTCCTGCGATTTTGGCGGCGATTTTGCCACAATTGAGCCGTTCAATATGACGGTGGGTGATTGAATTTTCCGCAGCTAGCATCAGTTGCAAAGGCGGACCGATTGGGTAACCTTTGAGCATGAAGCTTCCACGCAAATCGGCTGGCAAAACGCCCGCGCGCGGTTACCTCGACGGTCAGATGCTGATCGCGATGCCGGCGATGAACGACGAGCGATTCACCCGCGCGGTGATCTATGTTTGCGCGCATTCGAGCGAAGGCGCCATGGGCATCATCGTCAACCAGCCGGCCGGTAACATCAAATTCCCCGATCTGCTGGTGCAGCTCGAGGTGATCCCGGCGGCCGAGCGCATCGAATTGCCGGTGCGGGCGGAAGACGTCAAGGTGCTCAAGGGCGGGCCGGTGGAAACCGGGCGCGGCTTCGTACTGCACTCGGCCGATTTTTTCATCGAGAACTCGACGCTGCCGATCGACGAAGGCATCTGCCTCACCGCCACGCTCGACATCCTCAAGGCGATCGCGCGCGGCAACGGGCCGGAGAGCGCCATCCTCGCGCTCGGCTATGCCGGCTGGGCGCCCGGGCAATTGGAAAACGAAATCCAGGCGAACGGCTGGCTGCATTGCGCCGCCGATCCGGAATTGATCTTCGGCACCGACACCGACGGCAAATACGACAAGGCGCTGCGCAAGATCGGCATCGATCTGGGCCAGCTGTCGAGCGAATCCGGGCACGCTTAGTTCTTCACTGTCGTCCCGGCCAAGCGAGCGTTAGCGAGCGCGAGCCGGGACCCATGGCCACCGGACTATCGATGGGCTGCGGAGTATGGGTCCCCGCCTTCGCGGGGCATGACATTTTAATAATGATCTAGCGCGCGACTTCGAGCTTTTCGCTGCTGAGCAGCCCGCCCGCCGCCTGCGCGCTCATCGGCTCGCCGAAGGCGAAGCCCTGCGCGTATTCGCAGCCCATCTGGTAGAGTTCGACCGCGTCGGAATCAGTCTCGGCGCCTTCCGCCACCACTTCCATGCCGAGATCGTGCGCAAGCGCGATGATCGAGCGCAGGATCACCGGCCGCGTGCCGCGCGCGGTGGTGCGCACGAACGACTGGTCGATCTTGATGGTGTCGAACGGGAAGCGCTGCAGATAGGCGAGCGAGGAATGTCCGGTGCCAAAATCGTCGAGCGATAGCCCGACGCCGAGCTCCTTGATGCGCGTGAGCATCTGCGCGGCGTGCTCGGGATTTTCCATCACCAGCGATTCGGTGATTTCCAGCTTGAAGGTGCCGCGCGCCAGCGTCGAGCGCGACAGCACGCCGCGCAGGTCCTGGATCAGGTCGTGGCGCAGCAATTGCCGCGACGACACGTTGACGCTGGCGAAGATCGGCTCGCGCGCGCGGCTGGCGGCCTGCCAGATTGCGAGTTGGCGCGCGGTGCGTTCGAGCACGAACAGGCCGAGGTCGGCGATCAGGCCGATTTCCTCGGCGGTGGTGATGAACTCGGCCGGCGACAAGCGGCCAAGCTTGGGATGATCCCAGCGCGCCAGCGCCTCGAAACCGGCAATGGCGCGATCCTCCAGCCGCACGATCGGCTGGTAGAGCACCTTGATCTCCTCGCGCTCGATGGCGCGGCGCAATTCCGATTCCATGGTCAGCCGGTCGGTCTTGCGCGAGCGCATGGCCGGCTTGAAGATTTCGATGCGGTCGCCGCCGATCCGCTTGGCGTGATACATGGCGAGCTCGGCGTCCTTGAGCACTTCCTCGGTGTTGCGCGACTGGTCTTCGGCGAGCGCCAGCCCGATCGAGGCGGTGATGAAGATTTCGCGGTCGTTGAAGCCGATCGGCGCGCGCAAGGTGCGGCGCATGGTCTCGGCGAAGGCCACGATGCGCGCGGGCTCGCGTTCCGACAGCAGGATCAAGGCGAACTGGTCGCCGGATAGCCGCGCCAGCGTGTCCTGCGGCTTGAGCAGACGGGCGAGCCGGCGCGCGATGGTGAGCAGGACGGAATCGCCGACCGCGATGCCGACCGAATCGTTGACCTGCTTGAAACGGTCGAGATCGATCACCAGCACCGACGGCCGGAATTGGCTGTCGGAGCGGGCGAAGCCGAAGGCCGCCTCCATGCGGTCGATGAACAGTTCGCGGTTGGGCAGGCCGGTGAGATTGTCGTGCACCGCGTCGAACAGCAATCGCTCCTCGGCCTTCTTGAAATCGGTCACGTCGGTGAGTGTGCCGACCAGGCGCACCACTTCGCCGTCGGAGCCGACCACCGGCCGTGCTTTGAGCGAGAACCACAGGTAATGGCCGTCGACCGCGCGCAGCCGGAAAGTCTGACTGAGGCGTCCGCGCCGCTGCTCCACGGCGCTGTCGAGCGAGGCGCGGAAGCGGTCGCGATCGAGCGGATGCAGCACCTCGAGCCAGTCCGCCGCCGGTCCTTCCAGCGTGCCGCGCTTGAGGCCGAGCAGCTGTTCGGTTTCCGGGCTGGTGTAAACCTTGTCGGCGGAGACGTCCCAGTCCCAGATCAGATCGCCGGCGCCGGTGAGCGCCAGCGCGCGGCGTTCGACGTCGGAAACGATGCCGTGGGTAATGCCGCCGGCGAAGGCGTGCTGCATCACCGTGAATCCGATCAGCATCACGATCAGCACCAGGCCGCCGAGCAGCGCCGGGCCGATGATGTCGTTGGTGACGACGCCGGTCACCGCAAAGCCTGCGCCCAGCGTCCACACCACCAGCAAGAGCCAGGTCGGAATCAGCAGCACGGCGCGGTCGAAGCCGTGGGTGGAAAGATAGATCACCAATGCGAGCCCAAAAACGGCAATGCCGACGAGCGACATGCGGGCGATGCCGGCGGCAACCGCCGGATCGAACACCGCGACCGCGATCAGCGCGGCGAGTACTGCGAGCCAGCCGATGGTGATGTGGGCGTAGCGCACGTGCCAGCGCGACA
>Ga0207926_1001339_pt1 | contig 11486 bp, 9 predicted proteins | sample NGESurdeep072012_8_FD_184454 | JGI IMG/M metagenome (GOLD analysis project Ga0207926, IMG submission 184454) | Arctic peat soil microbial communities from Barrow, Alaska - NGEE Surface sample 210-1 deep-072012 (SPAdes) | ecosystem: Environmental > Terrestrial > Soil > Wetlands > Peat ...
GTCGTCATCGCATTATGGCTGGGTCACGAAACCTTGCGCAGCGTCGAGATCTACGTCCACGCCGACATCACGCTGAAGGAACGAGCCCTCGCCCGCACCGCGCCGATCGGTACGACCCCAGGACGCTATCGCCCCCCAGACACCCTGATCAGCTTCCTAGAATCGCTGTGATTATGCCGAGCCGACGCAGCCGAAGCCGTTGCAGGACAGGCGGTTCGATGCTGAACTCGGCATAATCGCGGGCTTTCCATAATTGCCGTACTTGCCACGCCGGATCGTGAGCAGGCCCTGGTCGGCATCGACGTCGCCACGGTCCAGGCCTACCGCTTCTCCTACCCGCATGCCGGTCACCACAAGCAAGGCAATCAACGTTTGGTAGGTGGCGGCCCGAAACGGTGGGTTCAGCCGCCCTGCCGCGATCAGTAGGGCGTCGATGTCGCCCTGCCGATAGATGTAGGGCGTCGGCCGATGGTAACGACCGGGAAACAGTCCCGCGGGTGGGACCTCGGTGGCCGGGTCCACGCATCGCAGCCAGTGCGCGAAACCACGGACCACGCATAGTTTGGCGTTCCACCACACCGGGTCAGCGCCAGCTGGCGACCTGGCCCAGGCCACCGCGTGAGCGACGCTCACGTGCTCGGCTCCGGCCGCCTGAAGGTGTTCGATGAAGTCCCGCAGCAGCTGGCCCTGTTGGGTCAGCTGGTAACCCAGCGCCCGGCGGGTCTGAAGGTACTCAGCGGCGGCGGCGCGCAGGTCGCTCATCGCGCGCTCACCGGCCATGGCAGGGCCAGCGGCCTCAGCGCATCCTGGTCGACCTTGGCGTACAGCGCGGACGTGGCCGCATCTTTGTGCCGAAGGATTTGGGCGACCTCGGCCAGGGTGGCCCCGGCCCGCAGCAGTTGGTCCCGGCGGTGTGGCGCAACCGGTGCGCGCCGACACCGGGCAGGCCTACCCGTTCCCCTGCGGCGCGTACGACCTCGGAGAGTCCGTCCGGGGTCAGGGTCCGTTTGGGTGCGTGGCCGCGCAGGAACACCGCCCGTTCCTGGCTGACCGGCCGGCCCCGGCGCAAGTAGGCCGCGATCGCCTCGCCGACATCGGCCGGTAGCGGTAGCCGCTCGGTGCGGCTGCCTTTGCCTCGGACCACGATCTCCCCGGCCCGCCAGTCCACATCGTCCAGGGTCAGGGCGGAGACTTCCCCGGCCCGCAGGCCGAGCCGGACCAGCAGTACCAGGATCGCGTAGTCTCGCCGGCCGATCTCCCGGCTCCGGTTCGCAGCCGGCCAGCAGCGCAGCTGCCTGGCCGGGCCACAGCGCCTTGGGCATCCCGGCGCCGCTCCATCCCGCCGTCGAGGGGACCGCCTGGGCCAGGGGCAGGCTTGTGACTCCTTCCAGGTGGGCGAATCGCAGAAACGATCGCAGCCCGGTAAGCAGGAGTTTCGCCGCCCCGACGCTACGAGTGGGACATTGCCTGGTCGCGAAACCGGTCACGTCGGCGGCCGTCCACTCGGCCCCGCTGATCCGCTATCGCATGGCCGGGTCCGACAGAAACAGCCGTGCGGCGTCGATGTAGTGCTCGACGGTGCTCGCCGCCAAGCCGCGTTCACTCACCAGATAGTGCAGGAACCGGGCGATCAGCTCCTCCGTCGGCGTGCCTGCCACCGGCGGCACCGGCCGCGGCACGACACCGGCCGCCCGCAGGTACCCGAGCAGGGAGTCAAGGGTCCGCGCGGTGGGCTGCCACCAACCGCCCGCCTCGCGCATCGCGCACAGGAAGTCCTCGACGACATCGCCGGTCACCGACATCCACGCCCCTGCCCTGCATCCAGCAACTGAGCTGGCCCATCAGCTTGAGCAGATCCCGCGTGGAGGACTTCGCGTACCCCACCCGCGCCAGTTCGGCGCGGTATCCCACCGCATACGGTGCCAGCGGTCCCGTCATCGGAACCCGTTGCCTGTTGACCATGTCCCTTCTCCTTCCATGAAAGTGCTGAAAGAGAAAGACTCGCCCCGACCACGCCACCGCGATTATGCGGATCGGCCCTGGCACAACACCCCTACCGGCAAAGGGGATATACCGCCCAAGCGAGAGCAACGCCGCATAATCACGCCGACTGCGTAATGGCTTCAATATGACCACGAGCCACGACCCCCCGACTTACACCGAGGGCTGGCCGGGCCCCGCATCCTGCTCGCCATGGCCCAGGGTTGCCTGCCGGATTCGACGCCAACTCCGTGGCCCAGGCCGGCGAGGCCCTGGCCGCGGCCACACCGTGCAGCCCGAAGATGACGGACGCGCAAGCGTGGGGAGTGACTGAGCGAGGGGCCCGGGCGACCAATCGTCCGGGCCCTGCCAATGGCCAGCTAAAAGTCCCCGCTGGTGGACTCGCGCTACCGCGACCTCGCGGTGACCTTGCCGTTCTTTGAAACGCTCTGCGCGCTCCGAACACATGTCCGCGATCGCGTTGGATCCGTAGTAGGGGACGCGGCCACAGAAGAACCATGACCGTGAGGGGGTCAGTTCTCACAGGCGTCGGGAAGTGTCAGTCTTCACGTGCCGTTGACAGTCTTCGCGGAGTCACAACATCCGCCGCCAGCGAAAGCCGCCCGGCCATGCCAGCCGCAAGCAGATCGGCGAATTCCCGGTCCCCCTGACTCACGCCGCTGCACGCCGCGGAGACGTGCTTCACGTCGGAATAGTTGGGGCCGCAGGTGATGTCCCGGTTCAGGGACCACATTGAAACGCGGCCGATGCCGTGGCTGCGGACAAATTCATTGAGGCCCTCGGCGGCATCCAAGCCGAAGACCTCGTCTGGCACGTCGTTCTGGCCGATCATCGGAGTTGCACCAAGCTTTGACCACACGGTCGCACTGGACAGTTCGGTGCTGGCACGGCTGTACAGGATCTTCAGCTCTCGCTGCGTCGCAGTCAGCGCCACGGTGGTTGCCTCCAGCATGCTCTGGCCATCCGCACGACCGCTGCCGTAATCCATCGTCATGGCGTTGATCCCGGCAAGGTCCACACCGGTTCTGAGCATTTCGTCGACCGCGGCCCGTCCGTTCTCGGTCAAGCCGTTGGGGGACACCGGCAACGTCAACCAGATCGCGAGGGACTTTCCAGAGGCCTTTCGATCCAGCTGCAGCTTCCTGATCGCGTCTGCGCGTCGCTGCCCGGCGGCGCGATCGCTGAGTTTGGTGCCCTCCACATCGAGATCGATAGTCGAGATGTCGTAGCGATCGATCACGTTCGCGTAGGCGGCAGCCAGCTTGTCGACATCAGTGCATGTCGTCGCCAGTTCGTCGTGCATCCGGCCGCCGAAGGAGACCGCTATCCCGCCACCCTGTTGTTCGAGTCGGGCAATCTTCCGGTCTAGATCGAGACTCGCGGATGCCTGGTTCAGCGTGAAGGCGGAGCCCCAGGTGGGAGTGCACGGGCCATGCGGAGCGCTGACGATGAACGAGAGGAGTACGTTGCGACCCGCCTTTGTCGTGGGAGACCCGAAGTCGAAGGTTGGCGTCGCAGTCACGTCGACGTAGCCAGCAAACCAGGGTTGGGTGAATCCTGTCTTCGCCGACGACATCCACCACTGGTATCCGATGAACGCGCCAACCACAAGCGCTCCGGCGGTCGCAGTTGCAACGACAAGCCGCAGGACTGACAGTCGTCGTCCCGGTCCTTCTCTAGTTGAATGCTGCACCTGGCTAGTATCTTCGCCCAGTCCTCAGCGGCATAGGGATGAGACTCGCTCCTGATCACTGGATGCTCCGCAACTCGTGAGGCGCGGTCCGTTCTGATGACCGTGACAGAGAACCGTCTTCCCGTCGAGAGGGCCGCAGGTTGTGCTGTGACGGGCACCGATGGTCCGTCGCCCGCTGGCAACTGGTCCTCGATGTTTGCCGACCACTTCAAGCAACACACCTCAAGAAGCGGCTATGGGGTGGTGGTGACCGGCGGTGGCAGGGCCGGCGCGGGGGCCAGTACGCCGACTGGCGGGACCGGAGCCGTTGTCGTGGTCAACAAGTCCACCCGTGCGTTAGCGGCGACCGGCGGTAGCACCCTCGAGCCCTGCGTCGGCGTGGAGTTGGTGAGGGCCGGCGGGATGCCCTTGGCCGGCGGGGTGCCCTTGTCCGGGCCGAAGACGGCGGCCTTGAGCTTCGCGAGACCCTCACTCGGCTGCGACTCCTGCCCGTTCCCCTGGCCGAGGTTGGCCGGTGGTTTGGCTTCCGGGCGCGGGACGAGGGCGTAACGGGACTGGACGTCACCGGTGGCGGTGCGGCCAGGGGTGTTCGTGCCGGCCAGCCCTGCAACCCACACCGCGCCGGCGGCCGCGAGCAGGCACGACGCGACGATGACGGGGTGTCTGGGGGTCACCCCGGCCGACCAGGTCGGGCGCGCGAAGGTGAGCATCTCGCGGGTGCCCATGATCTCCAGTTGCTGTTTGCTGCGTGGCCACGGGTTGATCCTGGGCGGCCGGCGCGCGGCCAGGTCCTCGCACCAGCCGAACAGGAAGACGCAACCGATGATGATGAGCCAAGACGCCAAGTACATCTGGAGGTAGCCGACCACGCTCTCCTGGTCCAGGTTGGAAGTGACCGACCACGAGTCCAGGAGCGTGATGGCCAGGAAGATCGCGAAGTTGCCCCATAGGTAGATCGTCATGGCCCGTGAGGTGACGACCGTGACGAGCTTGTCGATAACGACGCGCTTGTCCATCCAGGAAAGGCCCGGGTGCAGCCGCAGCAGGATCAGCACGGCGCCCAGGCAATAGAGGGTGTTGGCCATCGGGATGTCGCCGATGTCCCAGCCGGTGACCGGGTCTGGGTGGGTGAACGCCCAGACCAGGCCCAGTGCCATTAGTGATGCGCCGCCGAGCAGGACCTTGGCAAGCGGCAGCGGTCTGATCTTGTTGTCGTGATGGGCGAATCCGAGCATCCAGCAGCCACCGAACATCGCGGTGCTCAGGATCACGTCACCAGAGCGGCCGTCGAGCGGGAACAGGCCGAGCGCGGACAGCAGCACGACGCTGACCGGCAGAGCCATCATCTTCTTGGGCCAGTGGCGGAACAGCCAGAGCGTCGCCGGCGACAACAGCAGGAACCACAGGTAGGACCGGATGTACCACAGCGGGGTCACCCAGTCGTCGCCGAACTTGCTGCCCGGTGGGTCGGAGATCGGCACGACCCAGAACAGCAGGGTCCTCCAGTTCAGCGGGACCCCGGCGGTCTGGCTGTGGGTCCAGCCGGCCACCAGCATGGTCGGTACGGCGACCAGGCCGAACAGCCACATCGGCGACAACAGGCTTATGCTGCGCTCTTTCAATACCCGCCAAGGGTTACCGGGGGAGCGATCCAGCGAACTGGCGATGACGGACCCGGCGAGGGCGAACATGATGCCCATCGCCGGGAACATGATCGGCAGCCATCTGCCCCCGAACACGTGGTACGTCATCACGAAGATCAACGCCAGGGACAGCAGGGAGTCGATGTAGCGGTCTCGCGTGCCCAGCTGAGTGGTTGGGTGACCCTCGGTTGCCGGCGCAGGTGAGGGCTGCTGGGGGCGGACGACGGTAGTGGTCATGTGCTTCTCCCCTGGGTGGCGAGGGCGGAGGCATCGTCGGGAACAACTACATGAACGGCCTCATCGGGGAAGCGACGGTCCTGAAGACACGTAGTGATGTTGCTGGTGTCCATGGAGCCGGTGCGCACGAGCTTCTTCCACTCCATGCGACCCCCCTTGATTGCCAGGAACACTGACGTGTAGAGCAGGTAGGCGCGCAGCGGCTCGTACACCAGCCGGTACACCGGCACCATCAGTAGGTGGTGGTACTTCTCGCCCATCAGCCGCACAGCGACCGCGGCGATGATCAGGTGGGCGAGGAGGAACAGGATGAAGTACTCGATCAGCACACCCGAACCCTGCTGCTTAAGGGCCAGCCAGCCCATGGTCGTGATGAACGGTAAGAAGATTACCGGCATCGCCACAGACAGCACGTAGTTCGGCATCACGAAGCACCCCAGAGCCCCGTAGCGGCGGCGGAACAACATCTTCCGGTGCTTCCAGATGGCCTGCAACGTGCCGAAGGTCCACCGGGTGCGCTGAGCCAGCAGGTCGTCGACCGTCTGGGGGGCCTCGGTATACGCCAGCGCCTCGTCGTCCTGGGTCACCTTCCACCCCAGGTGGTGCAACGTCAACGCCAGGTCGCAGTCCTCGGCGAGGGTGATGTTGGAGTAGCCACCCGCGTCCAGGATCGCTTTCTTGCGCCAGGCCGCGCACGCGCCGGGGATGATCGAGATGGCGCCGAGGGCGTCCTGAGCCGAGCGCTCAACCCCGATCTGCGTCAGGTACTCCAACGCCTGCCAACGGGTGAGCAGGTTCGTTTCACGGTTACCCACGCGCACAACGCCGGCGACAGCTCCCAAACGGCCGGTTCGGTCCAAGGCGAAGTGACGGATCATGTTGGTGACCGTGCTCGAATCCATGATCGTGTCGGCATCCAAGGTGACTACGAAATCACCGGTCGCATTCTCCACACCATTGTTCAGTGCGTGCGCCTTGCCGGTGTTCGGCTGCCGCAGAAGCACGACCCGCGGGTCTTCCTCGATCACCGTGCGGACCTCATCGGCGGTGCCGTCGGTGGAGCCGTCGTCGACGACGATCACCTCCAGGATCGGGTAGTCCGAGGTGAGAATCGACCGCAGCGTGCGGGCGATGACGGGCTCCTCATTCCAGGCTGCCAGCACCACCGACGTCGACAGACCAACCTCGGCGGGGCCGGGGAACTTGATCCTGCGCCGCCTGCGAAAGCGCACCCACGACAGCCCGGCGTTGCCGAACCCGATCAGCACCACCATGAGCATCGCGAACACGAACAGCGCCGACAACATCGCGTTCGGCCAGACGAACAGCGCCTTCACTACAACCAGCGTCGCGTAGTCCTCCTCCGTCGACTTGACCGGATGGATGCCCGCAGCCAGCGCCGGATCAACCTGCGGCATCGTCTGGAATGTGTATCCGTGGGCCTTCGCATACGGGATGAGCTTCTTGACGTACTCCACGGTCCGCATACGGTTGAGTCCGCCGCCATCGTGCATCAGCATCGTGATATTCGCGCCGCTGTCCAATTTCGGCAGTGGAATGTCGGCCACGCGCCCCGTGGGGTTGACGTCGGTCCGCCAGTCTGAGGTGTCGAAGTCGTGGGCCGCGAACGTGTATCCCATCTGCTGCGCGCGAAGGACAACATCGACATTGTCTTGCAGCGACGCGTCACTACCGCCCTCGTACGGCAGACGCCAGAAGTCTGCCTGCTGACCGGTGATCGCCCGCAGCACCCTGCTGGTCGCGACCAGCTCGACGCGTGCCAGCCAGGTCGGCTCCCTCGCCATCTCCGGGTGGGTCAGGGTGTGCACCCCCACCGCGTGACCCTCACGGACCATGCGGGCCACGATCTCGGGGTACTTGGCGGCTTCCTTGCCAACCACGAAGAACGTGGCCGGCGTCTTGTTGGCGCTCAGCACGTTCAACAGCTCCGGAGTGACCGTGGGGTCGGGGCCGTCGTCGAAGGTCATCGACAGTGTCTTGGTGGCCGCCGTCGAGTAGCCGAACTCCTGGATCACATACCGCGCACCACCCGCTTTGGCTGCATCGGCACCCGTGAGAGTGACCAGACGATCACCGGTGAACGGCTCGAACCCCACCTTCTGTCCGTTCACCTCCCGCACTTGCAACACCTGCACCAGAGGACCTACCCCCACTACTGGCAGCTTCGGCCCCGTGTCCTGCATCGACAGTGGCTGCCCCAGTTCGACACCATCCAGAGTGGGCACTGCCCACATCTTCGGGACCATATACACCAGGCCAGCCATGACGCCCACCAGCACAGCGATGCCGGTTACGCGTGTCATGCGCCACCGACGACCAGATGGATCGAGGAAGACGGCGGAATTGGCGGTCGCACCCGCGACGTCGGCGCGTAGACGACTTTGTCGAGAAGCACGTCGGTGCTTTGGCCTTAGGCGACGGCATAGGCCGACAAGTCTGCCATCCGCAGGGACCCAAGCACGCTGTGAATGGCGCGACCGCCGCTCGCGGCCCCACCTGGGTATCACGGGCGGGCGATTTGGATGCGACCAGCGGGCTGGGTTCATTGTCGTACCTCGCGCTTTACCTTTCTAGTCAACACTCACGCATGCCGAGGAACAAGGGACCTAAGTCCCAATAGATGTCGTTAAGAGCCGATCCATCACGAAATGTGGCCGTACGACGCACACCACCTCTACTCGTGTCCGGGCACGGACGGACATCATCACAGGCGGCGTCAGCCTGCTCTGCGGCGACGAGACCCGCAACGCGCGGGACCAAGTGCCCTGTGCGCGCTCCCCTCGGGGTAACCAGTGTTGGTGGCACGACCCCGGTGGGTCCATGAGAAGGCCACGTGACCAGGGACCCAGCCAGCGAAACGCGGAGGGTGCCATGGTCGCTACAAGGACCTTCCTTGGTGCCGCAGGCAACGTCAGGGGCAGCAAGTTCTTGTTTGAACACGACCGACGACGACGAACGCTGGTGGACTGGGGCCTGTACCAAGGTGAACGCGCGTGGCGTCGCCTGAACTGGCAGGCGCTGCCGCGGATCAGTGGTATTCGCAACTCGTGCGTGTCGGGTGGATGTGCCAGTGGATGTGCCCTACCCCTCGGCACTATCGAACGCGCCGGCGTACTGCACGGCAAACTCGTATGGAACGACTCGCTCAGCAACTGGATCGCCGGACTCGACCTCAACAACGTCGGATTCATGATCGTCGGCTTGTTCGTCCCTGTGTGGGCGATGGCCATCGCCCACTGGCGCCTCAGCTCCGTCAGACACCGCTGGGCCACCCGCGCGAGCCGGGACACGCTCAGCCTCGACTGAGGCGTAGTCCGGCGCCACGCCTCATCTGGCCTGGCTGGCATCCGCCATATGGTGTCGCGATGCGATCTACTTCATTTTGATGGGCGCGCCTCTTCTGGCATACGGTGGAGCCTTTCCTATGCCAGATGGTGGATGTCGCATGCCCTGACGGCCGTGCGCGGGTCGGTAACCGGCGGCCGCACCTCGTGTCATTCAAAAGTAAGGACATCATGACCCGCGCACGCACCATACTGACCATCGTCAGTGCCCTGCTCCTCGTCTTCGCCGGCCTCGCCGCGGTTGGTTCCTCCGCCCAGGCGGCTACCCGGCACCACCGGCATCGCCATCCGAAGCCTTCCCCGACGGTAGCTGCTGCTCCTGTTGCTGCTCCTGTTGCTGCTCCTGTTGCTGCTCCTGTTGCTGCTCCTGTTGCTGCTCCTGTTGCTGCTCCTGTTGCTACTCCTGCTCCGAAGCCCGCAGTGCCTCCACCCGGCGTGTCTGGCCGGGTGATCGCCAACGCCTACGTGTCGGGTTACGGCTGGCCGGACAACTCGCCCCCCGGCGCAGTAGTCAGCGGCTCCGGCACCGCCGGTGGGACTGGCACCTTCGCCAACCCGATCACCGTGGCAGTCGGATATGTGGGCAGCAAGCCCGACTTCGCCTATGGCACGAAGTTCTACGTGCCGAACGTGCGTCGGTACTTCGTTGTGGAGGATACCTGTGCCGATTGCCACACCACGCCCACAGGCTCGTCCGTGTGGGTGGACTTGTGGACTGGCGGTAACGGGAGCAACAACGCCGCGGTCCTAGCCTGTGAGAATGCGATCACCGGCAGCCACACGATCGTCCTCAACCCCGACGCAGGTCGTCCGGTCCTACCCGGCGCTCTCGACGGTGCCGCAGGATGCACTGCTCAGTTCGGCGGCTAATGACTACACCGTTGGGCGGGCCTCGCCGCAAGCTTCACTGTCCCTCCAAGTTGGGAACTGCCGAGTTCGCACGTCGAGACGTACCGCAGTCGGTATAGCAACGCCATCGACTTCCACAGGACTCAGCTGCGCTTCTGCGGTGAGATCCCTGCTCAAACAAGCCCCGGCGACCGCGGGAAGGCACCGCGCGTTGAACTCCCACGCTCACGGGCGTCTCCCAAGGTGCTTGCTAACAGTCTGCTAACCGCAACCCGGATTCGATCGGACGACACCGCATCGTTTGGCCCACTGCCAGGCGGGGCCTCGGCCCCTTCGGACTTTGATGGACGGCTTGGCCTTTACTCGTAATGAATAGGTCATCGGTTCGATTCCGATAGGCGGCTCCACCGCATCACCGCAGGTCAACGGGGGTTTACGCCCGTGATCACGGGGCCCGATCCGAGTCAGGGTCGGGCCCTATGGGCGTATTTTGGGCATACACGGACTCTGCGACGCCCTCTGTGAGCGCGTCCAGGGCATCGCTGACCTGGTCCAACTCGCTGTCGAACAGCTGGGCGTAGATCTCTGCCGTCACGGTGATCGAGGAGTGCCCCATTGCCTTCTGGATGTACTTCAGGTCCGCTCCGGCGAGCCTGGCCAGGCTGCCGAAAGTCCGACGAAGGTCATGGGGGGTTAGTCCTTCAAGGCCGAGATCCGCGCAGACCTCGTTCCAACGCACGTCACGGCGCCAGTTGAGGTTGCGCAGGGGTCGACCGTGCGCAGTGGTGAAGACGAGATCATCAAGCGGGCGACCCTCAATTCGAGCTTCCAGCACTCTTGCCACGGTGCGCGGGATCGCGACCTGCCGTGCTTTCTTGGATTTCGGGGCTGCAGTGTTCAGTCGGCCGCCTATTTCCGTGGTGCGCTCGACCACCGACAGCCGGTGCGCGGCCAGGTCCACGTCGCAGACGCGAAGCGCCGCGAGCTCTGACCACCGAAGGCCGCAGTAGGCGAAGACCAGGACGGCCCCGCTGCCGTAGCCGGGGCGGACGGCGAGCAGGGACAGGATCGGCTTGCGGTCGGAATCAACTCCTCTGGCGGACTCTTCGCGCCGCCGGTTCATCCGCACGTTGTGGGCGGCGACTCGGCGTTCGTTCTCGGACACTGGCCACGCGTCAAGAGCCTCGGCCAGGTCGTGGACCTGCTGCACCGTGAGGAACCGTTTGCGGGCCGGGGGCACTTTCGGCAGGTGGACGTCTTTCGCGTCGTTCCTGTGTAGGCGCCGGTCCCGGACCGCTAGGTCCAGCAGCAGTGACAGCACCCTGTGGGCATACCGGATGCTGTCGGGCTTGTCGCCGTGTGCCTGCATGGTGTGAACCCACGCCGCGATGTCGCTGTGACCAATGCGGTTGATGGACCAGGTGCCGAACTGGGGCTGGACCCGCATGCCCCACGCGGAGCGGTAGTTTGCACGAGTGGTCAGTTCGAGGTGGCCCTGGCCGGCGGCGAAAAGCTCCCACACAGCGTCGAGGGAGATCTTTCCCCTGCGGGGGTCGATCCACTCGCCCCGAGACTGCTCAGCCTTCATCTGAGCCTGAAAGGCGACTGCATCGCGGCGGGTACTGAAGGAACGCGACCGAAGTTGCCGATCGGGGCCGTAGTAACGGGTGCGGTATGTGATTGCTCCCGAGGCCCGCT
>Ga0207926_1001344_pt1 | contig 11457 bp, 7 predicted proteins | sample NGESurdeep072012_8_FD_184454 | JGI IMG/M metagenome (GOLD analysis project Ga0207926, IMG submission 184454) | Arctic peat soil microbial communities from Barrow, Alaska - NGEE Surface sample 210-1 deep-072012 (SPAdes) | ecosystem: Environmental > Terrestrial > Soil > Wetlands > Peat ...
TCACGCGTGCCGCGCTCGACGGCAGCGCCCCCGCGGGCTGGTTCCTGCCGCGTCCGCGCGGCGTTGACGAATGGCGGAGTCACGCCGAGACCGTGCGCAGCGCATTCCCGGGCGCGCGCTGGATCGAGACACTGAGGCCTGCGCTCTCCGCCAGCGGGGCGGCGGCGGAGCGGCTCGAGCGGGTCGCGGCAGGCCACGGCGTGGTCGTGACGACGGGACAGCAGCCGGGATTGTTCGGCGGCCCGGGCTACACGTGGCTGAAGGCGATCTCCGCACTCGAGTTCGCCAATCGGCTGGAGCGCGAAATCGGCGTTCCCGTCGCGCCGGTCTTCTGGGCCGCGACCGACGATGGGGATTTCGGGGAGGCGTGCTCGACCGTCGTTTCACTCGGCACCGAGTGGCGTCGCATCGCGATCGAGCGGCAGGGACCGGAAGGGCTCGTGATGTCGCAGATGCCGGCCGGCAATACCTCGGTGCAGATCGCGATGCTCACGGAAGCGGCCGGATCGGCGTCGCAGTCGGACGTACTCGCGGCGCTGCGAGCGGCCTATCATCAGGACGCCACCGTCGGGGGCGCGTACGTGCAGCTGCTCCGCGCGATCCTCGAGCCGCTGGGGATCGCCGTGCTCGACGCGTGGCATCCCGCGGTTCGCTCGGCCGCCCGGCCGACGCTCGTCGAGGCGCTGAACCGCGCGGCGATGATCGACGAGGCCGTCGCGCTGCGCGGCGTTTCCATCGAGCGCGCGGGCTTCCGCGCGCAGGTCGCTCGTGTCCAGCGCCTCTCGCTCGTCTTCCGCAGCACGATCGGCGTGAAGGAGCGCGTGCCGCTCGCGCAGGCGGCCGATGCCGCGCGTCGCGACGATCTCGTGCTCTCGGCAAACGTGCTGCTGCGTCCCGTGGTGGAGCGGCGCCTCCTGCCCACCGTGGCGTACGTCGGTGGCGCCGGCGAGATCGCGTACTTCGCGCAGGTGACCGCGGTGGCCGAGGCGCTCGGCGCCGCGCTGCCGCTGGTGGTGCCGCGCTGGTCGGCGACGGTCATCGAACCCGCGGTCGACCGCATGCTCGGCCGCCTCGGCATGATGTTCGACGACGTGAAGTCGCCGCACATGGCCGAGCGCCGCATTGCCGAGCGCGCGATGCCGGCCGCGGTGCGCGAGGCACTCGAGGGACTGCGCGCGTCAGTGGAGACGCGGATCGACGCGGTCTCGGCGAGCATGGGGAGCAACCATCTCGTCACGAAGGAAGTCGTCGAGGGCGCGCGCGCCCAGCTCCGTCATCGTGTGGAGCGTCTCGAGCGCCGCATACGCGCCGCTGCGGCCCGTGGCGAGACGGCGGCGATGAACGATCTGGCCGCCATTCGCGCGGCGCTGATGCCGGCGGGCGCGAGACAGGAGCGGCGGCTCAACTACCTGCCACTGCTCGCACGCCACGGCGATCTCCTGATCGAGCAGCTCAAGGCCGGTGCCGCGATTCACGCCGGCGGGTTGATCGGAAGCAAGTGAGAAGTTTGTGACCGGTCCGGCGGACGGACCGAAGGAAGCGGCGGCGCGCCGGAACCGAACCACCGGCGGCGCGGTGCTCGTTGCGGGAGGAATCTTCCTCAGCCGCATCATGGGGCTGGTCCGCACGCGCGCGTTCACGCACTTCCTCGGCACGTCGGATGCGGCGGACGCGTTCAGCGCGGCCATTCGCATTCCCAATTTCCTCCAGAACCTCTTTGGAGAGGGCGTGCTCTCGGCGTCTTTCATTCCGGTGTACGCGAGGCTGCTTGCCGAGGGCGACGAAGAGGAGGCCGGACGCGTGGCCGGCGCGGTGTTCTCGCTGCTCGCGCTCATCGCGACCGTGCTGGTCGTCGTCGGCGTGATCGCGACCCCGCACCTGATCGCGCTGCTCACGCCCGGCTTCACGGGCGACAAGCAGCTGCTCACGATCAAGCTCGTGCAGGTGATGTTTCCGGGCGTCGGCGTGCTCGTGATCTCGGCATGGTGCCTCGGGATCCTCAACTCGCACCGGCGGTTCTTCCTTTCGTACGCCTCGCCCGTCGCGTGGAATCTCATGATGATCGCCGCGCTCCTCTTCTTCGGGCCGAGGGTGGTGCAGGCGAATCTCGTGATGCTCGTGGCGCTGGCGTCGGTGGCGGGCGCGATTCTGCAGCTCTCGGTGCAGCTGCCCACGCTGTTCAGGCTCGAGCGCAAGATGCGCGCGTCGCTCGACATTCGCGCCGCGAACGTGCGCTCGGTGATCACGAACTTCGTCCCGGTGTTCTTCGGGCGCGGAGTCGTGCAGATCAGCGCGTACGTGGACCAGTGGCTTGCATCGTTCATCATCGGCGGCGCCGTCGCGGTGCTCGGATATGCACAGAACGTGTCGATGCTCCCGATCTCGCTCTTCGGCATGGCGATCGCGGCGTCGGAACTTCCTGCGATGTCGTCCGCGCTCGGCACGAGCGCCGACGTCGCGTCGGAAATTCGCCGGCGGCTCGACGAGGGCCTGCGCCGCATCGCGTTCTACATCATCCCTTCGGCCGCGGCGTTCCTGCTGCTGGGTGACATCATTGCGGGCGTGCTGTATCAGAGCGGAGAGTTCAAGCGCGAGGGGACCGTTTGGGTCTGGGGCGTCCTCGCCGGATCGGCGGTCGGGCTGCTCGCGGGCACGATGGGCCGGCTCTACAGCTCCGCGTGGTACGCGCAACGCGACACGATCACGCCGCTGAAGTTCGCGATGCTTCGCGTCGCGCTCACGCTCGGGCTCGGATACGTCGCGGCGCTGCTGCTCCCGGGATGGCTCGGCATCTCGCCCAAGTGGGGCGTTGCCGGTCTGACGGCATCGGCGGGCATCGCCGGATGGCTGGAGTTCTGGCTGCTGCGCCGCTCGATGAACCGGCGGATCGGTGCGACGGGCGTGCCGCTCGGACGCATCGCGGTGCTCTGGCTCTCCGCACTGGCCGCCGCACTTCCGGCCTACGCCGTGAAGCTCGCGATGGGCGTCGGCCATCCCGTGTACCTCGCGCTGATCTCGCTGCCGCTGTTTGGCCTCGCGTACCTGTTCTTCACGAGCCGCGCTCGCGTGCCCGAGGCCGCGGAGTTCAGGGAGCGGATTTCGAGAGTGCTCCGCCGCCTTGACTAACTTCCGCTGAGCCGATGCCGCAGATTCCCGGGCAGATCGCGTCGATACTCGAGCACCTTCCGGATACTCCCGGCGTGTACTTGTGGAAATCCGCCGACGGCACGGTGCTGTACGTGGGGAAGGCCAAGCGACTTCGCCCGCGCGTTCGCAGCTACTGGGCCGACCAGGCGCACAGCCCGAAGACGCAGATGCTGATGGCGCTCGTCGCGGATCTCGAGACGATCGTCGTGCCGTCGGAGACGCAGGCGCTGCTGCTCGAGTACAACCTCATCAAGGAGCATCGCCCGCGCTTCAACATCCTGCTGCGCGACGACAAGACGTATCCGTACGTGAAGGTCACGTTGCAGGAGCCGTACCCGCGCGTGTTCGTGACGCGCCGGCTGCTGAACGACGGGGCGCGCTACTTCGGGCCGTACACCGATGTCGGCGCGATGCGCCGCGCGCTGAACCTCGTGAAGCGCATCTTCACCGTGCGCTCGTGCAGCTGGGACATGCCCAACCAGATGCCCGAGCGTGCGTGCCTCGACTATTACATCAAGCGGTGCAAGGGGCCGTGCATCTTCGCGCAGTCGCTCGAGGACTACCGGGCGATGATCGAGGAAGTGGTCGTCTTTCTCGACGGGCGCACTGATGAAGTGGTGCGCCGCGTGACCGCCCGCATGAACGCCGCATCCGAGGCGATGGACTACGAGCGCGCCGCCGAGCTGCGCGATGCGCTGGTGCACCTGCAGCACATGGAAGAACCGACCGTCATGCTCGAGGTCGAGGGCGGCGAGCGCGACGTGGTCGGCTACGCGCGCGACGGCGAGGACGCCTGCGTCACGATCCTCCGCATTCGCGGCGGCAAGCTGCTCGGCCGGGAGCACCGGTTCCTCGAGCACATCGAGGATGAGCCCGACGCCGAAGTGCTCGGCGCGTTCCTCGTCGCGAGCTACCTGAACTCGACCGAGCGCGGCGACGAACTCCTCATCCCGTTCGACTTCGAGGATCGTCCGCTCCTGCAGGAGGCGCTCGGCAAGACGCAGGTACGGATACCGGAGCGCGGGTCGCGGCGCGAGCTGATCGATCTGGCGGAGCAGAACGCGCGCCACCTCCTGGAGGAGTTCAAGCTCGCCGGCCTCGAGGCCGACGAGCGTGCGGCCGACCCCGTCTACGATCTCGGCCGGGAGCTCGGGCTGCACAAGATTCCGCGAAGCCTCGTGTGCTTCGACATGTCCACGGCGCAGGGGCGCGACAACGTCGGGTCGATCGTGTGGTTCGAGAACGGGCGGCCGCGCCGGTCGGAGTACCGGACGATGAAGGTGAAGAGCGTCGACGAAACGCACGGGCCGGACGATTACGCATCCATGCGGGAAGTGGTGGCCCGGTACTTCCGTCGCCGCGTGGAGGAGAAGAAGCCGCTCCCCGATCTCGTCGTCGTCGACGGAGGGAAGGGACAGCTCTCCGCCGCCGCGGAAGCGCTCACGGAGCTCGGACTGACCGCGCTGCCGCTGATTTCGCTCGCCAAGCGCGAAGAGGAGATCTTCGTGAACGGCAGGCCGGAGCCGATGCGGCTCCCCCGGAGGTCCCCCGCGCTTAGACTGTTGCAGCAGGCGCGCGACGAAGCCCATCGCACCGCCGTCACGTACAACCGCAAGCGCCGCACGATTCGCACGGTGACGTCGGAGCTGTTGAAGATTCCGGGAGTCGGACCGGTGAAGCGTCGCGCACTGCTGACCGCATTCGGCAGCATCCAGGGCGTGCGAGCGGCGACTCCCGAACAGATCGCAGGGCTGCCCGGCTGGTCCGTTACCGCGGCAGCGAAGATGCTCGACGCGCTCAGCCGGTCGGATCCGACGGCGCCCTCGAACGAAGCACCCGCAGTTTCATCGAACGATTCACATCTTCCTCCAGATCAATGACCGCATCGAAGTGGACGCTCCACTGTTCCGCCTGCGCCTACACCGCGCCGGGCGATCGCCTCGCCTCGGTCTGTCCCGATTGCGGCCAGCCGCTTTCCGTCCAGCTTTCCGCGGTGCCACGCTCCGCCATCGGCCACGAGTGCTCGATGTGGCGCTATCACGCCGCGATGCCCATCCTCGACGGCGAGCAGCGCGTCTCGATCGGTGAAGGGATGACCGCGCTCACCGAGCTTCCGCACATCGCGAAGGAAGTCGGCGTGCGGCGCCTGTGGGTGAAGGACGAAGGACTGAACCCGACCGCGAGCTTCAAGGCGCGCGGTCTCTGCATGGCGGTGACGCGGGCGAAGGCGCTCGGCCTGCCCGGCGTCTGCGTGCCGACCGCGGGCAACGCGGGGATCGCGCTCGCTGCTTACGCCGCCGCGGCGCACATGCCCGCGCGCATCTACGCGCCCGCCACCACGCCGCCTCCGATCCTCGGAAGCATCCGCGCGTACGGCGCGCACCTCGAGCTCGTCGACGGACACATCGGCGACGCGGGGAAGGCGACGACGCAGTTCGCGAAGGAGAGCGGTTTCTTCAACGTCGCCACCGTGCGCGAGCCGTATCGCGTGGAGGGCATGAAGACGATGGGATACGAAGTCGCCGAGCAGCTCGGGTGGAGACTGCCCGATGCCATTGTCTATCCGACCGGCGGCGGCGAGGGCACGATCGGCATCTGGAAGGCGATCGGCGAGATGATCGAGTGGGGATGGCTGCCGCCCGGGACGAAGAAGTCGAAGATGGTCATCGCGCAGGCCGAAGGCTGCATGCCACTCGTGCGCGCATTCCACGAAGGCGCGGATCGCGCCACGCCGTGGGAGAATGCCGCGACGCACGCGGCCGGATTGCGGGTGCCCGGCCCGTTCGGTGATCGCTGGACGCTGCGCACGATCAGGGAGAGCAACGGCGGCGCGTTCGCCGCGTCGGAGGACGAGATCCGCGCCGCAACGTTCCATCTCGCGTCGACGAGCGGCATCGACGCGGCGCCGGAGGGCGGCTGCGGCATCAGCGTGGCGAAGAAGATGGTCGCCGCCGGTCTCGTCTCAAAGGACGCGGAAGTGGTAGTGTTCAATACCGGATCCGGCGCCAGTTACCGCTGGTAGTTCCAATGATTCGAATTCCTCTTCCGCATCCCGCATCGGTTTGTTCGACGAGATGATCGCCATTCTAGATCCTTTCAGTGGCATCGCCGGCGACATGACGCTCGGCGCGCTGCTCGATCTCGGTCTCGATCCGGATTGGCTGCGCGCGCTCCCGGCGGCGCTGGGACTCGAGGGCGTCGGCGTCCGCCTCGAGCGGGTGAAACGCGGCGAGATCGCAAGCTGGAAAGTCGACTTCGACATCCCGCCGCAGCCGCACGGCCGTCATCTCAAGCACCTCAAGGCGATCGTCGAGGCTTCGCCCGCGCCCGATCACGTGAAGGCGAAGGCGAGCGCCGCATTCGAGGCGGTCGCGACGATCGAGGCCGAGATCCACGGCACCACGGTCGAGAAGGTGCATCTGCACGAGGTCGGAGCCGTCGATGCGATTCTCGACATCGTCGGATCCATCTGGGGATTCGATCTCATCGGCGTGAGTGCGGTCTATTGCGGCACGATCGCGCTCGGCGACGGGTTTGTAGACGCGGCGCACGGCCGGCTCGCGGTTCCCGCGCCTGCAACGCTGCGGCTGCTCGAGGGGCAGGTCGTTCGAAGCGGCCCGGAGGGCAGCGGGGAACTCACCACGCCGACGGGCGCCGCGCTGGTGAAAGTGTTGTCGCTCGGTGCCGCGCCTGAGACATACCGCCCGATGAAGAGCGGCTACGGCGCCGGCACGAAGGATCCGGCGGGCCGCGCCAACGTGCTCCGCGTCATTCTCGCCGAGCTCGACGCGGTGAGGGGTGAGGAGTCCGAAACGGTGGACTTGCTCGCGGCGGACATAGACGACATGTCCGGCGAATATCTCGCCTCGGCGGCCGACCTTCTTCGCGAGGCCGGAGCGCTCGATGTCACGCTGCTGCAGACCATGATGAAGAAGGGACGCCCCGGCGTGCGGATCGAGGTGCTCTGCCGCCCCGCGGACGCCGACCGGCTCGAGGAGCTGCTTCTTCGTGAGAGCAGCACGATCGGCGTGAGGCGCACGGAGGTCAGACGGCGTGCGCTGCCGCGATCGGAGGCTTCAGTCGAGGTATTCGGACATCGGGTCTCGGTGAAGACCGTGCAGCTCCCGGGCGGCGGTGAGCGAGCCAAGGCCGAGTATGAGGATGTTCGTCGGGTGGCGCGCGAGACAGGGCGAACTACGGCGGATATTCTCGAGGCAATCGCTAAGCGGCCGTAGTTCACCTGCTGTTGTCGCCCTGTTTCTCCGCGGAAATCCGTGGCAAGAAGTTGCAGTCAAGTCTTTAGTTTCCATTGATTTCAGGCTCTTAGCCTGATAAGTTACATCAATGGTAAAGGTCGCCCGCATCCACCCCGGAAGCATCGCTGAGGAACTGGGGATTCTCCCCGGTACCCAGCTGCTCACGGTGAACGGGCGCGCGCTCGACGACTTCCTCGATTGGGAGTTTCTCACCGCCGAGGACAACCTCGAGATCGAGGCCACGCTCCCGGACGGCGAGCGCGTCGTCTACGACATCGAACGTCCTGAAAACGAATCGATGGGGCTCGAACTCGAGCCGCCCTCGGTCCGCCGCTGCGCGAACCGCTGCGAGTTCTGTTTCGTCGAGGGACTGCCGAAGGGACTGCGCCGTCCGCTGTACATCCGCGACGACGACTACCGCCTCTCGTTCGCCTACGGGAATTTCGCCACGCTCTCGAACGTGAAGGAGCGCGACGTCGCGCGCATCCTCGAATATCGCCTCTCGCCGCTGTACGTCTCGGTGCACGCGACGCCGTGGGAAGCGCGCAAGAAACTGCTCAACAATCCGCGCGTGCCGAACATTCTCGAGCAGCTCAAGGTTCTCGCCGCGGGCGGGATCCAGTTCCACGGCCAGATGGTCGTCGTCCCCGGCCTCAACGACGGCGACGTGCTCGAGGAATCGCTCTCCGATCTCTACGCGATGGGCGATGCGGTCCTCACGGTCGCGCTCGTGCCCGTGGGGCTCACGCAGTTCTCGCATCTTTACACCGGCGAATCGATGAACGCCGCAAACGCGTCGCGGATCCTCGCGACCGCGGAGAAGTGGGGTGAGCGCAGCAGGAAGGAACGCGGCTTCACCTGGGTCTCCGGTTCCGACGAGCTGTACCTGCTCGCTGGGCGCGAGCTGCCGCCGCCCTCGTTCTACGGCGACTATCCGCAGATCGAGAACGGCGTCGGCGCGGTGACCGCGCTGCGCGAGCGCGTGGCCGACGGTCTCTCGCGGCTGCCGCGCCTCGACGGCAAGTACATCGGCGTCGTGACCGGCACGTCCATGCTGCCGCTCATGCCGCCGCTCCTCGCCCTGCTCGAGCAGGCAACCGGCGGACATTTTGATTTAATTCACGCCGAAAATTCTTTGTTTGGTCCCACCACTACTACCGCAGGCTTACTGGTTGGTGCCGATATCCGGCGCGTACTGGGCGCTCGCACCGACTTGGACATGGCTTTGATACCCGCCGAAACGATCAACGAAAACGGTCTCTTCCTCGACGACGAATCGTTTTCAGCAATTCGTACAGACTTCGCGATGCCCGTCCACGCCTCGTACGACTTCATCGACGTGCTCGAACTCGAGGGCTCTCCCCTCGCGTGCACCACAGCGGGAGCGGCATGAGCCTCCCCGTCGTCGCAATCATCGGCCGGCCCAACGTCGGCAAGTCGTCGCTGTTCAATCGCATCATCGGCAGCGACACGGCCATCGTGAGCGACGAGCCGGGCACGACGCGCGACCGCCATTATGCGCGCGCCGAGTGGAACGCACGCGCGTTCTGGCTCGTCGACACCGGCGGCCTTCGCGAAGATTCGTCGCTCCCGATGGACCTCGAGATTCGCAAGCAGGTCCTGCAGGCGATCGAGGAAGCCGATCTCATGCTGCTGATCGTGGATGCAAAGGTCGGCGTCCATCCAAGCGACGCGCGCGTCGCCGAGCTCGTGCGCGAATCCGGGAAGCCCTGGCTCGTCGTCGCCAACAAGGTCGACGATCCCAAGAGCACGGATTTCTACGAGTTCTACAAGCTCGGCGCGGGCGATCCGCACCCGGTGTCGGCGCAGAACGGCAAGAACTCCGGCGATCTCCTCGACGAGCTCGTCAAGAAACTGCCGCCCGAACAGGAAGATGTGACCGGCGACGATCTTCGCATCGCCGTCATCGGCCGCCCGAACGTGGGCAAGTCGCTGTTCATCAACAAGCTGCTCGGCGAGGAGCGCCTCGTCGTATCCGACGTAGCCGGCACAACCCGGGACTCGATAGATACGCCGTTCACCTTTCATGGACGCCGGATGATCTTCGTCGATACCGCCGGTCTTCGCCGCCAGTCGAAGACCGAGGACGGCATCGAATTCTACTCCTCACTCCGGACCCGCCGCGCGATCGACCGCTCGGACATCTGCCTGCTGCTGATCGACGCGACCGAAGGCCTGCACAACCAGGACCTGAAGATCGCCGCGCTCGCGTGGGAAGCGGGGCGCGGGCTGATCATGATCGTGAACAAGTGGGACATCAAAGAGGACAAGGGCGACAAGACCGCCGCGAAGTTCGAGAAGGAGTGCGCGGAGAAGGCTCCCTTCCTGAAGTTCGTTCCGTTCCTCTTCACGTCGGCCCTCACCGGCCAGCGCGTGACGAAGGTGCTCGACGTGATCGCCGAGGTGGACGCCGAGCGCCGCAAGCGCATCACCACGTCGGTGGTGAACGACGCACTCCAGCAGCTGCTCGCGCGACGCCAGCCGCCGCAGGCCGCCGGCCACGAGATCAAGCTGAACTACGCGACGCAGGTCGAGACGAATCCGCCGGCCATCGCGGTGTTCGGAAATAATCCCGAAATGCTGCAGGAGCATTACGTGCGCTACCTGCACAACGGGTTTCGCGAGTTCTGGGGCTTCAAGGGCAACCCGCTGAAGATCCTGCTTCGTCGAAAGTCGGGCTCGTCCGCGGACTGAATCCGGGCCAATGCATCCAGCCTTCGGTCTGCTCATCGCGTACGTCGCGGGCTCGTTCCCATCGGCGTATCTCGCGGGACGATTGATCAAGGGCATCGATCTGCGCACGGTCGGCTCCGGCAACCTCGGCGCCACGAACGTCTATCGCTCACTGGGCTTCGGGGCTGCAGTTTGCGTGCTCCTAATAGACCTCGCGAAGGGTGCCGTGCCGGTGATGTTCCTGCCGCGCCTGCTCGACGCGGGCACGCCGGGCAGCGACCGCGCGCTCTGGTGGGCGCTCGCCTACGGCATCGCCGCGATCGCGGGGCACGCGAAGCCCGTGTTCCTGCTCTGGAAAGGCGGCGGCAAGGGCGTCGCGACCGCGACCGGCGTATTCGTGGTGCTCGTGCCGAGCGCGCTGCTCGCGACGGTCGTCGTGTGCATCGCGGTCGTCTGGTATTCGGGATTCATGTCGCTGGGGTCGATCACCGCCGCGGCGCTTTTCCCGCTGCTCGTCTGGTTCGATAGCGGCGTTTCACCCGTGCTGTGGGGAGCCCTGCTCGTGGCATCGTTCATCTGCTGGACGCACCGCGTGAACATGGTGCGTCTCCGCAACGGCACGGAGCCGCGGCTCTTCCGCAAGAAGGAGCGTGGCCCATGAGGGACGAATGAGGTGCGCCGTCATGGGAGCGGGCGCGTGGGGAACGGCGCTCGCGAATCTTCTCGCGGAGAACGGGCATCCGACCATCGTGTGGGCGTACGAGCCCGACGTGGCCGAGGCGATCAACGACGGGCACGAGAACCCGCGGTTCCTGGCGGGCGTCCAGCTGCAGTCCGAGTTGCGCGCGACGGCGGACAAGGAAGCCGCGGTGACGGACGCCGAGCTGATCGTATTTGCCACGCCGAGTCACGTGCTGCGCGACGTGGCGTCCGCGGCCAAGGCCTGGGTGACGCCCGGCGCGACGCTCGTCGTCGCGACGAAGGGGATCGAGCGGAATCGCCTTGCGCTGATGACGGATGTGATCGCGGAGGAGTTCGCGGGCCATCCGGTGGTGGCGTTGTCGGGTCCGAGTTTCGCGTTCGAGGTGGCGGCGCGCCAGCCGACGGCGGTCGTCGCCGCGAGCGTCGACGCGCAGGCCGCGATTCAGACGCAACAGGTGCTGAGCTCGCCCGGCTTCCGCGTGTACACGCACGACGACGTGATCGGGGTCGAGCTCGGCGGCGCGCTGAAGAACGTCATGGCGGTCGCTACCGGCATCTCGGACGGCCTGGGCCTGGGCTTCAACGCGCGCGCCGCGCTCATCACGCGAGGACTCGCCGAGATGGTGCGGCTCGGCGTGAAACTCGGCGCCCGGCCCGC
>Ga0207926_1001350_pt1 | contig 11446 bp, 7 predicted proteins | sample NGESurdeep072012_8_FD_184454 | JGI IMG/M metagenome (GOLD analysis project Ga0207926, IMG submission 184454) | Arctic peat soil microbial communities from Barrow, Alaska - NGEE Surface sample 210-1 deep-072012 (SPAdes) | ecosystem: Environmental > Terrestrial > Soil > Wetlands > Peat ...
TTCTTTCGCGCCGAAAATCCGCCGTACGGCACGACGATTTATTACACCTTGCGCGAACCAATCCCCGGCGGCGTGCTGATTAACATCTCGAACCCCAGGAACAAAGTAATCCGGCGCATCCAGGCGCCGGGCACGCCGGGCCTGCACGCGATCCAATGGGACCTGGAATCGGATGCGGCGAAGGCAGCAAAACCGGTGGTCGATCCGGTCACGGGTGATCCGCTGGAGACGTTGTCGGCGCAGCAGGCAAAGCGGCGCGTCGAGCCGGGCAAGTACCTGGTCACGCTGTACGCCGGTGCGGGCATCCTGACGCGCACGCTGGAAGTGAAGCCGGAGAATCCGTCGGGTGTAAAATTCGTACTTCCACGAAAGTAAAAATTTGTGAACAGAAGGCGGGTAGTTTCCGTCTTCTATGGCGTGCAGGAACGCGGCCTTTCGGCAATAGGAATGCTTCGGTTGCGGTCGTTCCTTGATGGCGGCCCAGCAAGGCGGCTGAGTTTGTCATGAAAATGGTATTGATCCTCTTAAATCAGATAGTTTCAGGTTTGTCACTGACGATAGTGGTGTGGATAATTGATACTCCGTGAAGCAGTAATTTTCCCGCTTACCGAATTGGAATTGGAGCGTCTATCCGGGTGCTCGGGTGTAGCGGGTACGCGTGCCGTTTTTTGGGCGCCTGTTTGGTGTGAGTTGGTGTCTGTACGAGCTGGCGTCCTTCCACCGGCCGTTAGCTTCAGCGGTGATTCGTCGCGTGAGAGTATCGCGTAAGAGTGTGGGAGATCGCCTCGGAGAGACAGTGTCCTTTTCCCGTCCGCAAATCGTGCAAAGCGCAGTAGCGGAACTACCGGTGAGTGCGCCGCCGCCGTTGCCGTCGCACCCGGTGGCTGTGCCCGAAGTTCCGAAGCCGCCGAAATCGAAAAAGAAATGGTGGGTCGCAACCGCCGTGGTGGTCGTCATAGTTGCCGCGTGGGGAGTGACGCACTCGCTTCGCGCTCGCTCAACTACCAACACCTCCCAAACGGTGCGGACCGCGACCGTAACACGCGGTGAATTCGTACGTTCGCTGCGCGTGACCGGAACCACCGAGGCGACGCAGTCCTACATTGTCGCCGCGCCCACGATGACCGGAGGTGGCCTGGGGTCGCTGATCATCACCCACATGGCAAAAGCGGGCGCGCGCGTGAAGAAGGGCGACCTGCTGGTGGAATTCGACCGGCAGAACCAGATCAAGAACGCGCTGGACAAAGAGGCCGAGTACAACGACCTGGTAGAGCAGATCAAGAAGAAGCAGGCGGAGCAGGCGATTTTGCGCTCCAAGGACGAAAGCGAACTGCACCAGGCGGACGACGCGGCGAAGTCCGCCGAACTGGAGACGCGGCGCAACGAAGTCGTTTCCAAGATCGACGCGGAAAAGAACCTCACCAACCTGGAAGAAGGCAAGGCCCGGCTGAAGCAGTTGCAGGAAACTTTTCAGTTGAAACGGCAGGCAAGCGCGGCCGAAATCAAGGTGCTCGAAATCCAGCGTGACCGGGCGCGGGGAGCGATGGAGCACTCCAAGAGCAACGCCGACAAGATGGCCATCAAGGCGCCGCTGGATGGCGTCGTGGTTTTGAACAGCATCTGGAAGGGCAACCAGATGGGCGAAATCCAGGAAGGCGACGAAGTCCGTCCGGGCGTTCCCTTTATGCAAGTGATGAGCCCGGAGTCGATGCAGGTGCGCGCCCGCATCAACCAGGCGGACGTGCCGTGGCTCGACATCGGCCTGCCGGTGAAGATCCACCTCGACGCGTATCCCGGGCTGCTCCTGAACGGCAAGCTGCAACGCCTGGCGGCGATTGGCCTGACCAGCGGCATGTCGAACAAGGTGCGCACATTTACCGGGCTGTTCGAGATTCAAGGATCGGACCCGAGGCTGATGCCGGACCTGTCGGCCAGTATCGACATCGTGTTGGAGCGGGTGGGGGACTCGCTCATCGTTCCGCGTGATGCGCTGTATATGGACGCGGGCAGCGCGTACGCGTGGGTCAGGCACGGGCAGAGCTTTGAACGCGAAGCGGTGAAGCTGGGGCCGATTGCCGACGACGAAGCGGTGGTGACCAGCGGCCTGAATGCCGGAGACGTGGTGCTGCGCAATCCGCGGAAGTCGCAGCCGGTGGCAGGGAAGTGAGCGCATGATCCGATTTGCCAATTTCGTAAAGCTGCACCGCTGGATCGTGGCGACCGTGGTCATTCTGTTGATCGCGGGCACGACCGGCATCGTGCGCCTGGTGCGCGCGGAGAGCAAGCTGCCGACGGTCGAGGTCAAGCGCGGCGAATTCACCGAAAACCTGCCCATCCGCGGCGAAGTGAAAGCGCAGAAATCCATCGTGCTTACCGCGCCTTCCGGCACCGGACAGATGCAGATCCTCAAGCTGGCCAAGACGGGGGACGCGGTGAAGGAAGGGGACGTCGTCGTCCAGATCGATATCACCCAGCTCCAGAACCAGCTCGACACGCGCGCGTCGGAGCTGAAGCAGTCGGAGCGCGAGATCGACGGCGCCGCGGCGCAGGCGAAGATGACGGAAGAGCAGGACGCAACCGACCTGGCCAAGGCGAAGTTCGACGTGCAGCGCGCCAAGCTGGACGCCGGCAAGCAGGAGATCCTGTCGCAGATCGACGGCGAGAAAGCGAAGCTGGTGCTCTCCGACGCGGAGCAATCGCAGCGCGAAGCCGAGCAGAAGCAGAAGTCGAACAAGACCGGGAACGCGGCCGCCATTGCGAGCAAGCGGCTGAAACAGCAGAAGGCGCTCTTCGACGTCAACCAGGCCAAGAGCAATATCGAGCGCATGACGCTGAAGGCGCCGGTCAGCGGAATCGCGACCGTGCTGACGCATTGGATGGGCCCCGGACAGCAAGTGGAGTGGCGCGAGGGCGACAGCGTGTGGCCGGGCGCGGGCGTGATGGAACTGCCGGACATGACAACCATCCAGATCGCCGCGCGCGTGGACGAGATCGACCGCGGGCGGCTGCAGGTCGGGCAGCGCGCGCGCGTGCACGTGGACGCGGTGCCGGACACGGAGTTTGTCGGGGTGATTTCGGAGATCAGTCCGCTGGCCAAATCCGATTTTTCCGGATGGCCGATCGTGCGCAACTTCGACGTCCGCATGAAGCTGGACAACAACGACCAGCGCCTGAAACCGGGAATGAGCGCGAGCCTGCGCATCGCCGTCGACAACATCAAGGATGCCATCATCATTCCCGCCGAAGCGTCGTTCCAGAAGTCGGGACGCAACGTCGTGTACGTGGCCCGCAGCGGCGGCAGGTTCGAAGAGCGCACCATCGAGATCCTGAAGCGCAATGGCGGCACGCTCGCCGTCGCCAGCGGAGTAAAGCCGGGGGAACGCCTGTTTACGAAGGACCCGACGTTGCAGCCCGAGGAAAAGAAATGAAGTCGAAAAAGCTGGCTCGCAACATCGCGATAGCGGTGGTTGTGCTGGTGGCGCTCGGCTTCGGCGTGCGCGCGGCGATGAGCCAGTTCCGTCCCTCGGAGAAACAGCTACCCACGGCGCGCGTGAAGCGGGGCACGCTCGAGATCAAGGTGTATTCCACCGGCGAACTGCGGCCGACCAAGAGTATCTCTCTGATGGCGCCTCCGCTGGCCGGCGGCGGCGCTCTGCAGATCGTGACCCTGCTCAAGACCGGCACGCGCGTGAACCCGGGCGAGGTGGTGATCGAATTCGATCCCAGCGAGCAGGAGTACAAGCTGGAGCAGGCGCGGTCGGAAGTGGCCGAGGCAGAGCAGCAAATCGCGAAGTCGAAGGCCGATGCGGCGGTCAGTACGGCGCAGGACAAAGTCTCAATGCTGAAGGCTCGTTTCGATGTGCGGCGCGCCGAGCTGGACGTCAGCCGCAACGAGTTGCTTTCGTCAATCGATGCGCAGAAGAACGTGCTGGCGCTCGATGAATCCAGGCGTCGGCTGGCGCAGCTGGAGCAGGACGTGAAGTCACGCGTGGCTTCCAACGCGGCTTCCCTGGCGGTCATGGAGGAGAAGCGGAACAAGTCGCGGCTCTCGATGCAGCAGGCGCAGCAGGCGATCGACAGCATGCGGGTGAAAGCCACGATTGGCGGCGTGGTCTCGGTCAAGGACAACATGGACGCCATGGGCGGCATGATGTTCACCGGCATGGTCCTGCCGGAATACCGCGAAGGCGACGTGGTGCGCTCGGGGCGGACCGTCGCCGAAGTGCTCGAAACCGCGGACATGGAGATCAAGGCGAAGGTCACGGAGAACGACCGCGCCAACGTGAATCCCGGGCAGGCGGTGGAAGTGCGCATCGACGCCTATCCGGGGCTGGTGCTGCCGGGCAAGGTGAAGTCGGTGGCCGGGCTGGCCACGAGCAACTGGTGGAGCGCCGACGGCACGCGCAAGTTCGACGCCTCCTTCCAGATCGAGAAGCCGGACCAGCGCCTGCGTTCCGGGCAGACGGCACAGATCACGATCGCGGGACAGGAGATCAAGGACGCGCTCTTCCTGCCGCGGCAGGTGTTGTTCGACAAGGAAGGCAAGCCCGTTTTGTACGTCAAGAATGGCGACAAGTTCGAGGAGCGCGAAGTCAAGGTGACCCACCGGACGGAGAGCCAGATCACCATCGAGGGCCTGAAGGAAGGCGACGAAGTCGCGCTGGTGAATCCGGAGAAGGCGACATCGTCTCCCAAGCCGGGCGCCGCGCAGCCCTCGCTCGGAGGCTCCCGGTGAGCACCTCGGCGATCACACAAAAGTTTTTCAATCCGGAAGCGTGGTCGCAATACCTGCCCGACCTGATCCTGGGATTCCAAAACCTCCTCCAGCACAAGATGCGCTCGCTGCTCACCATGCTGGGGATGATCTTCGGCGTGGCGGCGGTGGTATCGATGATGTCCATCGGCGCCGGGGCGCGCCAGCAGGTGATGGCGTTCATCGAGCAACTTGGCGTGCGCAACATCCTGATCGAGGCGCGCGAATCGGTCTCCTGGGACGATCTGCAGAAAGTGCGAAAACTCTCGCCCGGCCTGAGTTTCCAGGATTACCGCGTGATCAACGCGAACGTTACGGGGATTGTCGAGTCGACGCCGCGCAAGCGCTTCGTGCCCTCGAAGATGATTCCCAAGCCGCAGCGTGATATGCCGACGGTGTACGGCGTGCAGCCGAACTACTTGCGCATTGCCGGGCTCGGCGTGGTTTCCGGACGGTTCTTCGACCAGGACGAAACGAACCGCTCCGCACCCGTGACGGTCCTCGGCCAGGCGGCGCTCCAGAACCTGTTCGGGTACGAAGATCCGATTGGCAAGTTCGTCAAGGTGAACGAGCAATGGTTCCGCGTTATCGGAGTCGTTGGGCCGATGCTGAGCGCGTCCACGCCGATCGAGGGCGTGCCGACACAGGACCTCAACAACCTGATCTACGTTCCGCTCTATGCCGCCGTGAACCGGCTGGAAGACGTGCGCAGCGACATGAAGGACGAGATCGACGGCATTTACCTGCAACTCAAGACGGCGGACGATACCACGGAGACGTCGGAGGTGGTGCGCAGCATTTTGAACGCGTCGCACCGCGAGGCCGGCGACTTCCAGGTGATCGTGCCGGCCGAGTTGCTGGCCGAGCAGCGGCGCACGCAGCGCATCTTTGACATCGTCATGGTGGCGATCGCTTCAATTTCGCTGCTGGTGGGCGGTATTGGGATCATGAACATCATGCTGGCCAGCATCCTGGAGCGCACGCGCGAAATCGGCGTCCGGCGCGCCATTGGAGCGCGCCAGAGGGACATCGTCCGGCAGTTCCTGGTGGAGGCGGTGCTGATCTCGTTCTCCGGCGGACTGATCGGGATCGTGGTCGGGTTCGTGCTGTCGCGGGCGATCGCCATGCTGGCGGGATGGTCCACCATCATGACCTTCAGCTCGATCGCGCTGGCATTCGTATTTTCCGTTTCCGTCGGATTGCTGTTCGGCATCTACCCGGCGCGGAAGGCGGCGCGGCTGGATCCAGTGGAAGCGATCCGGTACGAATAGCGCGAATCCAGCCCGCTTGCGGGCGGAAGATTGTAGCCCCGGGCGTGAGCCCGGGGTAGGTGAGCAATCTGAATCTGAGCCCGCTTCAGCGGGCGACAGAAACTTAGGAACGAATATGCTTCGTAGGTCCTTTTTCGTCCTGTTACTGGTGTCGGCAGTTTCTTCGGCGCAGACGTTCCCCCAGCCGTCGTATTTCCAGAAGTTTTTCGTCAAGCCGAACCGCACCATCCAGATCGCGCCTCCGCCGACCATGGAACAGTTTGTCGTAAACGGCAAGCTGCGGCTGTCGCTGGCGGACGCGATCCAATTGACGCTCGACAACAACACCGACATCAAGCTGAACCAGCTTCAGCTCGACACGGCGAAGTTCAGCCTGCGCCGGACCTACGGCCCATTTGACCCGGTGCTGACGTCCACGTTCTCGCCCTCGCGTTCGACCTCGCCAACCACCTCCACGCTGCAGGGCGCGAGCACGCTGAGCAGTCTGTCGCAGAGCTTTTCGTCGCACTATGCGCAATTGTTCCAGAGCGGAACGCAATACGACGTGAGCTGGAACGCGAACCGCAATGCGACCAACAGCAGCTTTGCGACCTTGAACCCGAGCATCGCCTCGGCGCTGAGCGTGTCGCTGGCGCAGAACCTGCTGCGCAACCGCGGTTTTTTCGCCAACCGCGCGCCCATCCTGATCGCACAGCGCAACTTGAAGCAGACGCGCGCAAACTTTGAGACGTCGGTCAACGACTCGATCCTGCTCGCGGTGAACCAGTATTGGGACGTGGTGCAGGCGCGCGAGAGCCTGAAAGTGACGCAGGACGCGCTCGACATGGCGGAGGCGACGTACAAGCAGAACAAGCGCGCTCTCGAGCTGGGCGCGCTGCCGCCGCTGGATATTTACCGCTCGGAGTCGCAGGTGGCGCAACGGAAACTTCAGTTGATCCAGTCGCAGTATTCGCTGCGGCAATTGGAGGATGAGTTCCGGCGCACCATCGGCGCCGATCTGGATGCGCGGCTGTCGGTGCTTGACCTGGACCTGACCGAGTCTGCTGCCCCGAGTGGCGAGATGGCTCTGGTGGACGTTGTCGCGGCGCTGCAACTGGCGCTGCAGTCGCGCACGGAACTGGAGGCCCTCCGCCAGCAGGAAGCCAACGACGACACCAACATCCAGCTTGCGCACAACAACCTGCAACCGGACCTGTCGATCAGCTCGTTCTACTCCATGAACGGCGTGGGCGGAAACCTGATCAGCAGTGCGACGGGGACGCCGGTGGTGATCTCCAGCGGCGGATTGGGCGACGCGCTCGACCAGTTGGGATCGAGGAATTTCCCGGGCTACGGTATGACGCTGAGCCTGCGCTTGCCGTTGCGCAACCGCAGCGCCGAAGCCGACATGGGCAATGCGCTGGTGAACAAGCGCCGCAGCATGTACCAGCTTCGGCAGCGCGAGCAGGCCATCATGCTGGAAGTGAAACACGCGGTGGACCAATTGGAAGGAGCGAAGCTGTCCGTCGCCGCGGCGAAGCTGGCGCGTGACCTGTCGGAGAAGAACCTGCAAGCCGAGCAGCGCAAGTACGAACTGGGCGCGCAGACGATTTTCTTCGTGCTCGACGCGCAAACGCAGCTCTCCGGCGCCGAACAGAGCCTCCTCCAGGCACAGATCAGCTACCAGCGCGCGCTGTCGCAAGTGGACCGCACGACGGGACAGCTACTGTCCAAGAACCACATCCAGTTGGCGCCGTAAACAATGAAGAATGAAGAATTCAGAATGAAGAATTAGACAAGAAACGCCGATTCCCATCCATTCTTCATTCTTAATTCTTCATTTTCTTCCTACTGTCCCGCCGCCGCCTTCTCGCCGGCCGGCTGGTATCCCGCCTGCTGGATGGCGTTGAACAGCATCTTGAACGTTCCTTCGGTCTGGGCGCGATGTTGCACGCCGAAGCCAAACATGATGATCTGTCCCTTGCCGATGCTGAATTCCACCGCTGCGGCCTGCCGTGTCAACGCTTCTCCGCCGCGCAGGTAGCCGGAGAGAAGGATGTCTTCCACGTCGGTGGGATAGCTGGCCAGGATGGAGCGCTTCATGTCCGGCGAGGGATTGGCCGTCCGGTAGGCAATCGGCTCGCTCACGAAGGCCGCGACCTGCTCCGGCAGACCGTAAGAGATCGGGCTGGTGGTGTCGAGGTTCATGCGCAGGATGGAGCCGGGCACGCTCAGCTCGGAGCTGGGGCGTGCCAGCGAGTTGATCACCGGAACATTGAATTCATCGGCCACTAGGTCGCCCGCCGAGGAGAAGGTGATCAGCGTTCCGCCCTTCTCGACGAACTCCTTGAGCGCCTTCACGCCTTCCTTGCCGATGCCGCCCTGGTATTCCGGCGGAAGCTCCTCGAAGTACTTCATGCCGCCATCGCGCGGGTGCGGCTTGCCGTCCACGATGACGTCCTTGTTCACGTCGGGCAGGATGATGACGTCGAAGGCGGCGTTGAGATTGCCGGCCTTCACCGCCTTGTTATCGACGTTCTTCATGTTGAAGGCGTACTGCTCGAGCAGCCAGCGCGTCCAGCCCTCATCCATCGAGGCCAGCCACGGCTTGTAGAGGGCCACGCGCGCTTCCCGCATCTGCGACGCTGCAACCTTCGGGCGCTGCGGCAGCGTTTCCAGTTTCACGTGGTACTTCTGCGCCAGCGCGGCGAGGCCATCCTGCTTGTCCACCAGGAAAGTGCCGGCGGGGTAGTTGACGTCGCCATTGTCGAAGCGCTCGCGGGCGATGGAGACCGCGCCCTTGTTGTGCAGGAGTTCGTTGACCAGCTTCACCGAGTTGTTCTCGGTATGGGTGAGCGCGTATACGGGGCCGTTGCCGATGACCTCGCCCTTGGGCCAGTCGTTTTCGTCGAGCGGACGCATGCCGGACGTCTGCGTGACTTTCACCTTGTCCACCTTCACGCCCATCAGCAGCGGCAGCGACCAGGCGGTGACGTCGTACGGGCGCAGCGGCGGTTGTCCCTGGGCGACGCGCACCTGCGGGTAACGCTGGGTGCCAAGCATCTCGTTGGCGAACTTGCCGTAGGGTTGCGCGGTGGGGACGAGGAAGTCCTTGCCGTCGCCGGAGACCATCACCTGCACGCCGTGGTCGCGCATCAGGTAGGCGAGGCGCGCGGTAGTGCCGGAGTCGGACTGGTCGCGCGAAATGCGCCAGTACTCGTTCACGTTGCCGGCGTTCACCTGGTTCATCGCCATCTCGGCGGTGCCGTGCAGGAAGTCGTCCTTGTGGTAGGCGGCGACTTCGAGGATGGCGTTGGAAGCGATGAACTCGTAGTCCATGATGTCGCGCAGGCGCCACGTGCCGCCCGGCCATGGGTTGGGGAAGTTCGCGGTCTTCTGGTAATCGATCAGTCCCTTGCCGCCGCCGGAGAGTTCGTTAGCCGGAAGCGTAATCGGAGTCGCGAGCCGGGCCGAGGCCGCTTCCGTCAGCAGGCCGAAGATGTTCTTGAACTGCGGCGTGCCCTCGGTCGCGCCGGGCCAATACTGGTCGTATACATAAGCGGAGACGACGCCTGCCTTGCCCTTTTCTTCCAGCCGCCACGCCATGGTGGTGCCAATGACGTTGATGCCGCGCCACATCAGCGGATCGACGGAGGAGGCAATCGGATCGGTGTAGGGCGGGACAAACAGGCGCGGGCCGGTGGTGCCCATCTGGTGTTCGTCGAGCCAGATCTGCGGGAACCACTCGTGGTAGGCGACGCGGGTCATCGCCTGGGTTTCTTTCTGCGTCAGCATGTACCAGTCGCGATTGTTGTCGTGGCCGACGTACGGGTGATACAGCCAGGGCATGCGCGAGCCTTCCCACTGCGTGCCCAGGTTCTTGCGGTACCACTCGGTCTCCATGATCTCGCCGTCGGGGTTGAGCGACGGCACCAGCAGCAGGATGACCTTGTCGAGGCGGGCCTTGATTTCAGGATCTTCGCTGGTAATGAGCGAGTGCGCCCATTCCATTGACATCTGCGACGAGGCGATCTCGGTGGAGTGGATGTTGCACGTCACCAGCAGGATGGTGCGGCCCTCCTTCACCAGGGCGTCGATCTGCTGCGCCGTCTGGCCTCGCGGGTCGGCCAGCTTGTGCGCAATCTCTTGGTAACGCTTCTTGTTCTTCAGGTTCTCCGGGCTGGAGATGATGGCCATGATGAAGTCGTTGCCATTGGTGGTCTTGCCCATGACCTCGACTTCGATCTTGTTCGACTTGGCAGCCAGTTCCTTGAAGTACGAGGTGATCTGGCGGTAGTCGGCCAGCTTGCGGTCGGCGCCGACTTCAAACCCGAGGAACTGGGACGGCGTCGGAACCGTGGACGCAGGCGGCGCCGCCATCAGCGGGAGCGCCAGGCAGAATGAAAGCAGGGCCGCGACGCAGATGCGCGAGAGCTTCATGGGAATCCTCTTGAGCGACGGAATCAATTGAGTTCGAGCGAGCGGGAGATTCTATACCGACAGGGGTCGGGTGTCAGGTATCGGCAACCTCATTGGTTGCCCCACCCTTCCGCCCGGAGCGGGGTCCCCAGCGCGCGCCTGTTTTGCGCGTGCTGGGGTGCTTGGGCGGAGGGTGGGGTTTTCTCTGAGGAATGCAAGAAAGTTCAGTAGCCGGGTGCCCCACCTTTCTAACCAACCCAAATGTGGGTGCCCCACCCTACGCGTTTTTCGTAGGGTGGGAATTCGAGATGTTCGAGTTGTAGCGAAGCGAGGTTTCCTCTACGTCCTCTGCGCTGAGTATTCTTATCCGTGTTCATCTGCGTTAATCAGCGGCTGATCTTGCTTTTCCTTATCACGCTCCGACGTGCCCCGCATCACATACAACTCTCTTTCCACCCGATATTCTGGTTTCGCACGCTAGCGTGCGGGGAGTTGTGTGTTCAACGTCCCTATTAGCTCTTTGATAAACTTTTCCTCTCAAACGGCGGCCCTTAGGACTTTCCCTGGGATTTCTCCATTTTCCGGCCTTTTTTGTGGGACGTCTGGGAAAACCGGGGGTGGGTGCTTCTCCCAAGTAACCGTAAGTTACTTGGACTCATCTCATTGATTCCATTAGAAACGAGGGGGAGGGGGTCCCCAACCTGGGGATTACCCAAGAGTAAACAAGGGCCCGGAGCCCGGAGCCCGAAGCCCGAAGCCTACTCGTACCGGAGCGCTTCCACCGGGTCGAGCTTGGCGGCCCGGAGGGCTGGGACCATGCCGCTGATAGTGCCGACAATCAGTAGTACCGCCGTCGAGAGCAGCACGGTCATGCCGGAGATGTGCAGGCGAATGTCGCCCTGGCCGGTGGTTCCCTTGGAACACCGGTTGTCCTCGGCCGCAGCGTCCGTTACATTGGACGGCTCACTCACGGAAAAGTAAGGTCACTTCCGGGTGACAGGAGCTCGCATGGTCTCGCGTCGCG
>Ga0207926_1001360_pt1 | contig 11422 bp, 7 predicted proteins | sample NGESurdeep072012_8_FD_184454 | JGI IMG/M metagenome (GOLD analysis project Ga0207926, IMG submission 184454) | Arctic peat soil microbial communities from Barrow, Alaska - NGEE Surface sample 210-1 deep-072012 (SPAdes) | ecosystem: Environmental > Terrestrial > Soil > Wetlands > Peat ...
CCCGGCGCTGCGGCTCGCGGCGGCGGGCGATTCGGCCGAGGGCGGCGACGCCCGCCGCCGCGAGGAAGGGCGCGGCGAGGAGATAGGCCGTCCCCTTCGTGGCCAAGGCAACGCCGACGGCGGCGCCGCCGAGCGCGAGGTCGCGGAAAGGCGCGCCGTCCGCGGCGAAGGCGCGGAGAAAGAAGAACGCGGCGGCGAGGAGGTAGCCGGCGACGACGACGTCGTTCTGCGTGCTCGTGCTCTGAAGTATCGCCATCGGGAGCGTCGCGACGAGGAGCGCCGCCCACGGGCTCGCGCGTCCGGACGGGACGAGGCGCGCGGCAAGCGCGGCCGCCGCGAGAATCGAGAACGCGAAGAACGCCCACTGCACGAGGTTGAAGAGAACGTCGTTCCCGGTCAGGCCGAGGAACGCGAGCTTGAAGTAGGACGCGAGCGGCGGCATGCGCAACTGGCGGTCGATCGGTGTGTCCCACGGGGCGATCGAGCCGTGGTCCCACCACTCCATGACGCGCGCGTTGTGGTAGGTCATCGAGTCCCAGTTGTTCGGGGCGGCGACGAGCGCGACGACGAACGTCGCAGCGAGGATGGCGCCCGGGACGGCGAGCGCGGCGACCGGCGGCAGCGGGATGGGTCGCGTCCGCGCGGCCCGGCGGACCGCCGCGAACCCCGCCGCTGCGAACGCGGCGGTCGCCGCCCAGAAGAGGCCCCAAGCGGCCCGCGATCCGGCCGCACCGAGCGCGGAGAGGGCCTCGACCCACGCGACAACCCACAGGCCGGCGACGATGGGTGCGGCGAAGAAGGCCGTCGCGAGCGCGCTCGGGCGCAACGGTCGGGCCTCCGCCGGCGCCGGGGCTAACGGGGACAGGGGACGCCGTTTCAGCGCTCGAGCCACTTCTTCATCCAACCGAACACGGACTCGTGCCAGCGCCGGCTGTTGAGCGGCTTGAGGACCCAATGGCCCTCGTCCGGAAAGACGAGTGCCTCGGAAGGCACGCCCCGGCGACGCAGCGCCGTGAAGAGCTGAAGCCCCTGATCGACGGGCACGCGGAAGTCCTTCTCGTTCGTGATGACGAGCGTGGGTGTCTTGATCCTGTCGGCGAAAAGGTGCGGCGACCACTTCGCGAACTGCTCCTTCGCCTTCGCGCCCCACGGCACGCCGCCGAAGTCCCAGTCCGTGAACCACAGCTCCTCGGTCACGCTCGACATGGACTCGAGGTTGAAGACGCCGTCGTGCGTGACGGCCGCCTTGAAGCGGTTCGTGTGCCCGAGGATCCAGTCCACCGCGTAGCCGCCGTAGCTCGCGCCCGCGATGCCCTGCCTGGACGCGTCCACGAAGGGCATTTTCACGACGGCGTCGAACACGGCATCGAGGTCCGTCATGACCTTCCCGCCCCAGTCCCCGCTGATCTCGTCCACGAACTTCTGGCCGAAGCCCGTGGACCCGCGCGGGTTCGGCGCCACGACGACCCAGCCCTGAGCGGCCCACAGCGACGGGTTCCAGCGGGCCGACCAGCCGTCCTCCCACGCGCCCTGCGGGCCGCCGTGGATGAGGAACACGACGGGGTACTTCTTCGCCGCATCGAACGCCGGCGGCCTCACGAGCCAGTACTGCACGCGCGCCCCCCCGGCGCCGGTCGTCGAAAGGCTCTCGGGCGCCGCGAAGGCAACGTCCTTCCGCCACGAGCGGTTTTCGTCGGTCAGTGCCCTGGCCTGTTGCGCCTTCGCGCCGGGAGTCGCCGCTTTTTCTTCGAGTGGAAGAAGGAAGATCTCGGGCGGCGAGGTCAGCGTCGCCTCCGTGAAGACGAGGAAGCCGGGTCCGGCCTGCAGCGAGCCGATGGCCCCGCCCTTTTTCAGCTCGCGGGGCGTTCCACCCGCGAGGGACACTTCGAAGAGATCTCTTCTTCCCTCTCTATCGGCGGTGAAGTAAACGGTCTTGCCGTCCCGGCTCAGGCAGAGCTCCTCGACGGAAAGGTCCGGGCTCTCGAACAGCGTCCGCTTCGCCTTCGTCTTCCGGTCGTAGAGGTCGAGGTACCAGCGATCGGCCTCGAAGCCGGCGCGGCGCTGGGCGCGCACGAGGATCGCGGAGCCGTCGGGCGTGTACGCCGGGTCGAAGTCCGCCGCCGCGTTCAGGGCGGTCAGCTTCGTGGCGGGGCCGCCCGCGACGGGCACCAGGAAAATGTCTTTGTTCGTCGAGAAGGCCTCCGTGTCGTTCCCGTCGCGATTCGAGACGAACGCGATCTCCCCGCCGTCGGGTGAGAACGCGATGCCACCGTCCTCGTAGAGGTGCGGCGGCGAGTCAAAGTCGCCCGGCGTCACGTCCGTCACGGCACCCGTCGCCATGTCGGCCACGAAGACGTGGTGGCGCACGTCCTCGCGCCATTCGTCCCAGTGGCGGTACAGAAGGCGCGTCAGGTGGTGGACCTTGACGGGACTCTTCTCGGCCTCCTCGCTCTTCTTCCGGTTGCAGGCCTCGTCGGCGCAGTCCGGATACACGTCGGAGACGAACGCGAGCTTCTTTCCGTCCGGCGAGAAAACAAGCGGATCCTGGACGCCGGCTGCGAGATCGGTCAGCTTGCGCGGCTCGCCGCCGCCGAGGTCCAGCAGGTATACCTGCGGCGCGCCGGAACGCGTCGAGACGAACGCGAGCGTCCTGCCGTCCGGCGAGAAGCGGGGCGCGTTGTCGGTCTTTTCGTGCCGCGTGAGCGCGCGGGGCGGAGCCGACCCGTCGGCGGGAACGATCCAGACGTCCGCGTTGCGCTTGCCGGCGGCGAGATCGGTCGTCGTGCGCACGAAGGCCACCTGCTTGCCATCCGGCGAGAGCCGGGGATCTCCCACGCGCACCGTCATGAGGTTGTCCTCGATCGACATCGGGCGGGACGCCGGGGCCGGCGCCGCCGAAAGGACGAGCAGGGCGACGGCCGGAGCGAAGATCTCGAATCTGGCCATGGATCCGCCTTTCGAAGAAAAGGCCGGCCTCGTGAGGCCGGCCAGAAAATTCGTGGTGAGCCGAGAGGGACTTGAACCCACAACCCAGAGATTAAGAGTCTCTTGCTCTGCCAATTGAGCTATCGGCCCGTGACGCCCCGGAGGTGACCCCGGAGCGGGCCGCGAAATATACCCTCTCGCGGCTGGCGCTTCAAGCGCGCCCTATCCGGGCTTCTTCTTGATGAGCTGCTTGATCTCGTTGTTCCCGAGGGCCGAGGAGGCGGCGATGATGAGCGCCGCGTTCCCGGTGCCGAGGTCGGGCAGGGCGCAGGCGGACGCCACGACGCCGTCGGCGCCCGTGACGCCGCGAAAAAGGATCTGCGGAGGCCGGACCGTCGAAACGACGCGGATCGAAATGTGCGCGCCCGCGAGGGGCCTCTCGGTGAGAGACGTCGAGGCCTTCACGGTGATCGTCACCGTCTCTCCGGACAGCAGCTCACCGTCCGTGGTGACCGCGATCTCGAGGTGCTCCGAAGCGGCCTCCGAGGCGAGGTAGTCGACGATGACCTGGTCGAGAGAGCGGAGCCTGACCCCGGATTTCGCCTTCGACGGGCCCGCGGCCACGGGGGCGGCGGGGGCGACGGCCGCCGCCCGCGGCGGCGCGGCGGGAGGAGCCGCCGGGGCGCGGGGCGAAGGCGTCCCGACGACCGGCATGGCCGCACTCGTCGTCACGCGCCCCCGGGCGGAGGCGGGGGGATCCCCGGGAAACGGCTCGGGTGGCGCCGACAGGATCGCGCTCACGGCGGCGAGCGCCGCCGGCGAGACCCTCTCCGGATGCGGCAGCGTGTCGTCGGCCCAGTCGGCGGGCGCCTCGCCGATCTTTCCCTTGTCGAGGCGCCCCCGGCGGACGGCCTCGATCACCCGGCGGTGTTGCAGATCCATCATCTCGCGCAGCGCCTTCTCGTCCACCCGGTCGCCCGTGATCAGGTTCTTGTAGGCGCTCCTCTTCGAGAGCAGGATCTCGCCGCCCACGTAGACGAGGGACTCCACCACGGGATTCGCGAGGCCGCGATCCTCCGTCTGCACGTGAAACATCTTCGTTTCGTGCTTCACGTCCGTATTGAATCCCGTGATCAAGGTAGTTGGAAATTCTAGCGGATCGGGGCCCCGCGACGGCGGGAAAGGCGCGAGGCGAGAAAACGGCCCGTGGCGGACCCCGGGGCCTTCGCGATTTCCTCGGGCGTCCCGGCGGCCACCAGCTCGCCGCCGCGCGCCCCGCCCTCGGGTCCGAGGTCGATCACGTAGTCGGCCGTCTTGACGACGTCGAGGTTGTGCTCGATGACGACGACCGTGTTACCGCGGTCGACGAGGGCGTGCAGAACCTTCAGGAGCTTCTTCACGTCGTCGAAGTGGAGGCCCGTCGTCGGCTCGTCGAGGATGTAGAGCGTGCGTCCGGTCGCGCGGCGGGCCAGCTCGCGGGCCAGCTTCACGCGCTGGGCCTCGCCGCCCGAGAGCGTTGTCGCGGGCTGCCCGAGCTGGATGTACCCGAGGCCCACGTCGTTCAGCGTGTCCGCGATGAGCTTGATGGAAGGCACGTTCGCGAAAACGTCCGCGGCCTGCTCGGCCGTGAGGGCGAGGATGTCCGCGACATTGAGGCCCTTGTAGCGCACCTCGAGCGTCTCGCGGTTGTAGCGCTTCCCGCCGCAGACGTCACAGGTGACGTAGATGTCCGGCAGGAAATGCATTTCGATCGCGATCTGGCCGCCGCCCGCGCAGTTCTCGCAGCGGCCCCCCTTCACGTTGAACGAGAAGCGCCCCGGGCCGTACCCGCGCATCCGGGCATCGGGAACCCGCGCCATGAGGTCGCGGATGGAGTTGAAGACGTTCGTGTACGTGGCCGCGTTGCTCCGCGGCGTGCGTCCGATCGGCGACTGGTCGATGTCGATGACCTTGTCGAGGTGCTCGAGCCCCTCGATCTTCCGATGGGCGCCGGGCTTGCCCGACGACTCGTAGAACATGCGCGCCGCGGCCCGGTAGAGGATGTCGTTCACGAGCGTCGACTTCCCGGAGCCGGAGACGCCCGTCACCGCCGTGAAGACGCCGAGCGGAAATCTCACGGTGACGTTCTTGAGGTTGTTCTCCGTGGCGCCCGCCACCGTCAGAAACTTTCCCGTGCCCGCGCGGCGTTTCGCCGGCACCTCGATCGCGAGCTCGCCGGACAGGTACTTGCCCGTGAGCGAGCGCGGAAAGTTCACGAGCTCGTCGGCGTGGCCCTCGCCCACGATTTCGCCGCCGTGGATGCCCGCGCCGGGGCCGAGGTCCACCACGCGGTCCGCGAGGCGGATCGTCTCCTCGTCGTGCTCCACGACGACGACGGTGTTCCCGAGATCGCGCATCGCGAAGAGCGTGTCGATGAGCTTCCGGTTGTCCTTCGCGTGGAGGCCGATAGAAGGCTCGTCGAGGACGTAGAGGACTCCCATGAGCTTGCTGCCGATCTGCGTCGCGAGGCGGATGCGCTGCGCCTCGCCGCCCGAAAGGGTCGCGGACGCGCGAGCGAGCGAGAGGTACCCGATCCCGACGTCGTTCAGGAAACCGAGGCGGTCCCCGATCTCCTTCAGGATCTTCCCGGCGATCTCCAGCTCGCGCGGCGAGGGCGTCAGGGCGTCGAAGAACGCCTTTGCGTCCTCGAGCGTGAGCGCCGTGAGCGTGTCGATGGGGCGTCCGTCCACGAGCACGGCCAGCGCCTCGGGCTTCAACCGCCGGCCCTTGCACGCCGGGCAGGGCGAGGCCGACATGTAGTTCTCGAGCTCGGCCCGTGCCTCTTCGCTCTCGACCTCCTTGTATTTGCCCTCGAGGAGCGGCACGAGGCCCTTGAAGGCCGACGACCAGTTGTACTCGCCCTTCTCGGACTTCCACTTCCACTTGATCTCTTTCGCGCCCGAACCGTGGAGGATGACGTCCTGCACGTCCTTGCCGAGCTTCTTGAACGGCACGTCGAGCGAGAACTTCATCACCTTCGCAAGGTGCTCGATCTGCCGCAGCCGCCAGTTCGCCGAACCCTGCTTGTAGAGCACGATCGCGCCCTCGCGGATCGACTTCGACGGGTCGGGGATCAGCCGGTCCGGATCCACTTTCTGCACCGTGCCGAGGCCGCTGCACGTGGGGCATGCGCCGAATGGCGAGTTGAACGAGAAGAGGCGCGGCGTGATCTCGGTGAGCGACGTTCCGCAGTCGGGGCAGGCGTAGCTCGTCGAAAGCGTCTCGTCCCTCGTCGGCCCGTCGGGGGTCGCGCCCAGAGTCGCCACCGTCACGAGCCCCTTGCCCACCTTCGTCGCCGTCTCGAGAGAGTCCGTCAGGCGCCGGCGCGTGTCGTCGTCGCGCTTGACGATCAGACGGTCCACGATCACCTCGATCGTGTGCTTCTTCTGCTTGTCGAGCTCGGGCGGGCTCTCGAGGTCCACCATCTGCCCGTTGACCCGGGCCCTCAGGAAGCCCTGCTTGACCATCTCCTCCATCTGCTTGCGGTACTCGCCCTTCTTCCCCCGCACGAACGGCGCGAGAAGCATGAAGCGCGTGCCCTCCGGCATCGCGAGGATGCGGTCCGTCATCTGCTGGATCGTCTGGGCCGCGATCTCCTTGCCGCAGGTCGGGCAGTGGGGCTTCCCGATCGACGCGTAGAGGAGGCGAAGATAGTCGTAGATCTCCGTGACCGTGCCCACCGTCGAGCGCGGGTTCTTCGACGTCGTCTTCTGCTCGATCGAAATCGCGGGCGACAGCCCCTCGATCGAGTCCACGTCCGGCTTCTCCATCTGCTCGAGGAACTGCCGGGCGTACGCGGACAGGGACTCCACGTAACGCCGCTGCCCTTCCGCGAACAGCGTGTCGAACGCAAGAGAGGACTTTCCGGACCCCGACACTCCCGTCAGCACGACGAGCGCGTTCCGCGGGATGGTCAGGGAGAGGTTCTTGAGATTGTGCTCGCGGGCTCCGCGAATGACGATCGAGTCCATCGGGGCGCGGATTATGGACCCGCGGCGTCAGCCCCCGGCAAGCCTCCTCCCGAGCGCTCCGAAGGCCCCTTTCAGCCCCCGCCCCCACAGCCTCGCCGGATTTCGCCGCAGGAATTCTGCGATCGCGGGCGGGTAAGCCCGCCAGGGCACGGGATGCGGATCGGTCGCCTGGCTGCGGCCGTCGGTCAGGTGGTCCCACTTCGCGACGCACCACCACAGCGACACGTAACCCGTGCGCTTCTTCACGAGCGCGAAGATCTCGTCCAGCGCGCGGCTCCAACCCGCCACGGTCTTCGCGTCCGCGTGCATCCGGCAACCGGCCAGCTCGCGGTCGAGGAACCGCACCGAGGACCGCGGATAACGCGCCGCGATGCGCAGCCAGTAGTCGTAGTCCATCGTGTGGTGCAGCGCCGCGTCGAAGGGTCCGACCTCCTCCCAGACTTTCCGCCGGAAGAAGGCCGCCGGCTGCGCGATGAAGCAGGCATCGGCGAGACGCTCGATTGCGTCGGGGCGCGCGAGGTACGGCGAGACGCTGTTCCCGGCCTCATCGAGATAGCTCGCGCGGCCCCAGACGAACATCAGGTCCGGTTCGGACGCGAAGACCTCACCCACTGCCGCGAGCGCGCCGGGGGTGAGGACGTCGTCGCTGTTGAGGTACCCGAGAACCTCGCCCGTCGCGCCCGCGAGCCCCTTGTTGATGGCGTCGGCCTGGCCGGTGTCCTTCTCCGACACGAACGGCACGCGCCCCTTGTACGCGCGCAGCACCGCCAGAGTCTCGTCGGTCGATCCCCCGTCCTGCACGCGGTAATCGAGATCCGGATAGTCCTGCGAGAGGACGCTCTCGATCGTCGCGCGAATGAACTTTCCCTGGTTGAGTGAAGGGGTGACCAGCGAGATCGAGGGCAGGCGGGTGCTCATCGGTGGAAGAGAAACCGGATGCGCACGAAGTTCGCCAGGAGCACCAACACACGCAGCGCCAGCGACAGCGGCCACAGCAGCCGCGGCCCGTGCCTCCTCCAGATCTCCGCGTGCGCCGACAGCGAGAGGTTGTGCTTGTCGTCGGCCATCCAGCCGGCGTACTGCCGCGCGGTCGGCGCGCCGGCAATCCGGGCGTCGTAATCGCCCACCTCGTGAAAGAGGCGCGCGGCCGGCTCCACGAGCACTGGAATGCCCGCCCGCTTTGCGCGCAGCGAGAAGTCGAGATCGCCCCACGCCATCGGGAACCGCGCGGCGTCGGGCAGACCGATGCGGTCGAAAATCGCGCAGGGCACGAGCGTCCCCATCCCGAAGAGCCAGTCCGCCGGGAAGGGCTCCGCCTTCAGCTCCGAGACCGGGGCGCCGTGCCTCAGGACGCGGATCCCCCGGCCCCACCACTCCACCGACCCGCCCGCCGACCAGACGCGGCCGGGCTCCTGCGCGTAGAGGATGGCGCTGCCGACGAGCGCGCCCGGGTAGCGCCCGGCCGTCGCCAGGAGCCGTTCGAAATAGTCCGGCGCGCATGTCACGTCCTGATTGAAGAAGAGAACCGCCTCCTCTCCGAGCGCGCGCGCCCGCTCGATGCCGAGGACGATCGCGCCAGTCCACCAGACCGGCGCCGTCGTGCGGATCACGTCCAGGCCGGGGAACTCGCCGGCCAGGGCGCCCCCGTCGGCAGCGCCTTCGTCATCCACGAAAACGATGCGCTCCGCGCCCGCCGCCCTCAGCGAGGCGATCGCCCGCCGCGACGCCTCGACCCGCTTGAAGGCGGGAATGAGAACGGCCGGCGGCCTCAGGCCGCGTCCCCCCGCCCGTCGAGCTCGGCCAGCTCGGCGTCCACCATGATCCGGACGAGCTCATCGAATCCCGTCTTCGGGGCCCAGCCCAGCTCTTTTCGCGCCTTCGACGCGTCGCCGCACGTCTCGGTGATATCCACCGGGCGCGCGTAGTTCGGGTCGAGCACGACGTGTTTCTTGTAGTCGAGGCCGACGATCCGGAACGCAGCCTCGCAGAAATCGCCGACCGAGTGCGAGACGCCCGAGGCGAGGATGTAGTCGTCCGGCTTCGCGGCCGAGACGATCAGGCGCATGCCCTCCACGATGTCCGGGGAATAGCTCCAGTCGCGCTTCGGCGTCAGCGTGCCGAGGTGCAGCTCGGTCTGGCGCCCGCGCGCGATGGACGCGGCTCCACGAGCGATTTTCCGCGTGACGTAGTTCTCGCCGCGGCGCGGGCTCTCGTGGTTGAAGAGGATGCCGGCGCACGCAAAGAGCCCGTAGGCGCTCCGGTAGATGCGCACGAGGTTCAGCGCATAGACCTTCGCCGCCGCGTACGGGTTGATCGGGTTCATGGGAGTCCGCTCGGTCTGAGGCGACTCTTTCGCCTCGCCAAAGATCTCGCTCGTGGCCGCGAGGAAGAAGCGGCAGTCCGCAGCCACGTGGCGCATCGACTCGAGGAGCCGCAGCGTGCCGAGGCCCGTCGAGTCGGCGGTGTATTCGGGCAGGTCGAAGGAGATCTTGACGTGGCTCTGTCCGGCGAGGTGGTAGATGACCTCCGGCTTGACGTTCCGGAGCACCGACACGAGGCTGCTCGTATCCGACAGGTCGGCGTAGTGCAGGTTCAGCCGGGACAGGGCACGCGCGTGGACGAGGGCCGGCACGGAATCCAGCCGGGTGCGCTGCAGGAGGCTCGACTGCCGGACGAGTCCGTGTACCTCGTCGCCGCTCGCGAGGTGCGACTCGGCGAGATAGGACCCGTCCTGGCCGGTGATACCCGAGATGAGGATGCGCGCCATGAGCGACAGTTTGTGGGAAAGTAGAAGGATGTCAAAGGGGCGGAGCCTGCGGGTCTTCGTCGACCTCGCTCCCCTGTCGCCGGACGGCGGCAACGGCGGAGTGCGCGTGTTCGTCCTGCGCCTTCTGGAAGCCCTTCTCAAACGGCCCGGCGCGCACGAAATTCACCTGCTCGTCAAGCCGGAAGCCGAGGCTGTCGTCGCGCCGCTCCTCGCGAAGGGCGCCGTCCTCCGGCGTCTCGGCCCCGGTCTCGACGTCGAGGAACCCCGGCGCCTTCTCCGTACGCGCCGCCGGCTTCACGGCTTCTTCCAGCCTCTCCTCGAGCTTGCCGCCCCGGACCACACGTCGCTGAAGAGGCTCGGCGCCGACGTCCTTCTGAGCCCGCTCGGCACCACGGCCTTCCACGAACCCGAGCTCCCGCACGTCGTCGTCGCGTATGACTTCCAGGACCTCGTCTATCCGGAGTTCTTCGATCCCGACGAGCGCCGCCGTCGCATTGGTTTCCGGGGCGACCTCAGGCGCGCCGACCGCGTCGTGGCGATCTCCGAGGCCACGAAGGCGATGGCCGTCGAGCGCGTGCACGTGAAGGCCGAGCGGATCACGGTTCTGCCACCCATCGCGGGCCCTCTTCGCGCCCGTCTCGACCCTCGCGAGGTGCTGAATCGCCTCGACGCCCTCGGCCTCTTCCGAACCGAGTACGCCATCTACCCCGCGAACTTCTGGCCGCACAAGAACCACGAGCGACTTCTCGCGGCGACGGCGCTTGTCGTGCGCGAGGAGCCGGACTTCCGGCTCGTCCTGTGCGGCGCGCTCGACGAGCCGCGCGAGGCCCTGCGCGCGAAGGCCGAGGCGATGGGCCTCGCCGAGAACGTCCGTGTCCTGCCGTACCTCGACGACGCGGACATCACGGCCCTCCTCGAGGGCGCCGAATTCCTCGTTTTTCCATCTCTTTTCGAGGGCTTCGGCCTTCCCGTCCTGGAAGCGATGGCGCTCGAGACGCCCGTCGCGTGCTCCGATCTTCCCGCGTTGCTCGAGGTCGCGCGCGAAGCGGCGCTCTTCTTCGACCCGGAGGACGTGGCGGGCATGGCCGCAACGATGTTGCGGCTGGGGAAGGAAGAAGAGACGCGTGACGCTCTCGTCCGGAAGGGGCTCAAACGCGCAAAGAGCTACGCGGAAATCGACGTGGCGGGCGCATACCACGAGCTGCTCGGCTCGGCGCGGGAGTGAAGTCGCTCAGGTGACGGACGGATCGACGAGGACCAGCGCGGTTCTCACCGACGCCTCGGCCGCCGCCCTCTCAGCTCGTCGAGGGTGGCGTCGACACTCTTCGGCAGTCGAAGAATGCCGTAGACTTCGTCCATCGGATGCTGGCCTCTGGATCCCTTGCGCAGCAAAACACCCTCTCGGCGAAGCTCAAATGTGACGGGGGTGCCCGCGGAGAGGCCGAGCCGCTGGCGCACCGCGGCGGGCACGGTGATCTGGCCTTTCGCGGAAATGGTGCTCTTCATGGGTAAAGCGTCGTTCTCTTTACCCAAAACGTCAAGCGCCTGAAACGGCGTCCGGGACTCACTTCCGCAGCGCGACCCCCACCGATCCCGCATCCCCCGAGTAGCCGGCACACTCCGCGGGCGTCGCGAGAGCGTAGCGGTCGGTGCCCGCGACGTCTGCAAAGACGCCGATCCCCCGCTCCCCTGCCGCGCCCACCGCCAGCCGGTTCGCCAC
>Ga0207926_1001363_pt1 | contig 11373 bp, 11 predicted proteins | sample NGESurdeep072012_8_FD_184454 | JGI IMG/M metagenome (GOLD analysis project Ga0207926, IMG submission 184454) | Arctic peat soil microbial communities from Barrow, Alaska - NGEE Surface sample 210-1 deep-072012 (SPAdes) | ecosystem: Environmental > Terrestrial > Soil > Wetlands > Peat ...
GGTGAGCCTTCGGGTCTTCCTCATGGGTGACGGTGTCACGGTGGCCATGGCCGGGCAGAAGACCCCCGACGGCTACTACAAGCTCGACCGGATGCTGTCGGTGGTCTCCCGCCACGGCGGGCAGATCGGTTGCTGCGGCACCTGCATGGACGCGCGGGGCATCACGCAGGCCATGCTCGTCGAGGGCGCCGCGCGGTCCACGATGGACGAGCTCACCGACTGGACCGTCGCCGCCGAGAAAGTGCTGGTGTTCTGATGGCCGCCGTAACCGGGCAGACGGTTCTGGTGCTGGGTGGCGGAGTCGGCGGGGTGGCCGCCGCCAATCGGTTGCGTCGCGGATTGGACCGCCGCCACAAGGTGGTGTTGGTCAACCGTGACCCGGACTTCACTTTCGCCGCCTCCTACCTGTGGGTGATGTCCGGGCGCCGCCGCGCCGCACAGCTGACCCGGCCGTTGCCCAAGTTGGGGCGCCGCGGTATCGAGGTCGTGATCGGGCAGGTGCCGCACATCGACCCAGCCACACGCACGGTGACGGTGGATGGCCGGGAGCTCAACGCCGATCACCTGGTGGTGGCTCTGGGCGCGGACTACGCCACCGGCCGGGTGCCGGGCCTGGCACGGGCACACCTTCGCGACCCTGTCCGGCGCGCAGACCCTCGCCGGGGACCTGGACCGGATCGAGTCTGGCCGGGTCGTGGTCGTCACGGCCGCTCCGCTGTATAAGTGTCCGGCAGCGCCGTACGAGGCGGCGCTGCTCATCGATGCCGGGCTGCGTCGCCGTGGGCGCCGCGGTCAGGTGCAGGTCGCGGTCCGCAGCGCCGAGCCGACCCCCATGCCAGTGGCCGGGGCGAACGTGTCGAAAGCGGTGGAGGAGATCCTGTCCCAACGGGGCATCGACTACCTGCCCGGCCGTCAGATCAGCGCCGCCGAACCCGGGCGCATCCGGTTCGCCGACGACACCACCGAGGACACCGACCTGCTGGTGTACATGCCGCCGATCGCCGCCCCGCCGGTGATCGCCGACTCCCCGCTGGCCGCCGGCGACGGCTGGATCCACGCCGACCCGCACACCCTGGCTACCGGCTTCGACGGCGTGTACGCCATCGGGGACACCAACCAGATCCTGCTGGCCAACGGCAAGCCCCTGCCACGCGCCGGGGTGTTCGCCCACAGCCAGGCCCACGTGGTCGCCGACACCATCATCGCGGCCATCGGCGGGAAACCCTCATCGGCACGGTTCGACGGCCACGGGGGCTGCTTCATCGAAACCGGTTCCGGCCGCGCCGCCTACGGGACCGGAGACTTCTACGCAGACCCCGCCCCCGACGTGAGCCTGCATCGCCCGGCGCGACGCTGGCACTGGAGCAAAGTGGCGTTCGAACAGCAGGTGATGCGGCGATGGTTATGAGCCACGAGCAGTCCCTGATCTACCTGGACCACAACGCGACCACCCCGGTGGCCCCTGAAGTGCTGGACGCGATGCTGCCCTACCTGCGCGACCAGTACGGCAACCCCTCCAGCGACCACCCGTATGGGCGGCGCGCCGCGGCCGCCGTGGATCAGGCCCGCGCCCGGGTCGCCGCCCTGATCGGCGCCGACCCGGCCGACATCGTGTTCACCTCCGGCGGAACCGAGTCCAACAACCTGGCCATCCGTGGCACCGCCGCGGCCACAGCCCCCGGGCGGCGCCGCATCATCACCACTGTGCTGGAGCACCCGGCCACCACCGCGCCCTGCCAGCATCTGGAAACCCGGGGTTGGACCATCACCCGCCTGCCCGCGAACCCCACCGGCTCGATCGATGTCGCCACGGCGGCTGCCGCGATGGGCCCCGACGTCGCCCTGGTCACGATGATGTTGGCGCAGAACGAAACCGGGGCGATCCTGCCCGTCGGAGACGTCGCAGCCCACGCCCATCGGGCCGGGGCGGTAGTCCACACGGACGCCGCCCAGGCCATCGGCAAGATCGACGTCGACGTCACCGACCTCGACGTGGACCTGCTGTCCATCGCCGGCCACAAGTGCTACGCCCCCAAAGGCGTAGGCGCCCTCTACCAGCGGCCCGGCACCCCGCTGAAACCGCTACTGCTGGGCGCCGGGCAGGAACACGGGCTGCGACCCGGTACCGAGAATGTCGCAAGCATCGTCGGGCTCGGCGTCGCCTGCGACCTGGCCGGCACCTACCTGGCCGCCGAGACCAAGCGACTCGCCTGCCTCCGGCATACCCTGTGGCAGCTGTTGAACGCCGCGATTCCCGGCTTGGTCCGCCACACCCCCGAGGTCAGCCTGCCCAACACCCTCACCGTGTCCTTCCCCGATGTGATCGGCCGCGAGGTGCTGGCACGCGCTCCTGGCCTCGCGGCCTCCACCGGATCGGCCTGCCACTCCGGCCAGGACACGCCCTCGGCCACTCTGCTTGCCATGGGCGTCACCCCTACCACCGCACTCGGCGCCGTGCGCCTGTCCCTGGGCCGTGCCACCACCGCTACCGACGTCTCCGCTGCCGCCGCGATCTTGGTCGCTGCCCACGCCCTGGCCACCGCCGCGTGAGCGCCGACCTGCCATTGCCCACCGGTAAGGACTACACCGCTGAGTCGGTGTTCCAGCCAGCCAACCTGCTGCGTGAAGCCCGACGTCAAAGGAACCTGCCCGACCAGCCCGTGCCCCGCGTCTGTCTGCTCGATCCCGATGGGGACATCGCAGCCCACCTCGCCGACACCGGCCGGGGACACCGTCACACCGGCTGGGCGTGCTACCACACCGATATGTGGGTCACCGACCTGGCCGGGACAGCTGTTGGAGTGGTCGGCCGCGCTGTCGGCGCCCCTTTCGCCGTCCTGGTCGCCGAGCAGCTGTTCGCCAGCGGCGCCGACCTGGTCGTCTCCATCACCTCCGCCGGCCAACTCCAACCGCTGGCCGACCCGCCCTACTTCGTCCTCATCGACCAAGCTTTGAGAGACGAAGGCACCAGCCTGCACTACCTGCCACCCGCACCCTGGAGCGCTCTGCCCGGCCACCTCAAAGCCCGCATCGAACCTGCCATGCACCATTTGAGCGAGTCAGTCATCACCGCCCGGTCCTGGACCACCGACGCCCCCTACCGCGAAACCAGCGCCGCCATCGCCTCCGCCATCAAGGCCGGGGCCACCTGCGTCGAAATGGAAGCCGCCGCGCTCTACGCCCTGGCCGAAGCGCGCGGCTACGACATCGTCTGCCTTGCCCACATCACTAACACCATGGCCGTCACCGGAAACGACTTCGAGAAGGGCGAAGCCAACGGCGTCCACGCCGCGCTGGCTCTCGCGGCCCACATCGCCCGCACTCTCACCGCGCACAGCAGGGGTAAGTGAACGACAAGTCTCAACCAGGATCTGCTGGTTGCCCAAGGCCACCGGCGACGTGACCCCCGAAGAGGGTATTGGCCGAGATCGTTACCTCCGCTCCGCAGCTGACCGCACCGCAGTCGGACCCTGTCATATGAACCGCCACCGACGGTCGACCGACCGCTAATGGACATCAAGGGTGTCGACCCTGCCGACATCCTCACCGGCATAACAAGCATGTGAGTGCCTTCGGATGACGCGGGTGGGTGAGCCTCCAGGTGTCTCGCCATCTCGGGCTGCGGGACGAGCTCGGGGTTTTAAGGAGGTGCTACGCGTGCTCCGTTGACCGTTCCGCTTACGGAAGAGGTGGACGCTCGACTAAATACGACAGGATCTGCTTGATGTGAATACGTCCGCCCCTTTACCAAAACCGGCGCGCCTCGTTCGCGGGGCCAGATGACCAGATTCACTCTGCTCACTTGAGACAACGAGCGTGGTGGCGTGGCAGGGGCTGCTGGGTGTGTCGTCGGAACGTTCAGCTGCGCTACTCCAATATCTGCACACATGTTCAGATATTGGAGGTCTACATGGCGAACCGAAAGGCTGCTAGATCACCCTTGTGGATGAGAACTCTCTCACCTGGCTCTCCTGGTCAACTCATAGGGCGTTGAGACAGTGATTGCAGCGAACCGATACCGGGGCGCTGGGATGAAGGGGAGTCGTCATGAAGACATCTACCAAGTTGATCGCAACCGGTGCTGCGAGCGTGCTCGGCATTGTTCTGGCCGTCGGCGGTGCGCAGGCATCCAGTGGCCCGTTGACTGTTCGCGATGCCCCGGGGCACGTTGTGCAGGTGAGCGGCGTCGTCCCGGTGTCCGCGAACGCCAGCCCTAGGGCCACGGCGCACGTCAACCCCAACGCCAAGGACCTGGTCAGAGCTACCGTGGCGCACCCGACCGCACGGGCCACCGTTGCGCACCCGACCGCACGGGCCACAGTGGCCCACACGGCTGCGCACGCCACGACGCACGCCACTGTCCATCAAGTCGCGCGGCCGGCTGCGCAGCCCCTGCCCGCGCATCACGAGGGTACGTCCACCTGTGGAACGGATCACGGCTCCACTGGCATGAGCGGGTCAGAGTCGCACATGCGGTAAGGCAGCCGAACAATGCATTTACCTCGCAGCCTCGGACAGCCAGCTCTGGGCTCCCGCGAAAGCCACCGCTGACGGTGTGTCGCACGGCGACACGCCGTCTGCGGTGCCGAGGCAGCGCGGACACGGTGCCGGCTGGTGAGCCTGATGGGTTATCAACGTCCATCACGATCCTGGCTGTCGCGGTGTCCGATTGCGTATCTTGGCTGACCCCGCCGCCGGCGAGCCCAGGCAGCTGATGGCCTTGCGCTGATGTCGCCAGCGGCCCAAGTGCCCTGATCCAGCCAGCCCCGGCCATGTGCGTTCCGCTGCGCCCAAGGGTTCCTTGGTCCTGGTCATACTCTGTTGACGGCTGATCGAACGTCCTTCCCCTCAACCAAGCGACCGTATGATCCGCCCTTCCGGCCCGGGGCCAGGCTTTACTTCAGGCGGTAGCCCATTCCACGCACCGTCTCGATGCGGTCGCTGCCGATCTTGGCGCGCAGGTAGCGCACATACACCTCGACCACGTTCGAGCCCGGGTCGAAATCGAGGCCCCATACGCGGCTGAGCAGCTGCTCGCGGCTGAGGACCTGACCGGGATTGCGAACGAACTCCTCGGCCAGTGCGAACTCGCGCGCCGACAGGTCGTGCAGGGTCCCGTCAACGCGAATCCGGCGCGTCTTCAGGTCGAGCTCCAGACCGCGCACCTGCAGCGAACCGACTGGCCCGGGCTGGCTATCCTTCAAGCGCAGTCGGACCCGTGCCAGCAGCTCATCGAAGCGGAAGGGCTTGGACATGTAGTCGTCGGCGCCGCCCTCCAGACCACGCAAGGTGTCGGTCGCGGAGTCCCGGGCGGTCAGCACGATGACAGCGATGGGGTTGGCCTCACCGCGCAGGGTCTGGAGGATGCCGAAGCCATCGCGGCCCGGAAGACCGATGTCCAGGATCATCAGGTCGAACTGGCCGCTCTGCGCCTCGGCAAGTGCCGCCGGGCCGTCGGCCGTCACGGTCACCGCGAAGCCCGCCGCGCGAAGACCCTTCTCGACGAACGACGCAATCCGCGTCTCGTCCTCGGCAATGAGAATCCTGCTCACTTCTTACCCCACATCTTGCTGCGTCGGTTGCGCGACGTTCACGAGCGGAATCCGGATCGTGAACGTCGACCCCTGCCCCGGCGGGCCCGAGAGCACCACGGTGCCGCCGTGGGCTTCGGCGATCGCCGAGACGATGGACAGGCCAAGCCCGGTTCCCTCCGTACCCTTGCTGGTCTCGAGCCGGCTGAACCGCTCGAAGATCCGCTGGCGGGCTTCCGGCGCAATGCCGGGTCCGCCGTCGCGTACTGACAGGTGCAGCCAGCCGCTGGTTGCGGTTCCCGAGACCTCACTGGTGATGGCGATCGGCTCGCCGGGGGTGGAGTACTTCACCGCGTTATCGGCCAGCTGTAGCCATGCCTGGGTGATGTGGCCGGCATCGATCAGCGCCAGTCCGCTCGCGGGCTCGACACGCCAAGTGCGCGTCGGGTCGAGCGCTGAAGCCTTGGTGCCGACCGCTGTCGTGAACGACTCGATGTCGACCTCGGAGAGTTCAACAAAGTGCGGCGCCCTCGACGCGGCGAGCAGCGAGATATCAGAGACCAGTGTGCTCATGCGGTCGAGCTCATCGATGCCCAGCGCCCGGGTCGCCTCGACCTCGGCCACGTTGCCGGCGTCCAACAGCTCCAGGTGACCGCGGATGATCGTGATCGGCGTCTTCAGCTCGTGACCGACGTCGCTGAGCAGACGTCGTTGGCTCATGGCTGAATCCTGCAGCCGGTCGAACATGGAGTTGATGGTCGCGGCCAGCTCAGAGACGTCGTCGCTGCCCGTCACGGGGACGCGCTGCGTGAGCTCGGCCGCGTTGCTGCTGCTCGCGGCGGCATCGCGCAGCAGACGGATCGGGCGCAGCAGCCGCCCCGCCGCCAATGAGGCCACCAGACCTACTAGGGCCAAGGCGGCCAGCGCGACGCGGAGGTAGGTCTGGAACGATTGGGCAACCGAGGCGAGTTCGGAGCCTAGGTCGTACGCGGCGACGTACAGGCCTGTGTTCGGGTCGCCGGCGACTCTGACGGGGATGATCACGTAGCGCAGCGTTCCGAGCGTGCTCTTGGCCGTGCCGATGACCACATTAGTCGGATTTGCTTCGCGGACGATCCGGGCGACCAGGGCGCTGTCCTTGTCGATGCGGAACGGCAGATTCACCGCAGGAATCAGCGCAGGCTTTCCGTTGACGAAGCCCAGAACGCTCTCGTTCGAGGCCGGAATGACCTGTTGCATGGCGACCCGCAGCACGGAATCGACGCTGGTCAGCGGTGTGGTCGAGGTCTTGCCCGACGCGATGGTTTTCAGATTCGGGACGGTGTGTAGAAGTTGCGCGTCAACGGCCGCGAAAACCCCTTGGCGCTGCACCAGATAGGAGGCGACCCCAGATGCCGCCAGCCCGAACGCAGTGACCACAAGAATCGCGACCACGATTCGTGACCTCACCGAGAGAGTGCGTGCTCGACTGGCGCGAACGGTGCGCCCGCGCCGCCAAGGTTTGCGCATGTGGGTCATTGTCCACCCATCGGTTGTTGCATTGACCCGGCGGGCCGGCCTCCAGGGGTCGATCCATCGCTGCCTTCAAACCGGCGCCACCCCTCCGCGGCATGCGTGGGCTACGTTGCCGGACCTGAACAACCACCCGGTTCGCAGCGGCGAAGTAACGGCTTTGCCTCCCACACCTACCGCATCATGCCGGTAGAGCCACTCATACTTGTAGAGCCATTCATACCGGGAGAGCTGTGAGCCGGTTGGCACGAACCTCCGTGGTCAGCACCACAAGGCATTTCTGCGTGATACGAGGGCAGGGGCCGTCCGGCTGGTCGCGCGACTTGACTGACACCACTGTGCGTCGCGGCGTGCGTCGTGACATGTGCGGCCGGGTGCGCGACAGTGGCTGCGGACAGGCCCTTGGCGTTGGCGTTGGCGTGCGCCGTGGCAGTGTCGTTGGCCTGCGCGGACGCCGGCCCGACGCCGCTGACCTGAAGAGCCTGTCCCGGGGCATCACGAGCAGTCAGCGCTCCGCTGGCTGCCTGCGCACCGCCGGCGGCAAGTGCAACGCCGAGCACGCTCGCGGCCCCGATCGCGATCAGCTTGCTGGATACCTTCATCATGTCTTGCCCTTCATCCCAACGCCCCGGTATTGGTTCGCTGCAATGACTGTCTCAGTGGCCTATGAGGTGACCAGGAGAAGCAGATGAGAGAGTTCTCATCAGTGCCCCCCTACACGGGGGCGCTGTCGACGGCAACTGAATACTGATCAGCGCGCGGCAACTGAAAGTTGACCAGCTTCCCCAGACCCTTGCTTATCCGAGCAGGGGAGGAAGCGAGTGTTGGACGTGGAGGACTGGGCAGAGATCCGGCAGGCGCAGCGAGCTGACGGCTGACTGTCAGGGTTTCCGCGAGACTCTGGCCACGAGGGTGCTGACCTTTTTTGGCCGGCAGGGTGACCCGGAGGCCAAGGGGCTGGTTCCTGACCAGGGTCCAAGACCGGCTCCTGGTGCCCCACCGGCCTGGCCCAACTCGCCGAACGGTCCACCCCACCAGCAGCGCGCCAACGCCACCGCCTGCCAAACGGCTATCGACGACCGCACCAGGCAACCGGTCTCGCCGCAGGAACAGGACCAAGGCCCCACACAACGAAACTTGACCGAAACACGGCTCCGCCGCGCCGAGCCTTCTAGCGCGTCAGTACCCTGACATCTACATGTGAGACGGGCTGTGAACTGGTTCGGGCGAATGCATCTCAGCGTGATGCGTGGGCAGCATCTGTGCGGCTGGAGGCGCGACCTGACTGACACCGCTTTGCGGTGTTGCGGTGGCCTGCGACGTCGCACGAGTCGTTGCCCGTGCCGTCGTGGCACTCGACAGGCCCTTGGCGTTGGGACTGGTGTGCGCCGTAGCGGTGGGGCTGGTGTGCGCTGTAGCGGTGGGGCTGACTTGCGCGGACGCCGGCCCGACACCGCTGATCTGTAGAACCTGACCCGGGGCATCCGCAACAGTCAGCGATCCACGGGCTGCGTACGCACTGCTGGCGACCAGTGCGACGCCAAGCAAGCTGGCGGCCCCGATCATGATGACCCTGGTGGATATCTCCTTCATGTCTTTACCCCTCTTCCAGCCCCGGCCCGCCTCATTGCAGTCATTGTCTCAGCGCAGTATGAGCTGACCCGGAGAACTTGATGAGAGAATTCTCATCCGGGTGGACGTCAAATGGGGGTACATCGCCCGTTTCAGCGGCTCCCAGACGCAGGGTGGCGTCAGGGGGTGGGCCTCAGGCGGTGCCGAGGCGACCGTGTCCGTGACGGACTATTTGTTCAACGCGGGTGCGAGCAACATGGGCTGGTTATAGGTCGGTGGGAATCGACCGGCTTGCGTGATGTTGCTCTGGCAAGGGTGACTCTTCTGGTGTCGTGGTTGGTGCCGGTCCTGTTACGGCGTCTGCCCCGGTGGTGTCCGGTGGTGTCCGGTGGCGGCGTGGTAGTCGATGCCGGGCAGGGCGGCGGGGTTGACGTGGACGGTGGCGTCATCCAGGCGGGGGACGCGGTGGATGAGCTGGTGCTGGGCCTCGTCGGCGATCGCGTGAGCTTCGACAATTCCCAGGGTGTTGTCGACGGTCAACGTGATCTCGGCGCGCATGCGGTGCCCGATCCAGCGCAGCCGGGCACTGTCGACGCTGCGGACTCCCGGCACGTCACGCACCGCTGCCTCGGCGGCATCAACCAGATCGGGGTCGACGGCATCCATCAGCCGGCGGTAGATGTCCCGGGCCGCGCCGCGAAGGACTGCCAGGATCGCCACGGTGATGAGCAGCCCGACGATGGGGTCGGTCAGCGGGAAGCCGGCCATGACCCCGATCGCCCCGATCACCACAGCCAGGGAGGTGAACCCGTCGGTGCGGGCGTGCAGCCCGTCCGCGACCAGTGCAGCTGAGCCGATCTTGGTGCCGACCCGGATCCGGTATACGGCCACCAGCTCATTCCCCGCGAACCCGATCAGACCCGCCGCGACCACAACCCAGGCGTGACTGATGGGCTGGGGGTCGATCAGCCGGCGGATCGACTCATACGCAGCGAGCATCGAGGAGAATGCGATCATGATCACGATGAAGACGCCGGCCAGGTCCTCCGCCCGCCCATACCCGTAGGTGTACCGGCGGTTCGCCGCGCGCCGGCTCAGCACGAACGCGACCCACAGGGGAATAGCGGTCAGCGCGTCGGAGAAGTTGTGGATGGTGTCCGCCAACAGGGCGACCGAACCGGTGATCAGCACCACGATGAGCTGCGCGAGCGCAGTGACGCCCAGGGCGACCAGGCTGATCTTGACCGCCCGGATCCCCTCGGTGCTGGCTTCCAGCGCGGAGTCGACCGAGTCCGCCGCGTCGTGGCCGTGCGGGCGCAAGAGCGACAGCACGAAACCCATGATGCCGCTTGGGTGTTGATGGTCGTGGTCAACACCAGGCCGGTGACCGTGACCTGACCCTTCATCGTGCTGGAGCTCGTTCCCGTGGTCATGGTCATGGTCATGGTCGTGGTCGTGGTTGTCCGGCGGGTGCTCGTGGCCGGGATGACCACTGTCGGGGTGGGCGTCAGTCATGCGCGTCTACTTTCAAAAGCGGTGTGCTTGTAGCGGTTACTGCCGGGGTGGTTCGAAGATCGGGCGACGTAGCCCGTCGGGCTAGGTTTACTCGGCCGCTATGACGTCTGCGAGGTGCGTGAGCCTGGGACGCGAGATCTCGACTTGGACACGGACTCCAGCGGCGTGGTTTCGTCCACGTGATGGGGTGGAACTTCGGGGCCGGCATGCTCGGCGTTGTACACGGCATCGCGGACCAGCCGGGCCACGTGCTCGTTCTCCAGCCGGTAGAACACCTGCGTCCCCTCCCGCCGGGTCCGCACCAACCTGGCCATCCGCAGCTTGGCCAGGTGCTGGGAGACCGACGGCGCCGGCTTACCGACCCGGGTGGCTAGCTCGTTGACCGCCAGTTCCTGATCGATCAGCGCCCACAACAGGCGGACACGGGTCGTGTCCGACAGCATCCGGAACACCTCGACTGCGAGCTCGGCCTGCTCGATCGGCAGCCCATCAGTCTCTCCGCTATCTGCATGCATACGCAGATAGTATCGCAGACCGACGGCTGCCCGATCCCGAGTGACGGGTGCCCCACGCCATTAGCCCGGCTTCGGCCGGTGTCACACCGCCTGCTAGCAGCAGTCCTCGCCGCGCCGGGCCTCGATGCCCTCATAGACGGCCCAACCAGCCAGGAGCAGTCCGATGACCGGGTCGAGCCAGGTCCATCCGAACACCGCGGTTGCGCCCAGCCCGAGCAGTACGGCTCCGGCTTGGGCCGCGCACAGGTAGTTCTGGATGCCTTCTCCGGTGGTGGCTCCGGAGTCCAGGCGCTCGCCTAGCCGCTGTTTGGCCCGCCCGAGCAGCGGCATCACGAGCAGGCTGGCTGCGGTGACCAGGGCCCCGAGAACGCTCGGCGTGATCTGGTGTCCGCCGCCAAAGTCGCGGATGGACTCCACCGCGATGTAGGGAGCGAGCAGGAAGAAGGAGATTGCGACGGCTCGTTGTGCGTGCCGCTCGGAGGTCTCAGACACCGTACGGGAGCCGGTGAATCGCCAGATGACGATGATCGAGGCCAGGCCCTCGATGACCGAGCCAAGCGCCCACCCGATCAGGGAGATCGAGTTGGCGGTGATGCCGGCGACCAGACCAAGGACACCTTCACCGGTCATCCAGGCAAGGGAGAACCAGGCCAAGACCTTGGCGTGCGGGGCAGCTTGCACCCATCCCGCATCATGGGTGGCTTGGTTCGGAGTGCAGCAGGCACCTG